>Ga0163217_1095421_pt1 | contig 11473 bp, 13 predicted proteins | sample SynspAceP_FD_185933 | JGI IMG/M metagenome (GOLD analysis project Ga0163217, IMG submission 185933) | Saline lake microbial communities from Ace Lake in Antarctica - Synechococcus sp. Ace-P (PacBio error correction) | ecosystem: Environmental > Aquatic > Non-marine Saline and Alkaline > Saline ... | reverse complement strand
GTTCCGGTCAAACTGTGTTCCGCATTACGAAAGACATCGCCGAATTCTTCACCGAGTCCGGACCTGTCGGTTCTTGGCGTTGAAGCGAAACGTTCTTTGGCAACATGACTACGGCAAGAAAGACCCATCGCTTGCTGGCGTTATATACCGATGCGTGGCTGTCGATGGCTGGTGCCGGGGACGTTAAGCGAACCAAACGTCTCCGTCGATGAATGTGTATTTCCGCGGTCAACGAAAACTCGCAAACCATGGGTTTTCTTGCGTTGCGCTGGTGTGCACAAAACGATTCCAGCAGCTTTATGCTGTGACCAAAGCGATCAATGCTGCAAAAGTATTTCGCCTCCGGCGGGCTGCAGGCATGACCTTCCTGAAGCGGCCCAATCCGGCGCAGGCAACGTCCTCGCCCAGCAGATGTTCTGTTACACCGCCTTACCGCAGCATCGTAGAGTCCTGATCTGCCCGTATGAACGAAGATGGCAACGCCGAAATGGCGCATGCACCTTCGCCCCACGCTTGCATATTTGACCGAAGCACCAAATCGGTTATCAGGATGCCGATCGGGACGCTGATGAAATCCACTCCGGTGACCGTGCACAGCCGCTTGGCTCTATGCGCAGTTCTCACCTCCAAGAACAGGACGTAAAGAAAAGGCCACGTTGGCCTACCTTCATTCGTGGAATCTCGATCCAGCACCGAAAGCTTACAAGCGTGCACCGAAACTGGGGGGTCTGGTTGAATTTCTACCGTCGCCAGCCGCCGCGTTCAGTCTCCCCAACTGGTACCAAAACTGCCTGACTATCAAAGCTGCGCAGCTGTGGTGCAGAACATCGCAACGCAATGTCCGTGCGAAGACACTCAGGAAGCGCTGATTGCACTTGTGCCGATCAGGAAAAAAGTTCCTGATCCGTCTGGAGCGCGCAGGCGTTCAAGGGATATTGCCCCAAGATGAACGAAGAGCGTGACCCGGAGTACTGCTGTCGCAGCCCGTTCGCCAAAGCGGAACTGAAAGCGAACAAGAGCCACAGACCAAATCGCTTATGATGAGCTGATCAAATCCTGGCAGTACCAATCTTTTCCGGGCCGGTCGCTGGCCCCGGAACCTTTAATTTTTAAAACACCTACATTTCGTCAGATTGCCCGACATCCTGGTGGGCCTGCCGACCCTGCTAGGATGCGGCCATAGTTGACGGTTCTAAACTTCCAAAGGGACGCCGGCATGACGTATATCCCTTCCATACCAAGGCACCACCTCCACACGGGCCATTCGTTTACGATGACACTTATGACGTCCATTGCCCAGCGCCCAATGAAGAATCCCCAGCCATTTCCCCAGCCGCGGTTTAAATGACCCGACGATCTGTGGCGCACCACGCAGGCGACCTTGCCGCGAGCCATCGACAAGCGGGATCAAGGCAGGCAATATTCGCGGCCATCGCATCACCAACCAGCGCGAAACGGGCGTTGTCGGACAAGAAAAGCCGGAACGCCCATTTATAACGCCTGTCTGCAGGACCGCCGCACGCCAGCCAGCTGCCGCACCCTGCGCATGCGGGCCACGAGAAAATGTTCACCGACCGCCACCGGTTGCTGCTGACCGTATTCTCGGGCACCAGCTAGGCTGGATATTGGACAAACGTCGAAAGGTGCACGCGACCGTTCGCCAAGCGCGAGCTGCTGTTTGGCACCGTCGATGCTTTTGATCATGAAGCTTCACCGTGGGGCCTCTCACGCGACGCGGACGCCACCAACGCGCGCGGGACTATGCTGTAACTATCCGCAAAGCCGGTGAGCCGTCTATCTGCGAATGCTTCGACATCCCGATGGAAATTGTTGCCAGAGGTCAAAGAAAAAAAATGCGGGGGGCCCCGGGGGGGGGGGACCCATTTGGCAGCACCGATCCCAATTCTGGGGGCGCCGGCCCATCCACAGGGGTTGCTGGCACCCAGCAGCGCGGACCGTTGGCAGCGTTTTTCGAGCGGGATTGCTTGAAATCGACCTATGCACGGGTGTTTCGCCACTGATGAACACGGCGACACCGCCCGTCGTCAGAAAAAACCGGCTGCTGACGACCATTGCCTATCAGTGATGCAAGCCGACCTACGCGCCGAAGGTCAATCTTTGTCGCAGGTGCCGTGGCAATGGCTCCGCGACGGGTGCAGATCATCAGGAGTCGGCCGAGACCAAGCCTGGCCGAGCAGCGGACCCGCATCAGAACGTGCGTGCTGGTGCCGCCTTTGTCGACTTGCGCCCGTATTGGAACCCGATTGTTCCGCGCGCTGTCTTTGGTCTGAACCCGCGTACGGCCTGCGAAATGGCCAAGCAGCGCGAAACTCGTTACAGACACTCGACTTCTGGAAGCGATGCCGCCGACTGGAAAGCCGATGGCGTGCCAGCCACTTTGCGGCGGGATGCGCATGTCTGCCAAGCGACTGACTAGCAATCCTGTCCTAACTATCTATATCTCTCGACCGGCCCACCGTGCATAAACCACGGGCACTTGGGAGTGCTTGCTTGCAGATGCACGCGGGTGGTTTATCCGATCAGAACAGGTTCGCGAAATCGTGGACCAGAAACCCAATTCACGCCGAAAATGACCGATGACCAGGCGCGACGCGAAATATGCGCTCTTGGAAAAGGCCGTGACCGACCCTGGGGGGGGGGGGGGGGAATTTTTAAGGAACTCTTCATGACAGGCCCCCATCGCTTCGCCGGTATCTGACGCAAACAACCTTTACCCCACTGTCTTCTGCTGAAGACATCGCAATCTGCGTCGCGTTTACGCATGTCTGTACGCCGTGGCGCTTCGAGGGCAACCTTTTGTGCCGCCGGAAGATCAATACGTGCAGGGCGAGGCAAAAGACGCTCTGATTATTATGGCCAACGATTTGTTCGAGCGTGATGTGCCAACAGCGCGTCTGCCCGCGCTGTGTCCCCGAAGAGGCGAAGAGCACCTGCTGAAAGAGCCGCAAAAGCACTACCTGCTGTATTCGATCGCTGACGGTCGTCCAACCTTGATGTGAACCTGTCTTGGCGATCTTTTCTGTGATGCAGGTGCAGGCCGATGGCGACCGGCAATGCTGCTGCACAACGGGCGCAACCAGATTGCTGCCTATGCATCTATGGCCCTCGACCTATTTTTTTCCTCAACCAAGGCGACGAAATGCCGGCTTCCACGATCCTGATAGGCGAATTCAGATTCCTGACCGCATCTCCAGTATTGACCGTGCCGCAGAACTCGAATACGCGTATCCAAACACGTCTCCGCACGTTATTGGTACTGCGCCTTCGCGCTATGTGACGAGGGCCGTCCCGGGAAGGAAGGCCCTTCGTGGTCCGGTCGTTCAACATGCCGCTGTGACCGCGCGATGTTGCAAACGGCACCGCATCCTGACGCGTAGGGGCGTGTTCTGTATCCCGCGGAACAGCAACAATCAAAAGACCGGCAGGCAAGCTGCGTCTTGATGTACGAGCGAAAATCCGATTGCGATGGTGATCGAGCCGCGGGCGTGCTGCATCGACGGGTCAGGCGCGATCAGGATTCGCTCCCCACGCACGCGCACCAGCGCTGCCGGTGATCCTGTTCGCGCGACGAGGTGCCGTGCTCGACGCCTATCACGCAATACCACAGACAGCTAAAGCATGTTCGTCTACTCTCCGGCAGCGCGATTTCGGCGTGGACAAGCTGCCGCAGACCGCAGCGCTGTCGGCTGGCTTGCGCGCGGGTGCTGATCGCACGGTCGAAAAATTACTTGCCCCGCGCTGCGTGCCGGATCGAAGATTGCCACGCGGCATGGTGTCTGTGGTCAGAGAAAGCTGGTGTCAGAGCCCAAGTACCTGCCGGAGGCCGCAGTTGGCCGTATAGGCACAAGATAGCCGATGTGGTCATCGCCCTTGGCGATGCTCCTTATCACTTGCCAAGCGCTTGCGCGCTAACCCCTGCGCGGGCAAGCCGCTGACTACCTTGAAGGTCTAGGGGCGCAAAACCGCTGAGACGGCAACCTTTCCGATGATTGGCGCCGAACCACGGCGGGCCCACGGGCTGAGGTCACCAAGAATGCTGGTGATCGCTGTGCCGGAACATGGGGTCAAAGGAGTCATGCCTGCGCGACGCGCGGATTATCCCTGACACGCATCGGATGCGGCCCTGATGCAGGGCGCACCACCCCGTCTGACCCTCGCGGCTGGGTATCGGTGATGACGCAGTGATGAACCTACCTGTCAGTTTCAAAGCGACGCCGATACGGATCGCATGTGTCAGGCGGCCATCCCCCAAAGGGGCTGGTCGTGCGCTGCGCGCGTCGGTAGAGCCTAGACGCAGCAGATGCGTGGGACGACATGGCAGGTTAGCACCTGCGGTTGGTTTTGGCCCCTCGGCGATTGCATTGGGGCTCCGTGCACGGTTTTCCGGTGTCAATCGTGGCCAGACCACCCGCAGGAGAGATTTGCGTCCTTACTGCCTGCTGTCCTTGGTCTCTATTTGAAAAGCAAAGGCGGGCACGCATGTGCACAACACGTCTAGATGTGGGTCTTTGATAATGATCGATACCGCATTCGAGGTGAGAACAGGGTGGCAGGGCTGTCTGCCCTTGCGCAAAACTCGGCTCCTCGCACTGGGGTTGCGCGATCTGCTCAGATAGGACTGGCCCCCGAGGATCACGCGCAGTGCCAAGCTTTCGGCCGGGCGTCATCGGATGAAAGCCACCGCCCTTCGCCCCTGACCTAAACCGAGCCTTTATCGCCGAGCCTGCGGCCTGAACGTGGCGTGCGGGCATCAAACCCCTATGAATTTCAAGCAGCGTGGCGACCGCAGCGATAACCCCGTTCGTATAACCAATCTGATGAAAGGGACGACCTTGAGAAAGCGGCCCTTGTGGTCGTAGGGATCGCTTTGCTATACGCCTCTTTGGCTTCGCCAATGTTTTGCATGGCGTCCAGTGGCTCGAGCAAGATCCTGACGGCGGCACCGGCTCGAGGGCTTGCTCACAGTGTCCGTCCGCCAGGACCCGCGCGCGCGTGCGCGCCGCGAAAAAGCCCATCATAGCCGCGTTTAATCTGGTCAGCTGCCGCCCTGATCAAGATGCGCGCGATATAGGGCAGCATTTGCGCACACATCTTCGTGGCGGTGGTCTTGTCTTGCCCTGCCTAAATCCGCCGATATTCCTTGGCCAAGATATCGGTTGATTGTGATAGGCGCTTCGCCCTAACTCATCACCACCGTTCCAGCCCTGCGTCCAAAAAACCGCCCTCTGCCTGATCAAAGCGAGTTTATGCCGCCCGTTAACCGATGATATGCAGATTCGGGAAACAGCCCCCTTCATTCCGGTGCAATTCGTAGTCTCCAACGGCGAGTCGCTGAGGTTTTTCCTTGGTGCTCAAACCTGCACCCACGCTTCTGCGCCGTGATCTAACCCGTTCGACAGCCCGCCACCACGATCGAGCCAAAAATTCGGCGCACCTCTGCGGTTTCTGTACATCGACCACCATCCGACATAGAAACCGTGACGTCCACATCAACCGCGCGGCGCATCCGCGACGGATTTGCCCACCAAGGCCGGCGCTCCATCAACACCGCGCCAAAGCAGCCCGACTGCACCCTATCCCACGGGACAAACCCGACGTTTCAGGTTGATCTCGTCATACCCCGCCTGCGCCCCATTCCGCGCCCCTCTCCATCTCGTCCGATCGACCCGCCAACTCAAGCCACAGATGCTCTGACACATCATGATCCAGCAAATGCACAGCACCGCCGCGCACCAAAGCTGCGAGGTCACCATTTCCGTATAAAGCAACGTCTCTTGCGGGAAAACAGCGGCATGTACAGCAATTGACGCGTCGGTCCAGATCCATCAGGTGCAACGGATAAGCCGTGAAGCGCGGTGATATTGGATTTATATCCCATGCAGGGTCTGAGGCCTTTCGTTTATCGAACTGGAAAATATGGGTTCGAAGGGTCCAATCTAAGCCGCGCGCCGGATGCAAGCCAGGCGTCACATACGCCGCCAGCGTGTCTGCTCATAAATCGAGGCATTCAGTTTTGCCCCATGGCGTCGCAGCCCATTTATACCCCTGATGCAAATCCTGCCATATCTTCACAATTATATCACACTTGCGAGCCAAACTACACAGGCGACCGAGAAAATCGAATCTTATCGGCGCACAAATTAAACGACACGAGAAGATGGCAGAGATGAAAATGAACAAATACAGTGCAAATCAGCAACAATATCCTCACGTCGGGCCCGCTGTGCGACATGGAAAGTATCACCGGCGCAGCATTTCGGCTCGACACCGTGTACCGGCAAAGCGAATGAAAACGACGCGCCGCAGATCACCGAAGGCGCGCAAACCCGCCAGTGAAAATGCTTGATTCCTGTAACCGCGTCGCCCCTGATCGTCGAGTGACAGTTATATCGTTGCACCGTTTAGCCGTGCGGCCCGACCGTCCACGCTCGTTTTTGCCAATTGTCCCGCCCTGCAGATATTTAAAGTCGCCCTGACGCTAGGCCGGTTCGTGCGGCCGACATTCGCGACCACGGGCACGATTCGTCGATGGAACGAAAGCAACCGTGCACAAAACGGGTCTCGGATCCACCATCGCCAGAGCTTTACGCAGGCTTTCTACTTCGTCCCGTTCCAGATATCGTCGCTTCATGCCTTTCCTTACGCTTTTTCGGATACGCCCTGGCCCTATGCCGATGTCCCTTGCGCCTGATACACGTAAGCGATCCAGCGCCCCTTGCAAATATAGCCGCACCACAGTGTCGATCACCTCGGCGCGGCAGCGTTCGGCGCGACGTGTCAGCCCTCGCAGCAGGGCGCCGTTCCGCCCGACCTCCTGCTTGAGCCGTTCATCCAGAACCCTATGGGATATCCCCAACCGGTCAAAGTTGCGCGCAAACCGCGTGGACTGGACAGCGCAGCGCCTTCTGATCCGTTCCATATTGCGGGGGCTAAGTCCTCGCACCAAAGCCCGCCCCATCTCCTGCGCGCGGCGACTGCATCTCTGAACATGGCGGGCAGCGTCGACGTGCCAAACTTTTCCGGGCGCCTACATTTTCCAGCGGCTCGTGGCGAGTCGACAGAACTGTCCCTACCAGTGCAACGCCGGATGGTTCTCGCCAGGTCCAGGCCGATCAGCGCCTGCATCGTTGCAGGCGGCGGCGAATTCGGTGATGTCCGTCATAGATCATTCAGTTCACTCCGGCACTTTCGCCCGCCGCGTTGAATATCATCCATTGCGCAGGGTCAATTCGCAAACACCTCTATTTGCTTTTCATAAGATCGACCGTGCCGCGTGCCGTTTCGCCCACGACACCCTATAACGACGAAAATCAGTCGCGCCCAATTCTTCGACGGGTCCGCCCTTGGTGCCAGCCGACGCCGAAGTTTCAACCCATGCCCCATCATTCTACGCTCGGCGTGTTACGTCCATTCCTCGCTGCGTCCAAATCTTCTCCGAAGGCCCCGCCAAGGCACGCTGCCAATCTCGGGGACGGTATAGTCCACGTGCCGGCCATTTGTTGCGATTAGGACCATCTGCGAGAAATAGGGCGCATCCAGTGGGCGTCTCTTCTGGGCCGGCACGCAGCAAACCCCGTCCTACATTTCGGAAACGGCCAGATCGGCGCGCCCCTGCATCCAAAATCAGGCCCCTAAGGAATAGCTGCGTGCCGTTCACCTCACGCGAAAGCACACACGTCAGCACGGCTTCGCCCGGCGAACCATTAAGCGCCTGCGCCATCACATCATTCGGCATGCCCGGACCACTCCTCAACGATCCCTTCCATGCCTTTCAGACGCACCCGACCGTCCCTGTCACCGCCGCGCGGCCGTATTGCCCCGCGCGCCTCGTTTCTGCGGGCCAGCAGCCACATTGCCTTGGATATTTCATCGGTCGCGCGCAACGTGTCTTGCGTCAGGACGCGTCAGCAAGGCTGATACTCTGGGCCTTAGTTTCAAGTGGCAGTTTCGCGGCAAGCAGTCTGCTGCGGCGGGTGCGATCAGGGACGGTGCAGGCGCATGTCTTCGGCACGTTGTGATCGGTCCTGCAACGCGAGATTGCCAGACCCCGGGCACCCAACTCCAGTAAAGGGCCAAGCTGACCGCCCAGCAAAACAAAAACCGAGATGACCGATTCCTCTGGGTAACGATCAGGCGAGGGTTTGCTGCTTCCCGCCTGTAACCATACTTTCCTGCTCGCTATCGCGGCCAGAATGTCGCGCGAGATTTCGGTGCGCACACGGCGGCGTCGGCTTCGGGCAAAAACCACCGTCGTGGGCCACATCGCCGTTACGACTTCGGCCAATGGTCACGGTATAGCCTGAACGTCATGCGCATCACCCGTTTGGGCAAGGCATTTCCCCCCCGCGGTCAGGGCGCGTACCAGCAATAACTTGAGCGTCCACATATATGGCGGCCCCGGCGCTTGGCAATATGATCCTAAACTCATAAAGATGCGACTCTAGTAATTATTACCTGCTGCACACCTAACACGCTTGCCCTGGTGGCTGTGACATAAAGGCCATTACTATGCAACCCTCGTCGCGCGTGCATGGTTTGTTGCCAAGATTGCGGCGGATGTCCTAAAAACTGTTTATGGCATTATGTCGCGACGGGATCTCTTTTCGCCCAGACCCATAAAGAAGCCAAGCCGATGCGCTTGCCCACGAATCCCTGCCGGAGAAACCGCTTTCATGAAGAAATACTCACTTTTGCCGTCGCCCGTGATCTGCGCCATCCACACCGTTTGGCAGCGGCTGCGCGATGCGCAGCCCAAGAACGCATTATACGTGATCATTTGTCGGCCGGCTGGCATGGTTCTGCGACAGCCTTACTACTTGGGTAAAAACTTTGCACACCAATTTGTTCGCGATTCCTTGAAAAAAGCTTGGTTGGGGTCGTAAAACACGGCCGCAACACCGACGATTTTCATCCGCTCCAACTACTGCAAGACCCCTCTGCTGCCGATCTACGAAAAAGTCGCCGTCCTGTATAGAAAAAACAGAAGCCAGGACCTGAACTTAACGTCATGTTCAGCCCGCCGGCTGATTCATGTTGGCGCAGACCCACCACGAGGCGCGGCTTATCAAACTACCGCCCATGCCCAAACGCGCTTCAGGGTGGCAAACGATTACGGGCCTGAAAGGGGGGGGGGTTCACAAAGAACTGTGTGCATCATTCAACATTCGACGGCCGCGCTTATCCGGTCTGGGCGGGCTCTGCAAAAGCGCGGCGGCACTCGACGCGCCATCGACGACTGGTTTCCGGGTCTTGGGGCTTTATTTTGCGCGCTCGCGTTTGCTCTGAGAGGGCATGGACGTGTGAAGTCCAGAAATGCGAAAGTCACCGGCATCCGCAGAAAATGCCAAAGTCGCCCGTCTCGACCAAAAACCGGGCGACAGATGTCGACAAGCTGTAGGGTTCGTCGCGGGCACTCGGCATGTTGGGCGATGATGGCGGCTCAGGCTGCCAATCGAATCCGCGCGCTTCAGGCGCTGGGTGTGTGGCCGAACCGATCAAACCCTTTTGCAGGTATGTCGGAGATGCAAAGATGTCCTAAGTACCGGCACGGCTGACATGAGCCAGGCGGATTAAGCGAGAGGCGACGAATGCTCGGACATGGCATCGATGGGCTACAACAACGACACCCAAACGTGGCGTCATCAGCTCACAGCGAAGAAACGGCGCGCCTGGGAAACCAGTCTCCCCGGATGCGCGGCGCAAGAGGCTGCGCCAGTGGGCGGAGGCTGCGGAGGCACGGGACCGGGCGCCGAGTCCTGGTCGAAAAACGCCGGGGAGGGCCTTATGTGTTAGAAACTGGCGGCGGGGCTTGACCGGCGTGCAACCTAATCCCAGGCAGTCAGGCTGGCACCATGGCAGGAACTGATCATGTGTCGAAGCGCGAGTCACCATGACCGACGCAGGGCCTCAACCGTTGCCAGAAGGGCCTTTACGACGAATCCGTGCGAGCAGGATAGTGGGCCATGTGGATCCGCGGGAGACGTTGAGCTCGGTGGCGATGCGCAATTATGAAACTCGAGGTCGTCCAGCGGCGGTCACACGTCATGAGCGCGTGCAAGTAGGACAGACCATCACAGGGCAACTCCGTGTGTACCACAACCCAAGCGCATACACCAACACTCAAGTCGGCCCCACACACCGGTCTCTATATACAGACCAGCGAGCACAGTGCCGGTAGCACATCGTGGTGTGCTCGCGGTCGTGGTCCTGGGCTGCGGACGTGTCTGCGTGCGGTTGGGGCACCACTGGCCCGACCCTCGCCAGTGATCGTGTCAAACGTTCAATGGCGAGAGTGGCCGTACAGATGGCGGCGAGGCCGGGTGAAAGCCGCAGCAAGAAGCAAACAGCAACTAAGCGCGTTCCACTGCGATCTTATGAGACCAAGGCTGGCCCCCCGCGATAGGCCGGTGCCTGTGCGTCGTACGCCAATGCGAAAGTGGAGCGCCCCAGGCTTTAAGCCTCCATGGACCCACGTGTTGCACCACCGCGAGAAACCGAAATGGCACGCCGCGGCGAGGCGCATCTGAAAACGGTCGGCGGGGTCCTCGGATGACCGAATCGAGCCAAGACTGAGCCTGACAACCCCAAGGCGGCATGGGTGACACGCTGGCCATGGTCTATGGGGCGCAAGGGTGCACGCCGCGCGCTCTCGAGACCATGAGACGACGTCGAATCGGGACCGATACCGCCCAGACCCATCCGGTCCGCAAATACACCATCAACAAGATGAAGGGACCGGTGCGCCCCGACTGGCAGGCAGCGGAGCGTTCCCCAGGATCGCATGACCGCGCCTGCAAATGTAGTGTGCCAAGAAAATACTTACCGCCGGATCGTTGTTTGGCACCCGCGCGTGTCGCAATACCACCTCAGTTGACGCATGAAGCACCAGATGGCCACCAGAGCTCGGCCGCCGGCTGAACAAATTCACAGACAGTCAGTGAGTCAACGAAAAAGCAGGACGTGTTTCGACACGGGTGCGAGGCGAGTACCTGTTGCCTCGGCGTGGCTGGTGTGCGACAAGACCAGAGCTGGGGGCGTCGTCAAAGTACCACCGCGTGCGCGGCAATGCGCGTTGGCAGACCGGAAGAGCCCAAACGCGCTGGCACTCGTGGGCAGTGGTTCAACCGGGGTCCGAGCCCAAACCAAACACGCCCACCACCACCGAACAGTGTCGGACGCCTGGGCAAATGCGAGGCCAGAACTCACTATGCCCATTCCTCGAATATCGAGGGTCGGCCGCGCGACCAACAAAACTGCAGCCGGGGTGGGCCGCGGGGCGTGTACACAAATGGTCAGCCACCCGCGGCCCCGTGGAAACACGCTACCGAGCCCATGCAGCCCATCGCTGCCGTTCCGGTGGCAAAGCGCCAAGGAGTAGGGACGGCGACAAACATGACAGGATGTCACGCCGAGGCCGATGCTGGGTGCAGCCGTCGCGGCGCCGTGGGCGGCG
>Ga0163217_1077443_pt1 | contig 11473 bp, 16 predicted proteins | sample SynspAceP_FD_185933 | JGI IMG/M metagenome (GOLD analysis project Ga0163217, IMG submission 185933) | Saline lake microbial communities from Ace Lake in Antarctica - Synechococcus sp. Ace-P (PacBio error correction) | ecosystem: Environmental > Aquatic > Non-marine Saline and Alkaline > Saline ... | reverse complement strand
TCCGTTGTTTGTTGTGAGAGAGATATGTGGCTCAACAGGTCGCCCCACGTCGTTCTGGATGTCAAAGAAGGTGCGGTGCGATAGACTTGTCGTTGGCCGGCTTCATTACAGCGCAGCCTTTTTCCTCGGCGAGGAGGCGGCCGATATGGGTCGCTTTCGACGACCCAGGATGGCTTCACGCCTGTTCGTTGCGACGGGGGTGTAAACATCACGGGCGTTCTTGATCGCCATTTCGGCATCTGCCGGCGTGCAGAGAAAGCCAACATGCGATGCTAAGCCCGTGCTGGTTCCGCGAATTGAAAAAATCTCGAACAGGGCCATTTCATGTGTTTGCTGCCCATCTTGCCTACTCCGCTGCCAAGTTTCGCGGCCGCGTTTCTTCGCCGCATAGCATCAGGGCCGGTTCGCTTTACCCAGCGCCGTCGTCCCACGCTTTGTTGCGCGCAGCGAGCCGTTGCCGTATTGAGGGGACCATTTGCCCTTTGAGCACGTCAAAGAATCGTCCAATCGGGCTGGGTAAATCATAAATCCCGCGTTCCTGTTCCACTTCAGCTGGCGGGGACGTCAGGCCCAGATATCGGCCTGCGGCCACACATTCATCGAACGAACTTCTGACGCAGCTCGTCGTTGAGTTCATGCTTGATCTTCCACGCCATCCGAATTGCGCGAATGGACGAATTTTCGTCCGACGGCCGAAACATCATCAACGCAGGTCCCCAGAACCTATTTAACGCGTCCTGCGCCACTCTTGCGCTGCGCGTCTGTCCTTCGCCATCTTCATTCATGATGTCGTAGCCTTGGCGCTGGTGAAGGATTCCTCCTTGCAGATACGCACATCGCGGCGGGCGTAGGGGCCGTAGGAATGTGCGGCTTGCAGCGGACCTTGATTCATGATCGCGGCCACCCATCCACGAGCCAGCCTCGGCGCCATATCGGCCCATGTTAGGGTCGGATAATTGATATTAGAGCTGTATTCATCTTGCCCGACAGCAGAGTCGCGGGTCAGCTGGTCGCGGCTGACCCCCAGTGTTCAGCGCACAGTAAATACAGGCCGTGGCCCTCCTGGCCTCGTCTTGTACCTTTGCCAGCAGGAGATCGCTTTGCGTTCAGCGTCGGGGCGCGGGGTGGATCCAGTTGCCCTCTTGGCAACTGGCCACGATTTCCCGAATGCGGCGTGCTGGCCGATTTGCCGGATCAAGTTCTTGCGATTACCCGTCCGGCATCCCAGTCTTCGTCGTTCGGCTCGATTCTTGCCGACCCGATTTATCCTGTTGCTGAAAGGGCGCGTCCTGCGGATCCATCTCTTCGAGAGATTTGACACCTGGACCGGTGGATTGTCATCTGTGCATACATTTCAGTCCTTTCGTGGGCATTAATGCGTTAAGCGCGTTCGAGAATGATAGCGACGCCTTCGCCGGACGCCACACCACATGCGTGCCACAGCGCATAGCGGACCGCCTGTTGCGTTCAATTGCAGGGCTGCAGGTCATGACCAGAAGCGCACCGGGACATCCCCAAGCGGTGACGATGGCAAGCGCGCCGCCGTGCGTTCACATGGGGGGCGTCCATCGGCCCACACCCAAAGCTGCAATGTGGCGATCCCTGCGCAAGCGAATGCTTCGTTCAGTTCAATCACATCCATCTGGTCGATGGCAGGTACCGCGGCGGGCCAGACTTTCTGGCTGGCGGCGGACAGGGCGAATCCCCATTGAACGCGCGGTTCAAACAACGCGGGCAGGAGATACCAACAACACGCGGGCAATCGGGTCAAGCCCGTTAGTTGCGGACGGCTTGGCCGCCCGGACCGCCATCAGCATTGCCGCCGCCGCATCGTTTTCACGCCAGAGGCCATTGCCCGCAGTGACGGTCAGGTCGGGGCATTGATCCGGGCCGCAGTTTGGTCAGCGCTTCGATCGTGGTGCCGGGGCCGCGGTGTTCGTCGCGCGTCAAATACAATCGGGTCGCCCTGGCGCTGCGGGGATCGAGACAGAGGTGATTTCATCGGCCAAACACGGCCCGCCTTGTCCGCGGGCTCTCCCAACGGTGCCTGCTTGCGCTTGGCAAAAGCGTCCTGGTCGGCGCGGGCTATGTCATAGTCAGTGGCGACATTATCGCCGGGTTCGGGCATGATTCGACGCCTGTTATTGCGCCTGGCATCCTTGGGGTTTACAAACCGCAGCCGATGGTGGTGTCATAGACGGCGTTGTGCGCGGAGATGCGGTTCCCGCCTTGGGCTCACAAAAGGCGAGCACGGGTCATGCTTTCGACACCGCCGGCAATCGCCCAGATCCATGTCGCCTTGCCTTGATCGCGCGGGCAGCATCACCGACGGCATCCATACGGAGGCACAAAGGCGGTTGATCGTATGCACCGGGCACATCGACCGGCAAAGCCGCCAGCAGTGTGCCATACGTGCCACTTAACGGTATGTTCTTCGCCGGCCTGAATTGGCGCAGCCAAAGATCACGTTCATATCAATTTTGTGACCCAATCCAGATCAGGATTGCGGGCCATCAATGCAGCAATGGTGCCGCGCTGCCCAAGATTCAATCGGCACGCACCATGACAATGCGCCGCCAAAGCGGCCGATGGTGTGCGCTGTGCGTCACAAATAAAAAGCGTCCATAAAAGTCTCCCTTGGTTGATGAGCCTAGGTAATAGTACGCGATTCGACCGCAAACTTTAAAATGTTACCTGGACATTTTTCAGTCTCGATATTTTGTAACATGAGGCTGGCAGGTGTGAGCCGCGCTGGGCACGGACGCTTCTGTTCAAACCTCCCCCGCGGGAGCCCTGAAACAGGGGTTGAAACCTCGCGTGAAACAATGGCGCAGATGCGCCCCAGATGAAATTGACGCGAAGGACCTACCCCATGCTAGCTGTGACCCTGTTACTCTCCTCAACGCCCGCAGGCTTGAGCGTCTTTTGTCGATTGCTTGTTCAGAAATGCATGGGGGGCAGGGGGGATGCGTGGCTGGCTCCGGACGAGGCCGCGCGCTTTGACATTGAAGGCGGATGCCTGCAATCGTTGGATGTCTGGGCGAATGTCAGGGATGCGGCGCGATCTGGTGATCACCCCGTCCAAGGGCGCGAAAGAAGATGCGTGCTGGCTGATATGGACGCACCATTATCCAGCAAGAATGCACGACGAATGGCCGATTGAGCTTGGTTGTGGGCGACCGCGTAAAAAAGATCACCAACGCGCCATGAACGGCGAGCTGGATTCGAAGAGGCGCTGCGCCCGAAACGCGTCGCCTGCTAAAGGCTAGATGAAGCGCTTATCACGCGCGTTTTTTGCAGAGCGGATCACCCATCATTGCGGCGACAGACCTTGATCGCGACGATGACAAGCGAACGGTGCCTACGCGGCGCTACGTCCGGGCGGGTTCACGCGTTTACCGTTGCCGTCGCAAAAGGCGCTTGGGTTCGACGAGAACCGCGCGGAATTACATGCTGGCCTCAGGGACGGGGTGTGACCGGCGATGTGGGGGTGCCGATCCTTGGAAGACAAGCCAAAGGTCGATGCCGCGGAAGAGATACCGCGCGGCGGTTTGACCGAGGCGATGTGATCGGCCGTGGCGAGGGCTAATGATCTGGGGATGGCTGGCCGCGCCGCATGGGGTGGGCGTTGCACGCAAGCCCGCAGTCGCTGCATGAATGCGAGTCCGGGATCAACTTTGGCGACCTGACGGCGCTGCTCTATGTGCAGCATACACCAAAGGACAATTCGTCAAGGCTAATTCCAAGAGGTGCATGGGGCGCTGCCCCATACCCCGGGATTTTGCACCATTTGGAAGCGCTTTTAGCCAAAACCTGCTGCGGCTTTGAGCAGCCGGTGATGATGCCGCGACGGTTTTCAATCGTGGGCGTTGCGGTAATTCAGAGCCTCGGTGGTGTTCGGTCAAAGCGCGCCCAGTTGAATCGGCATTGATTTGTAATCGCACATTCTGCGGCGCGTTTGGTGCCGCAGGCGCTTTGGTTGCCACGCCGAGTTTTCTGATCCGGTCAGGATCGCGATAAAACCCTTCGGCACGGTCTTGAGCGCGAACTTGCCGTTCGTTCGGCACGCATTTCAGGTTGGTTGCACGCGCGGTTTCGCCGGCGACAATGGTCGGAGCAAACGCATGGCTTGATGCAGGCCGCCTCGCGAACCATCAAGGCGCGGCGGCGAAAATGGCCATCGCAGGCCATGCCATGATAGAGGTCGTTCGCAAATTCGGGAAGAGCAGCCGTCGTGCCAAACCCGAGAGGTGGTGCCGGTCACGTTTCAAGATGCCTCAAGGCAGCGCCGACTTGCACGGTGGTCCGGCTTTTCGTAGTCCGCACCGCGCCCGTATGGCGTTGACACGGGGACAGCGGAAAGCCCGGCTGTTTGCCAGAGGCATTCTGTGATTTTGTACGGGCTGCTTTGGGTCGCGCAGGCCAGTGCCATTGCGCGCGGCTCAGTCGCCCGGTTCGGCTGCTCCGCAGCGAAAAGGGCTGTCGTTCAGTCCTAAAAGTGATCAAGCCAGTCAGAAGATGATTCCCACATGCAAATCCGCTGCCTGATGCCGAGTGCGCACGCAAGGGCCAGATGTTGCGGAGCCAAGCCATGATTGCATCAGCAGCGCCCAGATCTGGACCAGAGGCAGCGCCTGATATCATTTGGCAGAGGGACCGAGCAGGATCACCGCTGTCGGGATTCCCCCCAAGCGGCAGATCTGACGCTGCTGTCACAGGGACCACCGCATGACCCGAATGCACGGCTTCCAGAAACGGGACCACGCAGATTCGGCAAAGGGGTGCTTGGCATGATTTGTCCTTTTCGTGTTTTGGCGAATTCCTGCCAATCAGGGTTTCGTGTTGTCGCCTGTTTTGACGTTATTATGTTGTTGACGGAAAGAAATTAAACAGTTCCTTGACAGAGCGCCTCACCGAGAAGGCTGCCATTGGGGATTGTAGTGATGTTGAGGTATTGGCGGTGAGAGCCCAGGTAGCATGGATGAACTTTAGGCGATTGTTTAGGCGGGGCGCTGCGGGCTGAGCGCAGGCAGAATACGCCGTGTTCGCGCAACGCAAAGCACGAACCGCGTAGCGGCAGAGACGGACTGGAGCGTATATTTCGAATGTTGGGCGTGTTCCACACCGAAAGAATCCGTGAACTCGCGGATGGCCGCGTTTGTATCTGTAAGCGGGGGCAGACGTTGTGATGGTCTTTTTTACCGGGTTCCCAAGCGCGGGTGCCCAAGGGCAGGTGGCCTTTACCGTGCGGCTATCCCTTTGCTTTCTGGGCGACCGTCAACATTGAACATCGGCGGCACTTACGTTTGAACTGTTCACGAGGCGACGTGTGCCTGGGCTGCAACCCACCGAGGATGACAACAAGATCATCGCCGCCATGAAAGCGCTGGTTCTGATGCCAGCTGACGGGCCGTTCGGGCCGTTGGCACCCCAGGACCGAAGACCGTTGCTCGATTGTTGGGGTTCACAGCCTGCGGATGACGACCCGCTGCCAACGCTGCGGCGGCTAAGGTTTTTTTCCCTGATCTGATTGCAAGCCCCTGCCCTTGGCGGGGCTTTTTTCGTACGCACGGCCCACAAACGGCCCTGACGCGTCCCAGCCAGGCACTGAGGCTTGGCGTCAGCAATTTGCGGCGTTTCCTTTTGATTTAGGAAAAAATCCCTTATATAGAGCGCTTCAAACCCCTGACACCGGAGAAATCCCCATGTCTGCGACCGCGCCGGATCACTCAAGATTGTCATACCATTCGCGTAAGCAGGCGGAGGGCCGATAACCTTGTCGGCTGACCGTACGCCATGCGCGCTGCGTTGATTTGCCCGAAGTACGCCTGAAAAGCAGCGATAGATGCGCTTCGGGCAGATCTGCAGTGAGATCTGATCAATGGGGCACCCGGACTTTGCACGACATGACCAACCTGTCTGAAAGCGTTTCCGCGCCGAGCTGGCCCGAGAAGATCCTCGTGTATAGAATAGTGCCGGAGGTCGTGGCAAGGCAGTGTACAGAGGATGGCACCCGCAATTAAACTGGATGCGCAATGCAGCGAACGGTACAAATAGAGGTCCCGAGTGGTTATATCCCTGAAGAAGGCAGCGGCACGCTTTGTGTCAGCTCGGCAGAGTTGGTGTACGCTGACGTTGCTTTCCTCTGCCACACAGGTACGCAAAAAACTCGTGCGCACCTGACTGCGGCCGAAATCATCGGCAGGTGATGGTGGCGCGGGATGATTTGGGCGATGGCCAGTGCCCGGGACCATCTCCGAGGCACCACGGCTGGTGTCAACATCGTTCCTAAATGGGCATGGGCGAGCCGCTGTATTAATCTTTTGAAAACGTGCGCCGACGCGATGAAGATCGCAATGACCCGAGGGCATCCAGCTCGTCACGCCGCCGGATGTACGCTATCGACCTCGGGTGTGCGTGCAAGAGATCCGCCGCACAGCGAGAAATCGGCGTGTTCAGCTGGCACGTGTCGTTCCACGCGACCACGGGATGAGTGCGCAACAAGGTGTGGGGTGCCGATCAACAAGCGCTGGACATCTCAGAGTGATAGAAGCTTCTGGCGCGGCCTTATCTAGGGGTTCAGCAATTCTGAAACGGATCACGTTTGATATGTATCTCGACGGGTGGTGAACGATTCAGACGCCGACGCGTACAACGCCTCGTAGAGCTGATCCGTGGCATTCGGCCAAGATCAACCTGATCCAGATTCAACGAAATGGCCCCGGCGCACCGTACAAACGGTCGTCGACAACCGTATCGCGCGTTCTCGAAGATTGTGTCATAGGCCGGCTTATGCCTCGCCCAGTGCGCAAACGCGCGGCGAAGACATCATGGCCGCGTGTGGCAGTTGAAATCTGCGACCGAAACGCGAACGCAAAATCGCGCAAGCAGATCGAGGCTGACGCGGGAGTGTAACCCATTAGTTTCAAGTGAAAAGGCATGATGAGCCGCCCCGATTCTGGGGCGGGCGTTTGCATTTGTGCGGGTCGATTGTTGGCGCGCTCAGCCGTGAAATAGACCTTGGGTCCGCCGCATTAAGCAGAAAATTAAGTCCATCATCGCCCAGAATATTGGTTACCATCACAAACACAATCGAGGAGCGATACGCGAATGACTATCATTTTAAAAACGACGCCTTTATCCACTGCCGATGTACTGGCACTTGTAACCCGCGAAGCGAAAGCCGCCTTGTCTCCTACGCGAATGGGAAAAACACGTCTGGCGGGCTATGGCTATGGGGTACGTTGACACCGGACCACGGTTCCGTTCTGGAAAAAAACGCTGCCGCATCTACGTAGAGGTCTTGTGTGCTTCCGGCTGATCTTGATGCGTTGTATCTGAACAAAAGGTCTTTCAGGCGTCGGGGACTTCCTCTTCGGGGCGGGGGCAGTATCAATTTTCGATTCAGTTCATCGCCTCGTCGGCGGATTCTTACAAGATTGGACAGGTCCAGATCTGATCCGAGATCAGTGCCCGCGATCGGCCAGGCGGCATCCAGTTGATGATCCTTTTCCCAGACGCACGGAAACACGGAACAGCAGGAAGGGTAATCGCGACTCACTGCGGGCACCGTGCTGGATCAGGGTTAAGCAGTCTCGAACCATCTCGTTCCAGAGGTGCGAAAAACCGCCCGGAATACGCAGATCGCACGTGCACGCATCAGGAAATGCATCTCGGATCGCGAAGTATGAAAGTTTAAGCACAGCTCGGTGTGACGTATTCATCGGCGCCTGTTTCAAACGGGAAGCACGATATGTTCAGCCCGATGGATTGCCCGGCCTGCGTCGACGGCGCCGCGGTTGCCTGCCTCCATCAACGCCTTGGGCCACCGCCTGTGCGATTGACGTTATCCTGGCCGTCGCTCTTTCCATCATTTCAGGTCATCACAGCCGCGCGAATTCGCGGGCTTCATCTTAGAAAATGCGACAGATTCGGCCAGCGTCTTGTGTGCGGGCCTTGTCCTTGTGGCGGGCCGGGGGATACGCGCGCCGCCGAACGCACGATGGTGGATTTAGACGCCATGCGCATCCAACCGCCATCTCGGGGCTTCAGCAGTTCAATTGGCAGCCGGACGGGGGCGCAATTCCTTGCGACGAACACATAAAAATCATCATCGGGTAAGGCCAGCGGAGGCATGGGCCCGGTCGCGGCGTGCGGGGAACATCCTGGGCCGTGGCGCGTCGTCGCCGGCTGCCGCAAGGGGTGGCGCGTTTTTGAAATTCGGTCATCATATCTCCGGTCTATTTGCGGCGGTCGCGCCCGTTTATCGCAACATGCCCGCCTTTGGCGCAAATTGACCACGCCATCCCGACGTCATGCACGACGGGCCTGAGACTGTATTAGCCAGTCGCAACATTGACCCTCATTTCGCCGGAGCTACACCCATTGTCGAAACGCCAACTTGAAACGCCATCGAAAGCCGCTTGTTGGATGCCGCGTGAACACCATTTCAACATCCGGCACCACGTAGGCGAAAACCACGCACGCGATCGAAGACACGCTGGCCGCGCTGGACAGTGCAAGCTACGCGTCGCCGAGAAAAAAAAAAATGGGAAAATGGCGATGCGTGTGAAACGCAATGGGCCAAAAAGGCGGGTTTCCGCTGGGCTTCGCGTAGCAAGGATATGAACAGCACGACGGCGGCCGCAGGCAGCGGCTGGTGGGGACAAGTCGATACAAGTTCAAAGGCTTGGAATGACGCGACTGGGAAAAGAAGGCAGGCTTTCGCCGCGTGTGCCAAACTGCGTCTGTGCGCAAGTCGGCCTTTATCGCGCCGGCGTGTCTGATGCCGTCGTTCGTGACATCGCGTGGCCTATGGTCGACAGCGCACAATCGGTCGACACATGGGCGACCGTCGGTCTGCGCGCAAGTCGGCAAGAAACGTTTACCTGTCGGGCTGGCGTTGCATGGTGGCGTGCTTGGGAACCCATGCAGGGCCGGGCCAACGATCATCGAAGACAATGCTTTATCGGGGGCCGCGCTTCCGAAGTTGCGAAGGCTGCATTCGTGCGCGAAGGCTCTGTTCTGGGTAATGGTTTATTTCGGCAGTCGACCAATTCTGGACCGCGAAACAGGGCGAAGTCTTTGTATGGCGGAAGTCCCGCAGTCGGTGTTTGTGGCAGGGTCCATGCCGCTCAAAGAACGGTGTTGCACCTCTATTGGCGCCGTATCGTAAGCGCCGTGGACGAGAAACACGCTCGAAACCTCGGATCAACGAGCTGTGTTGCGCGACTAAGGGAACCTTTTACAGATCTGTGAGTTCACTCTCTGAAACAAGATTTATGGAGAATTGAGATGGACAGGTTTGGTGGTTTGCAGCAATTATCGTCGGTGGTCTGGTCCGGGTGGATCGCGGAAAAAATCATGAGTCGATATTGGGCTGATCATGAACATTATTCGGGATCATTGGAGCGCTTGTCGCAAAATCTGCTGGTTTGCATTCGCGGCGCGACCTTGGGGGCTGGATCGGTGCAATGGTGGTCGGGATATCGGGGCCTGCTGCTGATTTGAGGTAACACGTTTTGGTACGCGGACGTAGCTGGGACCTTTTCAGGCGACGCAGAACAAAGGTAGGGCTGCGCATCTTAAGTGCGGTGGCCCTTTCTTATGTTGACCAGGAAGAACCCAAAAAAACCGTCGCGCCAGCAGGTTTATACCTTGTGTGGTCGAAACGGGCGCCGAGGACGGTGACGGCTTGCGGATAGGCGAACCGGTGCCGCGCTGATGTGCTTTGCGTCTGGTCATCGGACGAGCAGGAAGCGGTTGGCGAAAACGGTTGCCATCTCAAACAGGTGCTGACACGTGAACCCACTGCTGACCGGATACGCACCTTGCCGAGCCGAAGAAGAAGGCCACGAAATCGACGAGGATGAACGCGCGTTGATGGCGCGGGCACTGATGAAAAACTCGGTCATCATTGCCAAATGACGCCGTTTTTCGACTAGGCGTACCTTCGCCCCCTTGGCTCCTTGTGTTCCTCACAAATGATAGGGGCACACCGCGAAAACACGCCAAGGGAGCTCTGACATTGACCAGCATCGATCCCGAGACCTAACCGCCACAACTGGTGCGTTGCCCGTCCGGCACCCCGCAGATGGGGGGCGCACAACAGGTGTTGTAACGATCTGTTGACCGATGCGCGGGTGTTGACTGTTGCGTGGGCCGACCGTTGGGCGGGATCAGAACTTTTTGCGCGTTGGGGCAAGCAGGGAACACCCGTAGCTTTGCTTTAACGGTCACACCGATGTCGTGCCCATCGGGAACGAGGCCGACTGGTACGATGCCGCCCTTTGGCGCAGAGGATCAAAACGGCATTATGTTACGGAGCATCGGCACCACCGATATGAATCCGGTGTGGCGCCTTTTACCGCCGCGGCCATCGACTTTGTTCCGTGATTTTACACCGCCGACGAGATCGATTGTGCTGGCGATTCAGCCGGAGACGAGGGAAGCCGAAGGCATCGTACGGCACCGCGCATTGCTGGATTACATGAAAGACGCGGGCGAGCGGTATGGGACGTTTGTCTGGTGGGCGAGCCGACGTGCCCCAACTCTATGGTGCGAGTTGATTAAAATTTGGCGCGGGGGTTCCATGAACGCGCATTTCGCGTGATCGGCAAAACAAGGCCACGCGGGCCTATCCCCACCGGCGCCAACAATTTCGAATGCCGCGATGATGGCGGCTGAGGACCAGCTTGCCTCGCATACCCTTGGACGGACGGGGGACGACCATTTCGATCCGTCTACGCTGGGCGATTGTGACGCGTCGATACCGGCCAACCCGCGACCCAATTGTGATCCCGCTGAAACCCGCGCGACGGTGAACATCCGCTTTAACGACATTTGCCAATTCGGCGGCAGTTGACCACTGATGGCTGGAAGAGCATGCCGCGCGATCCCGACAGCTTTTGGCGTGCAGATCGAACTGAAGGTCAGATATCGGGCGAAAGCTTTATCACCCCCCCGGTGATCTGGTTCCGATCTGGTCTCCAAGGCGGGTGCAGGCAGAGGGACGGGGGGGGGGTGACGCCTGAAAACTGTCTACTTGCTGGGCGGGACATCGGATGCGCGGTTCATGAAGACCACTGCCCATGGTACGAATTCGGGTATGGTCGGGCAATCCATGATGAGGTCGACGAGAAACGGTTGAGGTGGCGCAGTTCACCAGTTGAAATCAATCTATACCCGCATCGCTGAAGGACTATTTCGCATGACCGCCCATTCGCTGTGACCGAAGAACGCTTGCCAGCTGCCACCTGCTGCGCGCATCGTCTTTATCGAAGAAACAGAACGTAACGAAAGCGGAAAAGAGCTGGCACGAACTCGACGGCGATGCTACCCATTTCCTCGCGACCGAAGAAGAGCTCCCCATCGGGTCGGCGCGGATGCATATCAAAGCGGACACGAGCCAAGCACAACCTAGGGCGGCGTTGTAAGTAGGGTGATCAATAGTCGAAGCACTCACACCGGCGCG
>Ga0163217_1050774_pt1 | contig 11473 bp, 5 predicted proteins | sample SynspAceP_FD_185933 | JGI IMG/M metagenome (GOLD analysis project Ga0163217, IMG submission 185933) | Saline lake microbial communities from Ace Lake in Antarctica - Synechococcus sp. Ace-P (PacBio error correction) | ecosystem: Environmental > Aquatic > Non-marine Saline and Alkaline > Saline ... | reverse complement strand
AGGGGGGCCGTAATTTCGTTCCGAGGTGTTGGCATAAGAAATGGTGTTTCTTCTGTTTGTTATACCGAATTTCCAATAAAAACCAACCATAGACACTCATAACCAGATAATAAAGGTGGAGTATATATCTCATACAGTTTTGGACTGATAAAGTACCCAGATACCATTTAGGAATTGAAGCACAATCCCAACAATAAATAATTTGATTATTGTTATTCCGTGCAACAGAACCTGTGTGTTACGCAAAAAAACAGTTCCCAAGGTTTTGCAACAAGGTCAGATGCGGTTAAAAAAATTCCCATCGATTCCCATACTTAAGTTAATTGAATGGAAAGATGAAGATAGTATCGATTAGCTAGGATTGCTTCTCGAATTAAAAATGCCCTACGGCCGGCATCTATCCGGATCAGGTTCAGAGTTAAAACCCCTGGTATCATCTCAGACCCGCCCTATTGCAAGGCACCCCATTTTCAATAACAAAACTAAACCTAATTTGTTGATTTGAATTCATATCTAGAGCCAATTAATTTTTAAAAAACCGCTGTAGAGAAATCCAAAACTATAAAAACAGCTGTGAAGTTGATTGCAAGGCCAGTTAAATTAAGGTTACTTAGGTCTAAATTCCTTTATTCACCAAGGTATTAATACCAGCTGAGATAAATCATTAAATAATCCAATAAAGCTATAAATAGAGTAGGCTTCATTGAACCATAAAACACCGATTTAAATTAGTGAAAAATCACCTCAAATGTACTTTAAAGGACTACAAGATTTGTTCTTTGCTATTTGAAATGCCTTGTCATATATTAATTGCCCCATAAAACCAAACACACCTAGAATAAGTAAAAAAATTGCCCACGTTCATATCCTGTGGGCTGTTACCCATACGGGTTATCGCCAAAGTCCCCCAATAAACAGACTACGAACATTAAATTAAATTTAACAACGACCGCGGTGGTCTGCCAACTTCCTATTTTTTTAATAATACATATACCATCCACTAAAAACGGAGGCAGTTAAAGAATTAAAGTAGGTCCTTGTAGAATTAGATATTGCCATCAATTCTTTTAAAACCGTACCCTGCAAAAGCAGTTAGAAAAAAAAAAGCCATTGAATTTTTTTTAATTTTCTTTAAACGGAAAACGGCAAAAATAGCTGCAAAAATAGGGGAATACACGTTTAAAGGAAAGCTGTACCCACGTGTAGCGTGTTTTTAAGGAAAGAAAACAAACTCTAGCCGTTCTTAAACTAGAATAGATCTTAACACATTTATTCTCGTTTGTTACCCATATCGGATCCCTTTGACAAAATAAAGGTTGTTGCCCAATTACAAGGAGCCCAAAACACCATGAAAAATTACAATCTTGAAATGTCGGGATACGGGCCCAAATATTTTACGAAAATTCATTCAAGGCAAATGAAAAGGATGCTGATGACCATTAAAAAGCACTGCTTTTTTAAAATCAATCCGGATGCGTTTACTCCATTTAATATTCAAACAAAATAGTGCTATTGTTTGACCCAATATCTTAATGTGGCATTGGATTAAAAGCACAAAGGTGATGAATAACTCCCCATTACTTAAGACAATAGCCGTATTAATCTAAGATTCAATGATTTTTAGAATCCGTATTGCCTTGAAGTCTGTAACACCTGACAGGGGCATGCGAAGATTACTTCACAGCGTTCGAGAGCCTGCTGGTTTTTTATTTTCCTTTGGACAAGATTGATTTTCAATTCTCAAATTTTGCTTCTGTAAATTAACAAATGCGTTGTCCGTTTTGACATCTTGTTGTCCGTTGCCAGCCTTAAATTCTAGGATACATTTTGTATTATAAAACATTAACATTGGAAAAAAACATTAGGCTATTCTAATGGCAGATTATCGGGATATTCCGCACTTACGGAAACCCATGGCTGCCACCTCTGCTGCTGGATTTTAAATTGACCAATATATACTGTATCGCAGTAAATTTGCCCTAGTTGGCGATAGCAAATGACCAACGCAACAGGGAGAACAATAAATGTTCGCTCTCCGACTATCCTGACTTTTACTTGCCACTGCTCTTAATTTTAGAGGCCAAACCACAACAATGAAGAAAATTTTTCATTCACGATTTTACAATGGGGTGGGCTTAATTTTTGGTTAAAAGTTTTGACCGGACGGATAGTTTATTTTGGATCACTGTTAATGGGCGTGGTCCAGGAATTGCCGCTAAAGCCCTGGCAGGTACCTTTTGGTGTTCTGATGACTTTTGTAAAAATCATTAACGAATTAAAATCTATTTGTGCATTTAAATCGAAAGGCCGTCATCTATTTAAAAAAATTATTATGGCAAAAGAAATATATTGGACGTACGATTCGAAAAAACAACGCCACTCTTGTCGAACCCCATTTTGCCGTATGTGATCGTCACCTTCAATATGCAATCCATCATTCAAATTGAAAAACGAAACTCTATTTTTGTTCTACACAATGGTCTCGAGAATATTAATAGACCACATAGTGTTCATTATACAGAAAATGCTAGGATCAATCTGAAAATCAGCTAATCTTAATTTAAAATCTATTTTAAAAACAAACACTATGATACCAATCACTATTGGGATTTCCTCTGGGACTCCTATTATTTTTACTGTTTAGCATTAGTAAAGCATTTGGACCAAAAAAAGTCTATGGGGTTATCCTATCGGAATTGGATTTCTCTATGTAGGTTATTGGTCTGGACAAGATATTACAGGCTTTGGTGGTAAATGCCTTCAAGCAGTTTGTTCCTGGCTTTTTGGCCTATTATTGGCATTAAAAAAGGGTGTTCATATACTTGCTATGCGGTTATTTTCCAATGGAATGTTGGGTATTGTTGCCTATAATCTTTTTTTTCAGGACCAGGAATTGATTCCCCAACTATGACTATGTTTGCTCATTCACTTGATTTTACTGGTGCTTAGTGCTTATATTTAGCCTTCAACAACAGTTTACAATAAAAAGTTTTAACATAAATACGGTATTATTGATTACTGCCACACTACTTATTAAAAATATGGTCTGCAACCGCTGCTATACCTGCTGGTCGAGAATATTTAAAAAATAAGTATAATGCCTTTTTTTCAAAAAGTCAGGATTCGGGGAAATTAAGGTAATTGCATAGCGCCTTCAACAAAGGAAAAAGAGCAGCCTTGAATTGAGAACTCAAAGCACTAAGGCTTCGAAAATTATTGATTAATAATACCGGGCGGGCTTATTGGAAAATTAAAAACCTCGTAATTAAAAGGCTCGGTAATGAAGTGAATGAAAAGCCATAAAATAAAATTTGGCCACTTACCTCTCGAGAACGTTCATCATGAGTATACATACTTGGAGTTAGTTTATCTCATTGGTTTGAAGGGAAGAGAACAAAAATGAGAATTATTCTTTATTGAACAGCGCATTGAAAAGCGAAAGTTGCTGACCTATGACCAAATGACTTTATTCTCAATGTGGCCTTATGAACTTAAAATTATTGTGGAGCAGCCCATCTATCAAAACAGTTAAAAAAATTATATGGGTTTAACTCCCACTTGTTTAAGGGAATGGGTATTGCCACCTTTCCCTAATGCAAGATTTAACCAAACTATACAATCAATTCCCAAAGAAGTCATCAAACAAAATACATCCTGTTGCAAAGGCTACTTTTACTTCATTAAAAACATAAAAAACATAATTATTGAATCAACCAGTGAGCAATTAGCTCTCAAAAAACAGAACAATGTAAAATGCCGGCGATCCAAATTGTAAATGTGTTAATTGCAATTGCGTTTCACATGTCACATCCTGCAAATTGCATTTAGACAACTTGATTTAAATTTTTAAAGGCCGTTCACTAGTGGACGCTTTTTTTGTATCTTACATAGATATGGATTCCTTTGGGTATAATTTCAAATTGGGTTTCTGGCATCAAAAATAACTGTGGGAAATTCACACTTTTTAGAATTCATTTTTTTATCGTCCGTTTTTTGACACAAAGGTTGTCTTTAAGGTGCTAAAAGGCCCGGATATCTTTGTATTCCACTTTACATTAAAATTAAATGATGAAAGCAAAAAAACTGGTTTTTAATTAAAAAACTAAATTCAACTACAAGTTAATATTTCTTCGTGTTTTTTGTTTCGGCTCTTGTACAAAGGAGAAATGAATTAGGGTAACAAATGAATTTACATTACAATCCTGTTACCAATGGAGCATCTTATAATTATTAAGGTGGGTTGGCCTGTATAATTACATCCGTCAGTTGAAAAAAATATGGAAACAATATATGTATTAGATGGTGAAGAAATATTTGTTTCGTTGCTAACCGGTGTAACGACGATTTCGGATAATTTTGGACTTTAAAATGTTTCTGGGTCGTAAGCAATTGGATATGGTAAGGGACCGTGCATTGATTTACTTCAACAAAGTTAGCCTCAGTTACTGGTGGGGCTCCCGCAAATTTTGAATTTCATTGAGAAACTCAGTTTTTTAATTCCCAACAAATGGAAACAAGATTACAATGCTTGATTAATACCAGGGAAAAGGTTCGGGGTATACTTGCCATTCATATGGAGGTCTATTTGTGAGGTTAGCGTTTTTTGCACCAACAATAAATTTATTCGGACAACTAATTCTATTACAAGTCCATCTTTTTGGGTTTGATCGACTATGTTTCTCTGCAAATGGAAAAGGATAACAGAGCGAAAATAAAAAAACAGAAGGCAATTGGTGTTCATGGGTAAGGCGCGAACAGGAAGAAATGGAGCAGATGTTGGATTCCCTTCGAAAGCAGTTTCATTCATTCAATTATTGGGACAACTTACCAATTATTAAACTAACAAAAAATCTTTGAAAAAAACCTGGGATCATATGGGTTCAAAAGAAATCCAAATTTATTAATGGCTTAAATTATTATTTCAAAACAGATAAGATTTATTCATTTTTAAAAAATGGTCACTTTTGCCCTGAGTTTTTTCTTTACTTATAAATTTTCGCGGGCAACTTACTCTCCCACATCAAATATGAAGAGACTTGCCCGCCCGTTTCCTATTGACTTAGACCTACCCAAAACTGTACAGAATCAATTCCCAAAGAAGATATAACAACTACTCCTTGCATTAGGCTACTTTTACTTCATTTAAAAAAACAAATAAAAAACAAGTTATGAAATCAACAAACAGTGAGCAAGAGTGCTCAAAAAAAAGACAATGTAAAATGTTGGAAATCCAATTGTAAATGTGGTTATTGCAATTGCGGTCAACATGTCCTTGTGCAGATTGCATTTAGATAACGCTTCGGTTTAAATTTTAACAGGCCGCTTCATTAGTTGGACGGGCTTTTTTTGTCTTATTTAGATATGGATATTCCTTTGATCTATCTAAATTCAGGTAACTGTGAATAGGTCGTCTGTAATGACCGCCTGAATGTTTGATATTAAAATTTAGCTTGTGTAACCTTTATTAAATAGATTAAAACCCGAAAATATGCAACCGGTCGCTTTTATTAATTTTCCACCTTACCGCTTGGAATTACTTGACCTTGCAGTGTCCGGTACAGGTTTTTACCGAGGCTAAAATTTTTATGGTCTTTTCAGAATGGATATGATTTTATCCAATTTCAGGATAAACCTGTAAGTACGGCAGGATTAGGGTTTGAAAAATTAAGAACTATGGGAAGCCAAATTAAATGAAGGGATTTTGTATTTTGTTCCAGGTAATGCATTTTGATTACGTTAGCAGTATTGCTTTTAAGGCTGAAAAAAGAATTTTTTTCAAATGGCTCAAAGAATTGTTCTGAGACAGGGGTTAATGGTGCATGTTCCAATTTGTAACGGAGCTTTTGCCTATAGGGTATGCGGGTTTATTTAAAGGATACAGAATGTTACTACACATTGGCGAAGAATAAATGAAGCTGCAACCTCCAATTTCCAACAGGCCAAGTTGTAAGGGCCGATATATTTATATATTAAGGAGTTATAATGTGTATACCAGTGCCGGCATAAGTGCGGAATCGATCTTGCCTTGGCATTCTTGAAGCTTTAAAGGGCCTCTATTTAGCATAGAAGTTGGCAAGAGGCTTGTTGTTATCACCGAGGAGTGGAAAAACACAGACAGAAAGTATTTACCTCGATTATAGGAAACCATATCAATTTCCACATTGTGCATCAAGTCAAGATTACTTAATTGATAATCTTTCCAAAGAGAACGACATAGAATTCTTAGGCTTCACTTTTGGGATGAGTTCACGGAAATTCTTAGCAGGGTATTTTAAGGACGGACGGGGTTAACTTATTCTGAATATCTTACCCTATGGCGAAAAGAATATTGCCAGTTACATGCTTAATAAACCCCGACTATACTGTTGAATATATAGCTTCTAAATTGTTGGATTTAAAAAGTGCCAAGGGCAACTCACAAAGAATATTTAAAAAATGAGCCACAGTAAAACTAAACTAGCTAATGGACTTTTAAGGATAACTGCTAAGCGAAAAGTCCACAAATATTAGGATACCGCCTCAAAATCCTAACCAAACTTATATTGCAACAACCCCAAACCAGCCTTAATCCCTTTGCAGCTCGAGGTAACGTTTTAAACGGAAAATGCTAAACTATGCATTAACCTCAGCTTTCTATGAACCTTTAGGGTCGTCGGAGCCTCTTGAAAACTAAGTAAAGGCTAACGCCGTATCGTCTTTTTTGTTTTCCGCAGGCTTAAGATTCTCGCAGAAGTTAACCAGAAATAAATTAGATCAATAAAAATTAGCAATCTGGATGAGACGTTCAATATTTAGCAATTGAATTTTCTACGACCATCTATAGCAATAAGTTTATCATGTTTAAAATCATGAAGTACACGTGCTAAGGTTTCAAACTACGTGTCCCAGCCATATGGCTAAATCCGAGCGAGAAAGCATAATATAGGTGATGCAAAATCCTTAACGTTATATTTAATCATGTAAAATCAACAAATTTAAGGAAGCCACTCCGTTTCCCTCACTGTACGTTGAGATAATGGTACCGGCATAAGATTGCCAAGACACTTAAATTCGTGGCTTAAACTTTTCAATAGCAAACGAGGAAAATTGATGACAAGGAATTGGTTAAGTATCTTATTTAAAAATCCTGTATGGTTATAAATGAGATTATAGGCGGTTGTCTATGGCAACTGCAGTATTCCGTAAGTATTTCACTTTTAAAACAGATGAATAGCCAAAAAACTCACCTTCATTGTAGATATAAATTATTTGTTCTCGCCCAATCATTGTCTATTTTGGGTATTTTTTACGTTTAACCGCTTTGGAAAAATAAAAAAAATTAACCCGATGGCAAAAAAAAAAAAAAAAAAAATGGTGCCTTCCCGTAAATATGGGTTGGTTTTTACGGATTACTTTTTTATCAATCATTAATTCTCAAGCAACTCTTTATCAGCTTGAGGTATTCTTTTAAAAATATACTGGCTAGTTGAATGTGAATTTAGTATCATAAAGCGAGTCCTTAAAGTTACGTTCATTTTTTTTAATTTAAAAAGTTTGATTTAATCAAACTTTTTCCAAGATTCCCTCAAGACATTTATTTTTTAGGACATTGGTTATTTACATCCATGGTTTGCAATATTTTATTAATGAAAAAAATAACGATGAAAATCTCAATTGAATTCCTTTCATCTAAAAAAATTAATTCTATTTAGTTTGACAAAAATTAGACATACGCAATAATGAGCTGTCCTATCTGCGGTTTCTAAAAACAAAGAAAAAAATGCCACAGTTAGGTTAAACGTTTAATAGTAAGTGGTGTTTTTGCCCATTACCTTGTTGAATTAAACAATACGGTTGACTGCTGTGTTTACTGCAACAGTATAAGTGATTGAATTATGTCCAAAAAGCAAACAAATAAAAATAGAAGACAAAAAAAATACTGGCAAATCGTAATACAATTAAATACGACTTGCAATTTGTAACAACTAAAATTAGCTATTGTTGCTTATATTGGCTAATCAAGGTTTAACACAGATGATTTTTAAAAATCTGCAATTAAATATTGGACATTGAAGAACCATTCTTTTTAATTCACTTTATTCAATGCGGATCAAAAACTTTCATATGGGAGCGCCATCTTGGACTCGTAGAAGGTAGCTAAATTGGCGGCCGATTATTTAGTGGTAAACAAAATTGCAAAGTTTTTGGATATTGGGTCGGGAGCAGGAATTTTTGTTTTAATAGGAGCAGCTTCAACAAAGGGCTATTTTATTGGTGTTGAAACAACCGAAAGGAACTTGATCAACTTATCGTAAAAGTATAGCAAAAACACATCAAATAAATAATGTTAGATTTTTTTCACTCAAAATATTTAAGAAATTTTCCTTTCTGAATTATTGATGCCTTCTATTTTCTATAACCCTTTTTTATGGAAAAACATTGAAATTCCTTTTAATAGACAACAAAATCGTTTAGACGAAAATTATATTTTACGTATTCAAGAATATGTAGAAAAGCAAATTAAAAAAAGACGCCGTTATGGAAATCGTATGGTTACGATATTGGAGTATGTGGGTAGAAAATTTCCAGAGGGTTGTTGATTAGAATTTAGGCCCGTCAGGGAACTAACTTGGAAAAGGAATTTGAATAGCTTGAATAAAATTTGAACCACATTTCAAAAAATAGGAAGCGCTATTTGATTACAAGGCGTACGAAAGCTCAAAAATCATTGGTTTTGCTATGCTACCATACATAATAATTTTGACCGAGGAAATTTATATTTCTCTGACTTCTCAAGCTATTTTTGAAAAATATCAGATCCGAAAAACGATAATGAGATTATGCCGTAAATGAACTAAAATCATTCATTACCAAACAACGCGGAGATTTTAAAAAAGGAAGGTGGCATTAATTGACCAAACAATAATTTTATAATATACTCGATAAACACATATACAAACTGGGCTCTATTACATAACCACACTGCGTTTCTAAAAAACTAATTCCTACAAGTTTTACTTTTGCCCTTTTAATGGCGGTATGTATATCTTCTTACCACCAAAAATCTGTTCGCTATTAAATGAGAATATTTTCATTTTTTTTTAAAATCCTTCCTCAAGGTTTTTCTCCAATACCGAAAAATTATTACTTTGATTTTTCGGCCTTGTAGGTTTTTATGATTTCCTTGATCCTCTGATATCCGTGTTAGATCGATTAAGGATCATAGCGCATTCTAATAATAATAACTTTGGGCTGTAAGTGTATTGGTACATGGTTTTCCTGAAATTTGTCTGGCCGCTCCAAAAGAGGTCCATTAATTTCATATAAAATAACTCCTTTAGGTAAATCCAATAACTCTTCATCAAAAGATGCTCGCCATTTCCATTTTCGGATGAAAAATCCTGCATATTAACGATCACTCATTCTTTTCATAAACATAAAAACTGGATTAACACTATCCCAATTTCTATGGCAAATTTACCAGAATCAAAGATTAACGTGTAAGAAAAAAAGGTGTCAGTAAGATGACAACATCATTCTATGGCCTTTTAGATAGATATGAGTTGTTTCCATTGTCACTCATATGATACGCGACAACCATTATATACCATGGCTAAACAAGGACATAGGTTATTACTTTTTGGCATAGGCGCAAATAAAAGCATAATAAGCCAATAGGCTAGAGCCATGAACGATACCGGGCATAAGGGGTTCGGGCCCACCATTTTTTACATTGGTTGCAGTTCTTGCAATGGGCCCCCGTAGCCGGGATACCACCAAAGAGGAGAAGAGAAATATTGGCTGCTCCTTTGCTATTTAATTCCATATGTTGAAACGGTGTTACCTCCTATTCATTGAATCTTGAAACCACAGCGGAAAGGAGTGATTTCTATTACTTCCTAATATTGGGCAATTGCAAATGACGGGTTTGGAATAAGCCCTTGATGGGTATCAAAATCCAACCTTGGTATATGGGGGCAAGGCAACTTATTTGTAAATATTTCCCAAAAGATTACTTCAATGGGTATCTACCGGGAAGGTCAAATACACTACAATTTATGGTAGATTTAATATTATGGCAATTATATAGACCCTGGAACCTTACTTACTATTTTTTTGAAAATAACAGTTGTGATAAATATCGTTCTGCGACGGCAAATGCTAACTAGGCATACAATTGGATTTTATGGGAAATTACAAAAATACACGACCATTTATCTATAAAATTCGGCAGGGACTTGAGAGGCATACTTAAGCAAAAAAGTCATAATCTAGAGAGGAGCAAAATTAATTTAAGGGTATACCATAGTGGAACCACAATCGAGAGAATATGGAATGGCTATTTCCAGTAAAATTTCCCAAGTCGCGCCCATCCAAAAAACCGATATAATAAAGCCCAGCCATAAGTAGCAGATGGTTAGGCCGTTCTGTCCCGTATTGTTGAACCAATACCATAAACAATAACAATAAAAAAAGTCTGTAGGCCCTCCTATTTGAAACCCGACTTCCTCCAAAAGTCGAAATAATGATTTCCTGCTTATTAATTGCTTTGTTAAGGATTCCTTTTCAGGAGAAAACACCAAGAGGCTATCGCAAAAGGCAATGGCCAAGGGTAAAGCGGGAACTATCCCACAAATTTATCCAGAAAGAAATCTTTTCGTTATTGTTCCTTTTTTGATTCCCTTAGTTTTAAAGAGAAAATAATTTTGGTATAATTCTTTTGCCCATTGGTTTACAGATTAATCATTATTATAAAAATAAGGCGCTTAAAAACTTTTATTATATTTTACCCAATTTGTGTATAAATCTATGGCATATTCAATAAAATAGCTCTTGAGATACGCAGATTAATGGAATCTGTAAAACATTAACTAAAGAGAATTTAATAAAGGGGTACATTTCTAATTTTTAAAAAAAGCCAGGTCATTACTATTTTTCAAAGAAAAAATCCTAGTGATTATTAATGCATAAAAAAATTATTAGTTACAAATAGGATAGCTAATCCATAAAGGCAAGCCGTATAAAACGCCTGTGGTTCCAGACCTTAAAATCTTTGCTGACAACATTGAATGCATTATGGGGCATTTCCAGATTCTTTGATTTGAAAAAAAAACACAAATAATCCTGGATTATTAAAATGAAATTTTCCAATTTGAAAACGGTGGGGGCATTTTTTAATTTTAAAATTTACTGTACAGCTTCGGTCCCCTTTTCATTGGGGGGGGACTTATTCTCCCTTTTTTGTAAGGTGAACAAATTTTTTTTTCTCGGATAAAGATTTACATTTTTTTTTATTTTATTTCAAAAAATATAAGCTTTTTTTCCAAAATTTCAAAAGAAAAAAAAAACATTTTAAGTACCATTGGGGGGGGCCCATTTTTTTCTTCCCATTTAAAAATTCTTTTTCGGGGGGGGAAAAAAAAAAAAAAAAAAAAAAAAAAAAAAAAAAAAAAAAAAAAAAAAAAAAATTTTCAATAATCCTTTCTTTTTCTTT
>Ga0163217_1116542_pt1 | contig 11474 bp, 17 predicted proteins | sample SynspAceP_FD_185933 | JGI IMG/M metagenome (GOLD analysis project Ga0163217, IMG submission 185933) | Saline lake microbial communities from Ace Lake in Antarctica - Synechococcus sp. Ace-P (PacBio error correction) | ecosystem: Environmental > Aquatic > Non-marine Saline and Alkaline > Saline ... | reverse complement strand
GGGATAGACACCCCTTGCCCTTACCGCCACATGCAGCGCCATGTCAGCGCCGGCGTATGGCGATGCTGGACGCGGCGCGCACCACATTCGAAGCGCGCAGGAAAACTCGTTTACGCTGGATAGCGTATCTGGGGAAACCCACACGGTTGAGTGTGCCGCTACTGTCCGAATCGTCAGCGGTAGTGGTGACGCCGCCCAGCGAAGAAGAAATCGGGCTGGCGTTCGATACGCCTACCGCGGCAAACGTAAGGGGTTTGCTGGCAGGTTGGCGTGCGGCGGCGTGTTCAATCTGCGCCTGCCGTGACCGGCAAAGGGACCCCGCTATTGACTTGCAACTTTGGGCGCCTGTTGGCGGATCGGTTGTGGATGCCAGAAAGGCATGCGTCAGGTGTATTTTAAAGGCACCGTGGCACGAGGACTGACATTTTACTCCGTCTTGAGCTGCCAGTCGGCCGCCAGTCCGGTGCTCCTCCAATATTGGAGCAGCCCGATTACAACAGTCCTGTAGAGCCCGGTTTGGTGGGGCAAGGTCGACTGCCTTGGCACACGCTTGATTGAAAGGGCGCAGCAAATGATACCTTGCCACGCAACAGGCTTTGCTGGGACCATGATTTTGCAGAACGATTTTCTGCATCCCGATGGGCGCTTACGGTCGGGCAGGTTCAATCTACGACCTATTTGCGGCCCTGCCCGAGGTATTGCCCCATTGAAGGGAACGCTTTGCTGGCGGCGGGCGGGCACTATATTTCTGCCCAGTTTACACTGGTCCCGGACGGGGGGTGATCCCTTGATGCGCCCATCGCTGTGAATTTGCGGCCGTTTTCTGACGAAAGGTGATTTCACGCCGGGGTGGATTTGGCCACGGCGGCTGGTTGATGGTGCTTCAGCCAGGCCGATTTCACAGTCGAGAAGATTGCCTATTCGGCGTTCTAACCAACCAGACTGGAGATATTATTCTTCGCGCAATGAATAATTGATTACATGATCGTTGGGGCGGGGATTGTTGACGAACGGCGGTTGTTGCAAGTACGGTGCGCGATTGGCGCATCTTGGCAACATCCATAACTGTGCTGTTGTCTGATGGCTGCGCCGCATTCAACGAAACGGTGCACGCGGCAACCTTGGTCTCGCTCGGATCGGTGACGGATGTCATTTGACTTTGGCATGCAGGTGCTGAACTGGTTCGGAGGCCACATCATGAAGTTTGCGTGTGGCGCCTTGCCGCAAAGGAATATTGGTTGCACCCGGTGTGTTACGGACGGACTGACCGCTTGCACTGGCCCACAGATGCAGGGTTCGAAGGGCGATTGACCTTGTCGGGTGCGCGGCAGTGGGCCTACACACGTTGGGCGGGCCTTGACATCGGGGTACTTGACCACGCACCGAGATGGCCGAAACGGATTGGCCTTGATAAGCTGACCGCACTGATTTGTCCGGTGATCATGGAAGATGCGATACGGCTTTGGCAACGCACTGAAGCGCGGCGGCCATGGTCACTTACGAGCGTTGCAGGTCGGCTGCTTTGCAGGTCGGGATCAAACCTATCCGGAACGGGTGGGCATCTTCTGATAAATCATTAATTCAAAAGAAGAAATGGGTTGGCAAGATATCTGCAATGGGCCGATGCGCCGGCGCACGGACACACTGATCGTTGCGCGCACAGACGCCATTAGCGTTCGAGGTTTTTCTGCCGCGGACTGACCGTGCTGGTGCCTATTCGAGGCAGGTGCCGATGATTATTCATCGAAGCGCCAACGCGACGCGACGAGTTGGCCGTATCGGAGGATTTTCGGGGACAGTTCCCTTGTTTGGCCAATATGGTAGAAGGCGGAGCGACCCGATATCATCCTCAAGTGCTTTGGAAGAAATGGGGGTCGACATTGTTAATTCCCGGGCGGATCGTGCGGGCCTTTGGCACGTACGGCACAAGTTATTTACCAAAGCTTGCATGCCACCAGGCTTCTAACTCATCAAAATTTAGAGATCGTAGCACACATTTGACGGCTTGAATGCAGCCAAATTGGCACACCCGATCCTGTTAAGCACTGGGGAAGCCGGTATGAAGGAAAGTCCTGAGGTACGTGCGCCGCTGAGCGTATATGGATATCGGACGTTGGGACCTTAATCATCGGGCTGGCGCTGCGGGGAATGGTCGGCCGCATTGCCCCGCGCATGAAGCAGGGCAAGATGTTGCTTCTTGGTCGAAGCAGATCCTTTGCCCACAGGCTCGAACCGCGTTTAAGTGCCGGTTTGATACCAGCCGCTGGAACACGCTTTTCAAACAGCAGTGGCATCATTAAGATTGTCCTGCACAGTTTTGCGCAGGATATACAGCCACAAGGCAAAGGGTGAAAATTGAGCAGGGCATGGTAGATGCATTTGCCAAACGGTCGGGCCCAGTGAATTGAATGGCTTGCTGACGCGGCATAGCCTGCCCTTTCTCGGTTATAAATGATTTTGCTATCCGGGTTCATTCGCAGCGCCGGATGCTATGGATTGCCGACGCGGTCCGGTGCCGAGTTGATTGATGCATTTGCAGCAGCCGGATCGAGGCGCTGGATATTCCATTGATTTGCCAAATCGGCGTGCCATGACTTTTATAGCGGGCAGATGGCCCGAATTCATTGGGCGTTTCGGGTGATATCCCTGACCGGTAGCTCGGAGACCATAGTGTAAAAAAAAGGTTTTCTGGCCTGCAACGGATTTGGTGGGAACAGGGATCTGTGACACAGGACACATTGCCTGACATCAATTAAATGGTTTATTTGGTTCGGGCATTGATGGCAACCGGGGCGAGGCCGTAAGCGGGCAGATGCACTTGGTGCAAAAAAAACGAGGCATTCTTGGTGACCTATCAGGGGCATTGGAAATGTGGCCCATCCCCATGGGAATATTGATTACCTGGGGCAAAGTCCATCACAGAAAGCGGTTTCCAGGTTAAACCGCATGGGTCAACGGTTCTGGAACGAAGGCACAGGGCTATTTCGGAAGGGCTTGCGAGCACGTACTGCCAAGCCGGGTTGGCGTTGCGTCGGTTATAATTTGATTCTCGCATTGCAGCGATGCACGTCAGTTTGCAGTTTTTATTAAAAGCGGCCGAAGCTGCTGGCGCAGTTTATTTATTGCCGACACCACTTGATAGAGCTTGGAAAGGGCTGTCAGTTCCCTGCGGGGACCTCTCCGCTGAAAATTATTTCACTGCCTTGAAAAGAAATGGACTTGACGCATTTGGACGGAATTGGAAAGTCACCACATCTTTGAAGCACGCTTCTGTGCGCGTCAAGTTACTGGCGCGCTGTTTTCATACCAAAGGGAGGCCTTGAAGTTGACCGCAAAATGCACAGATCAGGTGGCATATCAGCGGCATTTTTTGACAACCTCTTTTTACGCAGCAGGCGTGCTGCATGTGGTGTTTCAGTGTAGCGGCGATTAGGCGGGTTATTTATCCGGAACGGGGTTACTGTTCACGCATTTGTGGTTTAGGCCACTGGCAGGTTCTTGGTCAGCCTTATCTGAAGCAAGAAATACTTCAGCTACTTTCTGAAACCGGTGCTTGCCCAATCGCGTAGAAATCGTGGCCATGTGCAGCTGCGGCGTTCGTTTTCCTGCGCTGTAACTTCTGCCTCGGTTTCCTCCTGCCTCAATCGAAGCAATTTTTCTTACTTAGGGCGCCCATACAGTCCCAGACACCTGCATCGCCCATTTCCCGTTTTTGATTTCATAGTCAAACACATGACAGCATGACATCTTGGTATGCTTTGTGCGTTTGGGTTGTAAAAATATCTCGATGTTAATCGAACATGCCTTGCTTTGCAGCGGGCGCGGGGAACATACCCACATTCAACTGGATGCGCTCCCGTTCAATAGTTGAGAAGCTCTCAGCGACGGCTCATCTATTTGCCTCGCTTCGTGCATGCTTGCACGCACTGCCGGGCTGTAGGTGTCACATCCCGGCAGAAGTATGGCTGTTTTCTTAAACAGTTCTGGGTCTGAGTTTTGTGCCAGTCCTTCATCGCCTTGCAAAGGGCGACTTACTGCCAGTGCTGACTGCGGAAGTTGTTGGTGTAGAGCCAGACGTAGCGATGCAGGCGTGGTTTCCAGTCTTCGCCAGATCGGAAGTGGTGACTTTCAGCACTCCTTCGATCCGACCGTTTGAATCGCTCCACCATTCCGTTGGTCTGCGTGTGACTTCGGGCGGGTCAGGCGATGCTCCGATCTCAAGGCTGCGCACCAGGCGTGTCGAACTCATGCGCGCGGTTCGCGGCCGTTTTGTGCAGGGCCGAAAGGCCTATCATTGAAATCCTATGCCATTATCTGTGGAGTATGGTGCGATGCGAATGGGCATGCCACGTTCGAGGTCACGCAAGAACCGGCGTGCGTTGGCGGCGCGTCTTTTTGCCGTGAGACGCCGGAATGAAACCCAGCGGGTTGGCCCTGTCTTATTGCACGAAAAAAGATATCGGGCGGCTGCTCTCATCAAGACATTTTGCGGCAGGTATTTCACGTCGATATGGATGTAACCTGGCTCGTAGCCTGAAGGCCGCTGTGTTTTGGCCGGGCAGTCTTGGCCTTGCAGGTCACGTAGGTTCCCCACACCATAGGCGCCGCAGACACCGATCAAGCCCTGAGCGGAGGTGTTCCGGGTTGAGGAAACCTCCCGCACCCACGGCAAGCAGTGTCATTCAAGCGAGACAGAAGCGCCCGGCCGCAGCGCCACGCAACGGCCTCCTGCGCAGGCGTCAGGGGTTGTCTTGCAAACCGATGCGAGCGTGTGGCTGCGGTCCGACAAACGCATGTCACGCTGCGCACTTGTAAGATGTCTGCGGCCGTCACACGAACCGTTCGGCAAGAACCGTCCCCGCGTCATCGCTCGGCCTGAATAGCAGCCCGGACCTTCGGTTTTGTTCGTCGATTAGCCTGGCTTGTGCAAGATGGATCAGCATGTCGCACCCCGTCCCGAATGTCCCTCAGAGCGATCGTGCCTGAAAAAGAGCGGCATCGCCGAGGGGGAAATGTGATCATCCGGGGATCGAAACAGGTATGCATGCTGCCGAAAAAGGCTGCATTCTAAATTCCGCTTGCAGAAGAACATTGCCACTGTCTGACTGCGAACTGTTGTCCCTTGGTCCCCTGCCTGACAGGATATGAAGCAAATGTCCGATACGGACGATCAGATCGTTCACGACGGAAGATTATGGCCAGTTTCATGCATCTTGGTGTGGTTATAATATCGATTTCATACCTCCATTGGATCGGTTCTGTCTGGCGCGCATTCAAGCACATGCTGGCGTAAACAGTTCTTTGAAACCATGCAGAAGAAAACCCGCTGACGTCGGGGAATCTGGACCTTCCCGATATCTCTATCAGCTTCCCAAACAGCCTGCATTTAGAAGCAGTTGCAAGGTACAAAAGCGATACGATGATTTCAATTTTCCATTGATCCAATTTATCAAAGTTGAGGGATAAGGGGACAGTCCACTGGTTGGCGTCCAGCAATATAGTCGGGAAGAGGGTAGCGAGCCCTGCCCGCCAGGATAGATTTGGACGCATGCCAAAAAAATGTTTTTGGTACGGGATTGTGCAATGTCAACCGCCTGCGCTGCTCTGTTTTGCGATCATCTCAGCTTGACCGTGCGTAAATACCTGCCCACTTCCAAAATGGGGGATGCATACTACCCGCTTTGGTTCGTTCAAATTTTGGCGTGGCATTTTGACCGCGATATTTTGCTTCCCCCGGCCTCCATGATGGCTGGAAGGGCTGCCGGGATATGGAGCTGCGGTGGCGGCGCTGATTTATCGTGACACGGCTGACATGCGGGCACAAAATGTTCTGGGTGATCTGTTACGAGACCAGGGCGGCGCGCCGACTTTGCGCTTTGCCCCCGCGGGGGCACTGAAAGGCGCGCGATATCCGCTTGGACCGCCCGCGGCCTCACCCCGAAAATCGGGATCGGGCTTTGAGGCATTTGCCTTCCAGCGTCGCCCGATGCGTGTGCTGATTACCATATTGATGCGCCGACAGCATTGTCTATGGGACAGGCCCTACCACTGATTTTCATTGCGGTTTCAATGACGGCAATTGGGCGGCGGGGGCCACAGACCTCCGACTTCAAACTGGATTATGTTTACGCAAAATATGATACGCCGCAAGTTTTTGAATATACGCTGACCTGCGATGAAAGCCTTGCGCGCCGTCGATGACATTATTTCTGTTTTCCGTTTGTTGGCCCGCGAAGTAGCGCTCGAGCACGGTATCGTGCTCAAGCTTTCTGCCCAAGCCCATACGAGGCTTGCAAGCCGGTTTTCAGGCATGCACATTCAACTTTTCATTTATTCGACAGCAGCGGCAACAATGTGCTGGCTTCTCAACGGGACAAAGCGGGCGGATCACATGAGCAATCTGGCGAGAGGCTGTGTTTCAGGGGCTTGTCACACATTCATCCGCTCTCGCAGCACTGCTCCGCCCCTACAGTTACTCAGGCTACAAAAACGGCTTGCAACAACGGCCAGTTTGTTCGGGATTGGCGCAAACTGGGGCGGTGATCACCGCAATGTAACAAACGTGTCAGCCACCCAAGGAGGAGCAGTCACGGTCTAGAGCATCGGATGGCCGATTCTCTGCCAACCCGTATTATTGCCGTAGCAGCCGTGCTACACGCGTCTTTACTGGGCTTTCTGGGCGACTATCCCCTCCCTGCCGCAGAGGACAGGGGCGGGTTTGAATTTACTCGATGCAACCGACTGCGTAGCAGAATTAGCCTTTCAGGTGCCATTTGCAGACCCTGAAAAGCCGATCCACTACTCGGAGATTCCGTGTGGCGGTATGTTGGTTGGATAACCAGCTTTTCATGCGCGAAGCGGAGGGTTCCAAAAGACCGCGGTTATGAAACCATACCGCCTTCGTGATTTCTATATTTCCCTTTCTTTGTTGATGATATCACCGATCAAAGTCGGTGTGCAGGTCGGCAGCCACGTTTGCCCTGCTACCTCCCCTTCTTTATCCAGCAACACCTGGGACGTTGACAGACCCGCACCACAGAGCATAATTGGACTGCGCGGGCGCCAATAATGGCGTTTTCAGCAGTTGATGACGCTTTCCATCACTGCCCAGGGCGCATGCCATCTTAAAAGTGGCCAGTGAGAGCGCGGAAATGGAAGACAACGCAAGCATGGGTTGATTTTTGGCAGGAATGCAGAGGCGCTCCGGGCTTTTGGTTACCTTTGATAAAGACTCTAGAGAAATAACGCTCCGCATCGTGCAGGTTACCGCTTTCTGCTTTGGTAATTGCTTTCATTGTATTTGCTTTTTCCGCTTGCCGCCCTTTTTTTTGCCGTGCTGCGGTTTCGCTGGCCGCCGTACTGTCATCGCGGTGCTTAATGCGCTTTAATGGGAGTGCCACCTGTTGTGGTTCGGGTTGGTTATATGTTGTATGTCGCGTTCCGGCCTCTGGGGGCGTGCTGGGCCTGCTCTTTACGCGACTGCAATGATCATCGCGCAAGTCATTTCATATCGTGCCGCTGATTGCCGCGTCGCCTTCATCAAGTCGCTGGCGCGATCTATGGAGCGAGTATCACGACCCTGCTGATTTCCATGAATGTCACACAGCCCAAGAAATCCGTACGCTCTTGTGGGATGCGCGGGCGCCTTGCTGACTGCGTCACTGGCCGGTTTGGGGCCGCGCGATTGGCGAAGGTGGGCGCGATTATTGATCGGTAGGGGGCAATATGAGAATCATGCGACCCGCACGTCCTGAACCACGGCCATCGCGCTTAAACTGGCAAGGGCGACTTGCACTGGCTTTTAGGGCTGGGGTTTGTCCTGATCGGGGCTGGCGATTGCTGTAAACCTGAGCATTCACTGCTCAGCCGGACCGAAAGCGGGAGGGCCGGCTGGTGATCCTGTTTCCTTTGAATCGTGCGCGGTTGCTCAGACAGCGGCGGCGCGGCAAGGTTCTGGTGCGGTTCCGCTGAATCTGGATCTGGCAGGCGCAGGGCGCTACTGTAGTCATGGGCCAAACGGTTCCTTGGAAAAACACGCTGTTGCGTTTGCTGCACAAAAGGTGCACGCGCGGCTAACGGGGAGTTCAGCTGGCTGCGACGAGGGCTCGAAAGCCCGCAGCGGCCAGACCTTTGATCTTTCACGCGCCCTGTATGCTGCGGCGCAGCGTGCTGGAGGAATCTGATGTACCCGCGCGTATGCGCGGCATGTGCCCGTGCCACAAGGCAAGCCAAGGCCGAAAGAATGGGCCTCGCGGGTGGGGGCTTGAAGGATTGCTGGGCCGCTCGGCCACTGTTTTGTTCAGGGCGAACAGGGCAAAAGCTGGCACTTGCCCGCGCTATTGATTCACAGATCCGAAACTTGCTGTTTTTCTGGTGAGCCTACACCCGCACTCGACGGTTCGCGCACGCGTGAAGGTGGAATCTGTTTTTAGCGGCGCCGCGCGTTGCCGCAGGTACACAGCTGATCCTGTCGACCCATGATAGGGTCAAAGCACAGGGCGGGCTGGCGGACGAAGTTTTTATTTTTTGTGCACGGTAATGTGCTGGAGCACAGTACTGCACGGCAATTTTTTTCAATGCAACCTGCAACAGCGCAGGGGCGCGGGCATTCCTTAAGAGGAGATATCGTGGAATGAAAAGTTTACTTTTATCATCGGCCCCTAATGGTCTTGGGCAGTATTGCCAGCGCACAAGACGTGATTTGCGGGGGGGGGGGGGGGGGGCCATGGCGGTCACAACTTTCTTTCGAGGAATTCGGGTTCTCGCGGAGATTCTACTGCCCGCCATAACCGAGGATCTGGCCTTGAGGTTGCAGGCTGATTGTGGGTGGGTACGGGTCCAGGCGCTGAAGCTGCGGGAAGCGGGCGACCGTCGATGCATCCTTTGTGCACAGCGCAGCAGCGCGAAGAAGCATTTTGTGGAAGCAGGTTTTGGTCCACACCGCCGCGAGTTATGTATAACGACTTTTTGTTCTGATTGGACCCGGCTGCGGACAATGCACAGGTCGGCGCAGCGCAAAAAACTGCGGCAGAGGCATTTGAGGGGCTTTTTTTACTTTTTGGGCCGGCCTCAGAGGCCCCGTTTGTAAGCCGTGGCGATTGACGCGGCACACACAAGAACGAGCTAAACTTGTGGCGTGGCTGCCCGCGCTGGAGCCAGAGCAGTTTGGCCACGTGGTACAATGCAACAGGCTCCGGCATGGTGCTGCTTGTTGAATACAGCTGCGGGTCTGGATTGCTATATCCTGTTCCGGACGCGCAGCTGGTTGAACTTTGGCAACAAAGGCACTCTGGCCCTGCTGTTCGCGGGCGATCCTGTGTTGTTCAATCAATAGCCTTTTTACTTGCCGGTCGCACCGCGAAACATGCACAAGTCAAGGCGATATGCTGTAAAAAGCTGGAAGAATGGCTGGACAAGCCCGCCGCGCAGCGGAACTGATCAACGGCTATACCATCAACGGCGAGACCTTTGTTCACCTTCAACCGCGGACGAACTAGGCCTTTTATACAGGCTACCTTTATGTTGGCAGCCACTTCGTCAGCGGTGGTCGCAGCCGACAGGGCATACCTCCACAAACGGGACAGCGCGAAGCCAAAAGCGGAACCGTACGGGCGCGATCAACGGATCAGGCGATCACCGGGGATCAACAAACCGCTCTTACTTGCGTTTTTGGTCAACAGACGGCACCGCTGAACAACGCGCTTTGGTGTAGGATGGCGCGGATCGTTGAATAAAGAAGCGGTCCGGCGTAACTCCCACTCTTGCCCATATAACATGGACCGCGATGTGATCGCTTCATGTGTGGACGACACCCCAGAATTCATGGGCTGATGAACAGATATAGGTCAGGCCCCAGATCGCGCTGCAACGGCGCAACAGGTGAGGGATTTATGCGCCTGTACGGCCACATCCAGCGCGCTGGACGCTTCGTCACAAAATAATCGCTCCCGGGGTTGGTGGCAAGTGCACGGGGCGTGCGATTACGCTGGCGTTGCCCGCGCGAGGAAACTGGGTGCGGAAACAATTTAATCTGCTCGGGGCGCAGGGCCGACCTGTTCGAAAACAAATTCGCCAACGCGGGCGGGGAACCGCTGACCACGGCAGGTGCCGATGCTTGTCCAATCGGTTTCGCGCACAATCGCCTCCGCCCGCAGGCGCGGGTGGAGCGAACTGAATAGGGGTCTGGAAGAATAACCTGCCCGATTTGCGCGGGCACGGGCGTAGGGCCTCAGGCTCCAGCTTCTTCAGAAAATCCTGACCCCGCCAGATTGGACGGTTTGGCCCACGGAGGAGCCGACAAGACGGCAACCACCAAGGGGCAAGCGGTGGTCTTGGCCCGACCGCTCTCGCCCAACAATCGCAACGTTTACGCCGCGTGCTACTCGAACGACACATCATCCACGGCATGCAAGCCAAACTGGTCTTTTCCCAGCCGCTTTTTGATGGGAAATCGACAGAAGAGAATTTTCGACTGTCAAAGTGCGCAGTCATAAACTGGGTTCAGCCTTCCAGCAGGGCAAAGAATGTTGGTGCCCAAAAGGCGATTTCGGGAGGCGGCTGCTGCGGAATTTATCGTCCGCTAAGATAAACAGCGCGAGGCGAACAGGACAGGCATCCGCACAAGCTGCCAGCGAGGGCACAATTGCCCGGCACTTTCGTGTCAGGTTCCGGCCGGTCTTCGGTCCAACTTGCCCAGCAGGTTGCGGCACACAGGAAAATTCAGGCCTTTCGGTATTAGGGGATGGCGGCGGATGACTGATTAAACGGGGCGACCGGCCCAGTCTTCTCGGCGCCTTGCGGCCTGCGTTAACATCAACGCACCAATCCGGGTCAGGGCCATTTCAGATACAGGGGCACCCATCGGGTCATGGGTTGATGAGAATTGATTTCTCGGTGCCCGTCTCACGCCCCAGATTCGCGCCAAAAGGTTTCAAAGATTGTGGCCCTGCACAGTGGACGTCCGAGCGCTGTTGTCGGCTTCGTCCGCGATTAAAGTATTTTTTGGCGCGCCAGTCCAACCGCAATGGGGACGATTTCATTTCACGCGCTGGGCGCTGGCCACCCGAACAATCTTTGGTGGGCGGATAGGTTCGCCTGACGCGCGATTTTGCGTTCGGGATGGCGCACGGGCGTCCAAGCAACAACTTCCGATCCGCGCGGGCCCATGACGCCTCACCGGCTTTGGTCCATTGGCCTTTTGTGGCGGTCGGCAGGGACCTTTCGGCAATTCTGGGGGGCCTCGCCACGGTATTAGGAGGACGGGGTTTTGGGGGGAGGTCATTCGGGCTTTTCTGAAAGATCATCGGAGAATCTCGTTTACCCGGCGGATTGCGGGCGGCAAAACTTTGTTGGCGTCAGTCATTTTGCGCCCCATTGTTCGCGGGCGGGTCAAAAAAAAAACCCATTAACATTTTTGCCGGGGCCAGAGGCCGATTTGAGCCTACTTTCTCCGGGCAGCAGAATCTCTCTCTTTT
>Ga0163217_1085704_pt1 | contig 11475 bp, 12 predicted proteins | sample SynspAceP_FD_185933 | JGI IMG/M metagenome (GOLD analysis project Ga0163217, IMG submission 185933) | Saline lake microbial communities from Ace Lake in Antarctica - Synechococcus sp. Ace-P (PacBio error correction) | ecosystem: Environmental > Aquatic > Non-marine Saline and Alkaline > Saline ... | reverse complement strand
GATAATTTTGAAACCAAATTGAAAAAGCATGATTTGCGATGGGCCCCCTTTTCTTCATTCGAAATAAAGACAATCCTCTCTAGATCAACGTCCCACGAGCCTGGCAGCAAGCCAATCAAATATCAGGATTCATGGCTATCAGAAAAAAACCGAACTGCTAGACCAGCGAAGAAGGCGCGGGGATATCAGAATAGTGGAGCATTTAGAATCTCAAAGACGAAAGGGTTATTATTTAAAAATTACAATATTAAGTTAAATAATAGCTCGAAACGAATTTCAACTATTTTTTGAATCCTTGAATCAGTTGATATGGACAGTATATAAAACTTGATAGCAGATTTTTAAAAAGTTACTATATATCCGATTAGACTACCAACAATTTTTAAGTATCACATTTGGGAAAAGCACGTGCCTTTACCAAGCAAGCAGTCATAGTGCAAGAGGGAAAAGTAGCGACTCAACAGGAAAAAGCATGAAAAAGCGCGAAGGGCTAAGCAGATGCATCGCAACTTGGGGGGGCCCTACGGAAAAACTGGCACCGCCTAGACCGCGCCAGCAGTTCGATTCCAACGCCCGCGAGACCAAGCGAGGCCCAGCACAGGTCACGCCATAGAATCAAAGGACGAGGAACAGATCGAGAGGCCATGCGAACAAAAAAAATGATCGGGAATGTTTCAGACCAAAAACCTCCCCCGAGGATACAGGACAACTGACAGAGCGGAGTCGCCGGACCGAGAGACAGGAGGCGGACTAGTTCCATTAGCCATGTGGAAACAGGACTGAATAGACCTGAAACGCCATAGCTGGAGAGCACAACCAACCGCGACAAAAGGACCACAAAGCACTCCGCAAAAGCGGAGACAGCAGGGATAGCAAGCGAGGAAAACCGGCGCTACAACCTCAAAGCAATAAGGCAAGGGCGGGAGAAGAGGAGCAATGCCGATCCAAGGGGGAGGAGGCATCACAAAACCGCAAAAACAGAAAGTGACCGGCCCAAAAGTCGCCGGAGCCGGGAGAAGGATGAGACGTACCGCCCAATCAACTTCCAGACCAGAGACCGGCGTGCACGGGACAGAAAACCGTGGAACAGGAAAGATGAAGCAGAAACCCAATGCCGGCGAGGGTGTCAGGATGAGGAGGAGAGCCGCGATGAGAAGGAAGACCGACCGATCAAAACAAAGGACAACAGGGTGCGCTCCAGCGGAAGCCAAGACGAGCGGAGACTGGCGGTAAAGAAGGTTGCCCCGGATCACTCGGAATGCAGCGCGAGATGCGACACTGACACTGTGGCCAAAAACGCAACATAACGCAACTCAGAAACGCAACACCCAAGCAAAAATTGAAAGAGCACAAATCACCCGGGGCAATGTCAAAGGTGCGGGCCCAAATCCAGCAACCGGCGCAGTCGACTCGAAACCCATGCACATAAGCCCCCAAGCCGAGATGCCATGCGTCGACCAAGGCCATCCAAGAAGTGCTAGAAGCCACGGAGCATTAAGCAGAAAACGGACAGACCGCAACGCGGAGTGCGGTGAAAGGCGACGACACCGACTAAGGGGCGCAGGAACCATTGCAAGGCCCAGACAACCAAAAACGAGATCCCCCGCCGTGAGAAGCGACAGCAACCGCAAAAAACGCCCAATGACGCCGAGGCGGACCCGCGCGCGGACAAGCAGGCGCACCCCAGCCCGGACGAGAGGCACCCGTTGCACGAGAACCAACGGGCTAGGGGAAGCAAGAGGCGGGGGGAGCGACCCCCAGTAAATGCAGCCCATGGAGACGGCCAAGGGGTCCACCAGACAGACCGGCACAGCGGCACCACACGAGAGCCAAGAGATGGTCCAAAACATTGACCGCCGCCGGAGCGGCAACAGGCAGCCAAAGAATTCAAAAAACAACCAGAAGCCAGGATGGGAGCCCCGCAAGACTCGAGCCGGCGAGCCACAAGGCAAGACGCCCGCGGGCCCAAATCCAACCACACCCAGAGGACCACGACCCCAACTGAGCACGGCGGGGCCAGGAGAGCGGAAGAGAGAGGAGAAAGAAAGAGAGAAGGCAGAGGAAGGGCGACCGAAAGAAAACAAAAACCGGGAGAGATGGAAGAAAAAGATGACAAAGCGGAGAATCCTCAGAGGCAAACGAAGCGAAGTGGAAAAGTATGATCAACAACCACGCGCGAGGAAACGAGGCTAAAGCGCAGCGCGCATGGGACTCGGCGCCTCCGAAGCCCAAGATGGAGCGAGGGAGGACACCGTCGGGGCGGATAGGACGAGGAGCCGCGCCTCACTGGCTCGCGGGGGCAGGATAGACAAGGAGGCGGGAAGAAGACTGGAGCGAGGACGTGCGGGGGATGCAGGAATGCGAAGGGGGAGCGGAAGCGAGAAGAGAAAAAGAGGAGAGAAGATCACAAATCGCGAAGTGCGAGGTAGAGTCGATGCGTGAGACAGGAAGCACAGCGCCCCTCGCGGAAAGGAAAGGGGCAAGGAAAAGAGTGAGAGAACAAAGAAGGGTGGGAAGCGTAGAAAATTTAGCAAATAACTGAAACCAGGGCAAAAGGAACCCAACCCACGCACCGAAAGGCAAACCGGCCGGGTGGCAAGCCAACTGTACGGGCGTGGCCAACTGAAAAAGAACAGGCCGCAAGCAAGCGACCCATAGCATCACAGAGCGGCGAGGAAGTGAAAGGGCAAGGCCTCCCAGAAAACAAAACGAGCAAACGACCGGAGAGAAGGGAAAACAAGGGTAAGCCGAAGGATCCACGCAAGGCCGGGGTTGCGACAAAGGACCCGGCCAAAGCAAAGACGATGAAGTTCCAAAAAGCAGCAGAAAGAGCAAAAGACGAGGAGCGGACCACACGAACGACGAGAGAGGCGCAGACGCCAAATGGGGGCAGCGAGGACTGCCTGAATACGATGGATGACTAGAAAAAACAGCAGGCCCGCAAAATTCGGAGGAGCGGGGCAAACAGCCGGGGAACGAAAGAGCAGCGGAAGAAAAGACGAGACCAACGGGCCGGAAGAAGGAGGAAGCCACCCAAGGGCAAAGGGGGAGCGACAATTTACGACCGCAGCGAGCGGAATTGGCGGCAGAAAGCGAGGGAAGGCGGAAGCAACGCACCGGACGACCGCGAACACACGACAAGGCGGAAGCGGGAACTGACCGACGCAGAAACTAGTGGGAAGGCGGGAAGAAGGAGGCGAAAGCGGCCAAAGCTCGAAAGCGGAAGGTTCAACCGGGCAGCAATCAAAAAGCATGCCGCGCAGAGCGCGCGCTGCCGCCGCCCGGGGGGGAAAAGACGGCCAGAAAAACGCGACGGGTAGAGCGAAGAGACGGCTAAAAGCAGCGGGGCGAGCGGGCACATGCCCCTCAATGCAGCCACCAGGGCAAATTAGGAGCCCGAGGCCAAAGCACCCACCGTGCAAAGCAACAATGCAGGCCCGCGCCAAGGAAGGCGCCCGGCCAGCATCGCACGACAGGAAACCAGAGGCCCCGGAGCGGAGGGCACAGGCAAAACGCCGAGGCACCGGGCGAAGGCCTCGTCAACAGAAGGCCAAGCACCGGAAGCAAGATGCCCGTAAGAGAGCCAGCGCAGGCCAAAAACCAACGTGACCACACAGCCACGAAGGCCGGACAGCGAGGAGAGCAGCCCAGCCGAAGCAGGGCACAAGCCCAAAGCCAAAACACAAGCGCCGGAGAAACGCACGAGCGAGCCGGCGCGGGTCCAAGCACATAGCGTGGAACCCGCAAGAGAGAAGGACGGGCAACTTAAGCGTCATGGCCGCACGACGAGGAAGAAACCAAAGAACAGCCGGAAAGGAGGAAGCACCAGGACCGGCTCGAACCAGTGGAAAGAGCAACGCCAGAGGAGAGCGCGGGCCCGCCGAAAACAGCCCCGGCAAAGCAGCGCGAAAAAGGGAGGTAAGGCGCCAAGAATCGGAAAACAGAGGCCGAGCGCGGAACAAGCAAAAAGGAAAGGGGGGAAGCCAAAAACCAAAGTGAAAGCAGCTGAGGGGGGGGTAGACGTTGAAAGAAGGAAAAGAGCGTAGAGCAGAGGCACACAAAAACCCGGCCTTGCGTCCTAGCCAAAAGCCAAGCGAAAACATGCAGCCGAGAAGAAGAGTCGGCTAACCCGAAAGCCGAAAGCAACACGAAAAAGCGCCGCCAACCGGTAATCGCCAAGCCCGACCCGACACCGGCCCCCGCCACAAAAAGAATCACGCTCCAAGACAAAACCGAAAGGCAGACCAGCCGCCAGCAGAGCACAGCAACAGCGCAGACAGCGAAAAAAACAGAGACACAAAGCGACAGGAGCAGCCACCCCAGACCCAAAAAAAAACCAGAAGGTCGCGCAACGACACAACCCAAAGGAACGCACCAGCCGAAAATAAGCAGAAAGACAAAAAAGAGAGAAAAAGGGGCCAAGCAGGGAGAAATCAAGGGCAAAAAGCTTCAGGAATGCCCAACGCGAGAGGAGCCAAAAGTGGAAAGCCTGGGAGACAGCAGCCCCCCGACTCGAACCGCGGGGGAAGAGCGAGAACAACTCGCCGAGAAAGAAAAATACGCGGGCCCTCACCCTACCGGCAAAAGCCACCGGCCCAAAGGCGCAAAGGGGCCCGAGGCACGCCAGGGGCAGGAAGCGGAGCAAAAACAACGAAAGGGACAAGGGAAGCCCGGCCAAACGACGCGCCGACCGCACCAAAAACGAAGGCCAAGGAAGGGGGGGAGGCTGGATGAAAGAGGGACAGACAAACCGGAGCGGCACTGCGGAAATTAGCTCGACACCCGGGAACCGGACACCAAAAAGGGAAGCAGGCAGGGAAAAGACCGGCCCTCCATGACATGCAACGAAAAGGAGCCACGAAAAAACACAACAGCCACGTGCCACCAACGACGAAACGACTGGAGCCAGCCGGAGGAAAAAGGCGTAAACGCCAATCCGGAAAGCGGGAAAGCCAACGAGGCCCACCGACCCGAGGGCCAAAAAAGCGATCAAGGGCAGGGGAAAGGGACGGACCGGCGCAACTGCGAGAGCCAGCATCACGTAGGTCGAGGACCAACCGAAACAGCGTAAGCACCAAAAACCACACGCAGCACGGCTGGAGCGCTCACAATGGCAACCAGAAAACAATCCGAAAGGAAAGACGACGAAGCGACGAAGGAAAACGCCCAAGTGAGGCGAAACCAAGCGAACTCCAAGGGGAAAAAACAGGAAAGCACGCGACGACAAGCCAGCTACAATGGCAAAAGCGGCGGAGCCGGAGCGCACCACGAGAGGAAACAGAAAAAGAAAAAAGAGGCAACCCAAGCCCGTCAGGGGGAGGGCGGGAGCGAAAAACACGAACAGACTGGAGCCGGGAAAACAACGGGTGAGGGCAAAAGCCTTCACGGCAAGAAGGCCAAAGAGAAAAACCAGCGAGGGAAAAGACAGGAATCCCGAGCCGGCGCGCAGCGCGAGCCAACGGCGGCGCAGCTAGTTGAGAGGGACGAGTCAAGAATACCGAAAGCCCACGAATCCACCGCACCAGCACGGCAAAACGAGACCAACAGGAGGGCCCTCAGGAGCGCCCTACGCTGGAAATCGCCACAAGAGCGCGTCCAAAGGCGCCCAAAGACCGGCCGGGCGGAGAGAGGAAGAAACGAGACGAAACGGCCGCAAAGCAAAGCCACCGGAGAAGGGGCCGAAAGCGTGCCGGGGAGCCACGGGGAAGAATCCGACACAAGGGCACAAGAGCGAAAACCCCAAAACCTAACGACACCGCGTCGCGCCGGCGGAGCAGACGGGTAGCGCAGCAAGCCTGCTGCAAGACACTCCAGAAAGGGGAGCCAGCAATTCGCCGCGCACCGGGGGGAGCGCAGAAAAAAAAAAGCTGGAGGGAAGCAGCAGGGCAAAAGGCATAAAGGGAAAGAGACCCACCCATCACGCCTTACCCAAAGCGCAGCACCCCACACCGCACAGCGCAGCACCGAGACTCGGACCAAGCGGGAGGCGGGGGGCGTGTAAAATCCCGAGCCAAAGAGCGACCGGCCACCAATTGAACAAGGCTCACCGCGACGCAGCCGCAGAGAGGAGCGAGAGGCAGGCCAAAAAGCGGCCAAACCAAAGGGCCGCGCCGGAGACAGGGAAGCACAACGTGAGCCCACAGCAGGTGACCGTAAAGCGTGCCCAAGCAAAACAAAAAACAAAGAGGCCGAGCCAAAAAAGAACAAGCGGCCAGCCAAAAGCCGAAAACGGTGAAGAGGGCAGAAGGAGCGAGAAAAATTAACGAAGAAATATAAACGGCAAAAGCAAACAGACACCATGAGGAAAAAGATCAAGGAAAAAGGAGAGGCATAAACGAAAGAAAGAAGGACAGTGAAAAAAAGGCACGAGACAAGGAGAACGAGGCACACTTGAAAGGCAAAAAACAAAAAAAGCCGAAAACTGCAAGCCGTACGATGGAAAGGAAACACGGGCAAGGTTCGTAAGCAGCACCCGATGCCCGGCGGGGCAAGTCGAAAAATTACCCGCCACGAGGGAAGCCCGCAGCCCGTCAGGCCCGGACGAGCATCGGGGGCCCAGAGAGCAGGAACCTATTCCAGGAGCAAAGCCGGCCAAGCACAGCGGAAGAAGGGAGCTCACAGAAACGGCTCCGTATGCCGGAAACAAAAAAAAGGCCAGCCAAGCATGCCGGCACAAGAGAGCAAAAAGAGTCTGCCCAAAAGCGGGAGACCGCGCAAGACGCCCCGAAACTCCAGGCGCAGCACCAGAGCGGCGAACCCGTGAGAAAGCCCGCGCGGCAACCTGTGCACGAACACGAACCGGGCCAGCCGGACCAAGCGACACCCTGGAAGGAAACACGCCCAGAGCAGAAGCACCCCCCCCAGGCAGCGGGCTCCAAGAGGGTCCGAGAGCACGATACCGGCCAACACAATGCAAAACGCGGACCCGCAACCCAAACGCGGAGAGGCAAAAGCCAAAAGGCGGCAGGCGACAACGGAAACCAAGCGAAAGAAAACCCGTGCCAGGGCACGCGCAACAGAACGGGACACCCGGAACGGCATTTGCCAAGCGGACACCAACTGCGTGCCTGGGGGGCACGACCACAGACGCATATGCATCGAGGCAAACGAGTAAGCACAGCAACCGCAAGCCTTAGAGCCGCAAAAGATTGAGAAGATAGACGGGCCGGCCGAAGCGGAAGACTGCCAAATGCCGCGGACAGAACCTTCACGAGCCGCCAGACAGCGGGTCGGAAACCGGAGCGAAAAAGCGAACGTAGAAGAGCCGAAAACCCACAAGACAAGCCCAAGGCCGGGGAAGGAAGGCCGAGAAGGCAAGTGAGAGTAAGGCAACCGACACGACTACGAAGAAGGAGCCACGCGAAAGGATGCATAACGCTGAGAGAGCCAATAAGAGGAAGGGGAGGGAAGCCAAGAGGCCCAGCAACCAGGCAGCAAGAACCAACTAGGCCATGCGGGCACGTGAAAAGATGGGGAACCACCAAAAAGGCCCAAGGCGCCGCCCACGTCCCACAAACGCCGCGAGCGAGCGCCAAGGACAACAACCCGGGAGAAATGGATAAGGCAGAAGCAAGAGAAGGCCAGAGGGAGCACACCGGGACCGGCAAACCGCAGAAAACCCAAATCAAAAACAGGGGCCCCAGCAAGTTGCACCAAAACGGCCGAACTGAAATGCAATCCAAACCCGGCTAGCAGGAAAAAAAGCACGCGCCCTCGCGGCGGGGCAAGGCGGAAGGCAAGCGCAAGCCAAACCCTACCTTGCACCCGGCGGAGCCCAGGCGAATCACGCAGGCAGCCATCGAAAAAAGCAGTCAAAAACGGAACAAAGACCCAGGAGGAAAACGAGGGCACGTGCACCAGAGGGAAGGAGAGTAGGAAAGCGCGCAAACAAAAGCCAAAGCAAGCGGGGCAACGGACCAAACCAAAAATCGCTCGCGGCCCCGACCGCCCAAAGAGGGCCGCGAAAAAAACACGAGGGCCTACACGCAAACGCGCCACGGGAACCCCCCAGTGCCGAAGGGAATAAAGCCGCCAGCATCGATGACGAGGAACACCCAGTACGCAACGAGCGGGCAGGCCGCAGAGCCGGGCATCACCCAGGAGGAGGGCAGCCCAGCAAAACGAACGAGCAACCAAGAAAAAAGACAGCGAGGGGCAGGAGGAAGGGGGATGATGGCGAAGGAAGTGGGGAAAAAGTGATCGAACAAGAGGGAGGGAAGGGCGACGGCGAAAAGGGCCGCCGCGGACCAGAAGGAACCGCCAAGGCGACAAAGTGCGCCCGCGAGCATGAGAAACGGGTGGAAAGGAGGAAGCCCCCCCGCGTGAGCCATAAGCGGGGAAAACAAGCACGGGGAAAAACGCCACAGAACGAAAAAGACGGTGCAAAGAAGAAGGAAGACAAACAAGCAAAACGCAAAATCCAGGAGAAGCCACCAAAATCAAAGGAGAGAAAAAACATCGCGAACGGGAAACAAGCACAAGCCACCAGAAACGGGCAGCTGCATCGCCATACCCGAGAGCAAGCAAGCCAAAAAGGAAAACGGGGAGCCGGGAGCGATGAAGGCAACGTTGACGCCGCTGACAGCAAACAAAGCCACGCTACGGGCAAAAGGACAGGACGCCGGCAAAAAAGGGAAAGCGAAAAGCCCAGAGCCGGAAGCAAACGGCTAAATAAAACGGGAGAGAGCAATATATCGGAGACAGAAGCTACAGCGGAGTGCCACCAGCAGGCATATGGAGAGTGCAAAACTGCGGCCAAAACAGAAAATGCCAAGCGGGGGGAAAAAGCCCCGAGGCAAGGACAGAAGGAGGCAAGGAGATGACGGCGGGCAAAGCGGCAAGGTTGCTCGCGAGAGGACCTGCCAGCATGGGAACCGAAGCGGCGGCAAAAAAATCACAAAGAAAAGAGTGGCGACAGAGGTGGGAGGGGCCAGAGGAGCGGGAGAAGCGGACCAAGCAAGAAGTCAGGAAAGCGAAAAGGGGAAAGCTATGAATTGATGAGGCAAGCAGGCTCGAAGGTACAGGCAGGAACGCGCGCGCGCGCAAACCGAAACCGGCGAGAGGGATAAAAAGGGGGACAAAGGACCGCCGAATGGAGTGCCAGGCAGAGATAGCACAGCACAACCCGCACAGAGCAGAGAAGGGGGAAATCAAGGGGGAAAAACAAGAAGGCGGAGGCCCCCTGCGGCATGCAGAAAGAAAGGAACAAGCCCCAGGAATCAACGTCCCTGACAGGGGCCGGGCACAACCAATCAAAGGGCAGTGGACGGCAGGCCGAGCAGGGAAAAAAAACCAGCGAGACAGGCGAAGAAGGGCGCAGAGCAGAAATCGAGGCAGGAGAAGCTTGGCATAAGACCGGGAATAGGGATGAGGTGAGAAAAGGTACAAGAAAGGTAAAAAAAGCGCGAAACAAGGGCAGAGGAGGAACCGGAGTGCAGGAAGACTAAATAGAAACTTAAGAGGGCAATAGGGGAAAATAAGTGGGGCGGGAAGTAGCTCGCCCAAGACGACCCAACAAGGGAAGAGGAGCCAAGGTGAAAGAATCGGGCGGCGGACCGAAGTCACACATTGCAGGACCGGCAGGAGGTGAAAATGCGGAGCACTACTGATGGAGAAAACCAAGAATAAAGGTCGAAACGGGCGTAAGCCATGGCAGTCGACCCCAGCGGAAGGGGCCTCCCACCGGGGAAAATGACGCGACGGGCGCCAGACCCGACGGGTCGCGAGCGCGATGCAGGCCACGGCCGCGCGAGAGCCCAAGGAACGTAGCCTGCCACAGGCACGCTCAAAAGCCAAAATACGAAGGTAAGCAAGCGGGACGACCAGCGTCGAGGACAGAAAAAAAAGGAGCCGAATTCAGACCAATAAACCTTCACCCGACGGGGAACAGGACGGAGCACGACAGAGCTGAGGCGGCGTAGGCTCGGGAGAGGACACCCGAGCGACAACAGAGCCAGTGAAAACAGACAAATACCTAAACCCATGAAGGCAGGTGCTGTGAAGGCAAACGATCCTGAACTATACAAGACCTACGAGACACCCGGGCGATAAAGCGAGAGCACAGGCGAGACCGCGAGCCAACCAAAACCGGCCTGCCCACACCCGCAAACCCAAAACAAGACGCCGGGAGGCAATAGTCTACCCGCCGATGACCAGCGCCGGAAGAGTGCATCACACAAGGAGCCCGCAAAACGATAAGATACCGCTCCACACACACCTCTCCGTGAGGAGCCTTTGACAGAAAAGACGTGTCCGCGCGCCCAATCGAACGTCACAGGCCACCCCAAGACTCCGCCCTGGCCCGCAACGGGACAGAGAGACTCTGTAATGCTATTAAAATTTGAATGAAATTCGAGACAACGCCAAAATCCCCGTGCCGGTGACCATGGCGAGGGAGAGCCAACGGCGATATAGAGAAAAACATACCCCGGCATCGAAAGCCAACACTGATGCAGCAACAGTCCCGAGCTGAGAGCCAATGACAAACTCACACCCACACGGCCCCGGAGTGCACCGAAATCACCGAGAGGCGACCACGACAGCACGGCCAAAACCAGACTTTAAGCGCAATCCGCAGACCGAACTACGATCAACCAATCAAAAAAAAACACAAACACCCGCCCACCAGACAAACGGCCCCAAAGCTTCGAACCGCACACGACGGCGAAATCCCACACAGACCCCCTCAACCGAAGCCATCGGAGTGAGCAACCACCAAAGCATATATTCATCAAACAGAAAAACGTACACATCCGCAACAGCTGTAAAACCTGACAGACATGGAACGAACGGCCGCGCCAAAGCCACGAATCCTCAAACCAAGGCTATAGCCCGGCCCTCTTCGCCCTGACATCAGTAGACGCACTAAAACAAACCCCAGGACTCCAGCTCACTCCGTCCGCGGACAAGTCATGGCCATTGCCCTCGCAGATGCCCTCCATGCATATCACCCGCGCGACACGATACCCACTCGGTGCAGAAGGGCAAGGACGGGGTATCCCAAACGCCCCTGAAGCACCCACAGACGGCCAACTTGCCAACCAATCTAACAGTCGCTCAACTCCACCACAGCAGACGAAATAGCCAAATAATCGAGAGCCCGCCTCCGGCGGGACCCAACGAGGCACCAAAAACTCTTGAAAGAACCAATGCAGGCCGCGAATCTCCAATTGCCCCGTCAAATAGCGGCGACCCGCCGCAGCCCACAATCAAAGCCCTTCGCCAAGAGGCGCAATTACCCAACATCTCATGGACGAGCCCTCAGCGACACTACACTCTTGCGCAGTAACGTAGAAGCAACACCGTGAAGGCCACAAAAACCCGGATATTTCCCATAGACAGCAACCGAAGAGAAAACAAAAACCGTAAAAAAGAAAACAGACAAACGAAAACCCCATAGCAAACGGTGAAACAAGGAAGGAGGGGAGCAACAAAACCCACCCAGAAACCACAAATCAGATACCCTGCGAGACCGAT
>Ga0163217_1080134_pt1 | contig 11475 bp, 16 predicted proteins | sample SynspAceP_FD_185933 | JGI IMG/M metagenome (GOLD analysis project Ga0163217, IMG submission 185933) | Saline lake microbial communities from Ace Lake in Antarctica - Synechococcus sp. Ace-P (PacBio error correction) | ecosystem: Environmental > Aquatic > Non-marine Saline and Alkaline > Saline ... | reverse complement strand
CCAGCATGTAATGATAAAAAGTCACTGAGCCACGGGCCGGTTACCGGTGTGGTTGTCCTGGGTATACAAGTACAGCCGGCGGGACCAGGGGGTCGTCTCGCGTCTTGCAATCATGCGCGACAGTTCGCTAGGCGGCTTGAGCCCGCAGGGGCCGTTGCCGTCCGAGCCATGGCCAGCATGTTTTGCCTAGTCGCACGCACCGATGCGAAAAACTGGGGTGTCAGTATGAAGGTTTCGCACTTAGCGCCATTGCTGGCCTCCTTCTATGAGTCGTCTGGCGAGAGAGAGTGTTATTGCGGCCGCTGGGACGCGATGATACCCCACCGGCTCGACGAGACCTGTTGGGCAATTCCCTAGTGGTTTCAGGCGCCCCTCACCGCCGAACCCAACCCTTCAACGCACGTCCATTCCGCCTAGCCCCACATCCTCCCACCGCCGACACCCTAGAGAAGCTTATAGGCCCATACCGGGTTGGCCCGCTCACACGGAATGCCTAATGTCACGCGCAGCGCAATTGCTGGCTGACAGGGCACGCAGCTCGGATATCATCCCTGAGCCGCGCAGCTTTCGTCGTTTTGTTGGTCGGCGAAGCCAATCGATCAGGTCTTTTCCGCGTTTGGCCTGGACAGCTTTAGTAATTCGCTGAATCGCGTAGCCAGGTCACCTGCTTGGGCACGATCTGTTGTTCTCAGTTGCGGTGGCCTTCGGCGAACGCACGTGACGACAGGGCGCTGAATGGCGTGGTCAGGATCAGGCGACTTGAAGGTGTCGCGGACGCGGGCCGTCCTGCAACGGGAATTCAAACGCAAAGGGCTTTTGCGAGGAAACAAGCCAGGACTGCCATGGCACGATTGTTTTGGCGGCCTGGCTCTAGCGTATTGATAAAGTCGATGAGCAGGGTTGTCGGTGGTCTGCCTGCCTGTCGTTGAAAGGTACAGCGGACGAGACAGGGGTAGATCTTCGGTTTGCTACGGACAGTCGCTGGCTTGCAGCGCTGGGGCAGGCCGTCCCGAGATGGCTAGCAGTTGCTAGTCGCGCACGAGGCGAAACCTGAAGCCGTATGCTAGCGAGGCGGCGGTTGCGGACTGACATCATCTGAGGTTGGTCGCTCCTGGGATTCATTGAACCGCAGGGCGCCGGTGTCCAGTTAGTGCGTATGGCCGCCGATACCAGCTGCTTGAAGCTATCCCACGGTTCCGGGACTGCTCGTCACGGGGATAAGACTCCTGCCATCGCCTCAGATCCCGTACTCGCAACGCGCTGAGCCAGTTGCTATTACGCCGCAAAAATCTGCCGCCAGGCTGTCCCTAGCTGAGCGGTCTTCGTTACCGGATTGTGATGGCATGCACCAGGGAACTCGCCACGCTACCCGGCTCCCCGGATCGGCAATCACATGTTCACTCGTCGGCACTGTCATTCTACCAGCGAGCGACTGGCCATGGACGGCGATTTCCCTGGCGTGACGCGACCGCGACGCGGCCCAGAATCCGCTGTTACTGGCCAGCATCGAGGCAAAGTCCGGCCCGTACCGTAACGCTTGCGACAGTACGGTCAATGGGATTCCGTCCAGCGGTCGTGACCCCTCCAGCAGCGCCGGCGTTTTCAGTGCCGGGCCGTACTGCTTGACACCAGACTGGCCCGCCAGTTGCTCGAGGAAGCCAGTCCTCATCAGCATGGGGGCGAGGGGTGGCGCCAACCGTCTTGAGCCGCGAATCCTCCAGGGCCGATGCGCGGATACAACGCCGGGCGATTAAAAGCCCAAGGCAAAGCCACGAGCGGCATAGTAGGCGGCCCAGCAACTGAGTGCATCGGTGACCTCATAGAGCTTTGGACGCGGTGGTTAGAGACCCGCCAGATATGCGGCAGAGTCAGGTGACCATTCGGATGACCGCCGCGCCTCGCATCGACCACGACTGGTTGCAAGATTCACCCTCCAGCCGACGTAACCTCACTTGATACACGCCACCCTTACCTCCCAACTGCGTTCATTAGAGGCATACCCCTCCTTTATATTGTTCCTTGTTGGAGCGCTCCCACAACCATCCAACCTCTATTCCACAAGCCTGCAAAAAAACCCAACCCCCGTTATAGCTAACAACATAAATGAGGGCATACCATTGCTTTGATGTTGGCAGGCCCAGGCTGTAGAAGCGGGTGTTTACCCATTATCGCTAAAGAATTCACATGACGACTATCTGTAATACCTCAAGTTCTCATCTGCAAGAACAGCTGGCTTCATGGGGCCGGCTCAAAGCTTGGCGCTGCACTTGATAACCACCAGTGAAGGCTGCGTTTCCTAGTAGCAAGCACTGACGCTGGATGAAATTCAGTCACCGCGGGTACATCACCGTTGCTATTGAAGATGACTACCGCCCTCTTCGAGTTGATGGCAGAACCGGCAAGTCCACCGGGGATGACCAACGAAGGCCTGAAAGACCTTCGTCAGCAGAACGGGAGCCGGATTGGAGCTGACCGTCGGAAATCCTGCCCTGGGCTGGATTCTGCCGGGTGTGACCAGTAGGCAGTTTCAGATATCTGCTCTGTCGGCCAGGTGATCGGTGGACGAAGAGCGCAAGAACAGCTTCGACCGCAACACCGATTGGCGAGCTTACCCAACCACCTGCATTACGGGATGCCTGAAGGAAAGCCCGAGATCGGAGAAGCTCTGAAAAGTACTCCTTATCGGCCCAATCCTGCCGAGTTGATCGGTGCCCCCTGTGCCGATACGGCAGTGCCTTTCTGGACGGAAACTGGAGGAATTAATTTGGCCGAAGAAGTTGAAAGCTGCAGCACCGGCGAAGGGCGTGGCCGCGGAAGATCGTTTGCCCACAGTACCACGAGTTACCCGTACGCCTCATCAGGATCTGGCGTTGCGCCCGACATCGATGCGGTGTCGTCAACCACGATCTGACTCTCAGAGCGCTTGGTCAAGCGAACGTGGCGAGATGTTTGTGCTGGCAAAGCCAATCGGCGACCGGCTACAAGGCCTGCGGCGGTGAAAGAAAGCGGCAATGCCGACGTGCTAAAGTCGCAATGACGCGCCGCTGAAGACAGATCGTGACAAGCGGTGAGATAGTATCGCCTTCAGCAGAGTAATGGACTTGGCCGCCAGCTTTGAAGGCTACTGCCCTCTCGAGTAACACACTGATGCACTGAGGACTGCATACGAGTACTGCAGCATCGTACAGGTCGTTGTGCCAAAACCGTAGGAGATCCCTGACGCGGGATTTCCTCAGGCGTGTCCCCTGGGCTTTGGCTGGCGCTGCTGCGCTGGCTCGTCATCCCGGTGGTGCAGGGGTGTGTGATCTGTTACGTCAGCATCTATCGGGGTCCTGCCCTGCGGTCACGCTATTCCTGACTGATCTACTTTGGTCTCTCCGCAGGTTGGCTGTGTCGCTCAACCCCCCCTGGTTGCTGCGCGGATAGCGCTGTCGCAGACCGCCGCGGCGACTTCAGTTGTAGATCTGGCTGCTTCGCTGATTGCCTTGACCCGGCGAGCAGATATGACGCAGCACTGCGCGCTTGGGATCGCGGCATGGTTACGAGTCGGGGCCAGCGGGCTGCCGCAGCGTGGCAGATCCAGGGTTGCCCGGCTCTGGTGAACGAAATGACCATGTTGATCAAGCCAGCCCAGCGACTGCCGTGTCGCATTGTGGAAAGCACCCGCGCGTGCGCAGCGCGTAGAGCCCGCACTTATGTCCCATGCGCCACTCATGTTTGGCCTTGTTGCTCACCTGGTGCATCATCGTTTGTGTGGTCAGGGCCGCAGCGGCGGTCTGGAGCCGAAAACTGCCGGCGGCGAGGTGCAGGTATGCATCTCACTGATTTTGTTATCGTTCGGCAGCAGTATCCTGCGTTTGGGGCGGCTTTCACTCACATACGGGTGACGCTGCCTGCTATCTGTCTCGGCGCCCGCCTCGACTGCGTGTTCCAGGATCCGTGACTGCACCGCCCATGCTGATGTCGAAAGGGCGGTGCTTTACCGCAAGCGTAGGGTTTTACTGTGAGAAATTGTGGGGGCGGGCGCATCCGGGCCGCCGCTTGTGCTGGGGGGGGTCGCCCCCCCCCTTTTCTTTCCATCTGTGGGCCGCCGCTGGATCATCTATCTGATCTACTTTGGCTCTTTACCGATCCTTCAGGATCTCAGCCTCGTCGAAACTGCGAGTCCAACCGCTAGTTCGCGCTATGATTACTTATACCTCAGGCCTATATGGCGACTCACTTCCTCAGAGCCCTCTAGGCAGGACGCATACACCCACAACACCACTCGAACATAGGCGAAAAGAGCCTTCTGAGCCGTATGCATGGCAACATCTGGCTGCTCTGAGTCGAACCCCGCATCATCAATGCCGCTGCACTACCACTCCATGCGCTCTAGCCGCAGCAACGCAATGATCGCAGGCAACAGATGACCGCCACGCATCCTCAAGGACACGCAGCCCTCGCTGGGGCCATCCTATTGCCGGTATCAGAATTCAGCCGCCGTGCAGCTATGAACGCCCATTCACAGCCACCCATCATACCCTTCGCCCAGTTTCCTGTCAAGCACCGGGTAACTGCCCTGTACTGGATGATCTGTCTGAGTTATCAGAATTCATTCACCTGAGTCTAATCAAACGCCGTTATGCGAGGTGCGCGAGCATGAAAAGACGCCATTGATTTGCCAGCAGAAGAATACGCCGCCAAGCTCTGGCAGTGCCTGCCCAGGGGCACCGCCTATCCAATCACTTTGCGCCCAGCAATACAGGTTGCGTCCAACCCAATCAAACGAGTAAACGCACACCCCCGCCCGCGATGCGAGAGGACGTGTCATCGACGATCTTGAGCACAGGGCGACGGTGCTTTGCTGCTGCGCCGTCAGGTTGTGGGGGGCAAGTCGACGGTTGACTTGCGCGCATCAAATGGCGGGAAACGCCAGACGCCGGCTCATCAGGCTGAACTCCACCCGCAGGTTTGAATCTCAACGAAGAGGCCCGTGGGCGCCTCAGATCGGACGACTCGGAGCATGGCCACGCCCCATCGCGCCGCTCCCCGAAAACATCGGCATTCCGTATTACAGCCATTTCGAGCTCTGGCCCGCATCTGAGAGCGTAATTACGGCAATCACATTACCGAAAGCCGATTCACCGTTGCAGAAGCGCAACAACGAGGAGGTGGCCGCAGGAGGCCATGGCACTGCTGACGTCGAACAGGTTCGCCTGTCAGGACACCGCGGGACCCAGTATGTATCCTGCCAGCCTGTCGCAGCCGGTGGACAGAACAGCGGGTAGGTATATGCCGAGAACCCCTGGCGATGAAGCCGGATATCTTAGTTGTTTCGACGTAGCCGACAGCGCGCTTATCCAGATGCTGGATGCACGGGTGATGGTCCTGGAGGTCCATGCGCGGGCTGGCTGCTACCGAACCAGCAGGCGACCATCGGTGCGTGCGTTAACCACGAAATGGAGGTTTGCCCGGCAGGGTGGCCAGCCGGATTATCTTAAGGACAGTGGCGAAGTGTCGAGGACCGGTCCCAACCCGGCGCGCAGTTTTTTAGCGCCCGCAAACGGTCAAGGCGCAAGCAGTCCTTACCCGGCTCTTCACCCAGCGCGGCTGAAGGACAACGGTATCGCGTGTCCCTTGCCCTGGACTACTTGGTCCAGATCCAGCTTGAAAAGGCGGCGAGCGACTTTATCATGTTGCGCTCTACCAGGCGAATCAATGCATATGACAAGCGCGCGTCGTTCCTCTGGCAGAGCTTCCACCCGGTTGCGTTCATGGGCTTTTTGCACCTTGCGCTTCCAGCCTTCTTCAGCAGGTAAGCTCGGCCCTTACGGGCTGAGCTGACAGTTTGACGGGCGGTCCAGCCCGTTGTCTGTCTTGCGCAAGCAGCAGGCCTTCTCCTTTTTCAGGCGGGCAATCACCTCTGCAAACGCTGTGTGCGCTCCAGACCAACTTCGTGGGCGAGGGTCGATTTGTCGGTTTCGCGCCGAAGCATCGACAGGGTCTGCAGCAGAGCTGTATTAGAACGGGGTGACAATCGTGCCCTGGGGTTTATCCAGAAACAGCCGCACTGGGAATCTGGTGCAAACGGCGGATTCAGAAAATCCGCGGGACGCCCCGCAGTGGCGAGCGCTGCACGCGAATGCGATCTCGGGGTTTTACCTGTTCTTCTTCACGTTTCATGATTCAAAACGTATTTATCGTCGCTCGGTGGGCGGTAGCCGACTGGGTGTAACACAACCTGGTCTATCGCGCAGCGAGGCGGCCAATAACAAACGAAGGTAATGCTTTTGTGGCTGATGAATAAATGATAGCAGCGGAGGCCTTCCACGGTTCCTGCGGCGAGTGGCATTGGGCATTGTTCGGGGTATCCAGGAATGGATTGCCAAGAATATAGCAGATTGATGCCGCTCCAGTGACCCAGGGCCTTTTCCACACATGGAAAAATTCTCCTGGGTCGTGCCCGAATAGAGGCAGCACTCTTATATTGCCTTCATTGTGTTGCATTAACTCGCCGGGCGGATTCCCCATCGGCCTGTCGAATTTCCCATGTTTTGCCTACAAGCCCGCTCGATCTAAGGCCATTCAGCAATTAAAGGAGGATCTACCGATGTTGCTCTGTGCGTGGCATGCTACATTGCTTTTTATACTCCAAAGCTCAACGCGGCCCAGCTATGGCCAGCGCGCCCAAGGCGTCAGATGAGCAAAGTTGCTCGCTGGCGATCTTCAAACTTCAGAAAAAGGTGCAATCTCTGATGAATTGCAGGAAGGTGTACCAGCAGATCGTCCCTGGGAAGACGCGATTGCTCCCAATGATTCGGCCTGGTAGCGACCTCGGAAGAAGTCGTACCGGCAAAGTTGGTACCCACCATGCTGTTGCCGTTGAACTGGTGGCCTGGCGTGATACCGGCGGGGCAGGCCTATGTGTGGGAAGACCGGGCATTCACCGTGGCGCCGGTTGTCCAAGGGCTTTATTCAAAGCAGATCGTTGTGTTTGACCCCCTATCGGCCTGGAATTTACGACGCCGCGGCGAGTGTTGTTGATGCCTGCCTCGCCGAACTGAGACCGATGAAAGAAGGGCCAAGGCCATCCGCAATCACGCTCATAGGAGGCCTATTGGGCTTATCTGGGGCCTGCATTGGCGAGGCCTGGCCACATCGATATTCCGACGTTCCCGGAGTGGATTAGATCCAGTTACAAGAAAAGTGGTATGACGGCCATACGTAGTCCAAATCCGGTTACGCGCACTGAAAAACTTTATCGACCCGACCCACTTCCCGTTCTGTGCATGCCGGGGCGTCAACCGGCATCATGATCAGCCCATCCTGATAGAGCCTTATGACGTGTCGGAAGAACGGCGGCCTGGCTACCTCGGAAGTACAGGTTTACTCAGCCCTATGGACGGATCCCGCGCTTGAGTGCGGGTCAATAGATATTTATGCTTACCAGTGCACTCGCGCCAGCTAGTGGCTAAATATTTTCAAGAGATGCGAGGTGGTGACATTACCGACTCAGGCGCGCTCCGAAGGCGCGGTAGCGATGAGACCGCTTCTGCACTTTTTCACTGGCTCAGCAGGTGGATGAAACTCGCCAGTATCGTGGCGTATCTGCTGTGCGAATTCGAATTCTCGCCGCAGCCTACCGATGCCGATGTTTGCCGCGATCGCCGGCCAAAGGATCTGGTCTATGCCCAGGACAGCGCGATTGTGAATACCCAGCGCCCCGGAGCGCATTCCGGTCGATCTTGGCGTACTGAGCTGCATGATCACGCACGACCTGCTGGGTCAAGAAGTTACCGGATTGGAGCTCCGCAATAGATGGTCTGGAGCTATGGCACTGTTCTGACGCCCACAGCGCATAAACTTCCGGTGACGGCCATGCGCTACGGCAGGCCAGGATATTCAGGGCTTATGAGTTAGGAGCGCCTGGACCGGCGTCAGTTGGCACCGGTGACGCCGGGTGCGCATGGATCTGCAGTTGCCGGGCGATGTTATCCGGCAGTACTCCGCTGTCACCTTCCTCTGTAGCGCAGAGCCTATGTGGTTGGCGTCACAAGCGAACGGCGCTGTGTGATGCCGAGGCGTGGTGGATCGGCGCTGGCGCATTCGATCAGGCGCGTGGCCAGACCTTGAAGTCAGTTCTGCACCCGCGCAATCAGTTCAGTTGTCGGCAAGCGATGCCCGGTTGTGACTGATTGCCCGGCGGGTCATCAGGCATCCACGCCCAAATCTACTCCACGTGTTCAAGGCTTGCAAGGTCAGGCAAGGGCGGCGTTGCATCTGCATATACTGAGAGCCGCTCGCCCGAGCAGCGCTGTCTTGGCCGTGAGCTAGCGCTCGACGCGGACGCCACGCGCATTTCACCCAGGCCAGTGAGCCCGCGCACGGAGCTGCTTGATTCTGACTCAACGCACTGCCGGCTGAAGAGGCGGATTTACGCACTGGCGAACCGGCTTCGATGCTTGATCAGGCTGAATCGGCAGGGCTCCGTGCGAGCGCTTGCAGCTGGAGCGGTTTGTCCTCGCCGGCCCGTATGGCTGAGGGCTCTCTTCACTGTGGTGGCTGGCCGCGCTCGGGCCGGTGCGAAGTACCTTATATCCCCGCCGGAGAAACGCATTCTCAACGTCTGTTGCTAGCCCACGGCGCGTGCAACACGTCGCCTCCTATTCCTGTGCAGCAGCCGCGTTTCGCCCGGTGCCCCTCGCCGAACGTCAAGGTGTCGTGGACAGGTGAGCCGGTGCATGGCGACACCGCTATTCGGCCGGGGAACACTGACCCTCAGGCGCGCCGCTCGATGGATGATCTGCTGTGTCCAGCGCCGCTTCTTGGCAACGCTGTTTGGATATCGACTAGAACGACGTCGTGGCGGTTCCATGCTTCATGGTCGATTGCCAGCACTCCAGCTGCCTGCCGCATAGTAGTGGTACACATGAGGCCAGTCATGCCTTTGCTTACGACGTCCTGAACTGCGATTTAAACGCGTGGATAAAGGTGGAAACACTGATGACAAACCGACTCTTCTGTATGGTTGGCCGGGCCGTAATAGATCGGCCAATTCGGTCCGAGTGCGGTTCAGGATGCTGCTGAGTACGTACGGCTGACCGCGGGTCGCTGCGGTAGGCCAGTGAAGCAGCGCTGGCTCGCCGGCCACCAAGCGCACTGGTGCCGGAGCTGAGTCCGACCTGCAACGTGGCCGGCTGCGTATTGCCGGGGGCGTGAATCGATACCACGCATATCTCCAGTAGTGACCGGCAGTGTTCTCTTGGTTGGAACGCGGATATGTGCGGGTGTCGCTACCCGGAGCGTTACCACGTGGTGGACCAGGGTAGCCGCCAGTTGGCATCCCACCCTGCCGCGGCTGTCGGAACTACGTGATCAATATTTCGCATAGCCGGTGATTTCGTTTTATTTCGCTACCTGGTTGGCGGTCTGGAAGGGGCACTTCTACTTCCGAATCTACCGCCCGGAATGCTCGGACGTGGGACGCACGGTGAAATCTGCCCTGCCAAACATGATGCTGGATCAAGGGCATCAAGCGCATGCCGGAAGCTGGGCGAGCTTTCGCCCGCTGGGGTCTGTGAGTGTGATGAGAAGGCGCCCAGGTGGGCGAGCAGCCTGCGCCTGCCGCTGTTATCCACTTTTGGCGCCAGCTTGGGCCAAGCCCACCCCAGCGGCCGCAATGTGATCCGGACAGCATCTTCCAGCGGTATGATCTGCTCAACGCCGGTGACGTGCTGGCGCAATCCTTCAGTCGGCCCGGGCGGTTTGTTATCCAATGGGCAGAGATCCACCCTTTGGTTGGTAACCCTTGGCCCGCCGGCCTCCAAGTTGATTTGGGCACGGGTTGCGCACTCATCAGCATTAACAAATGGCGCCAAGGTGCTCGAAGCGGGCTGGCTGCCTGACACCCTGGGCGCCGATATGACGGCTACAAACCTCGAGTCAAAGCCCGCGGGCGTACCGGGACAGGAGGATGAGCGACCGACTGCAAGGAACAATCTGTTCAAAGGGCTCATCACGCTTCAGGCCTGGTACGGCCGTATGGTCAGCATGATGGGCGCTGGGGGCTTCAAGCTGGAGCGGTCGTGCCGATGCCACCAGCCATGCGGGCCAAACTGCTGGGCATTGTCTGACACTCTGCGACGCTGGGTGTGGGCCGTGAGCGGACATATAGCGTGCTCACTCTGATGAAAGCGGCGAAATGTTGCGCGCTGATAGGACGGGAAACAGAAAGTGGTGGCCCGCAGCCATGCTCCGCCGCCTGTTCTGCCTGGCAGCGCCGGCAGCGCTTGATGCCGGACTGCCGAGATTCTGCCCGTGCCGCCAACCCCTGTATACCTGAACTGAAACGCGACTGACGGGGACTTACGTGTGCAAAGATTACGTGACTGAATGCCAGGCAACCGCTTGCGGGTCCTGCAGAGTGGTGAGGCAATCAAACTTGACGTTGCAGAAACTCTATTGCAGTGCGACCCACTGGACCGCCTGTGGTGACTGCTGCCAGCGGCCTTGGACCTGGCTCCGGTATGCTTGCTCGCACCGCGGCGGGCCACCCTTTGCTTGATCCCGCGGCCTAGCGAACCTGTTCTGGCATCCGCGCTCTCTGCTGCGATTTTATGAAGCTGGGCCGATGACACTCAGCAGTGGCGCGGCAAGCTACTGGATGCGCGAGTCACGCTTAGCCGCCCGGCCTCAGGATCTATGATGTGTCACGCCCTGGCAGCGGTCATATCGCCCCTTCTACAGTTTGGTCGCACGCTGGCTGATCTCGACCACGGCAGCCGCTGGCTGGTCGCTATTGCCAGCGGCGCAGAGGTTCCGCAGATTCGCTTTTCGGACACTTTTGATCTGGCATTATTGAGCGCTGCGCTGGCCGTGATCAGGTGCTGGCCGTTGCTCTGCAAGCTGGTTGGCCAGACCGCAGCAATCGAAAACTGATCCCGTTGGCTCACGGCGGGCTGCGCGCGGGCGTGATCTGCATTGCGCAAACCCACCGCGCACTGCGCGTTGACTGCAGCTAATGCGTGATGGCCAGCACCGCAGAAAGGTGATCGACGTGTGCGAGGCTTCGCCGCTTTTCTTCCTGACTCTGAGATTGGCGGCCCTGTGATCTGATGCTGAAAGCCAGACCATACAACAGCCCGGAGCGCCGTCGTGGTGGAATTGGCCTGGCCGGCAATGGCAGGAGTGGGTATTCGCTTGTTCAGGTTCGACCGGTTAGCGGGCGACACGCGCAGCCAGAACGGCCCACCGGCCCACGGATGATCGACGCGCCTTCGCCAGACAGGCCCCCACCAATGCTGGCGACAGCTGGGTGCATGAGGCCGCAGGTTTTGGGGCAGGCCGGGCCATTGCACAGGGCTTGCAGTGAGTTAGAATGGCGGCCCTGGATTGCCGAAGGGCTGGGCGCAAACCATCGCTGCATTGCTGGACCAGCATCCGGAGCCTTTGCCGAAAATACGCGACTGGCGTCACCGGGCTGGGACGCGGCCT
>Ga0163217_1057913_pt1 | contig 11475 bp, 21 predicted proteins | sample SynspAceP_FD_185933 | JGI IMG/M metagenome (GOLD analysis project Ga0163217, IMG submission 185933) | Saline lake microbial communities from Ace Lake in Antarctica - Synechococcus sp. Ace-P (PacBio error correction) | ecosystem: Environmental > Aquatic > Non-marine Saline and Alkaline > Saline ... | reverse complement strand
AAATTGCCCAAGTACAGGCCGAAATAACCAAGCTCTTAGTGCGAAGCTTTCGAACAATTCGGCTGTGTGACACTACCCCGCGCGATAAACGTTCCGCAGCCTCTCAAAGCCAGCGCCAAGCTACCAGAACACGTAGAACAGGTCCAGCATGCGGGTGACGCAATGTTGGCGGCCATTGGTGATTGCACTGCCACACTCAGAGCTGGACGGCCATATACAGCTATAGACTTGCACATCACCCTGTATCAGCAGTTCGAGCTTGGGCCCCGGAAGAGTTTGGTTGTTGGCACAACACTGGAAACTCCGGGCAAGAGCGCCGTCTCACAAAAAAAAAAAAACCAACCAGCGAAGGCTGGCGCCCTTCAATGCGCTACCGATGAAGCTCCTCTGGCAAAAACGCAGTGGCACAAGGACAACCGGATCGAATTGATCACAGCAACAATCTCCTGATCGCCAGGCGCTGGAGGCAGGCTTTGCTCGAGCTGCCAAGCGCATCAGCGATTAACGGTATGATTGGCTTTACAAACATACGACTTATAGGGACTTCTGGCGCAGAAACCATGAAATTGAGAACTTATCAGCTGCCGATTCATCGCCCTGTTCGGCTCACAGATTAGGGCTGCGGCCTGCGTTGATCACCTCCAACGACGCATCCAATTACCGATCCGATGTGCCAACAGAACCATTCAGCATCCGCCATCGCTGTTTACCGGACAGGGCTTCTGCCAACCGCAAGATCCGGATCGCTCGTTCGATGTGGTTTTTCTGGGTAAGATGCCCCTCGGGCGCGGTTATGGATCTGCCAGGGGGGCGAAATCCCAGGGGTGTCGCCTATGAACAGGCGATTCCACTATTACAGCGACGCTGATGATGCGCCTGTTACTTCCCCTCACCCAACACACACCAAGGCCTAACTGCCGAGATATCAGCGTAGGGCGCTGAGGGAAGCCCACCGACAGTCTTTACTCGGAGGGAGTCGGTAACGCGATCAGCTCATCCATAAACCTCAGCTTCTGGCCCTCGCTCAGGCCCAAGCGGCTCAAACAAAGTGCCGGAGGGCAGTTCCAGCACGAAAAGCGCAGCGCTCGGTTTCGCACGATAAAAATCTCACAGGGCATGCTGCGGCAAAGCGGGAACGGCGGAAGATATTGGCGTGACCCCTTTTGTCATCCAAATACACCAGATCCGCTGATACGATATTGCGCATCCCAGATAGCAGGGGCGGAGTACCGGGCGGGGAAATTCAAACAGCATGCCCTCATCCGCTGCCGCTCCTTCGACCCATTCAACCCTGGACGGCGCTCCCGGGTCAGCCACCGCGCTGCAGGCGAAAAATCTCCTCGCAGATCCAAGCTCCCACCATTTCACCGTACCGTTTCCGGCCTGCTGCCGCTACCGCCGTGTTGCCAACAAAGCCCCAGCAACCAGACCGCGACCAGGCCTTCCAGATCCATTTCTTCCATAAAAAGAGTTTGTTTTTTTTTTTTTTATTTTTTTCTTTTTTTCAGCAATTCTGATAGACCATATGGTCAGGTAAAGGCGGTCTGCTCGTTCAGATCAAACAAAACTCCACCGCCAGTGGCGACCTGACTGTTCGCGGTTTCATCGCGGACTCACCGCGCGCACCTGGGCACTGACGTCAGATTACACATCAGACGGAGGGATTGATGCGAAAGGACCAGCTTCACATCAGTCACCTTCTCCGCAAACCGGTCTTGGGTGACATCATTCGCGCCCGCCGCAGCTCAGATCCACTATTCTTCGCTGCAGCCTGACGCGGGGACCGTTCACTGCAGTTCAGCCAGACGCTCACGGAAACCCGTTGAAAGCCGCGGGATACGCATGGATTGCACGGTTCCGGGTACGCCAGATGCAAGATAGGGAAAGGCGAAAAGTATGGGATTTGATAAACCCGTCTTTGTAGGCCACGGGCGTCTGCCGACAGAGCCGCCGCACCAGAAATTGCTGACCTCCTTTGACAAGACCAACGCCCCTGGATCGTTCGGGCGGTTGACCATTCAGGCTGACGGGCGCTGAAAGCCAATCATGCGGGACCTGTAGCGCTCGCAATGCGTTGGGAATGCAGGGTTTGCAGTTGTACCAGATCACCGGGGGCAGCTGCACTGATGACCAAGCTGGAAAGCTGACTTCGCGAGATGCTGCCCATTGCCAGCGACATTGCGAGTTCTCCTCGGCTGCATTGCGCTCCGGGGCCGCCCGATAGAGTCCCATTTTCAACAGCTGCGCCAGTAATGGCTCGCTATCGATTATTTCCGCGACTGCTTCAAAGCAAGAATGCCCTCGGCGTCCAGAAGTCCAGGGCAGGGTTTACCCACGGCTGACTTCCATGTTCTGCAAGGGTATCAGGGTCACGCATTTGGTCTCCTTCCGTTCGTATTTACGGTGATAAATGTATCACAGGGCGCACTCAGACCGCTGTGATATCAATCTGCCGACGAACGATGTGCATCCTGATGGTTTTTAATGCGGGCAACATGATATCCTCCGAGTCCAGGGAGGTTGTTGTTGGCCACCGGCAAATGGGTTGACGCCAGAATCTGGTGATATGTTCATCAGTTCTGCGAAAGCCGTAAGCACAGCCGCCAGATAGATTCGCAGATACGCAGGGCTTTATCTGACACCTGTGCTTTTCGCCTCCTCCAGCCGTGCCTCCATATTATCGTCTCCATGGCTCAAGGGTTGGCGCGATAATGCAGCGCAGCTTTCCACATCGCACCACCTCCAAACCCCTGGCTTCACTCCATACTCGCCGATGCCGTGGACAAATGCGGCAATTCGCCGATGAGGTAAATCACGTAGCGCCCTAATGAACGTGCCCGCCCCCGCGGCTTACTGGTCTGCCGTCACCATGTTTTTGGCGGGATCCCATGATTGTCCGATTACCCAGACGCCCGGCTTGACCTGGTCATACAGCACCTTGAAAACTAGGCGCCAGATTCGCATACCGACATGCTCGAACCATACCGACGCTGACGACCTTGTCGAAGTCTTCCCGGCCCGGCAGATCGCGATATCCTTCGAGCTTGCAATTCAATAAGCGATCCAGGCCCGGGCCTGAGCATTTTTCTCCGGGCGAGGGCCAGTTGCGCCTACTCAAGGTGATGCACGTACCACACTGACCCCATAACTGCCGGCGCCGGTGGCGGGCCAATCCCCCAGTCCACAGCTACATCCAATAACGCTCACCTGGCTTGAGCCTGAGCTTCGGCACAGATTGATCAAACTTATTGGTCTGCGCCTGAGATCTATCATAAATAGAGCGCAGGAATAGACCATCTCGGGATCCAGCCAGGCAAAAAATTCATTGAAGGTCATTTAGTGGTAGGCAAAGGCATTCTGCATCCATTGTCTCTGAGCAGAACGAGCGGATTTTGGCTCACCCTGGTTGCCCAGCAGCCCGCTTTGCTGAGAAGGTCGGCAACCTCGATAACATCCTTGATGCGATCCTCAATCGCTGAGGATATAGGCTTCGCCAAGCTTGTCCAGTCTCCTATATTCGCCAGCAAGCAGGGGGTCGAGAATCTCAAGCGTCACCCTGGGATCAGGCCCCAGGATCCAGCGTTGGCCCACCAGGGAAGCGTCCACTCGCCAAGGGCATTGGTCAGCTTTGCCCAAACTCTCGGAAAGTTGCGTCAGCATACGTACCTTCCAACGTCTCTCAGCGTGCCCGTCAATCTCTCCTTTGAATATAGATCAAGTTTTGTACATGTTCAACCCAGCCGCCCCTGCGGAGAGACGGCTACTGATAGTCTTTCTGGCGGGACGCTTACCCTCCTCGTCTCTTGCCCCACGCAACGCTTGTTTGCAGGGCACATCCTGGGTTACGTCGAGCCGTGCGGTTAGCGCACGGACCCCGATTGGCTGTATCTCATCCATCGCACTGGTTGGAAAGCCGATGAATACGCCATCGCCTATGCGCGTAACGATTTGTTTCACCCCATTTTTTAATTTTTTTAAAAAAAAATTGGGGGGGGGGAAGGGTGATGGTCTCCGGCGCCAATGTTACGTCTTGCACCAACCACTGGCAATCCCCACCCAGTAAGACAGGTGGTGATCTTGGAGCCCGCGGCCAATATCGGCCTTCTTTGGTCTCGACAAAATTGCCTATCTTGGCCCCGGACATGCATACGGGTCCCTGGGGCAGGGCGGCGTTTAGCGTCAATATCGCCAGTTTTTTCCCGTACTTCGGCACCGGTCGAGTGGCTATACGGCCTTGATCACTGTGCCCGGCAGCGATATTGCTGTTGCGTATTACCACAAATGCGGGCCGTATCTCGACGTTATGCCGCCAATGCTATCTATCTCGATCACACATTGATGCCATTTTTTAAAAGGGGGCGGTGGGCGGATAAAAAATCTCCTCTGTCGACTCTCAGGAGGCCCCGCACGTTCAAGGCCGCGCCGGGTCGCCCAGTTGCGTTGGACGCCCTCGGCCATCTACCGCAAACATTCACGTTGCTGCCAGGTCCAAGCACCGAGCTGCTGCGGTTTGTCTCCCCATCAACTTCCAGCGGCTGCGCTACCTCCACAGGGACTATCTCACGCCATGCCACCAACATCGTCAGGTAATTCACCTCGTTATCATCGGGAACCCCCCCAATCTCGGGGCTTTCTCATTCTCACTGCTCCGCCTGATTGCCTGCAGCGCCATGATCCCGGTATTGCCTTCATTATCCAGCAAATGCTCAAGCACTGGCGTCCTTCTGCTCGACAAATCGCCTGCACAGCACCGATTTAGGGCTGCGTTACGTACGTCCATATTTCCGGTTTGGAATTCCGCCATGGTGACTGTCAGGCAGCGCCGAGTGCTTGGGCGCCTGGCCTGCGCAGCTAAAAGCTCGTTGCAACGTCTCGGCATTCTAATATATTCAACCCCCCATACGAACTCAATTTCTGATCGGCGTTCGGTGATATACGAAAAGACGGCCTGGGCAACTGCGTGGCTGGTACCGAGTTTGCGCTCTGCACCACCCATATATCGTCGGCCGATGACGCCTCGCGAAACCTGGTCGGCACCATGACCTATCACCACATTTGAATTCGCCGGCCAGGCTGCCAATTTGCTGGGGCGCAATTCAATAACAATGGCCATAGCCATAGGCTTACCTGCCACCGGGTGGGCAACTTGGTAATGCCGAGCGCATATACGTATAAACGATAAAAGAACTAAAGTAAAAGAATAATAAGGGTGCCTTGAACCGGCGGCTAAAATACCTTCGATATTCAGAATCATAGGTGGAACCGATAGTTGGTGGAGAGTGGGGTAGAATGATAGCAAAGCTGGAAAGCGATACAGACAGCTATTAAAAAAAGGCAGCCGAAGCTGCCTTTTTTTATTGCCAACGAACTCATGCGATTGTTGCAAATGCCGGTCCGCCGTATTTTCTTGCGCATTCCTCACCTCTATTCACGGCTGCAGCTTCAGCAAGACGGCAGAAAGCGGAACCGTAATCAAACTCGGACCCCTTCTCGCTCAAGGCCTTCTCATCCTCTCCTCAACTGCAGACGTTCGTCGGATGTCGCCAGCACGGATAGCCGTGCGGCAAGCCACCCTTGACCATGCTCTCTACTATATCCCATAATGTTAGATAACCTCTCATCCTGCTTGATCACCCGAACCGGACCGCGCTTGAGGTTCGGTAAGCAAGCGGTGTGTTGGCCTGGCAGAATGCCCAGATCACCCATGTTGCCGTGTTGCGACGGGACCATTCGAAACCAGGCCTTGAAACAGGCTTTCTTCCGCGCTGACGATATCGCATGGTGCACTGTCATAGCCATGTTCATTTGCCTCGATTCTGGCGCCGTTGCGCGGGCGCTAGCATTTACAATTTTCTTGGCTTTCTACGATGGCTTCATCGATTGGTGCGACCATGTAGAACGCTCTGCTTCGGGCAGGTGGTCGATAACTCGCCATCCAGAATGCCTTTTGAAGGCACGGAAGTGTCCTTCAGAGAAACGTACTTGCCTGGGGAACCGGGTGAAGACTTCGGCCACGAAGAAATGGCTCTAATCATATCTCTTACCTGCGCGGGCTTACCAGTTGCTTGTCTTCTTCGGACAGTTTCGTCCATTTACCCAGTAATCGCGATGATGTCTTTTTGCTCTTATCCTGCAGACATACTGTACGCACGGGCGGTATCGTAGTGCCCTGACCAATCACCTGGGGGTCAGTGCTGACGGGAAGTGGAGTCCAGCGGCACTACAGCAGGATAGATACCCCAGGGAAGCGAATTATCACGGAGACAGTTACCACGGTCGCGTCAAGTGGGGCGAAGGTGGTGGTGGCGCAGGGTCGGTCAAGTATCTGCTTGGTAACGTATACCGCCTGAATCGACGTTTAAATTATCCTCTGCTTGGTAGAGGTTAATACGCTCCTGCAGAACGCCCCATTCTCTTCGCCAGCGTGGCTGTAAACCTACCGCTGAGGCATACGGCTTCCACAGTGCGGATACTTCGGGTTTTACCGCCAGGGTGTAACGGATAGATGTTGTCGATGAACAAATCCTAATATCTACACCTCTCGTCACGAATTTCTCAGCCATGGTCAGGGACGGTCAGACGCTACGCGCAGGGACGGTTGCCCTGGAGGCTTCGTTTCATTCTGACCGCTAAACCACGCACTGTCCAGTATCGTTGGAATCTTCATCTCGTGATAGAAGTCATCCTTCATCCCCTCTCTCCTCTCTCCACACCGCAAATACGGAGAGTAACCGCTGTTGCTCGATGGCGGATGTTTAACGATCAGTTTCCATCATGTTTACGGTCTTGCCGCACACCAGCACCACCGAACAGACCCACTTTAGACCCGCCCTTGCGCCGAACGGCAGATAAAGGTCGATAACCTTGATGCCGGTTCCAGCAGTTCGTTGGAGCTGGCCCTGTTTCCGTGAAGGCGCGGACGGTGAATGCCCCAAGCGCTCTTCTTCGCCAATCGGCCGGCTTCTGGGTTGCCGAGCACCTCCATGATCCGGGCCCAGGGTTCTTGACACCCACTGCGAACGGTAATGGCTCACCGGTGCTGCTGACGGGCCCGGGCCGCGCTTTGACACCTTCGCGTGAGTACCCATGGGATTGTGTTCTTTTACAATGCCATTACCCAGTGCTTGCTGGACTTCTAAGGGTCAGAACCCTTTCGTCGACATGAGCGCGTCATTACACCTTCGGCCTACTCCTTCTTGTCACGTGGAATCCACGGTCGATGGACGCACCGATGGATTTGAACGAATTACGTCGCTACTTCATGTTTTGGTCCCTAAGTGGTATTGAAACCGTTATCCGTCTTGTCGCGCCCAAGAGACTGCAGCGGCGCCGCCGTCCCAAACTAATATTTTCCTTGGGTGATCGCAGACTATGAGCTTTTAAATAAGCTGCAGGCTGTCGATAATATCCTGCTCTTGTCGGTCGCGTTTTTCATTGCTGATCATTCCGTGCCGCCTGTTCGGTGGCTCTTCGATTCACTGCCTGATTACACTTGCGACTCGATATAACGAGTCAGCAAGCCATCCAGCGAGCTCGTTGGGATCATGCTCTGATACATCAGTCCAATGTCCCTTCTTTGAGCTCGGCTTTGTCACGGGACCAAAGGAACAATTGCCAACCTTGGGCGTCTTGCACCATGGTATTCATTATATGGCATTTGGAGACCAGGTACAAACGGTCGATACGAACCTTCCTGGATAACCATCGAGGCATGACCTTTGATCCCTCAATATAATATCATATATCTGTTACCAGGTGACTGATCGCTGCGACAACGTATTCCTAATAATATATTCGAAAAAACGCGGCGCCCTTAGGCTGCATCAACGCACAGGCTCGGTCTCGACGTTACGGTCACTCTAATTCTTCATGTTTTGTACCAGTGCCTTGAAACAGGTTTGGTGTTCAAAACCACCCGCAAAAGACCCCGATCTCTCCTCTTACTGGACCACCGATATAGCCGACCCGCTTGACTTCACGTCAATGGTGAACGAATATTCGGGATTTGGCATTGGGCCAGATGGTCCTCTAAAATATCTCACGGATACGTTCAGCGTAGGGGACGATCTTACGCGCATTTTGCTGACCGCACTTTTACCATGGCGCTACGTATAATTACTCTATATTTTACCGCGTAATCTCTTTTGCGCCTGCCATGTCTCACCTTCAGGTTAGCCGAGGCCAGATTCGCACGATGCTAATCTTACGTCATGCCCCGCGTCACCAGCTCTGTTGCCTTGAGTTCTCGATGCCAGACTGATACCCGGCTTCGATCTCGTCGTTGTAGTCGCCCTTCTTCGTTGATTTCTCCACACAGATCGCCTTGTCACGTTTTGAAGAAGCGAGCAGGCCTTCTTCGAATGGCGCCGGATCTTGTCAGCTCGACAAATCGCCAGGAAGCCCTTTTATATCGTTACAGACTTACTGGCCATGTCAGGCGATCGAAGGCGCATATGGTGCTGCTTCATCAGCTCTCATATACATCCTCGTGCTCCAGCTGCTGCGGGTAGGCCTCATCGACTCTATAGCAAACTGGGCGAAGGCCGCCCCAGTTCACGATACTTTCCAGCGCTACCGAAACCACCGGACAGGGCTTTCTTGAACCCGATCTCACCTCGAATACGATACACCGGCGTTAACGCCGGGCGGATACCTGTTGAACAGGTTGGACTCACAGGAAGATTGGCCGTCGGTGATCTCGAGATCCACGTTGGTCGGTACGAAGCAGATTACGTTCACGGCGAGGTTTCGATGATCGGCAGAGCGTGTCAGAGAAACCGGTTCTTGGTCTTCTACCATTGGTGAACTCGAAAACCGCTTTTTCGGAGACGCGCGATGCGACGCTCCAGCAGACGACTTGGAGATAAGAAACACGTCGCCAGGATAAAGCTTCACGGACCGGGCGACGACGCAGCATTTCGACTACGCCAAACAGGCCTGCTTGGACAGATCAATCATAATGATCAGTGCAATCTTCACCCGCGGTCACGGAAGTTATTCACCCATGGTGCAACCGGCGTAGGGGCGCCAGTGAAACTGCACGAGCAGCCGGATCGAAGCGGAAGCTGGGCGGACCACGATGGTGTTGCTCATCGCGCCGTTGCTTTCCAGCTTGCGTACGACGTTTGGCGATGGTCGACTGCTTCTGACCGATAGCCACGTACACACACTTGATGCCGGATCTTTCTGGTTGATTGATCGCGTCGATCGCGATTGGCCGCTTACCTGTTCTGACGTCACCGATGATTAGCTCGTCGCTGACCACGGCGATCGGGATCATCGCATTCGATGACTTGTAACCGGTCTGCAACCGCTGTCTTTACCGACTTAACGCCAATCACGCCAGGCGCAACCTTTTCTACCGCGATCAGTCAGTTTTCGGCATCGATTACCGCCCTTGCCGATCAATCGGGTACCCAGCGCGTCAAACTAAACGCGACCCAAGCAACTCAGGGGCCGACCGGAACTTCCAGAATACGACCCGGTACACTTGGCAGTCATGCCTTCGGTCAGAACCCAGCGTAATCACCCAATACAACGGAACCCACGGAGTCACTGCTCAGGTTCAGCTGCCATTACCGTATACAACCGCCGCGGGAATTTCGATCATTCCCCGTACATTCACATCAGCCAAGAGCCGTGAATGCGCACCGAATACCGCTCGGAAAACGCTGGACGATGGTGCCGTACATTGCGAGCCTGCGGAAGACACATCGAGTTTTCTCGATTGCGTGTTTGATAATTTCGCCTAATTTGGAAGGATTCACATTGCTGCATGCCATGTTCCTCAATCCAGGATTTCAAACGGCTCGGCCAGCTTTATCCAGCTTGCGCGGAACGGAACGTCAGATGACCAAGTCACCCCGCACGAATCAACACACCGCCGATCCAAGCCGGGCTTGATGGCGTCACATGAGGAGTTACTGTCGTCTAACGCTTGGAAAGAGCTTGTTGCAGCGTTTTCTGTATGATTCGTCCGCTCATCAAAGGCGGATTCCACCTCGACGCCAACGCTACGATCATTGTCTCTGCCTTGTGTGCTCAAAGAGCTCGGCAATGAACGAGATCAAGGGCAAACGGTCATGTCCGACAGCCGTCCGGATAAAATATTACCCGAAAGCGTTCATCCACATGACCTTCGCACACATGTTTGAGCAGGTCGTCGGCTTGCGTCCCGGTTCAGACCGGGATTACCATTCTCGCGGCAAAAAGCGTCGTTCCTGAACGGCCGCTGCTGCCCAGGCCAGCATTGCCAGACCAGGCATCCAGACCACCTGGCAGCAGAGCGTGTTTCAAAAGTTGCTTTTGCGGTAGGCCGAGCTAGGCTATTTGATAGTAGCTAGCTTCGCTCGCTTAGAGTTGTGAGGCCCAATTTTATTGAACCAGCTCACTGTGCGCCTTGGCGTCGATTTCCGAACCCCAGATTTTGCTCAGCGCCCCGAACCGGCAATACGCCACCTGGGCCGAGGTTCATGCCTTGGGCGCGATTCCACTTTCCTGTTTCGATCTCGGCTTTGGCAGGCCGCGATCAGACGCTTCACCTTCGGAAACGTTTGCCTGCTCTTTAGCTTCCTCAAACAATGAGGTTGGCACCTTTTGTTTGGCTTGCTCGCATGATCTGCAGTTAGCCTGTTCCTGGTTTCAGCAGGTCTGGGAAAAGCTTTTCCTTGGCCAGGTCAAGATCACGTTGGGCGCGGCCAGCCGCGTTCCAGACCTTCAGCAATTTTTTTCTGGGCGTTCTTGCCATGGCAGCCGTTGATCGGCGGCCAGAATACTTCATGCAAAAAACCAGACAAAAATAGCGAAGGCAATCGTTTGGCCAAACAACAGCGTCAGATTCAATATTCACAGCGATTTACCTCGTGCTAATTCGTTGAGTCCCGGAATCTCTTGACTCCAGATGATGGGTCCGGCAAAAACCGCGGTTCTACCGGGAGATCAAGTCATCTGATAAGCGGCAAACCGCCAGGGGCAAAACGAGATCAGGTACATCGGCGATTACAACACCGATTCATCGGCACGGCGTCGAGCAGACCGGCCATCAGGAAGGTTTTGGTTTGCAGCTGCGCGGCCCAGCCAGGCTGACGTGCAGTGGATTCCAAGGCAAGCTTGCCGCCCAGCAGGGCGAAGCCAATACCCGGTAACCCAGGGCGGCCCGACCGATCATGATGGAGGCAGCAACTTGATTACGAGTTTCCATAATTACTCCTTAAAGTCAAGGTTTAGCAGTTCAATGTTGCGTTGATACCTTGAAAACAGGGTTCAAGCGCGTCACGTGAGGCATCCTCATGAGCAGCGCTAGATACACCACCAGTCCAGCACCATTGAAAGATTGAAGGCCTGTTAGCGGGAAAATGACAAGAAATATGGAAGATTGCCCATGGCACGTTCAGCCCCATATTGGAGGTGTTCAGGAACGCAGCAGTTGCAATCAGAATAAAACACCACTTTCACCGGCGTAACATGTTACGAACA
>Ga0163217_1039964_pt1 | contig 11475 bp, 4 predicted proteins | sample SynspAceP_FD_185933 | JGI IMG/M metagenome (GOLD analysis project Ga0163217, IMG submission 185933) | Saline lake microbial communities from Ace Lake in Antarctica - Synechococcus sp. Ace-P (PacBio error correction) | ecosystem: Environmental > Aquatic > Non-marine Saline and Alkaline > Saline ... | reverse complement strand
ACGCAGACTCTTACTATTAGATCCCCATAGTGGAGGCTCAAATGTCATCTTTCGTAAGGAAAGATAACGTAAACTGTTATATGCATTAAAAGGCTGTGAACAATCGAGCCGATCATGGGAACAATAAGCTTTGATTAACGGATACTGCAACAGCATCCGACACGCCAGCTAAAGACCTTAATAATACAACCTGCCATAATGAAAGGTATACATTATTCATAATATTTGGATTTTAACTTCAGGGCTGGTGGGCTGGTATAACCAAGCCACCAGTCTTGATTGTTTAAACCTTCAAAAAGAATTTTATAACATTATACCAAAGAAGCTAGTCACAACGTTAGGTACTAGGGAGTTTTTTTATCAGTGAAAAACCCAATTTCGCTCCAATGAAAAAAAACATTCACCTACTATCTTGTTCTTATTTGGATTTTACTATCCAAGCACAAGAGCTGATGTAAACGGAACTATCACTGCGCTTACCGCTAAATATTGTTATGATGCCAATGGCAATGAGAGTTTCCTTTCTTTCGGTTACTCCGCCACTACAGCAAAATAGCAAGGAGCACCAAAGGCCTTTACAGTCATTAGTTTGGAATTTGGTTCTGATGGTAACCTATTAGCCACCCGGAAAAGGACCCGAAAACAGCTATTTAAAAAGACAGGGACCTACGAGGGCCAAAACTCTGGGCCACCAACAATTACAAGAACGGGGAAACCACCTTGCCACTTAGACTAAAAAAGTGGTCATCAACGGAAATTACAAATACAGCGGACGATGTAGCCCCAAGTATGGACCGAAGATTTTATACTTTAGCGCAACTCTCGCGAACCAATATGATCAATGACCCAGAGAAATGGTCATTGATCGCTAAGCTATAAGAAACACCAACAACTATAACCTCCTCGGGGGTAACAATTCATCTGTTCTTATAAACGAGGAATGGCATTCAAGAACGGATAACTTTTTTTATCCACAAATTAGGATTGGCATCATGGGTTAAGTTGGATACCTACGGATATAATTGTGAATTAATACGACTAGCAAACCCTACCAAACATTCTTGGCATCCATTTGAAAATGAATTCGTTATTATAAATTCCAACAACTAAGATTCCACAAAAAAAACCGAAACCTTCCGCTAAGTATGGGACGAAGCTAAATGGCCTATCCGCTCCCAAAAATCAAATTCATTTAACAATATGCAGCAGGGCGAAGAAGGAAATATTCTTTATTGACCATGCGGACAGCTCCTAAATGATAAAAGATACTAGTGCCATTTATTTCGGTTCGAGGGGATTTACGTTTTCCTATAATAATATAAGTGACAATTTACTGTAAAAAGATATTGGAAATGGAAAAATCCGTTGACCCCCCACGACCACCAATAAAATGTCATCAACGGAAGTATTGAATTGAACTACCGATTGGTACGGTTTTTTTAAACCTTGTGAAATACAAAATTAAATTCAGAATAATGGGGAGGGGACCGGGCAGGACCACTTCGACTTGGAACAGATATTCCTGAAATTGTGGATTGTTCACCCTAAATTGGAAGACCAAATTCCTGCTTGCCCTTTTGTCTCAAAAAGAACCAGTGCGAATTAGTTTAGTTTGATACTAGCACTTTCTGAAAAATAGGTTCAATTATTTACCTTTAGAATATTTTCAACCTCCCAGGAACGCAACAGAAAAATGTACAGGAAAAAGGAATTCTACCAAAGGGGAATATGTTAAATATAGCATCCGCTTTTGCAAAAGACTTCCATTAAGAGGAAGAAGACGTAAAGAGGCGAACAGGCAATCATTTTTTGATAAAACGAACCTCATTATACCAAAACTACGCCACAACCCGTTTTACCCCGTATTTCTAATTGAGGTCAAAGCTGGGTATTTAATTATTACCCCAATGTAGAAAAACGCAAAAAAGCTATTTTATGAGTGCTGTTGGTCTCTCCCTACAAAACCATTCGTTTGTATGGTCAGGCGGGATTCAGCAAATAGTTTCAACTCAAGCACAAGTGGTACTATTGTTGGACCAAGATCGTTGACGACCTAGGACCATGGCAAAAGGGTTACAACGAACCATAACATCGACAGAAGAAAAAAGTGTAAATTGGGAGGTGCCAGTTTTTACTTAGATATAATTCAACAATTATATTGGTATTTGGTACAGGATTTCAGGCGAATGTAGAATATGAGCACTAGGCCAATAATAGTGTAACTGTTGAAAAACTACGAAGGCGATACGGATCAAGTTTCTAAATCGATTCAACGACCGATTTCCAAACTTCAGTGAAAGAATCCTTACAACTTAAGGACAGGATATTTTGTGCGAATGTCACCGCAAGGCTTTTCCCGATATAGGACCCAAGTTGTAGGCGCAAGGTATGTACTGAATAATAAAAACAGATTTAGCTATTGGCAAGCTATGCCTTTATGGGCGCTTACTAATTTGAAAAAAACCTGAATAAAATAATCGTCTGTTGGTTTTCTGGGCACCCCCTTCGGAAGTTCCAGCCCAGCTAACATAACGAATTGACTATTACAAATATGTTGGGACAGCCTTGTGGGCCAGTCCAACAATTGGGAAAATCTCCAGCATCTCGAAAATATCTGCCCCATTTCCTTCAGTTTGTTGCACCTGCCAACTCGGCGTGAATGAACATCTTACTTTAGTCATGCACGATGTAATCCTTGGCTATTTATTTTCGAAAAAAATGGAAGAGACTTGGTCAAAAGCCACCGAAAACTACGAAAGCATGACCTATCATCGTTTCGAATCCAATTGCATTTGTCAGATTTTACGATATTTATGTAAATGCAGTAGTACTTTGGCAGCTCTATATACACGACAGGGCGCGGACCTTTATTTTGAAGGCGCAGAATTGTTAAGGAAGTGTCTTTCCCATGCCATAAAGACCGAAATAATTACTCTTTGGTTCAATACATGTATTGTCATTATCGCGCCCTTTATAATTCCCACTTTCTAGATATGAAAATGGTCTTATCTGTTATTTTAAAACGACTTTAAACGAATAAAAATAATTCCTCTACAGGCTGTTTGCTTCTTTGGAAAACAACTTGCCACTGCTTATTTCCGTAAGCGGAAGCTTTAAATAAGCCAAAAACAGTTGTATCCGAAATAATAAGATTATCTGGAGTTAGCCATTGTATAATGCATATTAAAGTCTCGCATTATAATAGCACTAAAAGAAGGCCAGTAGAAATAGCTTTTGGATTACTTTGATTAAAGCGAAAGAAACAGCACTTTAAATGATAAAAAATAACTCCGCCCGTTGAATGGGTAACTTACAGGTAGAAGAGGGCCGAAATTTACTGTTGGAAAATCTGGTAACACCCTTGAAGCACAAAATACATTGCAAAAAGCTTGTTTCTGCATTACTTCCCTCCTATTCTGGAAATAGGGTTGCGGACAAATCAATAATATTCCCCGATCGGGAATTTTCGTACGCATTTTGATCCTACGCCGCTACAGAGGCAACAACTTTTGTGAGATGCATTGAAGGCCTATGACCTTGCTTTTTATGTGAACTACTTTGCTGCAAAACAGACGTTAACTTCCCAAGAAACTAAAAATTATTCATAGGGGCCAGAGGTAAAACATCGCACTGAAAAATGTTATTCGATTTATTGTGAGCATATTTCTTGACACCAAGGGGAGCCAGATTTGGGGCCGAAACAGCCTTTTAAATGCTGAACACGGCAAGGCTGCGGTATTAATGGAAAGGAAATGCAGGGTATGAAAATTGATAAAATCCCCTTGGGGATACTTTTGAAGTTTGGAAACCTCTTAAGAACCGTTGATTAAGCTAACGATCAATTATTGAACGTGCGCAATTTCAAAAAAACTGTGGGTGAGGATATATTGGTGAGACCTTTTTCTTCAGGAATTGGCGGCATTGACCAACAGATAAAATTGCCCGAATCTAATTGCCCACCGCCTCAAAAAGAACCAATTCTGCTTGATCTGCAAACTCAGAAATAAAAACGATGAAGCCAATACTGCAATCCTATTTTTTAAGGCAAAGCCAAGCACTATATACATATATTTATACGTAATGATTAGGAATACGAATGTTTCGTTCTTTCCCAATACCAAGAACTTACCCACATTATTTTAACATTTCGTCCATCTATTTGATGGGTCCCGATTGCCATAAAACAATGATGTATCCAACTTTGCTAAAACCGCTCATAGGACCTTCGTCGAAGTTCTACAGTTGAAAAATGGTTTAAAATAAAAAAACATCTGGTACTAATTCCTTGATGGATTGGCCTGAACTTCCTTCCTTTTTGAATCGCTGTTGCCGGGCGACAAATGGAATGTCGTTTCTAAAATGCCATTTTTAGCGGTTAACACAAATGTAGCATTATTGCTGTAAAGGCAGCAGCGTTATCTGGAGGCAAACATCCATTCCGAAAATATATTCAGTTTGAGGTGTATTTTTCCCATTTTTAAAAGGAAGTCCCGACGAATATTCTTTATTCCGAAAGTTAGAGGCCAAATTTCTAAGGGGATACTGTCTGCGGGAATTGGTTTTGTAGAGTCTCAGGCAACCAAAAAACAATTTTATGAGAAATCAAAAAAATCATGAACTTAATTCAACCTATTCGACACATGCCGCAGTTGGCGATTTTGTAAGATTCCGGCACATGACAATTCTATGAATGAATATTACATGTACCTGCCGAACTACTGGAGTTTTAGATATGAACGGCAAAACAATCATCTTAAGTCCTAGTGAAAACGGGAATTTGGAAAACTTCAAAAAGGGAAGGGAGCCATTAGCGATGCACGGGTTTTGAGGATTATTGCCGGGGCCTCATCTGTATTAATTTTCACTTTGGAAAAGTAAACGACCAGAGCACAGCCTCGGTAATGTCCCGATTTTACAATTCGCTTAAATTTCATCGGATCTGTATTTGAATCGAACATATAGCAAAAAACTTATCTTACTGTAACGGGACAAGATGTCCCAATGTAAAAAATCACCTTACTATTGGGAATGGTTTTTGCATATTACGGAGGCCATTGATCATGAAGGAAATTCCATTCAACATTTATTTGGTGGTGGGGTGCTTCACTATTGTTTCTACGTGTTATGATGTATGAGTATTCGGGTTAAGGGAAAAACGAGATTGAAATTATCAGCATTCCCCTTTTAGAGGAATGCAGTTGCTTTATTATCCTTTATTTCTAAAGTACCGTGAGAATAATTAATTACACACTTGCACTTTGTATGGTGGAAACTCTTATTTTAGTTCTATTGAAAAATAGGTCCATTAAATTCTAGTAGTCTAAGTTAATTAACAACAATTATTTAATTAGACTTCACCAATAATCAAGATGTATCACCGATGAAATTCAATTGTACTACAGACGCCCAATTTGCTTACCTAAAAAGGTGTTGGTCCCAACCGTGAGATTCCCTTACAGTCGGAACTTGGTATACAGGACTTATCAGATTTGATTAATTCTTTTTCCCAATCGCTATATAGATTAAAAACACATATTATAAAATTAACCAACTGCAAGAACCAGTGGTCAGATGTTCAAATTGTCGGGCAAGATTGTCAACATTAAAAACGATTGAACAAAAAAAAGGAAAGCGGTTAGTAGCCAAATTTGTTGATGATACTGGGCGAATATTGAACTGGTTTGTTCCGTTGGCCAAATGGATCAGGAAAACCTAAAGTTAAATATTCCCTCTGGTCATCTTTGGCAAGTTAATTGGTCATGTGGCAACCTATTCCATGCCCCATCCGAATTTGGAATTAATGGAAGAACATTAAAAGTGGGTTTTAAACAATAAGCATGCAACCTGTTTTACCCCTCAACAGAAAAACTGGCTAACAAGGGGGAATTACCAACTAGAGTAACCAACAAACTTTATTCAGCAGTTATTTATGGAGGACCAAGGGTCAGTTTACTGGAAACTTTATTCCCCTGGACTTATAAGTTGAAAATTAAGGGCCTTATCAATAAAGCGAGCGCTGCTTTAATATTCATTTTCCAAGAAATCCAAGAGCTTACATGGCAAGGCAGTTTCCGCTTAGTTTGAAGAATTATTCTATTACAGTTACAGCTTCATTTTCCAAGAATTTTACATAAGCAAAAAATAAAGGGGTTACAATTTTGATCAAGTTGGGACACTTTTCAAACTTTTTATGAACAGCACTGGCCCTTTTGAGCTTACCAATGCCCAAAAAGAGGTAATAAAGGAGACTTAGGGCAGAATTTGGGGAGTAATGCCCAAATTGAATAGGATTACTGCAGGAGATGGAGGTCTGAAAAACGATTGTGGCACTAAATGACAATAGCTGTTGGCCTAGAATAATGTGTTACCAAGCCTGTTTAATGGCCCCCTACAGAAATTTTGGCCAACCAACACTTTATGGGTATCAAGAGCTCCTTGGAGGTCTTGGTGTAAACTAGCCCTACTTACTGGATCGGTAAAGAAATCGGCACGAAATGTATAATCCATGAACAATGGGGAAAATGGCGAGCTGAACATTTTTAATAGGTTACCATGCCCTATTGGAGATAAGGGTAGCATATCAAAATTTAGGCTTGGCCATTGTGGACGAAACACATAGATTTGGTGTTGCACAAAGAGCCAAGTATATGGCACAAGAACGATATGCCCCCCCACAATTTTGGTAAATTGACCTGGTCCACACCTTTTCCCCGGACTTTGGCTATGAGTCTACGGAGATTTGGATATTTCTTACTATAGGATTGAGTTACCTCCGGGAAGAGAAAAAACCATAAAAACTGTCACCGGTACGATTCAACCGTTCTAAAAAGTATTTCAATTTTATAAGGGATGAGATTAAAAAGGGACGGCAAGGTCTTGTGGTCTTCCATTATCAAGAATCTGAAGGCTTTTGGGGACTATAAAGACCTTATGGATGGTTATTAGAGTATAAGCCAGAGATTTTTCCGCTTCAGATTTCAGAATTTCCATTGTACAATGGTTAAAATGAACCTGCAGACAAGATATGAAATGGAACGCGTTGTTAAGGGGGAAACCCCATATTATCGGTGGCTACACGGTAATTAGAAGTAGGTGTTAATGTCCCCAAGCCTCCTTGTATGATTATTGAAAGCGCGGAACGGTTTCGGGTTGTCGCAACTAACCAAATTAAGAGTAGGGTTGGCCTGGAGCAGGACCAAAGTTTTTGTATTACTTAATGGACAAGCACACAATTTCTCCGATTCAAAGGACTTAGATTGGGAAAACCATGGTTGGGCACGAATTGATGGATTTCAGATTGCAGAGTAGATCTAAACTATAGGGGACCTTGGTGATCTAATGGGAACACCAACAAAGTGGGGTTCTTAACTTAAAAATAGCGGACAATTATAAAGGACAATGATATTACTAAGACGGCTAGACCGATGACCCTAAAAATTTTAAAGGAAGATTATTACTTGCAGGAAATACCCAATTATACTTCATGCCTATACGCAATTGGTGGGAATATAAATATTTGGATTATATCAGTTAAAATTGGCTGTCGCCATGGGGCATTAAGTTCTTACGGGATTTTTTTTGGGGGCTTGACTCCATGGCGGAACAGAAATGCTCAAAGTTCACTTTTAACGGCATTTCATGTTCTTTTTTAATAAGTGCTTCCCTTATTTCCAAAATCCGATTTCAAATAGACCCTTGAGGCTGATCTTATTTACGTTTCAGCTATCATTTTTGTCTAAATAGGGTTGAAAAAACGTTGCATCGGAAATGTTTTTTTGTTTCAAATTAGTTCCTTTCTAACTTTCTAGCATAAAGCTCTGAGAGATCAAAAGTCAAATGCAACAAGAGCAACAATTTTTTAGCTCTATACTGTCCGGATGAATTATACCGCAGCATTCACTAGGAATGTACAGTTCACTTTCGAATTAAAAGTTCTTTAGTGAACATAAATCATTATTAGACATTTGAAAGGCGAATCCAGAGCATAACAAACCTGAATTGAACAAACCTTGTCAGTATCCTTACCATTTATTGTTTTGAACCTTTGAAAATCTTCCATTTTAAATGCATAATCAGGCACCCACTCCAATCTATTTCTCCCTGCGAGAATAGACTATTGTGCTAGAACAAAAAAGTAGCGATTAATCTATATGACATAAAAAAACTAAAATTCAAAAATAACCTATAACCATCATAACATACCATTTAATTTATACGTCTTAATTCGCGTAATATTAACAAAATCACTAAGTCTTTCTCGCTGGATACAATCTTACTACGGCCAAATAAACACTAACTTTGGATGAAGACACAAAAAAACCGACATTCTGACGGGGTTACGCTATAGGGTGGAAGACCGGGGTTCGAACCGGCGGACCTCGGTACCACAAAACCGATTGCTATAACCAGCTTGAGCTACAACCCACCATTTGTAAGCGGTGGCAAGATAATTTCTTAGTTTAAATCACACAAAAGAAATTGATTTTATTTTGACATTAAATGTGTATATGATTGGTACAATTGGAATTTTAGCTTTATACTGTGCAGTGAATATCGACGAAATACATGTTTTGATAGCTAAAAACACACAAAAAACGTGCTTTCACAACATTTATTAGCTTACTTTTTTATATGAAAGGATATTTTTTATCCACTTGAATATTTACAGATAAAATGTCTTTAACAACATCAAATTTAAAGCTACCGGAGAGGTAAAGTAAAATTCACCGCACTACTGGTTGTTCCTTTTTTCTGTGTGGAGTTATTTACGCACAGGAGGCTGTCCGTCGGTTGACCTTAGAAATAAAATAGTAACTATTACAGAGCCAGAGAAGAAGTTTGGTAACGTACCCTTTACATTGGATTATTGCATTGATCTTGGCGCTAAACTCAGGTTTGTAACCCTGATAGTCTTTTATTGCTTCAAACAAGGCGCCAAGAATTTTAGTTGTAAAATTAAAATTTCAAAAAGGAGAAAGTAGTCATTATTCCAAATTTGAGGTTACCTATTATTCCGATATTGGCGAACATTCCAAGGCCATAGACAATTACGAATTAGCCAGGATATAAGCAGAGTAACAACTACAGGAATTTATCATTACGAATTGGCAACGGAATTGTCCAACCCAACAAGGTTATACAGTGAGGGTGATTATTTCAAAGCGCTTCTTGGTTTTTTTAGAAAATTTAAACTGGCTTCAGATACTCAATATGAGAAATGGAGTCGATTTCTTTTTGAAAAACGTAGCGAATCTGTACTGCCACAAAGATTTATGTGGTGATCAGGCGCTATCATTTTTACATAAAGTTTGAAAAATTAAATAAACAAAGTGGGTATTGAGGTAACCTCTGCACAAACAAGGAGTAATGTAGGCTCCATTATATGCCAAAACTGGGGATTTCCAAAATGCACTTTTCAAATTAACCGCAGTATCAAACGTTTGAAACAGCGAGTGCTTGGATTGGCTTGCTTTCGCATATGAAGTAAAGGGGAAGGGTGTATTGGAAACCAAAAGGCAATTTTTAACGCGGCTTTATATTGGTTGACAAAAGTATTGTATTACATTGAAAAAAATCTTTCAGACGACAGGGGGATAATAGATTTTGTACATGGCATGGTCCGGGCCAAATTTTGGATTGAAAAGGCTAGTATTATCACATAACTATGCCATGATTGCCTTTGAAAATTTCCTCCTCTATTAAATCTATGGAGGGCATTAAAAAATGTTCAACACACTATATCAGAATATATAAGAATGAAGAGACTATACGAAGCTTTTAAATATCATGAGATGTTATTCCGTAAAATTTCGGATACTTTATCCAGGATGGCCAAATAAGATTAGCTTGAACATGTTGAAAACAAGAATTTAGACCATAAGATCAACAGCAGCATTGGTATTTAAAAATAAGGCTTTGGCCAAACAGCGTTTTATACGTTCTATATAGCATACTCTTTCTGATTTCATTATTGAGCGCTAGGAGCCGTTTTTGTTGCTAAGGGGACAAAAAAAATTCTGAAAAAGCTACACAAGGAGCTTGAAAGACAAAAGCAAGATTTGGAATTGAGAGAGGCGAATTATGGTGAGACCAAACAACACTAAAACAAACTCTTTTCCATAATTGCACATGATTTACGGGGTTCCTATTTGGAGCACTTGAGGCTTATTGAATTACTTTAAAACAGTGGAGATATTAAAGAATCGGTAATTCAAAGGAATTTATTCCAAAATTAAAAAATGACGTAACATGGTATTCCGTTTACCTTTGAACAATCTTCTTTTACTTGGGGAACAAAACACCAAATTGCGGGAGGGCAACTACCGACCATTCCAATATTTGACCCTTGAAATCCCTTAGTAGAGAAAACACCATTATTACTTGTGGGAGATTGCATTATACCAAAATGATTACAATGGACAATCTTCATTGTTAATAGGGCTCATTTATCTGGACTGATGAAACCAATGGATATTTGTAATCAAGAAAATTCTTATGAGGCAATGCCCTAAAGTTTTACACCAACAATGGCCACTCACCATTGGGGCTAGTGATAGACAGAAATTTCTGGAAGTATTTTATTAAGGCGTTAACGGGTATTGGATAGACGAAATCCGTTTTCAAAGAAAATTTAATATTATCAAAAAATAGCAATATTACTACCTATGGCACTAAAACCAACGAGAAAGGAAACAGGTCTGCCTATTCCCTATTGTTCTGAAAATGGTTCATTAAAACGGCGGTAACCTATGGATAAAGAGTGAACTAAGTTGGCTCTATCCTTCTATTATTACAGTTTCCCCAAAGGGGAAAAAAACACTTTCCAAAAAATCGGCCTAAATAAAGACTTATCAAGGACTTTTTAATGGCAACAAATCTCTCTGTTGTAAAAACCTTCAGCATTGTAGATACGCCTTACCATTCCTCCTAAGCTCCTTTGATTCTGTTAAAACAACCACTGGTCTATAAATTTTTGCCTACTTATTGGGGTTTCAGGCTCCTTTACTTTTAGGGTCATAAAATTGGGAACTATAAGGGCCATTAATTGGCTTTTAAACCCTGTTATAATCTATAAAACTCCGGACACATCTATGACTAAAATCCGGATTCAAGATTCCTTCCTATGTAAGTGTAATGATGTTACGAGTTTGGGTCCTTCCAGGCCTTTTTTGCCCATTTGTTTTCCTCACCCAGTTCAAATCTTTGCGAATCTATTTTTATAGGTTCCGCCTCAAAAAAAAAAAACAGGGGCAGGTCCACTAAACCAATTTGCTGCCCTTTGGGCATTGATTTCGTATTATGGCCTGTCGTTCGACAGGCAATATTTATTGCAACAATTTTACCGTTTTCTGGGCCTATACTTTCCCTTGATTCATTTTTTTATTATTTCCAATTTTTGATTGCTTTCTATTTCGTTAGTGAAAAAAAAAAAAAAAAAATTTCCCAATTTTTTTCATCCAATTCTCGTACTATAAG
>Ga0163217_1046515_pt1 | contig 11476 bp, 8 predicted proteins | sample SynspAceP_FD_185933 | JGI IMG/M metagenome (GOLD analysis project Ga0163217, IMG submission 185933) | Saline lake microbial communities from Ace Lake in Antarctica - Synechococcus sp. Ace-P (PacBio error correction) | ecosystem: Environmental > Aquatic > Non-marine Saline and Alkaline > Saline ... | reverse complement strand
AGCGTTATCTTGAATACAGCTTATAAAGGTTTTGGTTGGTTGTATTAGGCAAACCGGTTCATTGTAAAGATGCAGTTCCTTTTTTAAACATTCACCTGTATAAATTCAAAATAGAAATTAATATCGGTCGTTTTTAGTCACTTTTTTGGACAAGTAAAAAGAATCCGATAAATAGAAATATGGATCAGCGGTATTTTCAGAGCGTAACTGGCAAAAAGGTCCTTTTGGTAGATGTTTCGTTCGCTAATGAATATGGGAGTGGGTCATATAAAAAATCCATTAATATGATTTATTTAATTCAGAGAAAACTTTGGAGAACATCTTTTGAAAATTTGCCCAAAGAATAAAGCGGCTATATCTGTATTGCCGATCAGGGGCAAGGAAGTCAGAGAAGCGCACAATAAATTGATTAGGATGGGTTTTGAAAAGTATATGACTCAGGAGATATATGTGTTGGAGATGATTTAATTCATTTTTATCGGGGCGTGTTAATTGCCTACAATTACACGCTTGGAAAGAACATTATTCAAGTTCTCAGAGCATAAAGTGTTGGGTTTTGCAAAAACTTGTTTCTGGTTGTTTAAAGTCGAAGCTTAATGAGTGAATAAATTTCAAAAAAATAAAGCCTTATGAATTATCTATCATTGCTGACAATCTTTTTTTGTGCCTTAGGAGCTGCTAGGAACGATAAAAACGGAAATATAAACCGGTTTGAACGACTCTGAAAAAGGGAGGTGTTGATCAAGCAGAGATACATGTCAAGGTAAAGATAATTGAGACAGAGTGCTACTTAGTCACACCCAAGCATCCGAGAGCAGTATGATTTGCGTCCCATGGTGTGCCATTAAGAAGAACACTACATTGACCTTCAACGACAAGGCACAGTTACGAAGACTTTCGTTGAGTTTGGATTAACGAGCGCCACAGCAGAAAAATCAAAAATTGCCTGAGCGCTAAATCGATTGTGGATATAATGCCATACCGCTCCCTATCCGAAGTAAACCATTAAGCTTGATTGCCGGAATGTAGTACTGATATGAAATCCCCAATCGAGTTTGGTTGATGCCTTTTCAAGGGAACATGGTAAGAAACGAGTAAAAGTATTGGAAAGGGAATGGGTTACGGACAGGGGTCTCAAACCAAACTATGGCGATATTGCCTGGGTTATGCCTTGGCCCAAATGCGGCATTGCGAAAAAATTTAATGAAAGCCAATTCGGAAAAAGGGTCCGGATGGTGGCGGTTAGAATTTTTTAACTGAAACGCCATAAAGTTACAGATAGTATTTCTGTTATGAACTAATGCCAGATCAAACGGGTTTCCGACAACCTAGAAATTCCTGGAGATAAGGCAAATAGAGAGAAATTGGGAAGTTATATTAGCTCTCTTCTCGAGCAGTGGTGCTTCGGTATGGAAGGTATACCTCTGGGTTATTCGGGCATAGGAAGAAGTAACGTTTTACTTATCCAATTAACTAGAAGACCATGTGCCTCTTCAATGCCCTGGAAAAATAAATCCTAAACGAACAGTGACCCTCAAAACCTACTACCTTGCCCTTAAGAAAATTATATCCAGAGGATAAGGCTGTGGTTATGATGCTAAATGATGTTCGCGGAATTTGGAGTGTGGTCTTTTGATAAAAAATACAGTAGGTCCATTCTCAATCCTTAATCTCAATTTCAAGGGTCAATACTCCTTGGAATAAAGGTTGTCTTTTGATAAAAAAAATTTGTACTTATAACCATTGTTAAACTATTTAGTTAATGAAGGATCAGGAGTACCGGAAGAAACAATGGAATGCGCCATAAGGTATTTCAAAAGAAAGATGGCAGGCGCGCGTATGCAGGGAAAATTGCCGATGAGCAAAAAATTAATAAGGCCATGTTGCGCTACTACTACAGAGCAGCAAAAATGTTCGAGGCGGTCTTTAGGCAGGCCTTGAGAAATTTGCCCCCCATATCAAAACGAGGTTCTTTTCAATATCGAGAAAACCGTATTTGAAAAATAACAAAATTTTACGATAGCTAATTTCTTGTCATGGATCCATACCTACCAACACTTTGATTTTTTTTTTTTTCAGGGGGGGGAGGGGGAAAAAAAAAAAAATTTTTTATTAAACAAACCCGGAGTTTGCCAATTTATTTGTTTGGGATCCGAAATAGCCCCCAACCCTTACGTGTTGAAAAACGATAGAAGAGGAAATAGAGATGGGAATTATAAAACCCATGACCTAAACAATTGTTGTTAAACCGTTTTTCCTTACCGCATTTCTTTTTGTAGGGACCGGCGTTGGTGTGGAATATTCGAATTGGATGAACAAAACCTTTAAAACCCATGATCAGGACGTAGATTTTGATTCCCCGAGGCTTCTGTAATTCCAATTCTAAGTAGAAAATGAAAAAGGACTTTTTTATTATATTAAATCTCCTATACCCCTACCACTTTGGCCCAACTGACGCTTAGGTCGAGAATGTTTTTGATCTTTGTTTACCGAGATACATTATCCTTGGCGAAACAATATGCTGTTTTATTGGTGAAGAGCTTCTGGTCGAAGTTACAACTCGACATGAGTGGCCCTTAGAACGGTATTTACCCAAACTGGATTCTGAATGCCCAGGCCACCTCCAGTCAGGACGGTAACCAGTTGTACCGAGTCCACTCCAAGTAAGCTTAGACACCACCAAATAAGGATCAATATCGTGCACACCTGATGTTAAAACCAATTGATCTACAATGGCAGTGGTATGATCAATGCACATCAAGCGGTCAACAGGAGGCAGCCTCAAAGGTAAACCTAACCAACCAGTTGGAACCAGTAAGCCTTTTACGGATTTAAAAAAAGCCATGGTTAATCCATCTACCCTATTCGGTTTATGAGCTTCAGGAAAACAAGGATTTGCTCCAGCTAAAGAGGTGTAAATAAAAGCGCGTATTGAAGACGTAATGCCGGTGATAAAATATGGCACCTTAATTGGTGTCTTCAGAGAAGTCGCTGAAGGCGGGGGGAAAAAAAAAAAAACTCTTTCCCCTTTAAATTGTAAACAACAATTTTACGAGTTGAAGTATAATAAATGGATTTGTTACAACGCTTTTACACTTCTCATGGTAGGGAGTTACTTTAGATGCTAAACCTTTGTACGTACCAGCGGTTTTTATACCAGAGGTGAATTGCAACGACCCGAAATTCAGCTTTTCGACCTTCAAAAAAGAAACAGATCGATTTCTCCTCAAAAACTGATTTCTAAATCAAATCTCCCTAAAAAAATTGCTTTCTGCCCAGGGCGTCATATGCAATCCAGGACTGAATATGTTGGACAACTCTTTTTAAGACTTTCTATATGGCAGGTTAACACTGGCATTTGAAACATTTTGACTGGGACAAGATCAAGGCGAAAAACAATCCTTTGAAATTCAACAAGCAATAAGTCGATACCCAAAAGAGACTTTTGAATAAACAATTAATTGGTGAATTGTGCACCTTCAGTATCCCGAAATTGATAAGATGCATGCCTTTGTTCTGCAACTTGAACCGATGCGATGCCGTCTTTATCGTCTTATGGGTTAACGATATCTGGTAAAATACAGCGGAACTCACAGTTGACAACGGTGTCAATACGGCTCGGCCGGTATATCACGAAGCTTCACCAATTGTATATGAAAGCTGAAAAGCAATTCGAATCTAACGAAACACAAGTGTGCACAAAATTGCATTTGAATTACTCGATGGAAGCATATAAACGACTTACGCATTAAACTGACCTACATTAAAATGAAAAATCTCAAATAAATTCATTAGTAAAGCTTTTCTAGAATTCTTTTGGTCCTGTTACCGGCAATCGGGTTAAAGTCCGATGGTTTATTTGGTCAATTTGAAGCTACCGAAATAACTATTTCCGGCAGAGGGACCATAATGGAAAAATTTTGTTCTTGATTGCGACTGAAGAGTCAGCCTACTTGGCACTAGAAATGATATTTATAGACACTCATTTAAAGCGAGATGGAACCTATGTGGCTTCAAAAACACCATGTTCTCAAAATCCAGAAACGTGTTATCGCAGAGGGAAGTTTTTAAGAGCAATTTAAAAGGTAGCCCAGAAGATGACAACTATTGATATATGACACTCTAGTAAAGGCAACTGCCCCGCAACAACGGAAAAATACTCATTTGGACGATTATAAAACGGGAACATCATAGAGGCTAGTCAATCCTATTATTAACGACAGAATTAAGAGTAGTGCTCAGACTTTCCACGAAATTCTCCGATAATTCAGATCGAGGTGAAAAGTATAGAATAATGCTAATAAGTCATAATCGAGGACAGATAATATAAATGGCAATTTGTCATAAGTCCTGTTTTATAAGGGTACGTTGTTGAAATATGCGCGAAGGCCCATGAGGATTCTCTGTTTAATACGTATCTCTTCTCTTATCTGCATATATCTCGATGTGGACCTTCTGCTCTTTAGAGGCTGCGTATATCAGTGATAAACTCAGTTGGCTCAGCCGTCACTCTAATGAAGTAGAGCGTGTAAAATCGATGCAGGTGTATCTCTTCATACCCGCGAGTATTATGTTAGTTTTTCGTGTGTGTGAGAAGCGCCGTATATTACCCCTTCAAAATTATTCAAACCAAGGAGAACGTGTTTACCTTAGTCTATGCGGAGTCAAGGTAAGCGTTAAAAATGATGGTTAATATATTATGTGATCGCGGCAAAAATCTGATGACAAATTGAAAAACTAACTTTGATTATCGCGCAATTGCTGCCATTCTGATTGGGTCTTTTCTAATTCAGGCTCATGTCTTCTAGGATTACGATCAGTGGATGAGACGGTATTGATTGGTTGGTTGTTCTAAGAGCAGACGTGGCGCGCTCAGATCAGTGAGTGCCAATTAATGGTGGCCTATCGAAGATAGGCAAAAACGTGAAATAGCAACTCGGAAATTAATGATAAATCACGATCCGTTTTTAAGTGCACTCTTGTATTGGGCTATTCTGTTAACTTTTTTAATGAAAGCGTAAGCGGTAGAGAGTAATCAAGGGCAGAGTGCTTTGGTAAGCATATGCGGTCATGTTCAATTCTGCCTTTTGACCCTTCGTCAAAATCCAAAAACTATTACATGAAACCAATATTAAAAAGTGAGCTATGAAGTAGAAAATCATTTCCTTTTGCCATCCTCTCCTTAGGCTATTAGTGCGAACAGGCGATAAAGAGACGCAACTTCAAGTAGATCCGTAGTATTAGCAAACGGGGAGACAGAAAAGGTTCCGCTTTGATAATGGATAGGTGGGTTATTTGTCGAAATGCCTTAAAGTGTACAATGGAATAAAATGCGGAGGCAAATCTGTAATACGGACCTCTGGGGTAGAGTTCTCCTGCGCTGCTCTGACCATTGATTTGGACTGTTTAACCAAAACCCTAATCTCTTGTTACTACATCAAAACTTGGGAGGGGAAACGCTTGAACCAGGTGAAAAACAACACCATTGTTAAGGATGCACCAGACAGAGCATCGCACGATATCCTGCATGTTTTTCTACATCCGTTGATCATAAGATTGAAATCCTGCAATAAAATAACTTCTAGCACAGACTGAAGTGCTAAATCAAAGGAAGGGTATAAATGTGCCACTTAAAAAGGCTATTGTACAATATTTGACTAAAGATATATATTTTTATTTAACCCCGTAAAAAAGATTAAGAGAGCATCGTATTCTAAACAAATAGTCAGCTAATTCTTACGGTTAAAGTAAAAGCTCTTGGACGATGATTTCCTGAGTAACCACTTGGAACTGGTTTGTCTGAATCGGCCGACGGCGTGAAATACTACGCCTTCTTTGATCGAATATGGACCAACATTCTCATATCAGGATGGAGGAAACGCTTCAGTAGTATGATTACTAAGACAACTATAAGGATATTAGGCATCATGTGGTTACTATAGCGGCGTAGGTTTTCTTATGTACCAAGACCTTACGGTGGAGAAAATCTAAATTTATTCGCAATTGTTGGTACGACCATAGCGCGAGAACTATGATTGATCAAAGATAATATGTCCAAATAGAACCCTTAAAAACCGTTTGAAGGTTATCTGGTGGGAATGAACAATAAAGCTGGCCCCTTTGCTGTGCCTTATACATAAACCTAAAGTATTTGTTCTTGACCGGAGCCCCCCAACAGGGGTAGATCCCGTTCTCGAAAGGATTTTGGGAAGAGTGTTAAACGGCGTTACAGCAAAAGGAGCTCACTATTTTAGTTATCTCAACCCCGGTATATGGATGAGTCTGAGCCTGTTAGTGTTTAGGGTATTGGCTCCTTGATCACAGATTTTGCGAGATAGTCGAGAATACTGCAGAGTAAACACACCTGTTAGAAATAGTTGCTTCGTTTCAAAGAAGACTAGATTATAGTTGGCACGTCCAGGTTGGCGCTGATCTCCAATTATCACAGAGATATTAGAATTTACCCAGAACCCTTGAGTATCTGAGACCGCATTTGGGGCAATACGCTGATTTTCTTCTCAGATTTCCTAATAATGGATCTCGTCTCTGGGCCATAAGATTTGGAAGCTATTTAGAGAGGAAACGCACACTCAGCGATAATATTGGTCACTAGGTAGATACCGATGCAACTATTTAGCTAGGCTCCTTTCTATATGATTGTCAAAGGCAAAATAAATTGATCGCATCATATAAATAGTTAGTGCGTGTGTTTATAAATAATGCTCCTTAGAAGAAATATGAAAATAGATAATGTATTGAGGAATTGACTAAGAACGTTTGGGCACTTCACCGCCGTGTTTACAACCATCTCTTTTGAGGTGGTAGGGAGAGATTTTGGATTTTGGGAGTATGGCGCCGGGAAGACTACTGCTATGAAGATGTTGACGGATTTCCAAACCATACCCATGGTAAAGCCACAGTGCCGGATATGATGTGCTTACACATGCCCGAACAGTGAAAAGGAATATTGGCATATGACGCCATACGTCTTTTCCTCTGGTATAGGGGGGTATGATTTAACATAAGGAAAACATCGTTGTATTATGCTCTTGTTATAAAAGAAAAATCCCAGGCCCTGATCAAGATGGGGAATTGCATGATTGGCGATTCCTGGTGGTTCCCTTCCCTTGGGATTGGAAACAAAAAGTAGCTTTTTCCTAGCACTGCCTTCACAATCCAAAAATTTCCATTTTTTGGATGAGCCAACAGGAGCGAGTCTGACCCTTTTTTTTTTTTGAGTTAAATTAAGGCTGATGGTGGTGTGGTTGTGTGTTACAGACGCCAAATTGGGAATATCTATAGGGAGCCAAAAAAGGGGTCACCATTTTTGCTGACCACCACCATATATTATGGACATGGGAATAATTGTGATTCGGGCTATCCATTTATGGGTGTGGTAGCGTGAGGGGAAACATTGAGGCTTTTGTGACACCACCAATAAGAACCTTCAAAGACGTTTTCAGTGATCTCCTGACACAAGGCGCTATTCCTAAATTAGCTAGGAACCAATGGAATAATTATCGATGACTGAAGGATTGTTTATGGTATTCATCAATACAAATGCAAGAATTTTACCACATTTTAAGGACCGGCGTTCCCTGTTTATCTTGTTTTGGGCTCCCATGTTCAAGTGATGCTTTGTTGGTTTTGCCTTACCAAAACGAAATTCAATAATGTTGATATCGCCATTTGAGGGCCCATTCCAAAGAGACGCGGTTAATACAAATGAGTCTGATATGTTCATTATACAAAGTGTGCTGCTTCAAATTTTAGTATTAAGAGGTTTAATAAGTCTCCCCTTTGAGAGAACTGAAGCATGTCTGGATCTACTTTTAAAAAGGAAAAAATAAAGCCGGGTATTCAATGTTTGATAAAGGATCTTTAGGCGTCAAACAAAAATACCTCTGCGACGCTAAATATATACGAGCCCATTGTTCCCAAATTGTAGCCCGTACCCGATGCTACCCGAACCCCGTAGTTAAGCGCCAATACCATAAGCACTTTATAAAATGTAGGATCATAATTTTACAGATTAACCAACAGGATTAAATAAAGTTTAAACATGCCTTATCAATGTACCAAAAACAAGATGGGTATTAATCCGGGAACTAAAGAGTGTATATATGTTTGTGGGGTTATGACTATAATATTAATGTTTAGTATCGGCCCATGATGACCTCGATATCCATTACAAGGAGAAAGTATTGGAACTTAGTGGAAAATTTTGTTGGTTTGCTCCCTTAAACCAATTCAAGTTATGTGGGGGGGGTTGGGGGGGGTGAGGTGGTTCCATATATTTTGTTATTCCATCATAAAGCCGCAGTTATTATTCTTTTGAGCCATTTTTGTTTTATTAAAATGCCAGTGCAGGGCAGTTGTTTTCTATTGGGGGCGGAGTAGCTACCTATTTATTAGTAAAATGCCCTGTCGCCGGATTCTAACTTTCATCATTACCTCCAGCGACAACACAATGCGGCCATGATGTATTTCTTTAATGGCGGTTATTGCTCCCTGTTAATATTATTTGTTCAGGGATTTTTATTTTCGCATCTCCAGGTATGCTCTTCTGCCTTGCAATATGCATCAGCTTAAATATAAATCCCTGGCCAAAATGGTTTATAATCAATTTCCTTAAAACGCATTATGCTCAAAGGAGTAGGCGATTGGCTATGTATTCGGAAAGAAAACCTAATTATTAAACTTGGAGGATGACCATATTTTTTAGATGGTTTGAGCGTGTAAAAAATATTAAATAAGATCTGATTAAGCGTTTTGTTATGTGATGTATAGTCAGTAAGATACGACAGATCCTCTATTATCTGTGCTGAATTATCGATGTGATCAAAAGCGGTATTTTCAACAGAACCGCGAAAAAAAGATGACATCATCGCATAGACACAAAGGAAGTTGGTTAAAACAGATCTCTTTAGAAAACTAAACCGCTCTGATGCTCGCCCTGATTATGTTTGTTCTTGCCGAGTAATCCCACGCTTATCATGCTCTCGGAGCACCTTTGTCAGCGTGAAAACTATTAAAGTTTGCCTTTTGTTGATAACCGATAAATATCCCTTTAAGGAACTAGGAGAAGACATTGACGGCGATCCTCTTATTTTGAAATGTGCATGACCGACTTTTCCCATCTCAGCTTTAAACTGGCCAGCTCAAGCAAGAGGGGCAATGCTGGAAGGGAACGTGTGGATGTAATTCTAGCAGTTCATCTTATTTTGAAGGCAACTGCCTAAAAATGAGAAAAGCTGATCTGTCCTGTATAATCAATGCAATAGATGTTGCGCCGGCTTCGGATGAATGTAGAACACATGAAATTATTTCAATCAAACTTGTTACAACAGTTCGAATAAAAAGCAAGTAGCATTATTCCTAGTATAACAATCATGGGAAACCAAGCCGGCCAGCGTTGTATATTGAGACCATCCCTTCCTTTTGGATATTAATGAAACCTGTAATTATAAGGACTTTATGGTGCCTGGAATATTGGTTTTATTGGTGACCATGTTACGCCCTTTTCTTTCAGGGTGAACATTGTTAGGGAAGAAGGAAATAGGCACATTGGAGCAAAATAAATAGTACCCAATAAAAAAGCACCAGTTCTATTATTGGAAAATTATTTCCTTTTTGGTTCTCGCGAATGTATTGTTGCGTGGGTCATTGAATCATTCTAAACTGCTGTTCCGGATACCGACTTGTTGGAAGCACTTACTTAATATTCTATAACCCATGTCTAACATTTTGGTATTTGGGTATGGTCTCTTTATTTCCAATTTTACGGATACCCAACAGCAGGCCATGTTCTATAGCCTGGTTTTATGGTTATTTTTGTATTTTAATGAGCGTTTGTTACTCGATCGAAAGGTATGCCCCAGTGGGCGCACAGGTGTTAACGGAGTTTAATCCTATTAAATACTTTGTACAGGTCATGAGGATGCGTCATGTTAAAAGGGCAGGCCTTTCGTATTTACCGCATCTTTAAAAAACATTGCTATATGCCATTGCCTGAAACCGCTTTGGCGTTTATAGTTATAAAAAAAAGTAAGATTGAGCTACGGCGATAGGGACTCAATTTCCGTTATTACTCCATTATCCGAATTTCTATTCCAACTACTAAGGGAATTGGATCGGGTACCACCCTTAACCTTCCACATACCCTATTTATTATAACATGTGAATAAATAAGAGATGGACCAATAATTTTGTTTCAAAAAGGGTGACCTCAACAACAAAGACTCTTTTTTGTCGTAACATTTGTTGCTGTGTTCCTTTTTTCCCCCTAATCTTTGAATAAATAATTAGAAGATGAAGAATAATCATTTATAACTATCATTTTTAGGAACTATGTTCTTTAGTACAATGCTCAGAAGGGTGTTGATCAGCCAAGGAGAAGTGCTTGAACCAAAGTGAGGAAAACAATAATACCACTTAAAATGTCCCAGCAGATGTGTTGGCGCTAGGGGTGACTTTCAATCAGCCAATGCCGGTGATATTTGCCAAATATAAGCCATATCCATACCGCCCAAATAAGCACCACCAAATCCTGATGCCTTTGGTTCTAAATTGAACCAGCGAAATTTTTGACAGGCGATTTTAATCCCCTTTTTATTGACAATCCTAGTCAGACTTGAAGATTATGCAACTCGTATCCACGTTGCTGCAACCTTTAGTAATCTAGATGTATTTTTCACGCAAAGGCGGCAAAGCCAATTAAGTTGCCATGGAGTAGAAGCGAATTAGGACCAAATATTACAGGACTTGGAGGCTAGAAAGTCCCATATATTGCAATGGACAATTGGGCGATACTAGTCGGTTAACTGTTCTGACAGGCAAAAATGCGGCCATGGAAATAAGGCGATTTGGAGGTAATAGTTTTAAACAGGGGTATCTTCAAAAAATCCGATGTACTAGAGGTAGAGGTTCAGAGGTGACGAAATTAGACAATCATACTACAGTATTGCACAGAGCAATGTACTTAATGTGTCCAATTACCTGTCGTTTTGATGAACGATGATATATACCTTCTACAGCCTACGGACTCCCTACCCTTATGGTCAGTGATAAATGATTACGGAAGAATTACCCGAAAATACGGAGAAAGATATTCTACGAAGCTATGTCCTATGTCCAGTGATGCGTTACCACACAAATGTAACAGGGCAACAGAAATTGGTTTCCTTCCTAAGCTTAAATGCTCTTATGGACCTATGAATTGCATGATGACCAAGTTCGTTCAAGGAGATGCCAATGGAATTATCGGGGCCGATTGAAGTGAACATTTTTGAATGGCCAGCAAACTTTTGAAAGGTTTTTCAAAAAGTAGGGCCCGCATACGAGAAATCCAAATTGGAACTTGCCATCAATTAAGGCTTGAGAGTAGTAGAGTTAAAACGAGCGGCTGCGTTTGCCTTCAAGATGCAAAAAGTGATCTGGAGCTTACTTCCCTGCCTCTACAACAGTCGCGAAGAAT
>Ga0163217_1045334_pt1 | contig 11476 bp, 14 predicted proteins | sample SynspAceP_FD_185933 | JGI IMG/M metagenome (GOLD analysis project Ga0163217, IMG submission 185933) | Saline lake microbial communities from Ace Lake in Antarctica - Synechococcus sp. Ace-P (PacBio error correction) | ecosystem: Environmental > Aquatic > Non-marine Saline and Alkaline > Saline ... | reverse complement strand
CCCGGCCACCACCCTGCAGCCGCTTGGTGCCGGCTGGCGCTGACAGGCAATTGAAAGCGCCGTTCTTCAGCCTCTTACGGCGGCAGCCGACGGGCATTCCCTTGAGGCCATTTGAAGCGATGCAGCAGGCGCTTTCAAGGCCGCAGCAGCAGCAGCGCTGATTCGTATCTCCCCCGACGCGCCCCACGGCTTTCACGGCCGATTTACCGCCCCACCTAATCGCCCGAAGCGGCGGCCGATGGCTGGCAGCGTCTGCTGGAGTGGTTCAGATCCAACGGCGTCTGACCGGGCCATAGGGGTGGCCGGCACATCACCTTGATCAGGCAGCTTTCCGATGCTGGCCCCATCGGCTTCCATTCGGCAATTGGAACGGGCCTCCAGGCAGGCAAGAAGGGGTTTCCCTGAAGCGGAACACTTCTGCGCCGCCTGATCAGGTGTGGTCCTGATTGCTCTGGGGAATAGGGCCATTCGGTATGGCGGAACCAGAGCCGGCAATGCGACGGCCGCCAAGCCCTGGTGCGCCAGCACGCCGAGTGGATCACGCTTGGAGGAAAGCGTGTGGCCGCAAAGTCGGGGGGCTCCAGGAACCCAGAACCCCAAAACACTGGCCGAGAACGCCTCAAAAACGGCTGACCAACGTTTGCTAATAACTTTAATATTGGACCCGGGACCAGAATTAGTATTTATTGAAAATCCGCCGTATACCGATATATTGGCCTTAAACAAAGAGAGCGAAAACCCTGGTGGAGGGAATGGCGAATCGATGATCGGATCGCCGCTCCCTGTTTCGGTCAACCACGCCAGGGCCAGTTCGCAGCCGTATTACCAAAGAGCTTTCGCCGCGCCATTTGTGCGAATACCGCCAGGACAAACAATCTGGCCTCTTGGCTAAGGCGGAAACGGCCCCTGGCCTTGCTTGTTCTCGCATTTACATCTTTTTGGCTTGCGCGTTTCAAGCTTCGCCTTAGATCGATCGCTGAAGTTCTGGTGGCGTCCCAGAGGAATAGAAACCAAAACTTGCTGGCCTGCGGCCTGCCGGCAAATTCAGGTTCTGGATCCAGGTCAAGTCCGAGCCAGGTGCTGCAGCTGGCGCGCAGGATGTCCATTGGGGCCTGCTCTCGCTGATCAGCCTATCTGGCTGAATTCCCCTGCTGCTTGGTTTTTTCCCGCCCCCCAGGCCCGTTTGCGGAAGGCCTGCGCGGTCAGATCCTCGCTTCGGTGATGGATCATCGCAACTGCTCACGGCGATTCCCAACCTGCTCAACCGTGGCTGTTGATTACTGGTGATTCACGGTGCTGGTGATCCCAGGGCAGCAATTCCTGGTATTCGGGCCCTCGGACGGGGGAACTTGCGTGGCCCGCGGCATTTTATCCGGAATGGGCTCTGCCCACTGCCAGGCTCTTGGGCCATTTCATTACCCTGGTGGGAATATCGGCTGTGGCCTTTCCCTACCTGCCGGGCTCCGGACAGCGAGCCTTCCAGGGGGCGGCCTGCTGCTGGATGTGCTGGGCGCTCTTGGCTCCAGTGCCGTGGCCACCAAACATCATCAGGCGGCCGTTGATGTTGATCTATACCCCGGCCTTCGCCGAAGGCGACCGTGTGGAAATCCCAATGGGGTGGTGGGAGTCGTTCAGGAACGAGCCCTGCTGGTGACCCGCCTGCAGACGCCCCGCATGAGCTGGTCAGCATCCCCGGAATGCACGGTGATCGGCGCTTCGATCGTGAACTTTCAGCTTCTCGAGACGGGAGATCCAGCAGCCGGTGGCGCTGGCCACCACCGATCACCGATCGGCTACGACGTGTGGCCTCCCCCCTTGGCCGCCAGGTGCAGGCGCTGATGCTGGCAGCGCCCACCAGCGTCGATGGGATCAGCAAGGGATGTGAAGCCCCTACGAGCTGCAAACATCCCTTGAATGCATTTTCACCATCAGCTATGAGCAACCGTGTTCATTCAGCGAACCAGGGAAGCTATCGCAGAGAACTTTCTAGGCCATGCTCGGCGCCCTACAAGATCAATTCGCTGCCGCTGACTGGAGGAATTCTCTCGCCCGAGTTATCACGCCATCGCAACGGCAATGCCAGCACAGTGCGAAGGCGCCGTAAAGGATGGCGCCGCCATCAGCTAACCGACCCTCAAGGTTCGCAAGGTGGCGGCCCATCCCAAGAAATCAGAAACAGTGAATCGATCTCGAATATTGATCAGACCCTCTGAACGCACGAAGACTCTGTTGCGGCCGTGGCGGCGAAACCCCACGCGGGTAAAAGCCCTCACGTTAGTCTCCGGCCTAGCAACAGGGTGAGGGCGTGCGCCGGCGGGCTGCACGGCGGCGATTGCTGCTTTGCAGTGACGGCCCGAGCCAATCCACACCGCCGCCAAGCGGCAGGGTTCCCACCCAGAAAATCGCGCCCACTTGATCCGACCACCACCGAGCTGGGCCACCGCCAACAGCTCTCCGCCGTGGAGAACGCCATAGTGCAGTGGGGAAACCGGCCGTGCCGATTCCGAGACAGGCTGCGGCGCGCCAGTGCTCCAAAAGGCCTGACGGTGCGCCGGGCTGACGGAAGCACGGACGGCGTAGGCCTGCCGGAACGACGGGCCGAGCGGCAGCAACTCCGCCCCCAGGCAAGGCCGCGCCAGCCGTGACCAAGGGTTGGGGCGTCGTCGCCAGTAACGCGCCGTCGGCCTGCCGCCATCAGGCGGCCCGCAGCGGCAACGGGTCGGTAGCCAAGAGCCAGCAGGTGCTGGCCTTGCTCAAGAGGTTGCTGATTCAGGCCAACACAGCCAACTGCAGGGCACTCCCCGAGCATGGGAAAGTGACCGGCGATCTCAGCCAGACTGGCGTAGTAGTTTTCCAGTCTGGGCCCAGCGCTGAGACCGTGTGTGGCGCAGGGATTGGGGATCCCACTGGCGAACCAGCCCGCCTCGCCCTGCTGAAACCAGGACATGCCGACTCGCCCAGACAAGCGAAGCCATGGCCCATCAACTGCCTGGAAGCTCAAACGAGGGTATTTGGCGAAGCGCCGGACTGCCAACTCAACATTTCCCCGCCTGAGGACGGCTCGTTGCGCAGAGAGTGAGTCCCACTGCTACCGGGAAGCATGGCGCGATTGATGCTGGTCTTTGAAGCCCAGCGAACAGACAGCGGTGACACACTGATCCCCCGCCTGCTACGGCACCTGCCTTGCTCGGCACGGAGATCGACAAACCAGGTCCACCACCTTCAGCGGCGTGGTGACGGGTTCCGCCCAGGGTTTGGTCATTCAATTGTTCGCCGTGCTGCAACCCAGGCTATGGCCCGAACTCGATGTGGTGCTGACAGAGCAGGCCGAGGCCATGACAAGGAAGCACCCCAAACCTTCCAGGCCTCGCCAACTGATCGAGCTGCTTTGCCGGAGCACCGCCGCCGAGCTGGAAGCTGGACGTTCCGCTCAGACCGGGACGGCCCCCTGCCGCGCCCGGGAGCGCCATCACCATCCCGGTACGGGTGAGACCGGATCCTTGCTGGAACGCGTGGAGCTTACGTGATCGCCAGCGGCAATCCCCACAAGATCGCCACGAGATCCGCGCGATGGCTTTGAGAGTGGTCGATCAGCTGAAAGCCTGCTGTCCCAGCCCGATGGTCTCGACATCGAAGAAACTGGAATTCCACTATGCAGAGAATGCCGCCTGAAGGCCAAACCGTGGCCAAGATCACTGGCCGCTGGGACACTCGCCGGGATTTGGGGGGGGGGGGGAAAACTTTTTTTTCCGGGCCCTCTTCGGTGGATGCCTCCGGCGGCGCCCCGGCGTGTATTCGGCCCGTTACGCGGGAGTGATCCTGAGGCGGATCAGCAGGCTCTTGCTGAAACTGGAGGGCAACCCCTACCGCAGTGCCGCGTTCCATTTCCGCGCTGGCCCTGGCAGGACCCGACCGGAGAGATTCGTGCTCGAAAGCGAGGAGTCCTGCCGGGGAGAGGTTCTGGTGGAGCCGTCAGCCGCCACGCAGCTATGGCTAACCAACTCGGTGTTCAGTGCGAGAGCGGCTGCACATGCCGAGATGAGCGACCATCAATTGAGCAAGCTGTGCGGCAGCAGGGCCAAGGCGGCCCGGTCTGCTCGCACCAGCTCTCCGGGAGCTGCTTGGATCAAGGGACGGCCTTCAGCGGTTGATGATCTCGATGGACCCTTAAGGCTGCGCTGCCGCCTTCGTCGACCATCCCCTTCCACGGTCCGCCAGCGTCAACTTCCGGTAGGCGCCAACGGCACTTGACATCCACACAGTGATAGTCGACGACTTCTCGCTTCGTTAGCGGCGATCAAACAATACCGGCCGGTTCTGTGCTTCAGAATTGAACATGGCTCATCCTACTGGAATCATCGAACCGCCGCCGTTCTGGCGGTTGAATCAACACGGCGTGATCAGGCGTTGATGGCACAGGGCCGGGATTGATTTTTTTTTCTGACCAGATGACTTCGCATTGGCTGCGGTGCTCAAGGAAAAAAAAAAAAAAAAAATGGTGGTTCCCATCGCATCGAGAACCGGATTCCCCGGAGAGCAACACACTGCTCTGATCGCGCGTGATACAGGGCCAGGGAGCGAAAGGCTCGCTCACCACCTTTTCGACCGAGCCGCACGGTGCTGGGCTTGAGGGCGATGTCGGTCAAGCGGTGCACGCCATCCCCGGGGCGACCTCCAGCCAAAGACAAGACGTCGCAGGATCGGCAAAAGCCTGGGAGGACAGTGCCCATGTAGGCCGCCAACTGGGGCTTGCAGGGAATCCAGGAAGACGTAGGCGCGCAACTCAATGGCTGGCCCCGCTGAATCCGGGCGCTTACGGCTGCCGGTCAGCGCGTGGAGCCGAATCTTAGGGTTGGCGTTCGGCTGGCGTGGATGCAATCGGCTGGCGTGATCAGTCGGCAAGCGAGGATTAAGTGGGTTTTAATCTTGGGCGAGCGGGGGCCATCAACCAGACCTGAAGGAGGGAAGTGTCTTGCCTGCATAGAAAACAGGTCCAAATTCCCCAGCGGGACTGGGTTTTGCGAGGATTGAGGTCGATCCTACGTTTGGCTTGCATGGACCCCGTTGTGGCTGCCAGGCGAGACCCAAGAGTGCACCATTCGCGCTCATGACCCTTGCGATCCAGGCAGACCCGATAAGGTTTCCAGCTCAGGGTCGACGCCAACAAAAGCCGTGGTCTCCAAACGCAGATAACACGACAAACCGCCGCTGACGCTGTAGCGGCATACAGTTGGGAGCAATCATTCTGATTGGATCACCGAAGCGATCGATCAGGGCGTAGAAACCGGGAGCAGGCCTGGCCGTTGTGGGTCTGGGCCTGATTGCCGCGGGATGGGGGGCTCAGGCCCTTGCTGAACCCGTTCTCGATGCAGATTTCCAGTACGCATTGAGGCTCCCCTGTCCGTCAGGCGATCAAAGCCGGTTGAGTCCATTGGGCCTTGGCGATTCGAAGGGTGCTCCGCTGACCACCCAGGAGGTCACGTTACTGATCGGCGGCCAGGCCGGCAGCGCCAAAGTTCGCCGCGCCGCGTCGTGGCCGAGCGAATCGTCGCAATGTCTGGCAACTCGGCACTCGCGCAAACAGGAGCGGCCGGAAGCGGCGGAGCACAGGGCTTCAGTGAAGGATTTCGTCGTCGCTCTGAGTTTTTGGTCTGGAACGGGCCCACGCCAGGTCTCCGGTTCTGATCTGTTGGCGTTTGGTGCTGGCTACGGCTGGTCAGCTCTGTCATGGCTAATCAAGGAGTCACCGGCGCGCCCTCCACCCCGCCGGCCAAGAAACGGTCGGGGCCTTGATGGTCACAACCACTCTCCGGGAAAGCCCCGCCAGCCGCTCGGGGGCTTTTCTGTGTCCAGCCATGGGCTTATGTTCAAACGCGGCACCGACACGCTCCTCCCGCCCCTTGCCTCCATGCGCCACCCACCACGCAGTTCCATCTCTCTTTTCCGGTGACCGACCTCGACGCCACAGAGCGCTGGTATGTGGATGGGACTCAGGTTGTCAGCGGGCCGGCGCAGCCCACGAAGACTCTGGTGCTGGGGCCTTGCGGGTCACCAGTTGGTGGCCCACCTCGAAACCGGCCGCGCTGGGCAAACCCAGCGCGGCGTTATCCCAGGGCATTTTGGCTTGGTGGCTGGGGTGAGCACGAGGAAGCTGGCCAACTGGAGGAACGGGGCCAGGGCGGCAGGCCTGCACTTCGGAGGCCCAGGCCACGGCTGCGTTACCAGGCTCACCCCTGCGAAACATCGCAGCCTTTTTCTTGATCGACCCTTCCGGGCAAACTGGTTGGAGTTCAAAGCATTACCGCCACGAGAGGCGATCCTTGGCGCCAGCAATTTTCCAGGGCTGGTGGGTGAAAAAAACGATCCTAACCGCAACCGGACTGAGCCCCGCAGATGCTGGAAACGCAGGATCGCCTGAAACGCAGATGCAACGGTTCTGATCGACCGGGTTGGGGTGATGCCCCCACCCGGAGGGGTTCTACGGGAAGGCACCGCTCCGCCTCAGCGATGCGGCGCGCCGACGGCAGCGAAACGTGCGGCCTTCCGTGATTCGACTTCCTTGTGCCAGCCGGTGTAAACCAGCCGCTGGCATCGGCCTTGATTGGGGCGGAGGGAAACTGGCACCCACGCCGGTGGCCCGCAGGGCACTGATTCTCTTGGGCGTGGTGAGGCGAAAACTGAAGACTCCATCCACAAGCGAGCCTTAGCCCTGCAGGCTTGGTCCTTTGGACTTGGACCACCCGGATTCAATATCCAGTGGGCAGATCATCTTTAACCAGGTTGCTGGCAAAGCGGCCGCAGCCTGGGATGGAAGGCCTGGTGAACTTGCTGCGTCCGCCAGCGTTGAGTTCAACTGACTTCGTATGCCTGAATTTCAGAAAACGATCCACGTTGTAGATCGCGCCATCGCGCAAAACCCACTGCTGGCCGACCGGATTGGGCCAGCGGGAAATGCCCGCACCGCGAACTGAATAGATCCCGCAAAGAGGATTGTTGAACGGCCTCAGAACACCGCTAACGGGTCTGTTCCGGGGGAAGGCGGTGTTTAGGGAAAGGATGCTGAACTCTCGCCGTTTTTCGTTTCAAAGCTGGCCTCACCGCAATGGCAGGGCCTTGTTTACGGGCGCAGGTTCACGAGGAAAAGCCCGACTCTGGTTCACAGAAGGGGGAAACGTCCAGGTCTGATCCTGTGGTCTGCGGAATTTCAACCGCCCCAGCCAGCGGCCTAGCCTGCTCCGGCATCACGATGGTGCAAGTAAATACTTCCGCTCCGTTTAGCCATCACGGTGGTGTTAGTAATACGAAAACGGTCAGGGCTCCAGGGGCGTGAGTCTGGAAATATAGGTCATGGCCGGCGGCAGCTCAACGGCCCGCAGCGCAGCATTCAACGAGAGAGAGAGCCGCAAGTCCGGCTATCGCCAGACCCTGGCCTTGGCGATAGGCCCGAGCCCGACGCCTTGGGGGACACTGGCTTGAGTTTGCAGGGGAGAACCGAGGTCATCGGAAATCGGGCGAGGCAGCACCGAAGGGCGAAATCTGACTTTGATTGAAGGCTGATCACCCAGGCGGTAGAAGCAGTCGCGAGATTCAGTAAAGCGCTAAAGGCAAGCGGGTCTGATCCACGGCGGTGACGGCTGGGCAGTGGGAACCGCGGCAGGGGCTGCGGAATCATGAACACGCGGATCGCTTGGCAGCCGTCTGCGTTCAGGGCTTGGCGCAGGGGCCCGGGGCCGCATGCAGGGACATATCTCGGGGAAACGCTGATCCGATCGCGCAGGTAGAGCAGTTGCAGCCCGGCCGATGCCAGGTGGAGAAGAACAGTGATGGCCCAGTGTTCATTTGTCGAGAGGACAGAGCGCAGGGCACAGCTCAAAAGGGCTCTCCAGCCCAGGGTTCCACGCTCAAAATGGCCTGCCTGTGGCGCAACACGCGCGCCAGAGCTTCGGCGGCGCATTCATCCGAGGCAGGTTGGAGATGTCTCAGGATCGTCGGCATTGGCCAAGGGCCAGGGACCTTGGTCGACCGTTGGCTGGGCAGGCTGCTGCGCCTCGCGCCGCCGCTAGGGATAAAACAGCGCCATCGGGGGCAGATCGTGGGCATGGGTATGAAAAATCCGCTCTGGGTCCACGATTAAGTGGGGCGCTCACTCCATCGCCTCGAACCAAGAGGCGATGAGGCGTGCGTGCTTGAGGGAAAGCCCTTGTAGTAGTAGAGCTCGCGTTTCATTCCGCTCGATGTAGGGCGTGAGATCAGATCGGCCCGTGCCAAATCGCTCAGGGAAAAAGGCGGCCTGGTGTGGCTTGCAGCACCTCGTCACCTTGCTCGGCGATCCGATCGAACTGCCGCTCGGGCAACAGCTTCGTTCCCGTTGTTTGCCAGTTGCGAGACACACAGCATTGGCACCAGGCCCGGAAACAGGGTGCGCTCCAACGGCCGCAAAACAGCCACAGCAGGGATTTCATCCGATCGCCTAGGGGCCCGAACGTCGGCTTCAAAGAGCCAGAAGGATGTCATCGCTTTCGGCTGATCAGCACGGGCCATCAAGGGCAAGGCCCGGCAACATGCCGGATGGCACCAATTGTTTGAACAGCTTTCTTTTTTCGCGCATAGCAGAAACATCTCAACCTTGCCGATGCGGTAGGGAATCCGCATCATCTCCAAACCAAAGCCAGACCTTCTGGCAATAGGGGCACCAGGCGTGGTTGAATCGCGGTAAGGAACAACCCGCACATCAGGCTTCGCTCTGTCCAAAACAGACGCAGGCGGGCCTGGGCATTGGTGGGGTCCGTTTGATCCGGGTCGCTCAGCCAGGCGCCATTCCCCTGCAAGCTTTGCAACTCAAAGCGGACATGAGCCTACAGAAAACGTCGTTCGGGACAGGCCTGTGGGCACTTCGTTGTTGGCACTGCGTTGGATTTACCGGTTTCCGGACACGCTGTCAGGAGCCAAGGGGATTTCCAAACGTAGCAAAAGTCCAGGGATGGCAAACGGGTCACCATGGCGCGAGCAACAGCTCCAGCTCGCGGGCTGTAACGGTGGATACCTAGTTGGAGGTTCCAGTTCAGTCATCTGAATGTTCGGACGCTTTCACCAAGGTGATCGCCCAGGCTGATGCCCGCGGCGAATTCCGTTCAGCTCTGCCCAGATCCATGCCCTTCGGGCAATCGTTTCCGGACAGCAACAAGCGGATGGATGCGGTCAAACCGATCACCTCCAACGCTTCCGCTCTTCGTCACCAACGCCGTTCTGCGAGCTCTCGGCCCAGCAGCTGCTCTGATCGCTCCGGTTGGCAACGCCTAACCCACCGACGCATGGCCGCCTGCCTTGCGTGACATGGAGATCATCCTCCGCTTACGGTTCACCTACGCCGTTCTTCACCGCGACGGGCTCCGTACTGGAAGGGAAACCGGCTGCCTCAACGGCCTGCGCGAAAAACCTATTCTCGCCCTCGGCGTCCCCGGCGCTTCAGTTTGCTGAAGGTGTCCGCAAAATGAAGGACGCTGCCCTCGCCTCGTCAAGACCGCAACGGCATCACAACCCGGTGACTGCACCGCACTCGCTTCTGAAATCGGCACTACTCGATCGCGCTGCGCTTGCTGTTCGGCTTGAGCGCAGTCTGGATCGCGTAACCGCTCCGTAAGGGCGGTTCTTTTTTTATTCCCACAGAAACGATTGGCCTCGCTGGCTGAGAAACGACTGCAAAGCGGACATCGTGGAATCCCCGAATCCGCTTAGGGGAAAGGCCATGCAGCCGCTTCCAGCCTCGCGGCGGCGCAGAAGCGGGCACAGACTTTCAACAGGTCATCATGGGCTCTACGTCTTTCAGCAGACCAGCAAAGCGGCCGCGAAGGGGCAAGTGACCAGCTACCACAACAGGATGAGATGAATAAAAAGCACGCTGAGAAGTGCCTTTTAGACGCTTGGGAATCGGCTCCTCTAAATGAGGAGCGATTCAGTAGATCGGATCAGAGCGGGAACCTGCTAATTGTAAATAAAATATCTTTTGAAACATCCTCTGATTCATGGAAATTACGTGGGAAAATAGATAAATAGCTGGTTAGTTTTCAAAACTACAGAAAAATGAGGAGCTGCGGATCCGTGCAGATGCAGCCATTTTTGAACCTGCCCGACATCAGTCACAAGGGAGGTGCATTGCGGAAAACATTCGACAAGCAGATGTGATTGCGCTGGTTGCCCTCTATGAGCTCTGTCTCTTTCGGGAAGTTTGCACCGGGCGCAGGGTCATCTGCTACTCGAGGGCCACCTTGAATCGGGGCCCACCGCTCCGTTGTTCGCTGCTCGAGAAGCCGAAAGCAAAAGCTTGCGAACCTCCTGGCAACCCTTCGCACAACAGCCAGCAAAACTTTCCGTACCGCCGAGGACGGCTGCCGCCTCGAAGTCGAATGATTCAATTCTCGTTGTTGGTTGGCCATGGTCTCCAAGTCGAGAGCTGGGTTCAGGAAAAAACAGCGGAACCTCTCGCCCAGTCTGGTCCTGATCGGAGATGGGAAATTTTGTATTGCCTTCGTTGGATCGCTCTTATGAACTTGGAATGGAGGGACAACAAGGGGAAACTGCTTGAGGTTCCAGGGGCAAGCGATGATTGTGGCCCAAGCCGCTGGACTCGTGTTCCGCTTTCTGGGGTGTCGGGTTTCCGGTGGATGGTTCCCTTTCAACGAAAGCAGCGGAGACCAGATTTCTTCTCTTGGAGGGTGGCCTTTCAGCATCCCGCTGCTGCGTCACCTTGAAGAGCCTCCGGCTATCGAATCCCAGACCACCTCGGCCACGTCGAAGGAACGGCAATATCAGGCCCATGGCCCACCTGGATATCACCATCTTCAGGCTGCCCCTGCCAACCCCACTGTCCGGGCAGTTCTGTGGATTGAGGGCCAAAAACCGATCGATCAAAAACGATGAGATATAGCATACGTCTAACAGGCGCGAAGCTATTTGCCGAAGAAACAACCTATTTTCATTCCTTTGATGGGAGCAAACTCGCCAACCAGTTACGCCAAAACAACTGGCTTGAAAAAAAACAAATCTCGCTGGCAGCCGACATGATTTTCATGAAGCCTCAACGGCGGCTAAGATCCTTGCTGGGGTTGTGTTCGTTCCTGCCTTTCCATTTCTTCCCCAAAAACCAAACCGCTTGCGCCGTTTTTCGGGCTGGGACGAGCCGAATCGCAGATGAATCCCGTTTCCTTATTCCTCCAGACGAGGCAGGGACAGAGTGGTGGGAAAAGATGCCTAAGGCCAAACCATTCCGTTTCAATGCTAAAGCGTAATCAAAGCCCAAAAAATTTGGGAAACCCCCAACTTAAGGAAAAGGGCCCCCAAGGCCGGCTTGAAAAAAACTGGGCTTCCAAGTTTTTTGGGGGACTTAGAAGGGTCAGGCAAAAAAGGCAAAAAGGGGGAGGCCACTTTTTTGCCCAATTTTTTGTTTTTATCTCTTTTTGCCCCTTTGTATGTTTTGTGA
>Ga0163217_1028549_pt1 | contig 11476 bp, 16 predicted proteins | sample SynspAceP_FD_185933 | JGI IMG/M metagenome (GOLD analysis project Ga0163217, IMG submission 185933) | Saline lake microbial communities from Ace Lake in Antarctica - Synechococcus sp. Ace-P (PacBio error correction) | ecosystem: Environmental > Aquatic > Non-marine Saline and Alkaline > Saline ... | reverse complement strand
GAAGAAATCCCGTCGTCAAGGATCGCACACTCACCAAGGCGATCAGATCCGTGTCACCGCTGGCCCTTACAAGAGTGCGCGAGGGGCGAGGTGAGCATACAAGTCTCCCCGCGAGCACGCAAGCTCCAAAGCCCTGCTCTCATCTCGCACGCGAAACCCCAGTGGAACTGGAATTCTCCCAGATCACCAAGCAAAGGAGATTCACTTCGGCCGCCTTCCCTCGGAGAGGCGGCCCTCTGCTGCGCTCCGCCGTTCGGCGTCCAACCACCACGCCTCCGCTATCTCGTGATGTCTCTCTCTATCTCTCTCTCTCTAAGATCTTGTTCCCCTACTCCCAAGCCAGGGATTCTGTCCCCCAGATCAGTGCCGATGGACCAAGAAAAGATTAGCCTGATCAGTTCTGCTCTTCAAATGCCGCAAAGCCAACCCGCCACCGTGGGCCCTCCCCAGGCAGCACCGGTTGTTTCAACATCATGGCGTTGCAAGGGAGTACAACTGGCCCGCTCACCCAGCTAGATATGCCGGCTATCGTCGCATTCCGGTGGATATCTCGGTCTTCGAAGACCGCAGCTTCACCACTTCAATCACCCAAGAACCCCGCCTGCTTCGGTCCTGATCAGTCTAATGGCAGCAGCATTCGACAAAGTGCCCAGCCAAACTCAGCAAGCATGTGGAGCGATCAGTCGCGCCCAGCTCAGGAGATCGCCAAAACAAACTCCCGACCTCAACTGCACCATCCTGAGTCGGCCCCTCCCGCATCACGAAGCACCCCGCAACTAAGGCGTCGGTCTCTTGTCAACGACTAATCAGTCGCCCAAGCCGCCTGTCTGTACTCACCGCCACTATTCCCCATCCACCAATCCGCGGAGACCCAGACGCCCGGCCGCCCTACGCCCCCCGTCCCGTCGCTAGTACCCCAACACCACATGACAAAACCCCTCCAACGGCTCACGCCCTGCTTCTGAAAAAAGTCGAAGACCGCCCTATGCACCGACTCGAAGCGTTGCAAGCGGTCAAGACAAACGCAACGCCAAATTCGATGAAAACATCGCAGCCACGTTTCGGCTCTCGCATGACCGAAGTTACACCGGACCAGCAACTGCGCACCACGTCCCCTGCCGAACGGCACCGCCAGCAGCCATCTCCATCGCCCGTGATCGCCCGCGGCGAGAATCTGCCGAAGCCACCGGCCGCCGTGTGCAGACCTGGCTCGTGATGAGGAATGTCTGTGGAGCGATCGCCGCTGCCCAGATGCCGTACTTCGAACTCTGCTGTGATTCGCACCCGTACATGATGCCACACAACTCTGCGCGACTGGTCGCACCACACAGCCCCTCATCACACACTCGTTATCCTTCTAGTCAACATCATCATCTCATCACCCACCCGACCACTACGATCTCAGCATCCACTCTCCACAATAAGATCATATAATTCCAGCGGCGACTAAACACCAATTCACACTCCGTCCGATACACAATCTCTCCACAATCAGTCCTTCAATCATCTCAATCATCACTCACACACCTTCTCCGATTCATATGATTAGACCCTGTACCACACATCTTATACTATCTATACGCTCATAGAACGCATCTACGCTCATAACCACACCATATATCTCCATCCTATATCATGTCTCTATATTATCCGACGGTATCTTCGCATCCTCACCCCACACATCAGCGCCACGATGCCCCGGCATTCACGTTGACTTCTCCGCCCTCCAGAACACAACAAGAGCCTGAGCGCCCGATAAAGCCTGAAACTGGCTTCGGCCAGGGCACGCGCCCCGCCCAAGACAGCCATAGGGCCAATTGCCTTAAACCCTGCAGAGGTGCAGCAGAAGCGTTTTTTTTCCCTGGTTCCCCAGGGGGTCTGATTCATCAAGCATGCCTCGCGGACTTTCCGTTGCACCGGTGCGGGGTTCTCTTGATGATCGCCCTGGTCCACTTCGGAGCCGCCGATGAATCAGCGAAATCTTTCTGGGTCTGCGTGCTCGCTGTTCCCTCGATTCACCACCCCATGGCCGCACCCTGGAGAGCAAGCAACAGATCGTCGAAGAAGCTCAAGGGGCTCCTCAACGGACCAAAATGGCGCTGGTCCTTGATTTACAAGGTCTGTCCCATCAAGGAAATGACTATCTGCGATCGTCGCAAGCCAGCAAATGTCTGTCTGCAAGTGACCAAAAAACACCTTGATGCGCGTCTGGGCCAGTGATGGCGACAGCACCTCTCGAACTCGATTCCCATGCCACCGCAACCAAACCTTCGTTCCTGATCAAGCGATGTCGCAGGCCTCAAGGCCATTCAGTCCTTCCAGAAGGACACGAAGAAGCGGAACTGAAATGAGGCCTCTTCGAAGTGCCAACTACCTTGTCCCAGCGACATCAAGGCCATCCGGTGACTCCCCCCGGACGTGGCTCATGGCCCAGATCGCCGGTCGATTCCAATGCCTGTGACCACCCAACTGGCGTGGGCATCAACGAAAGTTCCCTCCGGTCTCGCCCGGGCACTTCAAGCAGCACGTCCGAAAGCGACGCCAGCTAGCCACCCTTGTCCCCGATTTCTCCACCCCGACCTGTTGCCTTGCTCTTCAACATATGACAACAAAACCGACACGATTCTCGAAATCACTGAAAACCCTTTACCGCTTGAAGCTTCCGAGCTCGTCCAAGCAGATCGAAGAGGCTTTCGGGTTTCTCGCCCGCCCGTTCTCGCCGGGCGCCCGTGATGATGCGCTCCCGCCCGCCGCTGACGGTGGAAGAGCAGACCGAATTCACGCCATCCTCGACAGCTTCGATCTTGTCGGAAGATCAAAGTCCTCAAGCGTGCCGCGAATCACCGCCTCGTTCTGGCGAATCCCAAGCCCTGTGGAACCCGCTCCCAAGGCCTTCAAGAAAGGCGTTTCCAAAGAAAGCCCCACGATTTAAGAAGACCGTTTAAAGGTTGGCGGCAAGGTCACCGGCCAAGATATTCTCGCCTTCGCTGATTTCTCATTTCTTGCGAGTTTCTTTTTCCCCCCGGCCCTCCCCCTGCCGGCCCCTGGTGGTCGCTTTTCATGCCGCCTTACGTGCAGACCAAAAAAAAACCCACCGAAGGGCAGCTTTAGAGGTGAAACGTCTGGAGTTCTGTCCGTGTTTCACCCCAACGGGGGTGCCCCACCCCTCCCACACGAGGTAAAATGTAACGCGCTGCCTCAGGGCCTGGCCAGCGGTATATGGGACCGCTACTGAACTTTGTCATTCATCCATATCAAACATCATTCCGATCAATGAACCGCTCATGCTATCTCTCGTCAGCTACTATATTATATCTAGTAGTCTGACTGAACAGATAGCTTAGATATACCGTGCTACTATGATGCGTGACTCGTGCCACATTCCTCGTACGAACGATCAGGGAAACTGTCTAGCTCACACTCTAAACTGCTCTCTAAATACGATTTACACATATCTATGACGAATCTCTCTAGCTCCGCACCACTCTATCTAGCCATCACGATTCATCAGACTCACGCCTTCCAACCTGGTCGCTGGCGCGGCGCGCCATCACTGGCCATGGGAGGTGGGACGCTCTACACATATAATCATAAATCTCTGCTCACCGATGCTCCGAGACGTAAATACGCTAGATAGCCATAGACTGACTATCTCATCTCGAGCGTGCGCGAGAGTGATCTCCATCGCCGTTCATCCGGCACGAAGCCATCGCTCGGGTCATCGCCGGTTGGCCTCCCCTGGCCCACCATCAGCGAGAATCCGTTTCGCGTCTCCACGGGAGATCTCATCCTAGCAAGAGGCATCTCTATCTCATCCTCTCCCTCTCCAAACCCTCCACAACGCGATGCCCCCACGCGTCCTGATTGGCCTTGCGCGATGCCAGTAGCGGCTTCGATCGGAGCGCTACAGACTTACCGTGAGTCGCAATAACGGCTTTGAGATGGCTCCGTCAAATTCACACCGTCCGACGGGTTTCCCCAGCAGAGCGGCTGGACGCTCTGAGCTGCTACGCGAGCTGACCAGTAAGCGACCGTCGGACACTGACCACCGGCCTGGGGCGAGCAACCGCGAACCGGAGCTCACACGGGCCCGGCTGATATTTCATTCTAACAGCTCAACGCTGCGTCCGCAGGCAACAATGCCCTGCAGCGCACCTGCGGTGACCGCCGAGGCACCATCGCCAAGCCAAGGAAGTTCCGCTTCATGGTGGCGACCCGACAAAAGCCGTAAATCAGGCTCCAATTGATGACCTGATTTTGCCGAATCCCCAGTGCTGCTGATCAAACCACTTTTTGTTCCGCGTTTCCACCGATGCGCCTGCTTGTGAGTGCAACCCCGGACCCGTGCTGGTGGGCATTCTGCTCTGTTAGATGTAGGCTCCGGTGCTGAGCTGGGTCGGGCGCGCGCAGCCAACTAACCACCAACAAACCTCATGGAAACTGCTGCCGCGCTGCCCTTGCTTCGAAATCTCCAAGCAGCCTCCCCCTGCATCCCTGATCTGGTCTTAGCTGCGCACCCGAACAGCCGCTACCTGATCGAGAACTGGGCAAGGTCGGATGTCGGCTGAAAAAACGCAAGGTTTGAGCGCACGGCTTCTGGCGCTCCGTGCTGAACAAGACCTCTGGAATGCCTCGATCGCCCGCCTGCCGGCCGTGCCCCTTTTGTCCGACGTTGCGCTCGGCCCACAGCCCGGCGAGCGCACCATTCAACGACCGCTGCACGCCATTGTACCATCGTCTCCTCTCTATATCTAATCCGCTCAATCCACATTACTCCCCAATATCCACTCAGCACGCTAGCAGCGCACACCTTCAGCTCCTTATATATCTCTATATATCTCAACCTTCCCACTATCCACTGTCCTAGCTCCCACACCTACCTCCATACCACCAATCACTCCACAGTATCCTCAGCGTATCTACTCCTAACCTATCGTCTCTGAAATCACTGACACTAATGATCCACTTCTAATCCTTATCATATCCTACTCTAACATCAACCCCTCCTCACTTTGCCCAGCTGTGGACTGCCCCTCTCCAAGGCTTTGAGGAAGAAGGAGGAGCGGACCTGGCCGATGCATGTGAGCCCGTCCGTGAGATCGCTGCGGCTTGGAGCGTCTCTGATGGCCACACCCACCCACCACAAAAACACCACCCCGGAATGAACTGATCCTCAACAAGCGCTTGGGCTGTGACACCCCTGCTGAGCAGGACGAAGGCGCGAATGCCGAGCAGCTCAGCCGCCTCACCCTGACGCCCGCGGCATGGCCTTCGCGCGGCCGCCACTGGCCGCTGGTTCCGCAAAGCCTGCCGGCTCGGCGCCGAGTTGCAACGGCGCGACGTGCGCCCATGAGCAACCCTGTTCGGTTGCCGCGTTGCCCAACCGGTGCGGCTGCGGCCGCTTTCGAACAAGAACGCCGTGGCCGCCGGGCGTCTGCATCATTTTGGCTTCGGCTTACCGAAGCTGCTGGCACGGTCACCTGGCATGCCCAAAACCGGGAAACCCGAGACCACGCCCTGTTCCCGCTTGGCGCGGAGCGCGCCGCCTTAAACCGGATTGGGCTTTCAAACAACACGCGCCCGAAGCGGGAAGCGCACCCCTGAGCGTTCAGGACCTGACCCGGCAGCCCGCGGCTGGGCCTGAAACCTCGGCAAGTCGAAATCACCTCCCTGTGACGCGCCGATGACTACGCCTCCTCGCTATGAAGTCTCTCGCCCCTCTGGCCGACTACGCCCGTTGATCAACTGAGCTCGCCGACCACACCGGCCTGCGCGAACTTGGGAAAATCGCCACTCAAGCTTGCGCCGGCTGGTTCGAACGGCTGCGAAACGGTGCCGCTGTCCCCCCCGCTGCTGGTGAACGATCGCCCCCGACATGGAGGACGACGCGATCGACACCATCGCCCGCCGGCCTTACCAGAAGCCTTCCGGTGGTGATCCAGCCTGAACATCCAGCATCGGACAGGGCCGGCTGGAGAACCGCCGACTGACCAGACGTGGTCCGCACGCTTGCGAGGAAGCGGAGACTGAGCGCGCGCCCCGCGGGCCAGGGCCCAGGAGGTGCTGCGCCGACTGCGAAGCCACCCCGCCCAGCCCGCCGCTATCGCGTGGTCGGATGATTCGCCCCAGGCGCCTGGGGAGCGGATCACACCGGCGCCTCCTTCTATTCAGCTCTACACCGGCGTGATCTATGATGGTCCCGCCCGGGTACCGCGATCCGGAAGCTTGCAAACGCAGCTCATCGCCCACGCTCGCCAGATCAGCGAAAGCGGTGGGCAGTGGTTAGCTCCCTGGTTACGGGGAGCCACCACCCGGTGCATGCCAACAACAGGCAAATGCCGATAACTCCGCCCAACTGGATAAGAGCTGCCGTTTTCTAACTGCTTGCGGGGAACGCCTCGGGGCCGCTACGCACGCGACTTCCCAGGCGGTGCTGCTTGTCTTGAGGAAGACGCCTACCCTGCTGGCGTGCGCGCCAGTCGTTTCAAGCCGCACCACGGCCGTTGATCGTCCACTGCCGCTGGGCGGGCTCCAGACGACGTCCCTCCAGCATGCGGCCCCTGGGCGAACCTGACGGGGATCTGATGCTCGAACTCGCCTGCACGGGCCGCATATCGCCAGCTTGCCCCGAGCAGCCTGCAGCCGCGCGTGGTGCATGGCCCTTCGAGATGTGCCCGAAACCCCGAGGAGGCCCTGCGCCCAGATCGAACCCCCGATCTCCGTCTGTGTGGCCTTGCCACCATCGCCCAGTCTATCTTGCCTCACTCCCCTTGCCCGGATGGCCGACCCGGCCCCTCCCCTCGCCGCTCCGACGCTCCCCGGCGGGTGCTGAATGGTCGAGGTGTTGCATCGCCGCTCGCGATCTCGAAAAGCTCGAACCTCGCCCAGTCGCTGAGCTCGGCGGATTCGCCGCTGCTGCGAGCGCCTGCCAATCGAACTCACCGTCCCCTTGATCGAGCCAGGCCGTTGGTCCGAGCTACCCTGATCCCAGGCATACCGGAGTTCAGTCGTCACCTGCCGCCGGACCCTTCGGCCCCTGGATCAGCTTGCGCCAGGCCTGAAACTTCTGCGCCACGAGATCCGCAGATGCGCCGTCGTGCTGTTGTTCGGCTCCAGCCGGGCGCTTGGGGGGCGTCGCCAGGCCCTCGCGATAGTAGGAGCCGTGAGCGTGAATCCTCGATCCTCTGGCACGGGCTGGTTGGACCGGGGAGAACGGCGGCGATTCGCTCGCCCCAGCGAACGCGACGGCCCGGGCCTGCTCAGCCTCAGTGCCGGCCCAGCGGAGCGGCGCCATGACCCGCACGCTTCCCGCAGTGGATTGGCTCAGGTAGTGGGCAATCCAGCTGGTTCTGCCGGCCGACTCCAGCCGCTGGCCCCTGATCCCCGCTTCCACTCATGTTGCGATCCCTGGTCGCCGCCCTGGCTGCTGCGCCTGGTGTCGCCTGCCTGCGAGCACTGCTTGCTGCTGCGGCTGGCACTACGCATACGGCAATGAAGGTGAGCAACGATTGGCGCAGCTGCAGCCGGGCGGGGCCCGAAGTGAGCAACTGGAGCAATCAGCTCCTCATCGCCGAGAAGCAGCCAATCGACGCACCGGCAAGGCCAGCGGAGCGCAGGGCGCTGGTACCTGCCTCCCGTGCACCGCCCTGATGACCGACCTTGCCGAGCGCAGCTCCACCGCGGCAGCCACTGCGTCAAAGGGAACAACACGACCTGGAATCAAGGGCGCAGGCAGCGATCCCGGCGCCTTTCGAGCGAATCAACCCCTCGTGCTTTCCCTTCAAGGCCTCTCCCCTGCTCGATCCAGCCAGTGTGCGCTGAAACGGCGCCGGCCCCCACGCGACGCAGGAAGGCAGGCGAAAGGCAAAACCGCACGCGCCAGCACTCGATTTCGAGCCCCGCCACGTTTCCCGCCCGCACGCCCCGCCCAGCTCAGGCTGCTTCAGGAGCTGGGGCGATGCATGGCCCAGCGCCTGCAGTGCTGCAACAGCAGGCTGCTGCCATGACCAATCTTCACGAGACCAAACCACTTCGACGGTTTTGCGCACCGCCCTGCTGCGGGACGTCCGATCAGCCCGGGCATTGCTCTCCGCACGTGTGGTTCGGTCGGTGATGCAGCCCTGGAGCCAGGCTCCCCGAGGCCAAAACCAGGCTCCATGATACTTGCGGCCATGAGCAGCCCTGCCCCTGCTGCGGGAGCAGCGTCTGCTCAGCTAGCGCAGAGAAGACAAGGTCGTCAGCAGGCAATCTGCTGCAGCTGATTGCCGGCAGCTGGCGAACTTCAGCCCACCTTCCTCGCCCAGCTTCAGTCGAGAGCCGCGCGCGGGCGTCGAACTCGACCCTGTTCGAAACGCCACCTCCACAATCCAGCGGCAAGCACGGCCAGATGACTAGCTGGCCGCCCCACCCCCAGCCGAGGCGGGAACGCCCTCCCCGCGAGGTATCCCCTGAAGCCCTAGGGCTCAGCCAAAAGAGTCTTCAACACTGATCGCCCGCCGGGCGCGCTACTCCCTAACACCTGCTGCTCATGCGCCCGCTGAGCGGCTGCGCGATCATGCTGGTGTGCCAGGAGCAACTCTCAACCTTCCAGACGACCCCACTCGCTATATATAACAATCCCGATCCGCGGCCCCAGCCACCCGATCCACCGAGGCTGAAATGACCTCTGTCGCACGCAAGGACACTGAGGCCACACAACTACCGCCGCACAAGCCGGCGTATCCAACCCAACAGAAACTGCATCACGATCTGCGCCGAAAGTTCCGACAAAAAAACATATCTATCTCACACAACTCAACATATCATCGTGCTATACACGGATACTGCATCGCAAACTTCCCTGCTCCCATTAGTCTCCTCCCTCTCACGCGCTGATTCCTTCCGTGATTCAGGAACCAGCCGGCTGATTAGCGCTGCGGCGACGTGGATGGTGAATGGTGATCCCGTTCAGCCGTTGCCAGCTCGACGCCGCTTGCCGAGCTCAAGGTTCCCCGTCCTGCCGGACGCCGTTCGACTTCTCTCAAGACTTGATCATGCACGGCCCCGGCCCCCACGCTGCAGCAGTTCCAAACAACATTTTGGCTGGGAAGGCCAGCTTGCACTCCGTCCCAATCCCACCCAGCCTTGCGCAGGTCACACAACGGCTCTTGCCCTGCGAGGTCCGGGTCTCATAGATCTCTATCCATCCCTGTCGCAGGGAGAAGGGCGCGGAACCGCTTTCGTCATCCCAGTTTGTAACGCCCCGGTGAAGCTCCGGTGGCTGCGCCCGCGCCCCAGCTGCGCGACGCTCAATGGCAATCGCAACTTTGATCCTCAGCTTTGCGCCTCTCCCCCAGCCTCCTCTCCCGACCCGGCTTCCGCCTCTATCTCAACACCCCGTGCCGTGTTCCCCAGCAGCGCCTTCGCCCCCGCTGCAGCCCAGGCCGTTCGCTCATCCCGTAGCCGGCTACAGTACAGAAACCTCTTATATCTCATCTGTCTGCGTCTTCTCAAAAATTCCCTAGTTTTCTGAATAGTGCAAGGTCGAGTGCTTCCCACGATTGACGACTCAATCTCTATATCTCCTCCTAGCCACCAAGACGCCCTGATTGGCTCATCTGGCCCAGCTTGCGCTGCTATGGCTTCTCATGTGGATACACGCCTCCAATCCCGTTCTTGCTTCCCCGCGGGTTCGCCCATCCGTCATCACCGCCCAGAACTGCTCCATTCGCCTTCCGAAACGAATCTATTCAAAGGCCGTCAATTCCGCGGCCTTCTCGCCGCTGGGCTACATGCAACGTTAGAGGAAATCTGATCCTGCCGATCCAATGTGCTCGGGCACAAACCTTCGATCCCATACTCCGAAATCTCACTTGAACCACGTGTCAGTCCAAAACTCAGCGCTGCTGACTACTCGCCAGCCTCGTGCCACGATCAACAAGACCTCACACACCTCCAACCTCCAGCAAGGGCCCCACCGCACACCGTTTCACAACAAAACACCGGACGTCGACGCATCCACCCCACCACCACCCAGATCAATAACCTCGTTCGGAGCGGCCAGGCCCCCTTGCTCTGCCTAGATCGCACCACCGAACCCCCTTGGCACATCACCCTGGTGGCATCCATCCCTCTGTCGACGCCGAGACCTATCATCAAGCAGTTGGATCTCCGCCAGCCCAGGCCCCTGCGGGCGGCCCCGGAGGAATACTTCATGTGATATACTATATCGATCTGATCGTATCTCACAAAACAAGCTGTGTCCTCTCCGCCCTCATCGCAATAAACGTTCATCTGTCAACGACAACGCCAGCTCGCTCGGGCGTTCGGTCGTTTCCTGCCACCCACAGTTGGGATCATTTACGCTTGGCGCCCCAACAGAGAATCCCGGCGCCAAGTTGCCGCCCGATAACTTCTTCGACTTCTTTCAGGCCCAGATCTTCCCGCAACAGACCTTGCTCTGGCCAGCCCCAACCTGATCCGCAGAGCAGACACCCTCCTCATCTGCCCTGCTCTCTCTTATAAGCTATCTCCGTCAGCACGCGTGTAGTGAGGACGGTACTTCTCAGGAACCCTCTCCCGGACTGGATGCTCTACACGACCGATTCACCGATTGGACGCGAGCAGGCGAACGGCAAGCGATCATCAGGCGGTCGGTTCGCACCAATGTGATCACCAGCTCCCGGATCACTGAACTCAGAATGCGCAACCCAGTGTGAGCTTAGCTCTTCCACAGCCGCTGATGCCGCGTTGCTCGCGTTTGAGAAGATCGATACAACGGCTTCTTCACCTTCTCCCTGTCCCCAGTCATTTCACGTCCACCGATCGGCCCTGGCCCACCCCCCTGTACACCGCAACACATCCTGAGTGTGCGCGTGACTGAACCCGGCGCCACTGCGGGGCGCGAAAGGACAGACCCTGATCCTCCGACCGGCCGTGATCTCCGACTTTGACGTTCGCTGAAGCTTATCGGAGAGTGTGACCCGATCTTGCGACCTTAACCCGCTAGTCGGCCATTCTTCCGGCCTTCGAAACAACCCAGCGCCAAAAAACGCGAGCTGGTGATCTTGTCACCCCGCAATCCATTCCCGCGATACGAGGCGGAACCTTCGGCTTATGGCATTCGGCCAACGAGCGGATGATTGCGCGCCCTGTTTTCAGAGCAATCCCCAGTAAAGCGCCTGGTTCAAGAACGTCTGAGTTCAGTGGTTCAAAAGCTATTTCAAGAAACGGCAGCGGCACGACACGGCCTTGATCACCAGGGGGCCAGGGGGGGGAAATTCTGCAGGGTAGTTCCCGCCGGTGGCCCGCCCAGCAAACTTGGGGGGGCCCAAGCGGATTTTTGCCCGGCCCCTTTATTCTTTGCCAACACGGCTTGGTTGTGTCAAGCCCAGCCTTGAGAAGCTGCGGCTTCCGCTCTTGCTGCAACTTGCGCCCTGGCTTTCCTGGCCATGCTGTCACGCTCACATAGGCCGCGCGACGTTGAAATCCTCCTCTT
>Ga0163217_1071219_pt1 | contig 11477 bp, 12 predicted proteins | sample SynspAceP_FD_185933 | JGI IMG/M metagenome (GOLD analysis project Ga0163217, IMG submission 185933) | Saline lake microbial communities from Ace Lake in Antarctica - Synechococcus sp. Ace-P (PacBio error correction) | ecosystem: Environmental > Aquatic > Non-marine Saline and Alkaline > Saline ... | reverse complement strand
GCTGCCAATCATCATCGCGGGCCATGCAAGGCCGAGGAGGGCTATCACCCAAGTGCCCAGCAATTCCGTGTTGGCCGCGGCTTTTCGACGCTTCTGCCATGTTTGTGTCTAGCATAGAGCGGTCTCGCGCCCACGTGTCTGATATGCCATGCGTCTGATCCCTCGTCTACTCTGGATAGAAGACAGCGGCGGATCGCTTCGATCCCGCGCGGTCGTCTCTTCTTTTGGGGGCGACCATCGCACCCGAATATTATTGTTTACCGGGTTTTTCGCCAGTTTACGGTTTGCGCCAGATAGCCGCCCGGCAGCACCCGCACGCACCGGTTTCACGCCAAAGTTTCAGGCCGCAGCCTGTCATCCTCGACCGGCATAGCCACAAAAAGAACCCTGCCTCGGGGGCTTGGTATCCGGGAACATTGCCCCAGAATCCGGTCGGCGACTTCGTATTTTTCGACATAACAGCGGCCGCGGTTCTCGGGCCACATGGGCTTCATTTTCGTCCCACACCGCAAGCAGGGCCGCTTGCAAAGGGCTGCGGCAGCGGCGCACCGCGTAGTTTCGCAAGCGCTTGATTCTCGCGCCATGGTATTGACACCTGATTGCCGCAAAACCGGGACCGAGTCCGGGCAAAGTTTCGACCGCTTTGGGACAGCGAATGGAAAATCACCACACGGTCCGGAATCAGCCGCCGACCTTCTTGGGCACCTGCAACGCACCGACGGGCGGCGTGTCGCGGTAGATTTCGGAATAGGCATTTTCATCCGCGAAAATCTTGAAATCATATTTTCAGCCAAGGCGATCAGATCGGCCCAATAGTCACGGGTGGCGACAGCGCCCTCGCGCGTTGGCGGGCGAACAAATATAGGCGCTGTGGTCCGGGTTCAACACGTTTTCGCGGCAATTGGCAAAAATCGGGGCAAATGGCCGGCTTATCGCGCGTCGCGGGGCCATGACCGGTCAGCCGCACGGAAATCGCGGCGATCATTTATAGACTTGATAAAAACGGGTTCGCATCAGAATGGCCGGCTTCTTGGCCGTTCTTCGTTTTCCGGGACACACCGGCCATGACCGCGTTATACAAGCCCTTCGCGGTTCCCATTTTCAGCGGATTGACTTTGCGTATCTGCGTCCACGCCACGCCGTAGCGCCGGTGATCCATCGGCAATCGCACCACGCAACTGGGGTGTGGCGTCGTTTGCGCGATAGCTGTTAAAAACCCAGCCGCATTTTGCGCGATCACATCGGTGGACCCACCGCCGGAAAGCATGGTTTCGCTCGCATCGTCATATGGATCGGCGTGCCCACCGCCTTCATGCGCATCAAGCAGTGCGCGCAGGCGCGCCACGCCGTGGGCCGGAAAGGTTTCGGGAAAACCCGCTCGGAGGTACATCATTGTCACCTTGCTCGGGTTCGGATCATTCATGCCCCGTTTGTTCCAGAGTACCCAATGGGCTGCCCCGCGTCAGACATTGCAGGACCGCGGGCAGGCGTTTGTTTGTCATTTAGGCCAAGTGCTTCCTCGGCGGCTGCGGCGACGCGCAGCAGATGACGGGTCTTCGCCGTAGGCGTGCCCATCAGCATAAGGCCGCAAGAACCGGGGTAAACCGGTGGGGCAGTCGTCCTGCTTGCTAGCCCCATTAGATTTTCCCGATACGCGTGTTGCGCAAGGTCATGAGGTGGCCGGAAAACATAGTTATCGTGTTCCGTTTCCCAACCGGCGTTCAGTTTCGGCGGCAAAACAAGGGCGCGGTGGGGATTCAGCACGGCATTCAAAGCCCGCCACAGCTTTTAGGTACTCGACGCGGATTTTATTCAATTTTTCGCCCAGGGCCGCCACATAATCGGGACCGGAGTGGGATTCCCCAGACGAAAGCGTTTTCAAGGATTTGCCGTACATCGCATCCGGATTCGCCTCGATCCACGTCACGCCACAAGCCATAGGCCTCGCAGTATAGAGGACACACGCTGAGCGGCATCGCCTCGTGCAGCCGCCTTCAAAGCTGATTGTCCTTCGATCACCGGCTCCCGCATCTTTCAACCGGCGCGACCGCATCGTCGAAAGGCTTCGCGCGGGGGCTTCATCGATATCGTCAAAGGCCACCGTCGCCAGGATAGCAAAACGGCGTTCCTTCGATTTCAGTGCTGCCCAGGTCCATCGGTTTGAGCTTTCCGGGAGCGCCCCAGGCAGCAGGGCTTGGCATCTCGTACCGACCGGCAAAGCGGGGCCCAACGTATCGAACTGGGCGGGCCAAGGGCAGCGGACGCCCTCAAGCGACAACACGGCCCGACTGTGGTTTCAGCCCCCACCAGATCGTTCCACGCTGCAGGCACGCGCACCGATCCCCCCGTGTCAGAGCGATCGCCGTCCGCGCTAACCCGAAAGCGACAGAGGCCGCGGCCCCCGAGGATGGACCCGCCCGCAAACAGCGGCTTCGTCGTTCACACAAAGGCGGCGTGGCGGGTGCTGGGGTTTATATTCCGAGCCCCGAAACGCCATTCGCTCATGTGGCGTTTTGCCCAAGACAGACTAGCCCCTTGCCGTCGCATTCGCCAGGCACACTGTTGCGTCCGCGGTCGGGCACGCGGTCTTTTAGCAGGCGCTTGCCTGCCTCGTCGCCGACCGCCCGCTGTGTCAAACAGGTCTTTCCAGCTTGATCGGCACACCATCCAGCAGTGACCAGACGCTGCCTGCGCATGGGCGCGATTCCCGCGCGGCACCGCTTCGGTCAGCGCACGGTCAGCCGGTCACCGCGGGGGCATAGATACGGATCCGGCAGCGGGTGTGCGTCATCGCCGTCAAGATAGGTTTCTGGCACAGCGTAACCGGGTCAATTCTGGCCGTCACCGATGCCCCGTCCCAGATCTGCGGCTGTTCAGGATTAACCCATTCTTGCATGTTGTTTCCTCGATAATGCATGGAAAAGGGACGGTAGCGACGGCTAGAATCGCATGGACAATTCCCTGCTGGCCATATCTTAAAGCTATGGATTTTTGATTACAGATATCGCAATCGTCTGGTGGCGGGAACTGAACGGCCCCTACCCTTGCCTTGGCTTTGGCACAGGATCGGCTCTGCGGGTCACGCGATCGACAGGCTTGCCTGCCGCCACGCGGGAAGATGCGGCGTTTGACGGGCGATTTCCTATGCGCTGGGCGCTGACGCTCGACGCGGTATGGCTGGGGGCGGGCTCAGGCCTATGGGAGACGTGAAAATCCCACGCGCACCCGATGCTCGAAGATCAAGGTGACGGACGGCGCGCGGGGCGAAGGCCCCTCCCCTTCTCTTCATGCCATTTCGATCACGTGGAGATCGAAGAAGGCCGATGCGGCCACATGGTTCGCAAGGACCGCCACTTACGGCCGCGCCCTGACGGACGCTGTCAGCAACGAGCCAACTTGATAACGCGGCGGGATGAGTGAAAACGGTTGTCGCGCAGGGACGCGGCACCCTCGGAGTATCACCCTGACCTTCGCAGACCGGCAAGTCCCTGCGCGCACGGCTGGTTGTCGGGCGCGGAATGGCCGCGCATCCGGTACCGCAATTCGTGCGGATCAAGCGGATCGGCTGGGACTATGGCGCAAACGCGCTGGTCTGCGCCAATCCGCTCATGAAAAACCGCATTCACGGTGTCGCGCACCAGTTCTTTATGCCACCCGGCCCGGCTGGCGATCCTTTGCCGCTCACTGACAAACAGGTCGTCCATCGTCTGGAGCGAAACCGCTGCTAGTGCCGCACATATCAACGCGCTTGCCAGACGAACGGATATCTGGGACGTGCTCCGCCCGAGGTTCGGTGACTTTCTGGGCGAGATGGCTCCCTTGCCCGCGCGCCGCTACACCTTACCCGCTGAGCCTGATCATTGGCGCCACGCGATGATGGCCACGCGTTGTCCGCGCTGCTGGGGGATGCCGCGCACGGACGTACCACCCGATGCCGGTCAAGGATTAAAACGCCGGTATGCGCGATTTGTCGCCAGCATTGCCGAAGATCGCAGAGATGCGCACCGACGCGGGCAGGATCATCGGCAGCACCACAGTGTTGGAACAGTACCAGCTGTTTGGCGCCGCGTTTCGATAACACCGCGCTGGCTTTGGCGACAGGATAGCTTCAAAACAGGCTTTTTCGAACGACAATCCGTGCTAGGCGTTTGCCCGTGAATGTGGGGATGCAGCGATCAAATGCGCTGCCCGATGCGCCGGCCGTGGCTTTATGCGCCGAGGCCGCAGGCTGAACCGGCACCCTGCCCCGTTTGATGCAGGGCAAAGCGCTATAGCGCAGTGCCAGCATATCTGAAATTCATCGATAATCCGCGCCCTCGTCAACCAGCATCACGGGGATACCGTTGCGGATCGGATTAGGCCAGGGCCGGCGGGTTTTCAGAAAGATCAGCTCTGTTGTCGGCATCATTAGGTCAGACCGCATTGGGATTGCGGGGGCAAATCAAACGCCTTAGCATGCGGCGGTCAAACTGTAATCTCTTCGGCGTTCAATTCATTCATTTCCCCTCCTTGGCCACCCCCGCAGGGTGTATTCGATCAACGTCAACAGCCCGTCTCGCGTCGGCAGTTAGGACAGGAGGCGCTTCAAGCAAGCGCCTGTTTGTCCTCACTGTCCAGAATCAAGCATCATCGACAGCGACGTGATCAACAGTTTCATCGTCGGCCCTTGCAGCGTATCCCCAATCCGCGACAGGTTGCGTGCATCGAATGCGGCTAAGTTTGTTTCAAAGAAGGTATCACGGTCGAACGTAGCCGTCCTGTTCATCCCTGCCAAGGTCGCGTTCGGAACCCGTCGCCCCAGCTTTTTGGGGGACCCAATCCCCCCGGGGCAAAGCCGGGGGGGGGGCCGGTTATGGGGCAAAGCCGGTCGACCTCTTTCACACACGAAAGCGCGACCATCCCGCAAGGGGTGATCATTATAGCGCCCGTCCTCGGTTTAGAGAAAACTGGGTGATCCGCCCTGCGCAACCGATGGTCTGCAGTCCCGGGCCTTCGCGGCCCGGCACGACATTAGGCTGCACCATGCCGTTCAACCGTCCCGGCGTTTCAGGCCAGTCTTCGATCATCTGCAAATAGCGCGGTTTCAAAGATGTGCAGCGGCAGCCGCGAGGCGCGGCACGCAGCAAAGCGCCCGACAACGGGAAGATCGCGATTGTGTCTGGCAGGTCTGATTGCTGTATCATGTAGCTTACCTTAGGGCGCAGCCGCCTTATGGCAACAAATATCATCCGAGCTAGTTTTGCGACGGCCCATTTAACGCAATGGGATCGTTCGCTTTCAGCGCATGCGGAAAATGGTTGAAAAGCTGGGGTTTTTGCGGCGCCATCATTCCACTCACGTCCTTCCCAAAGAGCGTTAGCAAGCTGATCCACGGCGCTTGGGTATCGGCCGTGCGCCTGAAGCGCCTGCGCCAGATTCGAAACGGGGGGCCTGCATGTCGCGGGGTTTGGGGCATCAACCGCGGCCTGAAGCTCCGGGCCACCGGACCGCATCCGCCGCCTGTCGCGCCAGTTTGCAGCTGTGCAATGCGCTGCTCAAGCTCGGGCGCTTGGGAAATTTCCATCGGGGCCGCCATTCAGATTGGCTTCGGACCTGATCAGCTGCTCCAGCGCGATTGTACGCACGCACCATGCCACCATAGGCACCAGCGTGGTTGGGTCTTCGCCCAGATTCCAAGTAAAGGTGCCAGCGCGTCTTGGGCAGCGCCCTCGGGCCAACTATGTTCATCAAGCCGCTTGCCCACAAGCCTTCGGAAAGCTTTCGCCGGGGGCTTTCGCCGCACCTGCCTGATCACGAACGATCGATAAACGGCCTTGATCTCGGATTGTGGCAAGGCCCCCTGAAACCCGTCAACAGCTGGCCTTTTGAAAAAAGGCATAGGACCGTCGGATGATTGAATCTTGCAACTGCCCGCGATCTGCTGGCTTCGTCGACCGTTAATTCTTGACCATCTTGACCGCGCCTTTTGGCCGCGCGCACCGCGTCTTCGAGCCATCGCCCAAAGCGTCTTGCACGGGCCGCACCAAGGGGCCAAAAGTTCGGACAATCACCGGCACGTTGCGACGCCTCGACGGACATCGGGCCATTGAACGTCGCTTCGGTGGTATCTTTGATCAGATCGGCATCACCGGCGTGCAACCCGGGGGAAAGGTTTCAAATCCATCATATCAAAATCCTCGCTTGGGTTGCCCCTTTATATGAGGGCCGCGTCTGTCTATTTCAAAGGCTTCGAATGTCGCAAGACCGGGACGCGTGGTCGCCTTGGGCTTCTCCCATCCACGGGCTCGCGTAAGGCACACGGCTGCGAATGCCGCCCGCACCCGAGATATCGCCCGTGCCCAGACATGGTCTCCAGACGGCGCCCTTTTGCGCAGCATCCCAATCTTTGGCCGTTTAGACCACCAGCTATAAACAGGTTGCCTTGGGGGGACATCTTGCCGCGTGGACGTCGACAAAACCGCCCGCGTCCTGGTTTCGGCTAGTTTTTCGACCTCGATTGGGGTGTGGCTGACCACTTTGAGCAGCTGTCTTTGTGGTCCCAGACATTCATCTCGCGGGGCAATGTTCAAGATTCACCGACCAGAATGGATTTCTTCGGGCTTGTTCGCCATGAAACCAGTCGCGCATATCCGCCAGATATCGAGCTTGTGGCCAACTTCTCGTTTCACCTCGCGGTCAGGCACATCCGCACCCCGCTGGCACATAGAAGTTGTGCACTGTTCACCCCGTTCTCGAGCTTGGCCACAACGTGGCGGGCATGGGACCAAGGGTGGGCAAAAATCATTGACCGCCGCATCAACCAAGCGCAATCCCGCGGACAGATTGCACACCATTGTTATCCTTTTTGCCCCACGCGCCACCATTATGGGTTATAGCCTGCTTCGATGAAACGCGGCGGTCGGGAATCTTATCAACGGGGCTTTTGCATTCTGCAAGCACCAGGAAACGTCGGGCCCATGTTCTGCCAGCAACTAAGCACAATCGTTCGCGCAACCGGACAGGAGTTTGATATTTCCATGTGGCCAGCGTGAATGGCCATGAGGAGCTCCCTTGGGTCAAAACGCGCACCACACCTACCCGAAATATGAGCGGTATTCCCACCATGCCGAATTCAGAGACCTTTGGAGTGGCAGACAAAAAAAAGGACCGGGCACAAAGGCCCGGCCTAGTCCAACAGGGTAGGTGATGTATCATTTCCCGGATACAAACTTCGGGTTCAAACGATCGACGGTCATGAAAAACCCCGGTCTCTCGAAGGAATAACAACCGGGACCGCTTTGGGGTTTCGAAATTAAAACAATTCTGTATCCACCTGATTCCGTTAGAAGGAATCCGCGCATTCGAAGGATCGGGTTCGATCTTTTGGCGCAGGGACGGTAGATGTGGCGTTTCCAAGCGTATGCGTTCGTGACACCGGGCGTTATAACCACAAGACCTCGTGCAACAGCGTATCGCGCGGACCCACAACCGGCCCCAGCCGATAGAGGAATTGGGATATTCGTCCTTTTTCGGTTGAGCCGGATTTCTTGTCGTTCCTCGGTGACAAGATCTTGGCCGAGGGCTTTGAACGTATAGGGGACCAAGCTGAAAAATCGCCTCTTCGGATTTGTTTCGTTAGCTTGCCGCAGCTGGGCGCGAATACGCGCCAGCAGTTACGGAACTTGAAGGGCTTTCGGTCGACGTTAAATTCATTTGCCGCCCGCATCCCAAACCCATTGATCGGTCGGGGTCGCTGTCGTGCCCCGTCAACATCAGGAAATGGGCTTTTGACGCCCTGCGTGCGCAGGTCGCGGCCACCAGATCGCGGCCATCGATATCCGGGGAGCCCGACATCAAGATCACCCGATCATTTACAGCGCTTCGGCGGCGCCGGGGTTTTAGCATCCGCACCATTGCCTTGCTTCGAATACATTCAAAAGTCGTCGCGCAGCATTAACTGCTCGCTCAGCGCTTCGCGCAGGGTCGTCGTTCGTCATCTACGAGCAAATTTTCTTTAGCTGGGAAAAAGGGCCATATCAACTCATCCTCTACAACTGACTTACAGATGTGTTCACAAACCCGGCACACAAGAGCAGCGCATTTGATCACAAGGACCGTGCGAAATTTGTCGCGCCAATGTTTCAATTCCTTTCGCGCATCTGCACTAATAAATGTGGACAACATAACATGGTAAAGATTACAAATCATGGGTTTTTGGGCCCGACATTTACCGAAACAACTGCACGCGCCCCGCGCCGATCTTCGTTTGGGCGTTTCCCATTGTACGGCCGGATCGCGTTCCGGTTCTGGTAATGGCGCCGAAACGCTGAACGCCTGCGCGCTTGACCGGGCTGCTTGCACTGAGGCCGGCGAAACCGGTTGCTGGGCGATCCACTTCGCGTCGGGCCGAAACTGCTGAAAGCGCACGCCTATGATGCAGGCTTTGCACGGGTGCTATTGCCGCATGATGCCGCTTTGCGGTGGGTTAAACGTTGCCGATCCTGCGACCGATTTTGGACGCAACCCGATTGAAGGCCCCCTTGCCTGCGCCCGCGGCGGCGATGCGAACGCCACATGGGTTGGCGATCGATCTGATAAAATCGGCACGGCTTACTTGCCCGCGCGTTGATATAGACCTTACAGACGCCCCGGCGCAATCGCCGATGCAAAATGGCCTGACGGTGATTTTGATCTGACGCGGCAAAACCGATCCTCCGCCCGCCCGCAGCCCGCTGCATCCTGTAGTTCAACGCCCGCCCCCCGATGAAAGTGTCAGAGGCAGGGGCGTCTGCATATGTTTCCCGCCCGATGCATGGCGGAGAAGAGCATTATGCCATCGAAACGGGCCGCCCCACCGTAGCAAAACGGTACTGGCACGCTTGCATTCTGCCTGCCTTTACCGGCGACATCCATGGGACAGCCTGGAAAATGTGATGCGGACCGCAGTTCATGCGGCGATGGCCCAAATGGGTCCGAAGGAAACGGCACGTATTTGCTGTATCTGACCAAGAGGGGCGCGGCATTGGGCTTCTGACCAACAAGATGCGCGCCTATTCCCTTCAAGATTCAGGGATTTGACCACCGTCGAGGCAACCACCGTCTTGGGTTTGAAGATGACGAAGGGATTTTCGTCTGGGCTCGGATATCCTGAAATTCAATGGGGTTTTCATCGGTACGCCTGCTGACCAATAACCCGAAAGGTCGAGATGATGGAGGCAAGCGGCCGTCAAAAGATGGCAGAGCGCGTCCCGTTGAAGGTGGCGAAAAACCGTTCACAATCACGCCTACCTTGCGACGAAAGCCGCTAAATCCGGTCCACCTGCCTGTTGACGCCCGACGAATCTGTCCTCACGCGGCGAGGCGCCGGTTTCAAGGGCGGTTGTACCCCTGCACGATTGGCAGAACCGCATTACTAACACCAAACAAAGAGGGGCGACAAAGGCGACGCCCGCCGGCATTTCACGTCCGCATTGTCGGGATGCTATAACCGCCCCGACGCGTATCCCCGCCCCCGTTGCCGTTGGGCCGCGCCCATCGGGCCCGCGCGATCTTTGCCGTCAGATGATGTGACACAGCCGGATTTACAACGGCCTTGTACAAACCCCCTACCCGCACAGCACGAGCACTGCGCAGGGCGGACCCGCGGATTTATGGATCTGGTTGATTCTGACCGATTGGAACTTGGCCCAATGCCGTGCCGGGCGTGATCTGCGATCTTTATCCACCAACAGCGCCGCCCCGGATACCCCACCGAAGCTGGCGTCGCTTTTTCCGCGCGCACCTTCATCAAATAGCGACACACGGCTGACCCGCCATGCCGTTTATCGTCTAGCAGGGCAGGCCTAGCCCGCCGCTGCGTCCCCAAGATGGCCAGAGGCCGTACGCGCACGATGGGGTCGCACCAGAGCGCGATGGCCTTTCAAAGTCCGCTGCTCATTCCCCATCACAAGTCGCCTACCCCGCTTCGCGCCGCAATCTTGGCCAGCCAACGAAAATGAAGCCGGCTTCTCGTCGACCGGCGGGATAACATCAATCCGCGCACGGCAGATTCAAGCGACTGACATTCCTTGAATAAAACGCATCCGCGTCTTGCCGGTTAGAATGCCTGCCTTCTGTTTGCCGTCTTTGCGGACTGTTCACCTGCACACGAACATATCAGGGCAGTTGCCCCAGTTCCTGCGCCAGCTGCGCGAATTTGGCCAATTTTAGGGACGGTCGAGCGTGTGGATCACGTCGAAAAGCTCCAATCGCGCTCGCGCGCTTTGTTACTTTGCAGGCCGGGCGATCAGGAATTGTGCAAGCCCACCACCGTCATACTGTTGTTGAAAAGGCGGGCCGATTTGCCTTCTGCCTCTGACGCGGTTCTCGCCAAAACACCGGTTGCCCTTCGTCCAGAACAGCCGCCACGCGGGGTTGTCCGGGTTCTGCAACCTTGCTCACCGCGGATCAATTGGACGCTGCCGGCGTGCGGCCTGCGTCAGCTTCGGCTTTGGGGCGATGCGGGATGTTGATGTCGTGCAAGCTCATTGTCAGTCGGCCCTCCGTTGTTAAGGGCGCCACAGAACAACAGCTTGCGCAAAAGAAAAGGGGAGACCAACGGCCTGGCCCCTCTTGTAGACTGTATCGTTCAAACTTAGAGTTTGAAGCGAACACCCAGGTTCAGCAACGGTTGCACCGTTGCGGTTGTTCTGAACACCACCGCGCACGATGTACCGCCCAGGCGTGTGTTACGCCATACGCCGTATAAACGGTGTCGGTGTTAGGATTCTTGATCCAGAAAACAAGACTGTTCAGGACGTTGTTGTCGCTGCGATTGTCGAACCGCCGCGGTGAATCGCGAATGCGTCGCCGTTTGTGCCTGTTGTCAGCATAAAAACCGAGAATGTCAGGTCTGCACGCCGACGTTACCGCCCAACCGTCAAGAGCCAGCTTCGGTGTCACCGGCGATGTCGGAGTCTTGCGACCCAGGAAGCAACAGGTCCAGCCGCTCTTGTAATGTGTATTTGGCAAGGTAACCTTCGATGCGCTCGCCTTCGAGGTCCTGTTGTATGTTTCGCAACCAGCGTCCACGCTCGGGAGTACGACAGGTGAGCTTTCAGGTCGGCCCATTGCGTACAGAACTTTCAAACACCGTTGCGGGCCCACGCTGCGCCGTTACCATCGGAGTCGTATGTCGCGGAAGTTAACCACCAGACTTGGTTGATGATTGTCCAGTCATACGACTCCCCCGGTCAGCCCAGCTCGACGGGGGGTAATGCCGAGGCATGGAGGGTCGATCGCGGCCGTAGCCAGTAGTTGCCAACGCCGACTTCCGACCACAACGGAACGAGCACGAGTAGCGAATTGCCGTTGATGCCCTGTCTTCAACGCGTGTCACCGCGGGAATGTGCCGCATGCGAAAGCCGGCATCCGCACCGATGGGGTTTTGCACCGTGCCTTGTCGCCGTCGTTTTGTCCTTGCTGGATACGAGCACGTGCACCCGAAGGTGACGGGCGTG
>Ga0163217_1067102_pt1 | contig 11477 bp, 10 predicted proteins | sample SynspAceP_FD_185933 | JGI IMG/M metagenome (GOLD analysis project Ga0163217, IMG submission 185933) | Saline lake microbial communities from Ace Lake in Antarctica - Synechococcus sp. Ace-P (PacBio error correction) | ecosystem: Environmental > Aquatic > Non-marine Saline and Alkaline > Saline ... | reverse complement strand
AGTCTTTGTTAGAAGCGCTCGTCAGTGCTCTTGCTGAAGAAAATTTGGATGAAAGGCCGATACTAAGAGCGAAAGCACTAGTCTAGTTTGATTAAAAAATTAGATAAGCCTTGCGAGAAGGTTGGAAGAAATCTGGTGTGTTGCGTAATAAAGCAGTGGTGTACGGGAACATCATTCTTTATGCTGGATGGTTGAAGCAGCTTATCTAGGTGTGTCTTATTGCGGCGTGTCGTAGGAGTTTCCTATGGAATTTCGTCGGTTTACGTTTTCAGCCGCAGGCCCAAGTCGCTCTACCTTAAAATTAAGAGAGGGTTCTTGCAATTCATTCCAGACGCAGAACGCTGAAGAAGGATCTGATTTCGAGGTATCTGACGCGGTTATTTGGGTGCGGCGCCTGGTGGCTTGACCTAATCAGTTTGTTTAAAAAAGCATTCATTTTATTGCCATTATAATGGTCGATGCAAAAGAACTTCATGTCTACCGACTGGTGGAAGCACGAGAAGGCGGGGATGGTTTTAAGTTGAGCCACCTTATACGGTTGATTGGTTGTCTTTGCACTATGTTCGAACGCCCAATAAAAGGTTTGCGCGAGTTTGGATGAGCTAAATGGCTAGCAAATGGGGTGGACAAGAAGGGGCTATTTTTTCAACTTAAAATTCCATGAAAAAGCGCTATCAAGAAGTGACTCTGTGCATTGCAAACCATGGAAGAGGTGCTAGAAAGTGCGGGTGTGCGTGTATAAGATCAAGTAAAGCATTTGTATCATGACGCGAAGAAGTAAAATGTTTGATTATGGTTATGGTAGTCTTGTGATTTACTGATTATCTAGTGGGGCAATAGTTCTATAAAAAACTATAAGCGTTTTGATTGCGTTTATAGGTTTTTTTGTGTGTTTTGGATTAGGGCAAAAGCGTGCTTAAATGTAATCTCTTAGCGCGGAGACGCAGCGTATCCCAGGCTTCTTTCCATAGAGTGGTCTTTTATAGATATCATTGCGGGAATTCCAGCATGCGTTGCATTTGGGTACCACGGTGAAATAACCAAATAAACCGGAAATGAGGTAGGTAGAGAAAATAACGGTGTTACTTTTCGTTTTTCAGGCGCTTTGGTCATTTCCATTAAAATTGTTATTGCTGCCTTGTGATTCTCTGCCAAATTCAAAAGTGGATTCTCTAGTCGTACGCAACCTGAACATAACGCTCGATCTTCTTCGCGGAATTAGGATGTTTTGACGGCGTATTTCATGGAGATAAATATCGTTTTTGTTTGGAAAACATGAATTTGTATTGCTAGAGGCGGTCCCTTCATCTGTTCTTGTCAAACCGAAAGGCCAATTTTTTTCGCTGAATGTCTGCCCAGTTTTACTTTGTTTGAATCTAGTCTTAGCTCCAATGCTCCAGCTTGAAGACACTTTATATAGCCATGTTTGACAAGATAGTTAGGTTCTGCTGTAACTTAAGGTAGTAAGTTCTCTCGGCGCATGCGGTGCGGTACGCGCCCATGTAGGATTTCTTGACCATATAAGTATCAAACCCTTGAACACAGGTGTTTTTCTGTCAGGTTTACCTATAACGCTGTTCATTGAAAGTGAGTTCACCGTTGTAGGTGGGCATATCCACAGTGTAGTTGGTTAAGTCTTACCAACATTTGGATTGGCTCTCAGTTCCAACTTGCTAGCCAGGGCCATCTTCTAGGTTGTAGGCAATTTGTTGTTGCTTCTTACTTTCAAAGGCGATGTGTTAAGTATTTCGATGGTTTTTGAGCCTGCTGCGCCATGCCGCCAGAATGTGATGGCGGCGTTGAAAGCGGAATAAGGGCTTCTTTCAGGCGTAAATCAAATTGCTCTTCATTTTTACTTTTCGAGGTGAAAAGCGGATGTTACCAAGCGGACCAGTCGAGCTCGTAGTTGTGCGACACGAGGTCCTTCGTCACCTGCGGATAACAGGGACGCAGCATTAACAAAAATATCTTTCTTTTGCGCCCAAATCTGTGTAAATACACTAGCCATTTTTGCAGAAATACTTGATTACTGCGGGCTCGAGGTGCAAGTAGAGGAAGAGAGTGACATTTTGTTGCAGATCAAGTACAGAATCTTTCAGTTGTATTGGGGCATCCAGTTGCCAATTAGGGTCAATCAGCTGAGGTTCATAGCGGCATTACTTAAGTCATGAGCGTTAGCTGGTATGCAATTGGTGGTAATGCATCCATCTCTGCCATGTTTTGACGTGTTGGTTGCTTTAGTTTCTAAGTTTCTTTGATGATGGCGCCCTTGTGATCGCGCGCGGTAATATGGATTGATTAAGGACCTGATGTTAAGGTCTGCCTCAAGGCTCATGTCTGACCTTAATGTATGTATCATGACATGTTAATTGTTTTGTCTTGTTCCATATCGGTCAAACGGGGCCTTTGTAGACCCTAAGGGACGGCTGTGGTTGGAAGTGCTTGACTGCAACAGGAGTAAATGCGTTTAATGTTTTAAGGACACTGGTCTTTTTACACTGCTTTCTATCTGCGATTTTCACTTGCCGTGAGTTAACAATAAATGCTTGTTGAATTGATGTGGAGCCAGGGCTAGAGTAATTAAATGACACAAGTAAGGAGTATTTTTTTTGCTGGTGTCATTGGTCTTTCGCTTTTTAATAGTGTGTATTGGGCTCGTATCGATTCCAATGAGCGTCAAATAGTAATGGCTTTCTCTATTTGTTGCCGCAGGCGTATTCGTCGGCTGGTAAAAATCTGTGCAAACCTTAGGTCTTTGATGCGTCTCCAAAAAATGCGCCACGTGTAGTCGTCTAAAGTTGTATTACAAGCTCTCCTGCCATTTTTCTTGGGATTCCTGGAAATCGGAGACCGGTAATTGGAGGGTGCTGTTGCAGCAAGCACACAAGCCAGAAATCGACGATTGCATAGGTAAACGACCGTATTGCTGAGGCGCTTAGTGTTAAATAAAATCCAGAAAAATGTACTGCTTATTTACCAACAATGACACGGCGTGATGCAATGTTTGAGTATCAGAATGCGACGGTCATAGGGGATATGAAAAATAATCTCAAAAGCGCGATGCTGCTTTTCAATACAGTGGGATTGCTGCGAATGATAGTAGAGCGAAAAAATATTGGTAGTTGAAGGCAGTTCCTGTGCGGGGTGAAGTTCTTCTCAATCTACTGTCTCGAACCCTTATTTCACATCCGGTTTTGATGTTATTGTTATAAAGAGCAGAAGTAGTTAAGTGATACTGAGGAAAGCGTATTTTTGCGCTATTGTAGATTTAAGTTTACTTTGATGGCTGAAACCGAGTGAATCTGTAGACTGTGTTTCTCATAAATACCTGTGTGTTTGACGGGTAATTTTGATGAACCAGTTTGCGTCTTAGTCTTTTGAATAAAGGTGTCGTTGATTACCATTACCAAAAGACAGTGCGCTATCTTTATCAGTTATTAAAGTCGTTGAACGCTTTGAGTAAAACAAGGATAGGTTTTGGTGCTGAGGGCTTCTTCTACTATCGACTTTTATTGTATTCTCCTCGAGCGAGACCGCTTCAATGTTATGAGCGGAAATGTCAAGAGGCCATTGGCTAAGTTGGAGAAGACTCGATATTAGGATGTTGATAACGATTATAATATGCGTTGGTAAATGGTTACGAATTGGTTCGTATGCTTAGGCGTTAACGGCTCGGTGTCAGGATTTGGTGATTATTGGTTGTCTGCGGAAGGAGATAACGCTTATTGCTAAGTTCTAAAGCGGGTTGCTAACGATTTTCTTTAAAAACCTTTTTTTACATGAAGAGTTTCACTGTGTTGTTTCATAGTCTTGAAGCGAGAGAGCTAGAGACAATACGTGACTGGCAAATTATTGACCACTCCAAAGTTAAAAAATAGGACGTGTTTGTTTGGATGAGGGTAGAGTTTTCAGTAATAATTCGTCTGAAATGTCTGGCAATTGCTGCTCTTATTCTTCAAAGTATCAATGATACTAATGGTCATATTATTGGTGATGAATTGCTTGAAGCGGTAGGGCAAGTTATTCGTAACGCTTTCAGATGTTTTGGCTTGGTTTTGGAGGCAGAGTGTTTGTGTTGGGCTATGCGGGTGTTTGCATTTAATTTATATGTTGGAGGGCTTTTTGGGATGGTTTAAGCGTTTTCAAAAGAATTTACAGACGCTAAAATTGTACTTGGACTGCAGGTGTGGGCTATGTGTTTGTCAAGGCCTAAGGATTCATTCGAAGAGTTATCGTGTGCACAATAATTTTTACGAGGTAGCGCTTTAGGCGAGTGGGATAGTGATGGATCACTAATTGTAGATACGTTATAATGACAAAAAATACGCGCATATTCCATTTATGGCGCCGGTCATTTTTTGTCTAGATTTTCAGATTCAAATATTAGCTTTCAGATTTTTGGGAATGGGCTTAACAAGGCAGGACTTAGCTTTGCCTTTGTGACGCTTTCAGACTGTCCAAACAACAGAAGCGATCATTTTTTTTGTTTGTCTTAGTCTGCTGCACGATATTGCCTTACTTGATGTATTTGCATCCAGAATTGTTTGGATCTGGTTTTCGATGCGCCGGTGGTCTGTGACTGTTTAGACCTTTTGCTTCATAATTAGGTGGCTGATCCTTTCGCTTCCACATATTGGAAAATACTTCTTTGCCTTTTCTGCGTTGATTTGTTGTCTTTTGGATGCGTAAGTAGCTCGCCAAAGGTTGATGAGCGCTGACAGGGGAGTTTGCTTAATCTATGTGCTTAGGTCTGAAGTAATTGCTTTAGTTCGCATGGACCAGTTTGCGGTTCATTTCGGGTCTTGCACGCTGGATTTGCATTTCAAGTAATCGGCCCTGCGCGTGAAGACGAAGGACATGCGGTCGTACTGGCTCAACTGTGTTCGCTTTGAATCGCGCCGCTTTTGGCTTGGCATTCAGGTAAGCTTGCTTCTTATTTCATCACATAAGGTTTGCGTCAATACAATGGGCAAATCAATGCTGGGCATGGGAAAGTAGCGGATAGTACGGTAGCGTCTTCTTTGATCTCTATGCTACGATTTCGTTTTCTCTGGAATCGTAAGAGCGAGGTTCGCTGAATATTCGGACCACCATTCGTCTAAATGTGCTGCCTTGACGCCTTCGATCCTCAGTGTGAATGGCTTTTTCAATAACACGGATGGTAGTTGAGTTTTTGATTCAGTGTCTGTGCTGCATATCGTTTGTCTTAGGGTTCGCAATGAGTTATGACGATCGCACATTAGCATTCCGTCATGTTGCATCACAAATTACAAGCATTAGTGACAATAGATGATAATCTTTGACTAGGCCGACGGTTTGTTAGCTGACCGATGGTTCAGGTTTCATGAGACAATTTCAAGGCAAAGGCGTGCTAGAGCGATTTGGGTCGATCCCGGGTCATTGCTGATAAGTCTTCGTGAGGGAGTTTCGGGTCTTCTTCAAGGTGAGCTCGCGTAATACCCGTTACGAGAAGTGTTCCGTCTTCCACTAATAACATTCAAGGTTGGCCACTGCAACGATAGGGTGATCAGTTTGGACTGGTTTTGATAACTTTTGGGAGATTGTGGTAAAATAGTTTTACGCGCAAAAACGATGGTCATGCCTATCTCGGCATTAACGGATGCCGACATAACGGCCAATGCGCTAAGCTTCCTTGTTAAACGGGCAATTGCACCAGGCATGCCTAATCAACCAGGGTTTTGAGGTGTTCGGTCGCGCGCCAAGACCTACGCGGCGCAGAAGATAATTTCTTGATTTGTGGTGAGATGAGTATGATTCTCAAAGGGAACAAATAAACAATTTCATTCGATGCTTATAGCTCCTTTTGCCTAATTGGTCGGTGTTTTACCGTGCCATCTAGAATTTGTTGGTTACTGATGCGCTATATTAGCAACTTGCTTCGGCGAAGTAGTTTGCCTATTATTGAAGGCGACGGCATGCATTCACAAAGGCTTCTGGTATAGACATAGCTGGATACCTCGGCAGGTAACGGACAGTGTGTTTAAATGGTCTTTAGGTACTGCGGACTGGGATCGGTGGTTTTGCGCCAAGTCAGAATTTGCGGTTTTTGGGTGGGGAAGGGCCCATGATGATCATCACTTCGTTTAGTGCTTTACGGAACTTCGTTGATAAGCGGCGTTATTTTTTTGCGCTTTAAGTAGTAGGCGTCGTAGCTAACCTATCTGATAGGCGTAGTGCCGACATGATACGCTTTGAGATTCAGTGCGAAACTCCACGCGGAGGGGTACATATCCAGTAGGTCTTTCGGGTCGTCACGCGGTGGCCAAATCGAACGCCACTCAAACGAGGATTAGGTTTGATGAGGGCTTCAGAGGGCGGAATTATATAGTAGATGGGTATGCTGAGTTGTAAGGGTTTGCAATTGAAGGACGTGATTCTTCTTTGATGGTTGCGCACGTTTTCGAATTCTTCACTGCGACCATTAATGGGAATCAGCGACTTTAGAGTCTGAGACTTCTCCGAAAATATTCTTGTGTACCTTTGTTAAGCTGTTAATGGTTGCATTTATGTTGACTAATCAGTCGTCTGAGCTATGTTCGAAGGACGATTGAAATCTTTTTCGTCAAAGCCCGCTGATGGCCTGATTTTAAATGCTTGCACGCAGTCTTCGGCGCTTTTTGCATTGGGCGCTCGGCTTGGATCCGGTGAGCGTAAGCGATCATATTCGAAACGAGAACGACATTAAGTGGGCTTGAGTTCTGTGATCCGCAGAGGGGCGGGTTGTGCGAAATGATCCACGTGCTCGGTTTTCCCTGGGTAGTAGCAGCTACGAAGGCCTTGCGCAACAGTGCGGCAGAGCACCAGAAGACTCAAGAACATAGTTAAGTTCAGGCGGTTTTTACCGCACCGTAAAGCTGTTTTCGTTTAAGAGAAGGCCCATTGGCAAATTCGTATGTTTGTTGATTACGCACTTGACGGCGCCCAGTTGTGACATACGGGCTGGTGACGGCTTGATAATAAGTCGGCAATGAAATTATGGGCAGATTTTTAGAACCGCATGTGTGTGTGTGTGTGTGTAATAGATCTTTATGCTGTGCAGACTGGATGCTGTCAAACTGGTGCTTTTCGGCTTCGTGAAAGAGGGCTCGCCGCGGCGGCTTGTGGATAGTGGCTTGCGCTGGCTCTTTTGTGGGGGGCCTCCGTCCCACTCGGCAATGAAGCTGTTTCGTTGATGCGGTCAAGTTTGGCTATGGCTCGCGCTCAGACATAGCGTAGTGAGCTCGGCGACGCTGAAATATCTTCTGTTGGTATTTTTTGCAGGCTTATGTTCGAAATCTTTGGTCAAACATGCTTGGTTCTATTTAATCCGATATATACAGGTACTAGGAAAAGACGGCTTCGGTCTGAGTGCGTCGTAGGAATGCGATCACGGCGGTTTTCTTCAGTGACTTTGTCTTCTCTTAGTCCTTGGAGTCAGTTCAGCGGATTCGAAAGTGATTCAATGCTCGTATTAACAGATTGCATTTGTTCAACAAGCGATAATACGCTTGGATAGCGATCGTGATATTGATCGCCGGCGGTCTTCCTCTGTGAGGCGAGGCGAGCCAAGTGCGTGCAATTTTTTGCACGTCTTGTTGTCTATGGACAGTTCACCTGATTTTTGATTGTCGTTAAATGGCTTTTCTCTCTCCCGTAGCCGCTATTTCTATAGCCAACCTGAGTGGAAAAACTGCTTTTTTTTGTTAATTTGGTTTTTTTTAGTGCGACACAATGAAAATCGATTGGGGGTTTATTTTAAGATTTACGCGGAATAACTTGCATTGGGCGAGCGAATTGTTACATTTTGCACGCTGTTCGTATCGTATTATCGGCTGATTAGAAATTATGTTTTAAGAAAAATCAAGTGGCATGTTTCAAGCGATTTGTCTATTTCGACCTAGGACTGGCAAATACCCTTATTTCACGTTCTGGCCGCGGAATCGGCTTGATAGCCGTTCTGTAGTAGCCATTCGTCATAATGGGAATCAGAAAACCAGTAAGCGTCAGTGGTACTGTGCGAGCGTATGTAGCCAGTAACGCCAGGTGAATATTACGGCGATTCGACCGATGAAAGACGGCGTTATTGCTTGAATTTATGTTACAGAAAAATGCGCAGTACTTTATGCAAAAGTCACGAGAACAAGCTATTTGAGACCATACGCCACGAGTTTTGGTTTGTGTTCCCTGTAAGTCTACCCACGTCGACGTGTGCTATTAAGGAGGTTGCGTTGGGTGCGGGTGCACGTGAAGTTGTATATCATTGAAGAGCCAATGGCGTCCGCGATTGCGCTGCGTCTTCTGTTGTGAGCGTCAGGTCAATGGTGATTGATTTTGTGTGTCAACCGAAGATGCTATCTTTCGTTAAATGTATCGTTACATCAGAATCGATTCGTGTTCGTGGTGACCGTTTGATTGAAAGCAATTAGAACTATGTTACGTATGTCATTAACGGCAGTTTGATTTGGTGATGCTACGCGGACGTATTAAGCACGGAAATCATGGATATGCTTTACCATACAGGTGCAGATTACAGATCGATGTTACGTGGTCGTCAATTTTAGAGCTGAAGGTATTCCACGCTTCGTTCGTTTTCGAGCAGTACTGAAAAGCTAGACGCTGCAGAACCGCGCTTGCTCAAAATCGTTCAAGTTTAAAGGTGTTCTTGAACAGTCGCCTCCAGTGGAATTGGCTGGCGAGATATCAGGCGAGACTGATTGGCTACTTTAACTGGCGGCGGTGATATTGGTGCGTTGAAATCGATCGTCTGATCTCTCGATAGTGAGGAACCGGCGCTTGCGTCATTATTGCTCTGATGATTCGTTGACTGTGCTTGCTCGAGGCTCCGGGTGGTATGCGCGTTAGAGTGATGGGATAACCGCATCTGAGCGTTTTTACTTGCAGATATGAGTAAAGCTTAGGTGATGGCGCCCGCTCTCTCTCGCGCTTCCATTTTAATGCGAAGGTTATTTTGCACACTCGGTTGTGTGGTGTGGTTATTTATGTCTAATAAGTTGTATGATTGTTCGCTCGGTTCGTTATATCTAGCTCTTTCCGCAGGTGACGGCCTTCATTGACCTCTGCTTGATGACTCCAACAGTCGTCAGTGAACACCCCTCGAACAGTGCTTAATGTAGGGCTGGTGAACATTTGCCAGCAGCGAGGGACGTTAGTTAAGTGACAACCCAGTCTGCGTCTGAGATATTGGCTTCTTGCCGCAGTCGACAGCAGAGACTGGATTCCCTTCAAGCTGAAAACTCGTTTACGTGAATTGTCTGGCATGCTTCAAGGAGCTGAGACGAAAACAATATAGTCTATCGCGCGACATCGGATACGGGCTTTCGATCAGAAATGTCGGCGTACAAGTAACTAAACACACTAACTGATACGACAACGGTTTTTTTTCCTTCATTCGTATGGAGCCTTACCGTTGAGACCAGACCTGTTTTGGATGCCAAACGGCGTGTCGCAGGTTCACCGTGGTTGAAGCCCGGCCCCGGTGCCAGTAGGCCCGCTGGATTACTTATTCGCTGCACTGTAAGGTCCGATTTTTTGGTCCCATGTACCGGCCTCGCTCCTTCAGGCGAAAGTCTTCGGTAGGCCTCTCTCTCTGCGGCAACCGGGTTTAGGATATAGTTACAGCGGCTCGCAGGCTGAGCGAGTTGGTCTCCGTTTGTTGTCCTGTGTGCCGATGCATCGACATGAGATAATGCCGAGAGGCGTGATGTTCACATCGTATCCAGTTACAAGCCCAGATCATAGCGAGTGATCGCGGTGATTATACTACAGACAGCTGGGCGTTTCCAGCTATGATGATGGGTATATGTTCTGGGCGGCTTGTGTAGAAAGACTGGCCGTCTAAGCCCTTATACTCCAGGTGTTTAAGGCGCTTTGTCGCGGATCTCCGCGATTTCCTCCTCGCTCGGTAGGGCCTTGGGTGCACTCTGCGCCGGAAGCGTGTCGAAGCATGCCATATGAGTAGAGGGTCATCGGTCAAGCAAAGTGATATGGCGATATTCAGTAGCAGATTGGTTAGTAGATGTGTCGCTCCCTGTACATTGTATTCGGCACTCTGGAGTGAACTGCATGCGCGCTCTTGTAACCTTTGGTCCTCAGGGTCTGAGGGAGCGTCTCAATCGTGTCGGTTCAACCTGCCTCCGGCGGTGATGTCGCGTCTTTGGTGAGTGTTTCTTGAGATCGAATTAAAGTGGCGTTCAGGTTTCGTAGCTCTCGTGTGTGGTTGTAGCTGTACATTATTGAACCTCCTCCTGCTTGCCATGGGTTATAGCTTGCTTGGGCCCTTGCGGCGGAATGCTTCGCGGAATTGCGTTGGTTTGGGGTGCGGCAGAGCTGGTCGTCGACACGGCCAGATAGGCCCCGACAGTCAGGTCGGCCTGCTGCGATCGCATCGATCAGGCGCAGGTCGGCGTCGGCCTCGTACGGTCAGCACTTCGGCTGTGTGCAAGGTGCGGGTTCCAGCCGGGCGCGGTCTGTAGATCCACGTCGCCTTCAATCAAGGCATGGGCTGTGACGACTTTGGGGTAAAAGGGCTTGCGCCATTATGCAGCATCTCCTCTTGGAAAAATTCGGTTGTGGCAACGGGCTGCAGCACGCGGTGGCAAGGCCGTAAAAGTAAGGGCGGGCCAGCGAGGTCAGCCGCGGCCAAGGTCAGTGGCAGCGGTTCCAGCTGTGGTTTCGGACGATACGCTGGTGGTTGGCGCGCGGAGGCGTTTTCAAAACCAAGGTGACAGCGTGATGGGTGCGGTCGCGCCATGCATCAGCAGGCGGGCCTTGGGATGAAGCGCGTGCGGATTTCTTGCCCAATATAGATGCGGCGACTTCGCCCGCGCTGGCTTGTCGGCTCTGACTTCTCGAGTCATAGGTCAGCAAACCCCTTTCATATCGTGGACCCGTCAGGAACCGGACCGAAGCGTTGGCGGCCCCGCGTTTCGGTTCAAGCTTTGCCGATGGTGGCCAACGGCGGCAGAAGCAGACGTGATTCCCCGGGCACGATTGCCAGCCGATGCCCGATGGGCGTCCACGGCGCTCGATCTCTTTCGTCCAGACGGGCCAAAGACGTTCGCATCGCCTGACTTTCAGCGCCGCACAACCTGCGCGCCGGATTGGCCATGTTTCAACCAAACAGGTCATTGGATGGTTTCCTGCGCGGTGGAGGGCCGAAAGCCTTCCTTGCCACGATCGATCATCAGGGGCCTCGGCGGCGGGCCAGTTCAACGGATTTCGGGGAAATCCCAGCCGGTTCATAGAATCACCACATCGGGCCTCACCTAACGCGCGGCGGGCCTGGAGGTCAGCAATTCTGGGTCACCCGGGCCACCGCCCACAAAGGCCAATGTGCCGGCGCGTGCGGCGCGCGACTGGTGCGTGCGGCGAAGCAGATGCGTGGCTCAGCGCGTTTTTTCAACCGCCGTCTTGCCATCCGCCACGGCGCGGGGGGCCGCCAGCAGAAAGTAATATTT
>Ga0163217_1025514_pt1 | contig 11477 bp, 14 predicted proteins | sample SynspAceP_FD_185933 | JGI IMG/M metagenome (GOLD analysis project Ga0163217, IMG submission 185933) | Saline lake microbial communities from Ace Lake in Antarctica - Synechococcus sp. Ace-P (PacBio error correction) | ecosystem: Environmental > Aquatic > Non-marine Saline and Alkaline > Saline ... | reverse complement strand
CAGCGGCCAGCCCCGCTTCCGTTGCCGCGAAGCTGGAAGGCCCAGCAGGGGCCGGATCGGCCAGGCAGCACCACCCAGCCAGCCCCAGGCGCGGCTGCCAGCAGCACCCGCCGCTTCAGGCGCTCACCCAGCCAGGGGCCAGGCCAAGCGGCTGATGAAGGTGGATGGAGGTATTGCCACCACCGTGGCGGCGCGGCCAACGGCAGGCCGCCAAGGCGCTGTAGACGCCAAGAGCCCCGCGCTGACCGATTAGCAGGCCGCGCCGAGCAGCCAGGCCGCGGCGTTGCGCCCCAGGGAGACGGCCGGCGGGCGCGCAGCATCCAGACGCTTGATCGTTACAGGACTCACCACGGGCGGGCCAGCATATCCTCGCCCACCGCGCAGGGCGACCACGGCCTCTGACGCACACGCCCAATCAGCTGAAGGCCAGGGCGCTGATGAGCCATCCACAGCACTCCCCATCTCTGGTGTTCTCCGTCAGAATGGGGATCCTGCCGCGACCTCCACCGGTTAGTGTCGCTGGTTATGCCTGCCTCCATCCCTTGAGCCAGCCGACGCCTCCAACCTCGCCTCCACCCGCACCGATCGAGCGCCGTCAAGGAGCGCGCGCATTGTTGATGTTGGTCGGCGGAGCACGTGTGTGCTCAAGAAGAACGCGGAATTCGTGGGGATCTGCCCCTTCCACGACGGACAAATCGCCGTCGATGACGGTGTCACGGCCAAGGCAGTTTCTACTACTGCTTCATCCCTGTGGCGCCGGCTGGCAACGCCATCAAGTTCCTGAGGGAACACCAGCGCCCTCAGCTTCAGCGAGGTGGTGTGGAGCTGTGCCCGCAAATACCAGCTGCGGTCGAAACCGTTGATGGGCCCAGCAGAGCCTGCGCCGCCAGCTCTCCCATCGCGACGGCCCTGACTGCGTCCCCTCGCCCTGGCCGCCGGTTGGTTTTTCGGCAGCCAGCTGCGCAGCCCGGCCGGCGCCCCAGCCCTCGCCCTACCTCAAAGACCACGCCGCCCTCAGCGAAGCACCCTCGAGAGCTTCGAGATCGGCTACGCCCGCCGATCGCTGTGGGACGGCCTTGGCTCGAGCCATCTCAACCCAGGGTGGAAGGCCCTCTCGCCCGAGCTGCTCGAAGCGCCGGCCTGGTGGTCTCACGCGAAGGGCGGCCGAAGGCGTCTACGAACGCTTCCGGCATCGGTGATCGTGCCGAATTCCACGACGCCAGGGCCGGGGTGATCGGCTTCGGCGGGCGCAGCCTCGATTGGCGGTGACCCAAAATACCTCAACTCCCCGGAAACCGAGTGTGTTCGAGAAGGGCAACACCTCTTCGGCCTGGATCGCGCCACCTCCGCCATTCCCAAAGGACGGACCAAGGCCGGTGGTGGGTGGAGGGCTACTTCGATGTGATCGCCCTCCACGCCGCCGGCCTCACCAATGTGCGGGGCCTCCGCTCGGCCACGGCCCTGAGCAAGCCAGCAGATCACCCAGCTCTGCGCTGCTGCGAAGCCGCCGCTCGTGCTCAATTTCGACACGATGGCAGCCGGCGTTGCGGGTGCCGCCCAGGGGCGATCGGCGAGGTGGAGGCAGCGTGGCCGCAGGGCCAGCTCGGAATGCGGGTGCTGCACCTGGCCCGCCGGCAAAGACCCCGACGACATTCCTCAGGAACACGGCGCCGGTGAATACCGCGCCCGTGCTGGGCAAAGCGCCGCTCTGGCTGGTCTGCGATCGAGCAGGCCTGGAGGCAAAGGATCTGGCCCGCTCCGGACCAGTTCCAAGCAGGCCGTTTCGGCCCTGGTGGGCACTGCTGGGGCAAGCTTGCCCCAGAGCGCCGTGCGCAGCCAACTACCTCCAGCAGGTTGGGCCGAACGTCTCTTCCGGCGGTCAGGCCCGCCTCGCCCAAAGAAACTCGAGAAGACCTGCGCCTGCCAGGTAAGGGCGAGCGCTGGCATGGCACGCTCGGCGCGCTGGGAGAGCCGGCGATGGCAGCCTGCGCAGAGCGCGGCCGAGGGCTGAGCTGTTGCGGCTCTATCTGCACGCGCCCCGCCACCGCCGGCGCCATTCGGCGGTGAGCTGCGCCTGCGGAACTCGGACGATGTTCGCCTCAGCACCATCGCCTGCTCTGGGCAGCGCTGATCAGTCGAACGGGAAGGGACAAACCTCGGGTGCCCGGCCGGCTTGAAGCATCAACCGCGGCGACGACCCGGCGATGACCTCGCCGATCTCGATCGCCCCGGGCTCACTCGCCGCATCAGTTGTGGCATGGAGCAGAGCGAGTTGCTCGCATCGCCTATCACCCCCCTGCTGGAGCCCACCGAAGCTCCAGGACCATGACCCTTCTCCGACCCCGCTGCCTGCCAGTTGCGTGGAACCACAGCCGTGCTGGAGCGCCAGCGTTGCCTCAAGCGTTGCCGCCAACCTGCTCGATGCCTGGGCGGTCAGCGGCTGGAAACGCTCGAGCGCCTGCATTGCCCCTGCTGCTGGAGGAGGAAGACGAAACGGAGTTGCGGCAGCAGAGCCAGTTCCACCCAGGTCGTCACGCCTCGTCTCCATCAACATGGAAACCCGCGATCGACACCTTGTTCGCCGATTCTCAAACAAAGACGCCCTGCGTTTTCAGGGGCTCTTATCTACAACAGAGCGCAAACACATCGGCCAACCTCGACCGCAGCGCTGCGCCGGCCTGGCTGAAACGCTCGTGGCGGTGGCCTGAGCCTGCCAGCATCGGCCACACCAATTCCGCTTCCATCGATGCCCCCTGCCAGCGCAGACCACCCCCTGCGCGCAGCTGGTACCCGTCGCCTACGCAAAGACCTTGAGCCGGCCCGCCCCACCCCTTCACCGCTGCTCGGCGATGACCTGGTGCTCTGGTTACGACCAGCCCGCCAGCCAGTGGCGCCGCTTTTGCCGATCTCTTGTCCCCACCGGGCTTGCCCCTCTCCCCAGGGGCGGCCTGAACGAACCGGGTGAGCTGGAGTGCCATATCGACGGCTGGGAGTTTGATTGCGCGGCCACTGCACCGCCACCCCCAGGCCGATGCCGGCGCCACGAGCGACCACGCGCGCAGCCGCTGCCACCCTTACCGCCACCGTCGCGGCTCAGGGATGCTTTTTCGTTTTTGCGGTGATCCCAGCCGAAGCCGCCCGCCAAGTCCCTGGCCGCTGCTGCCCGTGCCTGGAGGAGAGCCGGAGCTCAGGAGCGTCAGGACAGCCTTCCGCGATCTCCCCTACGACGCACCTGACCCTGCTGGAGAACGTTGCTCGATGTCATCATGTGCCCTTCACCCACACGCCACCGCGGCAATGCGGCGACACCGCCGCCCCGTGAACCTGCAAGCTGACCAGCAGCGGGCCGGAAGGCTTCACCGGCCTCTGGCCTTGGGGGCCCGTCGCGGCACGCTCGGCAGCAATACACCACCTTCCTTGGCCGCCGTCGTTGATGTGGCACGACCTCCCGCCAAGGGCTTTGCCCGCCATCCTCACGTGGGTACGCCACCCCGATCGGCCGGGTGAATGCCGCCTGTTTGCCCGCTTCCCGTTCCGCTTTTGAAGTTCGGCCTGCCCGCCGAGCTGTTGAAAAGCTGCGGCCCGAGTGGTTGCAGCACCTTCTCCAACCATGTTTTGTGCTCGAAGACGACCAGGCCTTTCCTGCACTGGCAGGAGCGGGCGTTGCGGGCCCGCGCGGCAGCGCGGCCCTCGCCCCAGGCCTGCCACTTGGCCACCAGCTCCAGATCTCTATGTGCGCGCCCTGCACGAACTGGGTCGGTCGCGGGTTGGCGGCCAGCCGTTCGATTGCCGAAGCCCTGCCCGGCGCGCTTAGAGGGTAAGGGCCCCCTGCTGGAGCGCTTACGACAGCCATTATACCCGCCACTGCCGCAGCTGCCGCGGGCGCTGAATCGGCGCCTGAACAGCTGCAGCCCCTGCTCGTGGCTGGTGCTGTTGGCCCTGGGCGCGGCGGCCTGGTGGGGTGCCTCGCTGGCGGCGGCCGTCGAGCTGCTTGCTGGCTGCCGCGGCGGCGGCGTGTTACTGGCAGAAACAACCGCTGGCGGAGTCAGTTGCGCTCGGGTCAGGCCGGTGGCCCGACCGCGTATCGCTTCCTGACGACGGGCCGCTGAGCACTTTGGCGCCCGTCACGCCCTTGCACCACGGGATGTCATCCAGCCGGTGTGGCGGCGCGGAGAGGGCGCTTCCGCTTCTCGCCAAGGCGGCCGCAGGCCACAGGTGCAGGAGGCCCACTGGACGGTTTGCCACGGCCATAGCGGCGATTAGAGCCCATCGACCGTGGCCATCAAGGCCTCGCGGCGACGGCTGCTTGGTCGGGCGGCAGGGGGGGCAAGAACAGGTGTGTGGCTTGCAGGCGCTCCTCGGGCTGCAGGTTCTGCGGCAGCACACCGCCTTCTGCAGTGGTGGTGGTGGTGGGGCCGCAGCAACCGTGTTCGAGCCAGGGCAGGGCGGCGGCGAGGCAGCACGGCCGTGTCGTGCTGGGCCAGCGCAGGGTGACGGTGGGCGCCTTGCTGTTAAAAAACTGGTGCCGTTGAACGGGGCTGCTGCGCACGAACACCGTGATCGTTGTCGCTTGCGCTGGTTTGCTGGCGCCGCAGCTTTCTCGGCGGCGCGGCTGATGTAGGTGGCGATCGCCTCACAGGCAAACTGGGGCAGCGCTCGCGGATCGGTTCGCTGAAGCTGCGGCCTGACGCAGGTTTCCTGCTTGGCGGCGGGCACCCACCAGCGGCAGGCAGCTGCGGCCGCGACAATTCCTGTGCAGGCGCAAACCCCCACCACACCGCCTTGGCCCGCAAGCTCACGCTGGCAGCTCGGCGCAGCTGCAGCGCATTGGCCACGGCCGCGCAGGCGGGCACCAGCGCGAGAGCTTGCGGCCGATTTAGCCCCAGACGTCTTCGATCGCCACGGCGGCCAGCCAGGGGCTCGGCGATCGGCCACGGCGTCCGAGATCGAACACGCGCCATGGAGGGTCCGGCGTTGGCCAGCTGTTGGCCAGCTTGGCGAGCACCTTGGAGGGGGCAATGCCCACCGCCACCGGCGCCCCCAGGTGGCGCCGGCACCTGCCGGGCGCCAGGGCCAGGCGCCCCAGCGCTGAGATCGCTACTGGCGCCCGGTGCAGGCGGCCGAAGGCTCTGTCGATCGAAGTAGACCTCCAGCTCCTCCACCCAGGTTCGAGGGTGGCCATCAGCGCTGGCTCATGTCGGCGATGAGGCCGTAGTGGAGCTGCGCACACCACGCCGAGACGTTCGAGGTCGCGGCGCACCTGGAAGTAGGCGTTGCCCCATAGGCGATGCCCATGGGGCGCGGGCTTCGGCGCTTCTGGCCCCGGATGCAAGCCGTCGTTGTTGGAGGCACCACCGCGCCGTGCCGATCAAGGAGAGATCGAGCGCCGCCTCGCAGGAGGCATAGAAGTTGTTGCCGTCGATCAGCCACGGTGGCCCAGGTCATCGGCGCGCTCAGAGCGGGTGGATGGCGTGGATGCCACGCCCCAGAGGCGGAGTCGTCGGCATCGCGCTGAGCTCCAGTGGCGGATAGGCCGGGAGTGGGCGGCCTCCACGCAACCGGCCCCGGTGCAGCGCACAGGCGCTTGAGCGTGAAGGCCCCTCCGACACCGCCACCCGATCCGGCCCGGGCGGGGCTCGGACGCTGCATCGACGATCAGCAGATCGCGTGGTGGAGATGCCGGCGCCGGTCAATCGAGTCACCGCTGACGCGCAGGAAAGAAGGTGCTGCTGGGGCTGGCCGGATCAGGCTGCTGCGTGAGGTCGATGCCCACCTCCAATTAGTTCGTCGTAGGCCGGGCGAGGAAAACCAGCGCACCGACTCCAACCGCCAGGGGCAGCGCCAGGGCCGCGGCGACGGGCCGCAGCGGGCCGAGCAGCTCCAGCGGGGTCAGCAGCGGAGTCGGGGCGGCGGCTCACCGAACATGGGCAGGGCAGAGGCGGGCTCCCAACCTTAGTTGTGCGTTTTGTACTATCGCCTTATCGAGCTGTGTCGCTGCGGGCGGATTTCAGTTCCTTGCCCCCTTCAGTCCTTGTCCCCTTCAGTCATCGTCGACCTTCAAGCAGCAGCTGAATGGAGATTCGACTTGTACAGCTCTTGTGCTCGCCGCGTGGCGCCCGCAGGCTGCGCCAGCGGTCCGCCGCTTGGTGGTCGCGCTGGCCTGCCGGGCCGGCTGCAGGGCCACGGCCCGTTCGCGGCGCTGCTTGCTCCTGAGCGGTTGCCTCCAGTTCCTTGCAGGCGCTTGCAGCAAGGGGGGGGCACCGTGGCCATCGGGCTGGCCCGGATCAGCTCACGAACAGCTGATTCGGGATCCTGCTCGGATTCGATCGGGTGGAGCCGCGCGCCCGCGCGCCGGTTGGTTTGGCCTTGGCGGGCGGCACGCCGGCAGCGGTTGGGGCAAACTGCGGCCCAGTTTGCTGGAAGGCGCTCCAGGCTGCGCGTAATCGAAAGCTCATATCAGGGGGCAGTTCCAGCGTGTCGCGGGTGACGCGGCCGGTGACGGGATTTGGTGCGGTGGCGCTGGCGCAAGGAGCTCTTGAGCACATCGGCCCGCAAGGGCCGTTGTGAAGTCGGCGCCGTCGATCGCCACTTGATCGAATTCGGTGTTGAAGGCGAAGGCATACTTCCAGCACGGCATCGCGCAGGTCGGTGCCGTCCAAGCACCGCCGAACGAGCGTGGCCATGGACGCAGGTCGCGGCGCGCAGGTTGGCGTCCTGCAACTATGGCGCCGACAGGCTGGCGTCCGCGCAGGTCAGAGCCGGAGAGAATTGGCCTCGCGCAGGTTTGGTGAGGTTGAAGGTACCCACGTCAGGTCGCTGTTCGTGGAAATCGGCGCCGATCAAGCACCTGTTTGGCGTAATCCATTCCCGCCGCGTCGCGGGGAGCCAGCCGGCCAGCCCACTAGCAAGCAAACAGGCCCAGACCAACGAACCCAGCAAGGCGGCATGGCAAACGGTTGAGACAGAGAAGGGAACTCTAGAAAAGAAGAGGTCAGACATTCCATGGGAGCGCATCACGCCGCAACAGTCGGAAGAATCGGCGGGCGGGATTCCGGGCAGTGGGCCCGAGCAGCGCGCCCTGCGCCTGTTGCGCAGCCGCGGCTGGAGCTGTTGGCGCGGCGCTGAGCCCTGTCGCTGGGGTGAACTCGATCTGCGTGGTCGCCAAGCGGGGACGCTGGCTTGCTGGCTGGAGGTCAAGGCCGCGGCGTTGCGGTGCGACGGCTGGGGTGTGGCGGCCCTGGGTCCCGCGCAAGCGAGCCGGCGGCCGCGCCTGGGCCTGCTGGCGGCGGGCCATCCAGCAGCGCGACACCCGAGACCCTCGAAGTGGTGTTCAGCCCCATGGCTGCCCCTGCCACCGGCGCCGCCGGAGCGGTCGCTGGTTGCGGCTGGATCAAATGGTCGTTGAGGCGACCAGGCGGCACTCTGGAGGTGTGCCCGCGCCCGCTGCCATGGACCTTACGCGCCCACGCAGCCCCGCAAGCCGCTTCGGGCCAGCACTGCTTAACGATGCGCCGTGCTGCGACGGCATCAGTGGCCGCCGCCGGAACCTGCAGCCGGGCGAGTCGAGTAGCTGGAAGTGGGGCCGGCCGCGGCCCCTGACCGAACAGTTGCTGGCCTCACCGGCGGCGCTGGTGGCAGGCGGTTGCGAGCTCGACGCGACTTGGTGTTGGGCCTGGCCCAGCGCTTGTGGCGTATGATCCCGTTGGTTCAGCCTGACTCAGGCGACGCGGCTGGCGGTGCCCCTGCCCGCGGCCACCAAGGTGGTGGCCAAATTTCCGTTACAACATTCACCAGGCCCGCTGCTGGAGGGCTCTGGTCGGTCGCCTCGAGAAGCCCATCGCCGGTTCCCTACAGCGGCTGGTGCTGCTGGTGCAGCAGGAGTGGGCCAGCGCATCCGGGCCGGCCGGGGCAGCCAGCGCCTTCAGTGCCCTGAGCGTGCGGATGCAGCTGCTGGCCATTGCCGCACGGTCTGTCGGTGCCGCCCCGCTGCTTCAACCGCCACCGAAGTTGCACTCGGAGGTGATTCGTGATCGAGCCGCGCCGCCGGCGCAACGGCTCGATCCAGGCCTCGCGCGGCGGTGGGGGACGGCTGCTGCGGCGTGCTTCCCAGCCGCCGCAAGAGTGTGCGCAACAGCCTGGCGGCCTTGCTGCCGCCCGAGGAGCTGGCATTGGCCTGTGGCGCTGAGAGGGGGCATTGATCTTTGCCCAGCTGCGTCCCCAGACCTGCCCCGGGAGCGCTGGGGTGGCCCTGGCCCGCCAAGCCTTGGCTGATGAGAGGCCCTGGCCCATCTCCTCACGACGCCGCGCCAGACAACAAGGTGGTTGTGCTCCTGGGCTCGAGATCACCGTTCCTAGGTGAGATTCACAAGGGAGAGAATCCCATTGGACGACACGAACCAACAGCGCCCGTGGCCAGGGGAGTGCATTGGGCCTCAAAGCAGGTCGGGAGCTGGCCGGCGCCGGACCCCCGCTTCGCGGAGGCCCTGGCATGCCATTCCCCCCAGGAGGCGGCCTTGATGGGCAGCGGCGCAGGGCGTCACTGTCACGCCACGCCCTCTTGCGTAAACGCGGGGGCGGTTGCTGGACGGCGGGACTGCCCCCCCCCCCCCAAAAACCCCCCCCCCCCCTTTGGGCGCGGCTGAGCTCGCTTGACTGACGCGGGGCCGGCCGGGCTTGAACTCGGGCGATTTTACCCGCCCGCCCGCGCGCACCGGATGCCGATCTGCACGTTTACAGGCCACCGGCAAGATCAACCTGCACCTGGAAAGTGCTCGGCCTGCGGGCCCGACGGTTTTCCACGAGCATGGCGATGTGATGCAGAGAGCCTGGATCTGCGCGATGAGTGGGGCCCTGAGCGCCCGGCCACAGATGGGTGCCTCCACCTGGTCTGCGACCAAGCCGCCCTGGACCGACGGATGGCAGCAAACCTGATCTGCGGGGCACGCCGAAGCCCTGCGCCGCGGGCTGCAACGGCCCGCAGCTTGGGGCGTCTGCCCTAGCGTCAAAGCGCATTCCGGTGGGCGGCGGCCGCGGGGGCTCAGCGGATGCCGCCGCCACCTGCTTGGCCTGAACCAGTTATGGATTCTGGCGCTGGACTGGCGCGACCTGCAGGCCCTGGCGCAGAACTCGGCTCCGATGTGCCCTTCTGTAGCTGGCTGGCGGCACCCAGCTCTTGCTCGGGCGGGGGCGACGACTGGAGCCCTTCAGCTACTGCGGACCTGCCCAACTCCGCTTGCCAACTTCGGCCCTGTTCAAACTGAGAGTGTGCTGCTGATCAAGGACCCCACGGCGAGGCGGTCTCCAACCCCCCTGGCCGTATGGCCGTTTGCGCGAACTGCGCGGCGAAACTTCTTACCTGGGCGCGAGTGGATTTCGAAGACGCCGCCAGAGCTGCGCCGAGGGGTCCCTTTGCTGGCCCCCTGGCCGGGGAGCGACCATTGCCGCCCCTGCGCAACATCTGCAGTCAGGTGGTGGAGCCGGAGGCAGGCCAGCGTGCGCCAGGGCCCTGAGCCCTGCTGCGCCAGGCCGCATGGCGCGCCTGGGGGTGGCGAGAGCAGGCTTCGGGGCCAGCTCCTTTGCCCTGTTTATGCGGATATCAGCGCGCGGCCGAGCGGCCCCGGGCCCAGCTGGCCGGAGCACTCCAGGCTGAGGGGTTCGAAAGCTGGGTGTTGCCGCGCCCGCAGCATGGAGTCCGCCTTGATCGCGACGCGCCTGACGATGAGCGATTCACGCCCCTCACCAGCTACCCAGGAAGCCTGCTGAGCCCGCAGAGAAGCGGCGGGTCAAAAAAACGATCGGCGCAAGGGGCGCTTCAGCTTTCTCTCCGGAGCGCTCACCAGTGGCCTGTTGGCCTGGGTGTCATTGCAGCTCAGCCAGCGGGTCGTGGTTATTACGCCCTGCATCCGCCACAGTTCAGCAAGCCCTTTTGCCAGAGCATCGCCACAGGCGATGAAAAACCCTGGTGGTGGGGATGAGCTTCCTGGCACCTTCACCTTGCTTTGTCTTTTTTTTTTTTTTTTTTTTTTTTTTCTCGGGCTCGGACATTTTGGGGTGTTCATTCGCAGTTCACGCCGGCTGGTCGGGCAGGAGCTTTCCCTAAGGCCACAGAAGAGCAACGCTCAGGATCCCATGACCCCCACGACCTGTCGGTCTGCTCGCGCTGCTGCTCTCGCCGGGATGCTGCTGTCGGGTTCTGCTGGCTCGGCCACCTTTTGCGGGCCCCCCCGGGGCTGAACGGCTCCCGGCGGCCCGGTGCTTACTGGGGCCTGAGATAAGTTGGCCGCTCCACCGCAATCGCCGGGTCGCACCTCCCTCCGTGGCTGAGACGCTCCTCTTTCACGCCCTGCGCGATGCCCATCGACGAGGAGGATGGTGCGCGTGATGGGACACCGTCTGTGTGTTCGGCTGAGGACGGTCGGCGAGTACGGCGGTTCCTAACAAAGTCACCAAGGACCTTTACGAGGGAAATTACGGCCAGTGGGCGGGTCCGACACCCCGATCGCCTGAGAACAGCTTCACCGGATTGGCCGTCGCGCCGCCATGACGGTGGCCTGCGGCCGATCGTGGAAAGGCCATTGAAATGGGCTTCCTGTTTGCTCGCTTAACAGGATCTCCAGAACAACATGGGGATGCTGACGCTTTTTACACCAGCGGCGGCAACTTACACGATCCCACGGGGGTGCGGGCCCCGGACGGCGTGGGGCACGCCAGCTCGGGCGGAAGCACAGCAGCGCCTGAGGGCCTTATTTTCACGCCGTGCCCGGGCCATTCAAAAATCGTGCGGTGAAGCACCCCACCAACGGCCAAGGGGCTGAATGAAGGCCGGCCATGCGCGACAACCAACCCCGTTGCTCTCATCTTCGGCATTGTGCTGCCTCTACAAACCTCAGCGAGGAAAACTGCCCGAGGGTGATTACATCCTGCGCCCGCGGACCAGGCGGAGGTGGTGCGCGAAGGGCCGCGAAGCGTTCCACGATCCTCACCTACTCGCCGCATGCGTCCACCACGCCTCAAGGCCGTCCAGAGCTCGAAGCGAGGCGTCGATGTGGAGCTGATTGCGGACCTGATTCAGCCTTCAAGCCATTCGATCTGCGAGACGATCACGCGCTCGATCGCAAGACCCCACAAAGGTTGCATGGTGGTGGAGGAAATGTTATGAATAAACGGGCGGGCCATCGGTGCTGAGCTGATCGCCCTGATCACGAGCACTGTTTCGGGATGATCTCGAGCCAAGCCCCTTTCGCGGCTCTCACAGCCCAGGACCATCCCTTACCCCCTTACAAACGGCCGGGCCTTGGAGGAATTTTGACGAATTATCCAGGGCCCATTCAGATCGTTTAGGGCCGGCCACCCCAGCTCAAGGACCGGGGCGTTTTCTGAGATTGGCACCGCCCACAGGGGTGGTTCCGCCCTTGATCCTGGCCCTGGCCATTGCCGCTTGCTGCGTGCTGCCTCCTTCCGCTCCAAATCTCTCCTTT
>Ga0163217_1013691_pt1 | contig 11477 bp, 6 predicted proteins | sample SynspAceP_FD_185933 | JGI IMG/M metagenome (GOLD analysis project Ga0163217, IMG submission 185933) | Saline lake microbial communities from Ace Lake in Antarctica - Synechococcus sp. Ace-P (PacBio error correction) | ecosystem: Environmental > Aquatic > Non-marine Saline and Alkaline > Saline ... | reverse complement strand
TCCATAAAAGTCAATCGCGCGAGGTGAGTTGGTCGCAAGTAGGTATAAGCAATCCAGATCATATCAAAGAGCGCCGGGCGCATAGCTTCCCATCTTCAACCGGTGAGCCGTGGAGGACTATTAAAAACAATGCCATCGAACTTAATTTTTTTTCACGGTTGTTACGTAGCCTAAAAAATCGTTGAATCCAACATTACTTTCCTCCGGTCTCGGGGAGATGAATGCCAATTTTCCTCGGATAAAATCAGGATTAATTGAAACCACATCCATACCGTTCCCTAATCGATGGTTTTTTCGGACTACGGGGCCGCACTTTAAGTGAGATCACGAGATTCTCCCGGATGTAGCCACAGTCACCAAGGGCGATCTTTTTCTTCATATATGGAGGCAATGGCGTATGCGAATTACGGCCGATTTTTTGCGGAAAAGGCGGGAAAGAAAGTTCCCCATAAGATTCCTAAGAATTTTGGCCTTCTATCCACACCGCAATTTTCAAAGACCTGAAAACGCGCTCCTTATATTTTATGACCCTTATTTCACGCATTCACCCAAATTTTAGAAATATGATAAAAAGTATGAAATCGACGCTTTTGCCGCTCATCCTTTTGGCCTTTGTAGGATCAAACTCTATACGTCGCAGGGGAGCTCAAACACAAGTAACCACTGGAAGATGTGTTTAGGAAAAAAACACCTTTTTCCAACACAACAACACCGTCAGAGGCATCAACTGGATGAGAGATGGGCCACATATGTATATCACCACCCAGACTCAATCAGAATTGGGCTTATGTTCCTATGGTTGGCTGAGATGATTAGCAACAGGAGCGCACAGCTGCGAATCTTGACATGTGATGGGAAAAGCTTTGGGATTGAATCTTCAGTAGCTATGTCTTCAATATGGTGAGAACCAAAGCCTGGTGGCAACCATGTAGAATCGAAGCATCTATCGACGCTCTTCCAAAGGGATTTCTACGTGGCTAGATATGGGCCAGACTGGCCAAAAGCCAAGGAATTGATGCCAAGGGTGAGAAATCCCTGATGCCTCCCTCTTCTCCACGATAAGGACAAAGTGATTTTTGGAAAGACAACAACTTGACATTGGTTCGAATGGCCAACAATAACTTGACGGCAAATCCACGAAAAAGATGGGAATGCAACCCAAAATCATTAATGTTGCTTGGCGGACTGGGGTTTACGAAGAGGAATTTTTATGGCTCCAGGCTTTACGAAACATGGTACTCCTTGATGACAGCAAGATTGGCACTTTATCCGCTTTTGATGAGGTCTGAAGTTCCCTGTGAAATTATCAACTCATGGCAGGCTTGGGTCTTCGCTTTATATCCAAGCAGGATTCACAAATTCTACAATACCCGAAAAAGCTGAGAAAAGCAATTCCGCTGATTGAGGCATCTTCATGTTGTAACGAATCTAGGCTCTCTTCCAAAATTCAAAAAAAATTTGAATTGTCTGGAAACGAATCGATATTTCACGCTACCAAGAATCTATTTGTGACGAAAGATGTGACATCAACTTGCTTTTCATTCGACTGAATCGTCTTCAAATCAGATGGAATTCTGTACCATCAAATGCAACAAGTCGGGCGAAAGTTAAAATTTGGTCATTCTGAAAGTTCACAAGACCATAATGTTGAGACCTAGATTACATGACGACTGCGAGTATTTGAATGATGGGAAAAACTTTATTCGACTTCGAGCAAGATGGCTACAAGCATAATTTACCACTTCATAATCCTGGATGAAGTCTGATTTCGTTCAGATTACCACAGGGAATATGAGGAGGTTGATCTGAGATGGTTGGCATAGAATGAACAAGGACAAAAGAAAATTATTTTTAATCTCCTCAGAAGTATCCCCGATGGAGCGCAATTTCTATGTAATCCGATTGGATGAGAAGAAAGCAAAAAATCGCTTACTCCTTCGAAGGGAACTTGCATACTATCAATATTATGAGTCCGGATCACCGGTTTTAACATGGGACTATTTTTCAACTACCTCAAAGCCAGTGGATACCGGTGGACGCTCAACCCGAAGGAGTGGGAAGGAAGATCAAGTTTTACGAAGATAATGCCTCCAGCTGAATACTATTTTAGGCGACTTTCGATTATGGGAGAAAAGGTTTTTAACTTTTCCAACAGTCCGATGGGACTTCGCTGAATGGCACCTGACTCAAGCGAAGGATTTTTGACTGCCAAAACAAGAAATATTCGGTAGCTGGTGTAAGTCTATGGTGGTCCAGGCATCCACCAAAATGTGATGAAATTTCTGGCTCTGGATCGCGTGAATTTTTGGCATCAGACCTATTGGGTTGGCAGAAGGAATAATTGTTAGCCATGATATTTGATAACCGGGGAACTGGGGCTCGACGGTCGAGATTTCGCAGCATGGCTTACTATGCGATCTTTGGGAGTTTGGGAAACAGGTCGATCAGATTGAAGGTGGGGAAACTACTTGGCCAAACTGTCCATTTATCGACCCTGCCGAAAGTGGGGAATTTGGGGTTGGTCCTATGGAGGATATATGTCCTCACTAGGTTTTGATGCAGAAGGGAACGGACGTTCTTCGCAAACGGCAATATTGCCGTAGCTCCGGTGACAACTTTGGAGATACTTTGCGATCACGGATCTTATTACGGGAGCGCTATCCTGCAAACTTCCATTCGAGCCTAAACTCCAAGCGGAGATCACGATGACCAATAAGCCCGATCATGCATGTTGAGATAAATTACGGGGAAATTCCTTGGCCTAATCCATGGTACAGGAGGTATGATAATGTGCACTTTCAGAATCTCTGTTAGATATCTGGCTCAATGCTTGTTTAATCACAGCATAAGCAATCGAGACATTTACTACGCCAACTCGACAGTCACGGAATCTCTGCGGATGAAATACATACCTTGGCATCTCTATTCGAATGATGACAGGATTTCTTGAAGCGAAAAGCTTTAAAATGAAAAGGACCAGGGATATCTGCTCCTTTTTACATGATTTTTAAATCATTCCGGGATCTGATCAGATAGATATTTATGTCGGTAATGTCCACGAGGGTAAAAGTCAATCTTATCGATTTTGTTCTAGTTTGTGGTTTGTAAACAAGACCCTGTTACATATTCATTCGAGCAAGTAGCAGATTGACCTACTATACGGTAAATATCGAATCCCCACGACGAAAAGTGCCCTCCGTATAGAGGGTGTTTCTTAATTAGAATTGTACATTTATTTTTTTTTGTGAAATGCGTAGAACATGCAAATTTTCTTCTTTACTCCATAATCATTCACAGGAGATACTAAATTAACGAAATCTCGAGTTTTTCTTGGAAGAAAAAAGTGTGTGAAAAACCTTGCCCGCAGTCACTTATACATTGAAGTTGCTCAGTTAAACCAGCATGCTCCAAGCAAAATGATTCCAGTCCACATTTTTCTAGTTTTTAGCGCTCTTTGATCTTTTTAATTTTTCCTGTGCCCTCACAAAAGAAGGTCGGTACAATGAACCCCGTCAATCAAGTGAATCTCCTACAGCCAACAACATTTATACTGGACTTCCTACTTATAGGTACGGGGAACTACGCCTACAGGAATAGATTGCTCTGCTAGTTGGTTTATCCACTCTTTTCTATCGGTTGGGATCCATGAAATGCCTCGAACTCTCAGCGATCACAAAGGTGAGAAGGAAAAAAGCTATCATAAAAGAATGATAGAAAATCCAATCCCGCATGGTCGATCTACCTTTTTTTCTCGTGCGCCGACCCGAAGAACAGCGGCAAACAACAGTCACTCACTCAGGCGGATTATGTTACAAGGAGGCTTAGCCAAAACTGATTATTCGATTTTATTCATTCTTCCACTTCTCCCTTGGGTATGTATCTTTCAGGAATGTACTGAGCAATAACTACTTGCGGCCGGAACAGGGCATTTTTTTGCATTTATGGTAATCCTACGCCGCGAGGGTGGTAGCTTTGTTGGACGGTATATAAGATATATAGTTAGTCTAGTAAGTGTCTCATAATTCCGAATCATATACAATCACGAATTAGACAGAGGAGGGTCTATTCATGGTTTCTCTCATTCTTCATCAACGGACGGATGATCCGCGGAGGCCGTATGTATAGTTTTTTGCCGAAAATATTTCCCCTTTGCCCCACATATATTGGGGTTGGTTTAATAAATTAGGACACTTCATGTTCTAGTCTGAACTGGCTCAATTTTTTTCACCGGTAGATCGGTAAGTGTACAAGGTACTGCCGACGATTGTAGATATCCAAGACCCATTAACTCTCGATGTCATCCTCCGGATTCCGGCTTATTTCTCTCCGAGTGAAGTAATAGCAAAGATGATCCTGAAGTATATAACTCTGGAGGTGACGTTTTGCCAGTAAAATCGGTAATGGAGCCGGATTTTTGTGACTTGTTTTTCCTCGCACCCAATCGATGGAAACGTCGTTCCCTATCCGGATGGGTTTATACCTTACACGACAAGCAGCGCGATGGCGGGGGCTGCTGGCACCTAAACCATAGAATGATACTGGTCAAGTTGTGTAGGGATCGGATGGGGAGGGTTCAAGCTCACAGCTTTCCTGTCCGGGGTTGGATAGGCAGCACAGCAGCAACCTATCCGCATGGACTTTTCCAAGAATGGGTACCTCTCGGATGGCATGGAAGTACGCAGATTCTCGTTCCACCTCGATTTTTCTTGTTTTCCTTCCATACCTGGCTGAACTTCCGTACATTTGTGTGCAATATTGTCGAAGGGTATGCGTAGAATCTTATATGTTGCGAACACGTTGCGCACTCAAGTTGTACATGAGCTCACCGGTGAAAGAATGTGCCTAAGTCTATTTTCTGCACTTCTTACTACTAAGCATCAGCCCCTAGATTTGAGATCTTCTCTACTTCTACCGAAATACTTTTCACAGAGTATCAAAGTATCGAGCTTGATTGAGCTTATGCAAAAAGGTAGGAAGGATCGGATTGTTCGGTAGGGTTGCCGGTGTAGGTAAAACGTAGTTGATTCGGAAAATTGATCCAACAACATTGCAAAGCATATGCAGGTTCTAATCTGTATTGCTCGGGTGGCGTGAGGTACCCCGAAGAAGGAAATGACCTTGACTTCGCGAAGATGATCGAGCAGGAATCGTCGGTGGCATGAATTCGTATACACAGTCGTTGAGGACAGAAAGGTGGATGGGATCTTTCAAGGAGATTTGAAAAAATTTAGAGACTTCTATAGAGCAACTTCGTAGTTTGGTCAGATGAACGAGCCCTCCTTGGGCGCGGCACGGAGTCGGCTCACTTGAGTGGGTTTGATTGTCAAGAATATTTATAAGAGATAGGTTGATGGCGAACGAAGGCGGAAAAAGATATCCTTTTCTTTATCGAACAACAGTTTCCGAAAAACTTACTCAGGGCTGGACTTCTAAGTGTCAGCAACTTCTGGTCGTTATGCCATACTGGCAGGTAGAGTTACAGCCAACTTTGGCAAACCTGAAATGCCCGTACCATGCAAGAGCGAATACATCCACAAAGAATGGATTCAATACATCACGTTCAGGCCTTTATGTTCCTAGCTGATGACTTGACCTGATCCAGCTCCCGCGGACGACTTTCGCTCACTGAGATGCTACTACAGTAGCTTTCTAGAAAGAATTCCGCCAGCAGCTGTGGAATACTATTCCAGCGGAATGATCACCTTTGGGATTCTACTTCCCGAATTCTTCTCCAGATATTCTGGCGCGAGGCAGCATTAACGTTGTGCGCAGCAGCCGTGAAACGCAGCAGTTCCTATCAGCCGCTACAAAAGAATTCCCGGCAGGATTATCTTGCCATCTTGGGCATGGACAAGAGGCTTTCGGAGGAAGTAAGCAAGTCCGGCACAGGCAAGACCGTGTGCAGCGTTTCTTGTCTCAAGCCGTCTTTTCGTAGCGAAGGACAGTTTTTCACAGGCTTAAAAGGTGGTTCTTGGATAGATATCAAGGAACGAGTCAAAGGATTCACCATGATTCACTTGGATGGGGAATTGGCATCCACCTTCCTCTGAGGCAGCGTTCAACTTGGGTAGGGTTAGCATCGAAGATGCGATCGCTAAGGGAGAGAAAAGGCTAGTGAAGTTAATAAATCAATTGTTAGTTTTTCGGTGTTCAGTTTTGATAATCGAAAATGACACTTTGTAATATATTACTGGAAGAAACTTCCCTCATTATGCATTTCTTCAGACACAACCGCAGGGGTCTCCAAACGACATAAAAAATGCCATGCAATTATGGAAATCGGTCACAACCAGACAAAACGTGAATTTCAGCGGTGAAGGTGGAGTGAAGCGAGTTCCCAGGACTCGCGTGGAGCATTCCAGGTCTTACACTAATCACGCCTCCTTTGGTTTCGGCACTTAGCAAAAGGGAGCAGTTTTCTTTTGAGCCACTGCAGAAGGCAAGCAGACGATGATGTTCGATGTCGGGGCGTAGTGGAAGTTAAAAGATAAGTTGATTGTATTGTGGTGAAAAGTAGTACGGCTATAAAAAACAATAGAGAGTTCAAAAGCCAAACTCTTGAGGTTGGACTTTTTTGGTTTCAGGTCTATAGGGGTGCAAATTTCCACATTGTTCAACTTTGGAAAAGTTATTGATCTCTATATATTACTCTTCAAGTTGGCTTCTAGGGACGGCACGTTTGCATGTATTTTTTTATCCGATTTCATCAGCTTCCCTTTCGTAGAAAGTAAAGCGATCATGACCACGCCAGCGAGCAATGCCCTATATCAAGAATTATTACGCGGGTTTGAGCTTTCTGACCAGAGTTTCCTTTTTCCTTGTCATAGACTAAACATGGGGGAGATGGTTATGCTTTTTTTGTCTTTCGCTTGGTTGTTCAGTCCAGAGTGTTGAATAAATTGAACTTAAGCTTGTTTCATGGATGGAGTTAAGAATAATGGTTTGAAGGAATATCATTTTTCCGTTCTCCTTTTTTTCATTTCTTCAAAAGAGTATATCTCTTCGACTCCCTTTCGTTGATAGTTGAATATCCGACTTTTGAGGCAATGGAATTTTGCTTTTAGAAGTTTTTCCGAAATCAAATGCATCATTATTAATTATTTTTTTTGAGCGTGTGGCCGCAAAAGGAAATAGATGATTTACGATTTTGAGTTAGAATTTAGGAAGTCGATGTGCTCCGTAAGAAGCCTTCAACTTCCTTGATTTGATTCCTGGATACTTCAGAAAGGTTTGTCTTTCATTTGACCTAAATCTCAAAATAAATTAAATTCAACTTGGGCCGCTTTCCCGATAATGGTTGTGGATCATTTGTCATAATTTGCGCCGATCCAATTCTATAACGCCGGATTGTAATTTTTGGAATTTAGAGGCATGATTTTTATTTTCTTTGTCATGCTGGAAAATTGAGGAGTTGTGATTTTTTCAAAAGTTCCTGTTTTTCGAAACATTAAAATTATTAAAAATTGATTGACTTCTCTTATTCAAGGCAGTATATATTGGAGTACTCAGAAAGCATCAAATAGGACGGTAAAAATGGAGCCCACCGGGGTAATCTCTCAGATATGGCAATTCTTATTCCTGTTGTTGTCCATTGACATTTAGGTCGAACGCTACAGATGGAGGATTTAGAACTGACCCCTTATGAAGGTTTCACCAATAATTTTACATTTGAAACTGACCATTTAAAAATAATTCCTTTCTCTTCTAGTTTATTGCAAATACCACAATTTCAAATTTAATTACAAATAGGAAGGCATTATTCCCGGTCTGATTTTTTGCAAGATCAACGCGGAATAATGCGCACTACTAATATGCAGCGCTGCATCTCTCATATAGTTAATTTAATACATGCAGGAATTTACCAACTCGGACTCCATCAGGACAATCCCGAATATACAGGAGGTAACAAACTGTAACGAAGCAATTGTATGGGGTCTTCGCCAACACTCTCAAAATGAACTTGCCTTCACCGGCTGCCACTACGCAAAAAAAACCCCAATTCCATTACCTAGTACGGCAAAGATAAGGAATATATTTTTCGCGTAATCGTTTGTCTGTAAAGTTGGTTCTAATTGATTCTTACTGGTATGCGAATGTGAAGCTAGTAAAAATTTCGTTGACTACAATAACATGTATAAGAATATTAATTTGAATTTACTGTGTGAGCGGGTTTTTTTTGGCATGGTCTAAAAATTGTTGCTATTGTGTTTCTAAAACTAGATTTATCAAGTTCTTGTCCTAACCTAAAACGATTAAGGGCCACTTCTCCACTTCGCCCCGAAGGAAGAATACTTAATTCGAATAATTAGATTATCATCAACTCGCGATTTCAATTAAGTTCCTAGCTTTGGCATCGAAAGGGGTGGACACTATGATCATTGATAAACGTTTAAAAAGAAGAATCGAATCGAAGAAAAGCGCTAAAGCGGTTAAGAAGAAGTTCGATCGAGTCAGGAGAACTGAGACGAGACAAGCTTTATAAAACTTCTTATCGTAAGAAGCAGCGAAGTCATCAGGCAGCATATAAGCAGAAACTTCAAAAATGAAAGCAAACGTTTATTAGTGCTTATTTTCTAAAATCGAAAGCAGCACTCAAAATGTGTGCTTGTTTGTGCTAAGTTGATGAAACTCTTTTCTTCATAATTTCCACTAATTGATAACTCATCCTGACAATCATCGATCATTCATTCAAACTATTTGGGAATATGAGAGAAGCTAGTTCCCATATGTGAAGCTTACAGCATGATTTGAACATTTCAGGAATTTGCCTTACTTTCTTTTGCAGAAAGATTTATTCGAGGCTGATCATACGGAGTCAGGCTGTGGGTGATAGACTTGGTCGGATGAGTCTCAGTAGTTACTACCGTCATGCGGAAAATCGGCAAACGCTACGATCGTTCTATAAAATTTTTGCTTCCGCTTCAAGATTGCATCAAAGGCATGCCTACTATAAGTTTTAAAATCTCTAAAACCCCAAAGGAACTTCCGAAATTGTACAAGAATCGACAATAGTGTCCGTTTTAGAGGAAGCGTGGTATGATGCAACTTTGAAGGACAAAAGCGTGACAAAATGATTTAGTTGAGTTTATACCAGACTGGAGTCAGATTATCAAGATTGATGGATTTGAAATTGGTCTGACATTAATTCGTCATCGAAGGATCAGTTCGAGTGCTAGGAGCGTGAAAAAAAGAACGAATAAATCCCTATGACAAGTTGCCTTAAAACGGGAATTATCCTTAATAAACGTATCAAAAGTTATTTGAGGAAAGGTTCCAAATGGTATCGGCAAATGTGACTATTTTATTGTGGCTAAATCCAGGGAAAGCAAAGACCTAGGGCTGATTTATCGTAGCGTAGGCATTATTTTAGATCTTTTTGCGCGACCTTCTAGCAGGAGTCCGCAACGTTTTAAGACATAAGTTTCCAGCATTTTAAACAAGGGGCAACTGAATTGCCGTCAAAGATTTGTGGTCCATGCATTTGGCAGCTACGCAGGGTCTATTCCCATAATTCACTTGAAACTTAAGGCGGTGTTTCGACAGGCACCTCTAAAGCATAATAATTATTGTTCAACAACGTAAATGCAATCAATATGAAACTGCAATGCACTCATTCATTTCGACGCAGATCGAAAACTGGATCGATTTTATTCCCAAGAAAAAGCAGACAACTGGATACCTTTTATGATCAATATGACGGAGAAAAGTTTTTATGAGCATTAGATTAAATGACAATAAGGCCAATTAAAAATTGTAGAGATAAACTTATTGTTCCCGGAAATTCAAGTTCTTTGCGCAAGAACCATCGATTCCTTTGAGCAGGCTGCTGGGACGAAGCAGTAGAAGTCTAAGAAGGCAATAGAAGTACAAAGAAAAATTTAGTGCTAGCTGGGCAATAACTTTCGTTGCATTTCGTAAACCTCAGGATACGTGAGGTTGTTTGTTTTTAGCTGAAAAAAATTTTTATATGAAAACCAATTACTATTCCTTGGCTGTTTTGGGGAGTCGCTCTTTTAATTTCTGTGACAAAGTGAGTTTCACTGAGGCCTGATGATTATCTGTTTAAGAAGAGCTCAATATGCTCTGGTGCTCAAAATCATGAATGGCGTGATTTCCAAACACCTCTTATCGCCCTTTTATATAGCACCTCTTATTTTTGCTCACTGAATGGTCAGATAAATGCAATTCTTCTAGGCCTCGTCTTTCTTGGATTGTATTCTTAATTTAGTATTACCCTTTAAGGCAAAAAACAGCGTTGGGCAGCATTTTTGTATGTGTATGCCATTTTGGATCTTGTTCTCTTACTTTCAGCTGACAGATTCCGAGTTAGTATTCTTTTGGTACGTAAGCCTTTATTCTGATAAGGTGAACGAGCAAAAAGTCTTGGGGTAAAATTAGCAGGTTATAGCTTCAGTATTGGCTTGATGGCCACAGTTATTATGATAGCATAAGGTCGGAGGGTCCTCGCTTATCTGCATTAAGTGTAGCTCGCCAATGGAAGACAAAAATCAATATTATTTTTTCTTTTTTTTGTTGTTAAGTCGCCATTGGATTGTTACCAGGTGTATCTGGAATTTGCAAAATTGATTTAATACCCTATCGTTCATTTGGCTAGCTGGGTGGATGTTCAGGCTCAGAGGAGGCTTCCAGTTCCTTAAAGGGCATGGATAGACTTAGGTGTGTATCTAGCAGGTCAACATAGTAGTATCTCTATTTTTTACTCCCAATTTTTTTTTTGTATCAGAAAGCCGTTGAGTTCGCTATGGATCAAAGACACCTTTATTCTTTTACATTTTTTTTCTCTTGGGCTTGGGTTGGGGTTCCTGGAAATTTTCAGTGATGTAGAAGCTATTGGCCAGTTTTGCATATGTGACTTTTACCGATCTTCATGAGTAAATGGATTTCAGGAGCAATCGTTTAGATGGGAAAAAGTGAGAAATGTAGGAAATTGCATTTAGCCTAAGTCTACCGCGTAATTTTTTTCTTCCTGTTTAAAAACCTTTGGAAACTCATAAAAACTATTGAGCGCAAACTCATTTTAAAAAGACCTTGCTCTGGGCGCTAACCCTCGGATTGGGTAAAGAATTTGACTTCCTGGAAGATTAAGCCTTGCTATTGAGCAAGCCGAATTATTCTTTCAGAAAACTTCATTATCATTATGGCCGCAGAGCTGCTTATTAGCTCGAAAGATATCCTCAGACTTACCACCAATTCAATATAGGGGCTTCGGAGAAATTCAATTTGGATCTTCTTGGAGGAATTAGAGAAGTCATACAGATGTGTGCCAGAACAGCGATTTTTGTTACAAGCTGAATTGTAGATTCGCCCGTGAACGAGGTGACTTCCCAATTGAGCAAACCTTGCATTTACGGAAAGGAAAAAAATTCTCGAAGTGAAAATTTTGGCGAAGGTTGGGTGGATTTCAAATTAGAAAACTGCTTAAAAAAAAATCAAGGTATTTTTGAAAATCTTTTAGG
>Ga0163217_1102522_pt1 | contig 11479 bp, 3 predicted proteins | sample SynspAceP_FD_185933 | JGI IMG/M metagenome (GOLD analysis project Ga0163217, IMG submission 185933) | Saline lake microbial communities from Ace Lake in Antarctica - Synechococcus sp. Ace-P (PacBio error correction) | ecosystem: Environmental > Aquatic > Non-marine Saline and Alkaline > Saline ... | reverse complement strand
TAATATCTACATGATATTCGACCAAAAATTATATAAATCATAAAGGGTCTCTCCCGTTAAGTTCAAAATCATTTGTTAGATTGTTCTAATGCCTAGTTATAGATGCTCAAATATTATCGAAGTCTGGTTTCAACGAAACCAAACTAACTCAAACACCTCCATCTACATCAATTTTTGAAGACTAATACAACTAGATCTTCTAGCATCATTGATTTATTGTTTTGAAATATAGTTATTTGGCGCTTATTCCTCTAATCCAAACAATTTTTTCAGTAAGTGTCCAGCAAGCTTTACATCTTGTACAGCAGCTAATAATCGTCGATGGCCTTCATATAGGTAACCCAGAAATATTTTCTCTAACGAACTACAAAGTATAGCTCATAACTTATAAGCCTAAACAAATAAAAATTAAACGAAATCATTATCTAATATGTGTCCAATAAAGAATTAATAGGAAAACTTGTAACTCTTCATTTCAAAAAGAGACATTCGGCGGTATGGCAACTATGGTATCATAAAGATGTCTTTTTCGTGATGAAAGCTTTCGAACTAATGCGTAAAGAAGTGTCCTGCTATTGGCACATTGGCTTTGTTAAGAGGAAAAGATCTAGAATAGAGTTTTACGATTATTATTAGAGTATGAAGACACTGTACCTGCTAAATGGAAGCCAAATACTAACATTTATCATCTACTAAAAGAAAGTACACCCCAATAAATAGAAGCTCGATCTCAAATTCAAGGATGGGAAGATTATTGAGCATATAGATCGTTTTAACTTTTGGAAATGGTCGAGTCAAGCACTATGATTACTGGGTAACGTGTTACTTAGGTTGGGTCAACAATCTTTTAAAAAAGAAAGTATTCAAGATCAAAGCAGCAGGTAATTCTCATTAAATGCGTTTATTTCTACCACAGTATGTAATACCAATAAAAAAAAGACCATCCACTGATTCCTTCTCTTCAAATAAATTATGAGACAGAAACTCCTGCAGTGAAGGCGCAAAAGAGCTTAGCCTATGAAATTCCGTGAGTGATTTGTTAAAAAAACGGGCAAAAGTCAACAATATATGAATAGTTTTATATATATCTGGAAATTATTAGGGATCCAATTCAGAAGAACGCTAAATTCCTGATATGAGATGACAAGTGAGATTTGATGAGCTTTCAAGCGTGATGATCGTCACATCAATATTATTATGTTATTCTTAAAGAATAGAAACCCTGACAATAATATCTAGCTATCTAGATAACAAAAACATATTTAGGTGTATGTTAAGGTTTATGTGTAAGAGTGATATCTTATATTTTAATGATTGGGAAGCGAATGCAAGTAGCCGAAGCTTAATATATCACTATTAGCACCAAACAACTCGGGTAATAGGTCCAATATCTTCCTGCATATTCAACTCATTCATCTGCAAAGATAAAGGCTGCTCCATTGCAAATCATTAAATTCCTTTTAACCTACCGATAGATCTGAAAATCATGGTATCCTGACATAGGAGGAGGAGTATAAGGAATAAATAAAAGATCCTAACATATTTTTTGTAGCGGTGTTAATTTCTTATCAAAAATCAAGACAATCGCTACTGGACAATGGTTTATCCAAAAGAAATTTCAGATTTGAAATTGTTTGAGGTAGAGCAAAAGTATAGTACAATCTAAATGGTATTTTTCTTTATTATTCAGATTGACAATTACTTAATCAATCCACCCATATACGGAAGCTAGAAAGCGGATCATGCTTCTACGGCTGTAACGAGATAAGATTCGATGACCTGTTCCTGGAAATAGCCTATGAAGGGAATTTCAAAAAGAAAATGCCTTAAGAAGGAGCCATTGAAAGCTCAGTGTGTATTGCGAGAAATTTGTAATATTTATTTAATAGTACAATTGAGCTGAAGGTTATATGTAGCGAGAGTATATATCCGACACGTTTGTTAAAAACCTTAGATGAGTCGTGACCATACAGAGAAGTGATATGAAGTTTTGTTCAACCTACATACCTCAAAGCTTCGTCGATCCCTGAAGTTCTAATCCGAGAGAATGGAATCTGATTACCAATAGCATATAGAAACCGACCTAATACCATATTGAGAAGGATTGGTATATGACGTTTAGATTAATTCATTTCTGAAAACCTTACAGATGAATATACCAGAGCTATCATTTTAATCCTAACATTTGGAGCCTTTTTTTATTGGAGAATACCTAGTTTTTTAATTACCCAGGAACACATAACAGGAAACAAATCACATTGATATGACGCACAAAAGTGAAAGAATATTAGCTAGAATAGATTGAGATTGAACAATGGTTTCTTTCAGATACTACGTTATTGTTTTTACTACTTATATAGGTGAGACAACTGGCTGATACTGTATAGTATGGGTTCCAATATCATCTTTTTGTTCAGAATTATATCTGGTGTAGAATTACTCCTGACTTGGTTTTCTGTTATTGGAAGAAGATGAAAGAGTGGCTCGAGAGAAAAAACTTTATACTACTAAAGAATATCGAAGTTTAGATTGACTATAAGGAAGCGTCTTCAACTCAAAAAGGTTCAAAAGTGACATCTAACGGTCACACAGCTAAACGCAGAATATGAATATTTGTAAGAAAGACAACTGTGAGACTCATTCAATAATGGAGAATGTATTTCATAGAAATTGATAGCCAAATTTCGTGTTTGATAGCGTTATCTTTGTTGCATATGGCGTTTGGGTGGAGGGACTTCACTCGACAGTGAATCTATTAGTTATTTACTAATAGTAGCATTTTCAATCGAGAGTCGTTGCAGAGAAGCTAAAAACAATTGACAGGGAATCTACATTTAGTAGAAGTGAATATAATAGCGGATCAATATTTACTACTATTGATTGCTTAATTAAAATGCAGGACGTGGCACAGTTGAATGAGTAATTGATAACTCATATGGCTAATAAAGGAAACACAATTCTAGTTTCAAGCATCCAAGACTTACTAGTTTACGGCCAAATGTTCGTGATTCAGTGCAGAGCACAAAAAAGCGAATCCATGAGACTCTAACATGTGAAAGCGAAGTTCGTTGATACCCTTTGAATTTTTACCATGCACAATATTGACAGTGCTTCGAATGAGTAAGTTAGTTTCTGATGATCTGTCCGGCTCTCGGCTCTGATTATCCTAAATCCTCGGTTTGAGGATTCTTTACATCATGTAAACTTCATAGAAGTTGCTAGATGAGGCACTGTCATGCCAGAGCTAAATAGTAAGCAGGAAGCCGATGTATGGGCATTAATGCTCGACATTTAATGGGATTTGTAAGAGTAATAACCTGTTAACGCTCCACCTATATTCCTTTTATATGATTATATAGACGGTGAGAGGTTTGGACATCTATGGGCGGTCAGTATTATGTATTAGTATGAATGATGATTTTACACGAGAGAAGCAAAGTGTAATTGAACTGTGTGATATATAAGTAGATAAACATTTAACATCTTACTGATTCTTCAAAGAATCTCCTCACTTTATGGATTGATATTACTTTTGTCTGGAGACTGATGAAGCTTGTTGTAGTAACTGAGTGGTATGGAGGGTTTTATATCAGCGCTGAGTACGTATAATAAGTATGGAAAGAAGTTTATTTCAGACTATCAATTCCTACGGCAGAGAAGAGAAATGACAAAATATAATAGCGTTGCTAAAATCTTGTATTTAAGGAAGATGATTGAGGGAAGCGAGTTATAATGAGAAATAATAATTATAAGATCCCCAAAGTATTAAGTTTTTAATTGAGTATAACAAAACGAAAATCTTGAACAATTATGTAATGTGTCCAGAAGAGTTTATTGGAAAAATCTGCCAACTATGCTGTTGATTTTATTCTCTATATCATTAGACACGACAAGTAAAGACACGTGACCGTATACATATTATCGTATGAGACACTTTACTGACATTAAGTGCTCTATGTGAGTTTTACCCATACAAGCAATGCAGTGGAATATCACTACTGGAGCTAGAAGATATGGTGATAGCAATCAAGAGGATAATGATTGACGAGAAAGTGATGAGGGAATTATTTTGGTGAGTATAAAACCACCAGTCTGTCTTTTTTTAATCATCTGGATGGTGACTATCCGACTTGGTGGAAGATTTCTTGAAGTTTGGAGGGACGCTAGCTTCATGAGAGTACAGTATAAAACAATCAATTATAAGGCAACTACTAAACTCTGCTGATCTCAAATGAAGTCGATATTGTTAATCGATCGTAGAATCAAATTCCCTAACAGCACTGCTAGAGGATAGGAGCGGAGGTGAAATTTTACCAAGGTAAATCTATTAATCCTTGCTAATGTGGAACACCACAATTAGAAAGCTGGATTTTGAAGAATGAGCGCTTGAAAAGCATGGGTTCATTAACGAATATAAATGACTCGAAATAGATAGCTCACAAGGAATTTCAGTCATTGTACTTGATTGAATAACTAGAAAAAATACTCTAACAGATATATTATGAAAATCAGTGATTGGGCATTCCTTTCTTATGACTATCGAATAACTATTGGGAAAATCCTGGGTTGCCAGACCAGGAAGCATGGTGCATGTTGGGTCTAAAACTATGTTGGTTGATCAAATGTTACATTTTAATCAATCTATATGCTAAGTGTGCTTATATCTAAGTGCGTATATCACCTTAAAGACAGAAGCCTTTCCCTGCAATAATCATCTGAGACCAGGTTGTTAGAGAATTGTGAGGGGTTTATGGGCAGTTAATTAGTAATTTAGAAGTTAATTAAAGTGAGTAATGAATTACTTAATTCTAGTCTAGTGAGAACTAACTTTTTTATATCAGATTAAATGTCTCTGCTTACAACATGCTTCTCGAGAATCTGTATGTAAATTTTCTCATTATATTATAAGCGCCAGACTATATTTTATATACTCTGTAAACAATAGTCCTGTAATCTATATAATAGTCAGATAGGATATGGCACTGCGAACTATTTTTTTTTCAGGAGTTGAAAAAGAAACGATACTCAATCTTCGATTGAACCACTCAGAAGTGGATTTTAAGAGAAATATAATATAATTTCGAGCTAAATTCTAATATGTTTTCTATGTGACTTCATCTGTGATGATGTAAAAGTCCAGGTTTATTACTGGAAAATTTATTTCATGGGTTAAACTTATACGATCCTTTGCATCATTATAAATACCCAAAATACGCGTGATTATCTGGCAGCCGAGAAGCTCGGTTCTAACATATATTGCATAGACATTGAAGTGAGTTGTCTAGTGTGCTTGTTCGATCGAATTTGGAAATCATGAACGCGAATATTTGTCCATATGGCATACCAATGTAAGAGACAATCAATAGTACGTTTATTTTTGATTCCAATTTGTATAATGTATAGATACAATATGATGGGATATGAAACAAATAGGACTAGTACTAGTATGAATTAGATAGATTACTTTCCATGCCATTCATTCTAGATACTGAGAGTAGATATTAAATTGAATGGATATGATAATTCATGTATCTCTCTAGATTGTTATAATTTTTTTCTGGTGGAAGAATCGATTCGGGGTGTACGCAGACTGATAACATAAGCTTACCTCTTATCATACTTATTTATGAGTATACCAAAAGTCTCTTCTCTCATTAATCTCTGTACTTATCTATTCAAAAATTACCAGAAATCTTTCTTACACTTATTTTACAATCAATAAGGCACTAGAGAAACTCATTAGAATCTTTAGAGAAGTATAGAAGAAAAAGTAAATCAGTTTATCTATACTACTTATAAAACATCTGGATTAAATATACTCATCTCTTTAGTCAAAGAATCTTAGGTATTTAGTTAAATATAAGATGTTATGGTCATCCTTTGGGGATAAACCTAAGATAAGTTTATTATCAATAGAAACAAGAAAATATAATCTTTTATCTAGGACGAGTTTCTAAATATAATTGTTCAGAACTTTTTTTAAATTGTCTTGCATCGTTTAATTAATTCAATGTATCATCAAAGATACAAATCAAGACCAAAGTACATTTTAGTTGAGTTTTTCGCTCATTATCGATGCAGGGTTATTAACTGTATTCGAACAATAGTAAATTAAAACTAGTCGTTGTACATATCTCCCCTGATAGGGTGTAGATGCCGTCCCGAAATATACTCGAGAGAGGAAGGTGACAGGCTGGTGGAGAGTGTGTGCTACGAAAACTATGAATTCGAAAGAACTCCTCCGATCTTATCACTAATCGTTACCTTAACCCACCTTACTGAATAACAAGTTGCCTGTGTCTATGAAGCGCAGATTCCCTTAGTATTTACATGAAGCACAGTGCTGCTAGTCTATAGGGGAAGTACGTTTCTTTGGAATTTGACAATGTGTCGTGCGCCATCATAATGGTATGTGGAGTTGAATCTCACGCGATGACGGTGTCTCAGAAGGCCTGTGTGAGGAGACCGTAAGTTGACTGGAGAGAACGAGGATGCCGACACTCCCTCATCCACATAACCAAAACTAAGATTGACCTCTAGTGAATTCTCCTCCTCCTAGAAGAGAGGACCAAAGAGATATTATACGGCATATAATATCTAGTGTGGTGCCTTTATTGTCACAGGTGCTATGAAGATAATAACTGTTTTTTCTTGAAGAGTAGATTAATCGGAAAGATTATCACTCCTTTCTACCAGAGAATCCTGGATTCAACGGCTAAATATACATATTACACAGCATTGGTATCAACAAGGTAATTAATCAATGCGGTAAGCGGTTTTATATTCCTTCTTGTGATAGGTTGAGAAGAGAACTCATGAGTCATTTCAAGTAGGGAGCGAAACCTAATAAAGTAGCACATAACTAATACGTTTACGATTAATCTCATGCGTATCCACTTCTTCGAGATGAAATGATCTGCGAACAGTATTTTCAAGAGTGAGTTGTCTTCAGTCTATACTCTCTCTTCGTAACGTTTATTACGATATAATAGTCTAATTCGCTTAGGTCTCATGTGTATATATAAAGAATAGAAATTGATGAACTGAACTCCAGATATACTCTTCAACAAATTCTCCGATATTAGCTAATGTGGCCAAGGAAGTATATTATAATAAGGTAATTACCATCCTCACAGATTCTACATTCACAGAAGATATACTTAATATATCCCAGCCTGGTAGTTTGGGTGTTATACGGAGATCATTAATACGTTAAACATACTTCCTACTAACCTTTCAGTATGAAGGAAATGATTATTTTAGTATTTACTTCATGCCATCAATGTTATTGTAGAGCTAAGGAAAGATCAAACTTTATTTCTCATATATTATTACCGTCCAATTAAATTCCTACTAGGGAATTATAAAGTGGCATTCAACCGTTGTAATAGACTTACGTAGACTATATGTAATCATCACCTTATATATTTCAAGCACTCATTTCGCACACGATCGTGTCGGGATCCAGAGGGAGCACCGTGTTTAAGATCAATGACCATTTCATACTGAAAGTTCTATTCACCAGTGGTCTTCGCTCTAATATTCTTATGGTGATGGGAATGGGCCGCATTTACCTACACCGTGAGTACAGTAATCAACTTTTGTGATTCCCACACATGAGTAAGATATGTTCTGTTGGTTGAGGAACTCCCTGTTCCGGTTCAAGCTCCACCGCACGCTTGTAGTATGTGTAAAAGAAGAATGACATTAAGGATAAGTACCATGATCCACAGTCGAGCAAGCAAGCCTCTGCGGCAACCTTCTAAAGAGGAAATTCTTCACCAGCTTCAATCGCTTCTTGTAAAAAATATTGAAGTGATTACAGATATAAGGACTGTAGAATTTGGATTTGAATCTTCCAATTCAGCCATTAAATCATCGGTATAAGGCGATCCGGGCTCTTTATAAAAGTTTTCAAGAGCGCGTAATTAATTGTCTTGGATATTCTGCCGAAGATTTTATTTCGGGAGGAATATTTCTATCCAGTAGTCAACAAAATGCGAATTCCAATTTCGAGCTACTTTACTGCACATATTGCTGGAGAACCTATTCCAACGACCTGTTGTACAATGGCATCTCCACCACGTCGTTTTTTCTTTAAGGATTCAAGGGATTTTGTGATACGGGTGTAAGAAGGACATTTGACTTATGTCCGTGAGTCTAACAAAAAAATCGGTTATCGAGTGAGAAACCATCCTTTTGACACCATTCTACATTCATATTGACAACAGAGAAGCGATCGGACAAATATAACCAACTCCGCTAATTACCAAAGATAGCAGCGATCACCATTAAAAAATACCAGATGGCACAAGATGAGATAGTTCTACCTTTATCTATCGGGAATTTGATGAGTGTGTCCAGATTTGCCCACCTTGGAAACGAGCATCCAAGAGATTGGTTTGTCATCTATGTAGATCTTAAATACAACAATTTCCCTTTTCCTTCGATCACCCCATCTACAGGGCGCCACAATTACAACGACGAACAGACAATAGTAAAGAGCTTTTTGCGCAATAATAAAAGGGGTGAGTTATGTATCTACCCCGTTTAAATTGTTTCATTACCCTTAATGAGTGCTTTAGTTGGTCATCGTAAGATTGCAACAGCTTCTATCAAACCGAATGGAAGTGCTGATACTGAATGTTATTTCAATTGTGAACATACTGAGAGCAGAACTTGAATCTATCGGTCCGAGCTATTAGACAATGAGCGTAAATCTGAGCGATTCCTGATTTTCTCAGGTTGTGGAGAGCCAACCAATAAGACATACCTAACGTTCCAGAAGAATTCGATGAATTTAACTTTTCCTAGGTTAACCACAATACCTGGTTTACTTCCCAGCGTCAAGATAAAAGTTCATTGAAGTTTCTCATTAAGAGCGAACCGGCGAATCAGGTTGCTCTACCCATATACATATACCTTTAAATTCGAATAAACTACGCAACCGTACTGTTCTTTTATTACAAGTTCATAAGTTCCTCTTTAAATTTCTTATTTAGTTTTTTCTGGGTTACCGCTTGTCAGAGTTCCTAGACCAATTGGACTCGCTACGAATAAGCAGCTGTACTACGCTAGCCAAGGAACTACTCCTATTGATAAGTGCAAAAAGATAAACCTTTCAACACTTCCCCCCACCGAAAATAAACAGCACAACCAACCCACAAAACAAGTTGTTTACTTTGAAAGTAATATACAGTTCGGGCTTAATGTGTATTCATTCAGACTTTTATAATCAATCGCGTAAATATGTCCATTCTCTTTGTGAACAATGCTATTTTCACGGATTACGGTCAAATAACTACCCACTGTATCATTTCAATGATTGTTTACCCTACTATAGTAAAGGATATGCCCCGCGAACTAATATTTTGATCAATTAATATATACTAAATGAGCACACATCACTTAAATAATAGAATGAAGATCCCATGAGAGTGATAACCACATCATGAAGAAAGTGCAGGCAACAAAAGTCTCCATTTTTTTTGAAAAGTCCAGTTCGTGAATCGATTAAAATGTTAGTATAAAGATGCATCACTATAGCATAGATTACAGCTTGCAGTCGCACTTTGTTTTAAGAAATTCCTCCCCAAGAGTCAGTTGATCCTTGATTAGTACATTTCTCTGACCCTCTTAGAATTCTGTAGTATTGTAGTTCAATTGGTGAGCAAAAAGTGTTTCACACATTACTTCCTGAGATTCCTCCTTTGTGCAGTTTTATCAAGTACGGAATACAGTACTTCTCTATCAAGACCAAATCCGAGTATTCTTCAGGGTGAAGATATGCTACCCTTTAAAGGACCCACTCTAGTAAGCACGTGTTCGTAGATTCTACAGGTGTATTTATCAGGTTCTTATAACATTGTATAACAACATAATCACGTTCCACCTTTAAATCCTGTATATCCATAGATATTGCCAATCTCCTTTAGTTGACCAAATCGTTCCTATAAGAAGCGCAAAAAATGAATCGCTGAAAATATATAAGCGTACCTATTTCGCTTACCGACAAAATCCAATATTTGGAGTTTTCAAAGCCATCTCATAATGTATTTCCTTTTAAAATATTTTTAATTTCTTTTTGAGATTACCGAAGCTCACGCATCGGCATTGTCTCGGGTAAGTAGTCGATTTAACAACTTCGGGTAATTACAATCGCACTGAAAAAGCCAGCATGCAATACCTGCAAGTAAGTTACAAGCCGAAACCTTTTATCGGCCCTACACCAAAACTCATCAAAAATTATGGCAAAACGAATCCCGTAGTTACGGTTTAATCATCAATAATGGCACTCATTGCGTTAGAGTATCCCGCTGAAAATTGTAAAAGGGGGGGAACCTGCCCCTCCTTTCCATTGAAAACACGGGGCGGAATGTTTTCGTACACTTTCTTGCTCTTTCTAAATGCTAATGCGATCCAAATGTCTTATAATCAGAAACACATTCGCATCCACAGGGCATTACCATTGTTAAGTTATCGCCCATACCAGCAATACCAGTGAAGCGTAAGAGTTGCATTAAAGCCGGCAAAGAATAACGAGTATAAAATGATATGTAAGGATTAAGCTAAGTCAGCTACACACCACCGGTTCGGTGAATACACGATCATAAAAATAGCTTACGTATTCTCAAGGCCAAATAATACCCGAATTAAAACCCGCTCTAAATGGAAAGTTTCCCCAAGAGTAGCTCCTTACAGTTACGGCTTCCGATAATCTCAAGTGGGAGCAGGCAAGCGGCACCGCGAAATAGTTAAGGATGTTTACTAAATCTTTCAGCCTCAGCAAACGTTTATCCAATCCTGTAAATCGAATGAGCGACCACCATTAAGTTTTGACTGCATTACATTTAGGATAAGAAAACTACAATCCATCTAGAACTATGGGCTACAGGGTTTTTCCACATATTTGCACCAGTTATCTCTTCACCCAAATTCTTTGCACCTTCTCGGCATTTCATTCCCATTGCCCAACTTCAGGATATTAGTTAGTAGGAATCAAATTGAATACTAGCTTCTTCAAGATTACGTCACCTGTAATGTTTCAATATCCAGTGCGCTAACTCCCATTAAAGTGGCGAATTGTTCTACCCACCATCTGTAAAGCTTATAGGACGAGAACCCCAAAGGATTGTAGTATTTTTCGGCCAACATAACGGCTTGAACTTCAGAAGCTTTTAGGAAAAACTCATTACAGCTGAAGTATCTTGTTGCAGATGCATACCCAAAAAAAAAAGCATAAGGACTTTGTGTGCTGCACAAATCCAAGTAAGTCAGATAAGCTCATTAGTTTGTACTGGCTGAAGAAAAGACTATCAGAAGATGTATCTGGCTCAGCACATTATAGAATTCAATAGCACGTGTTCTATTAAGATTTGAGAAGTCTTGAGCATCTGCACCAGTTCTGAATTCCAAGTCGAGCATTCCCCTTCCCCCCTTTTCATGCTTCTAGAAGTCCGCGAACACGATCTTCGTCATC
>Ga0163217_1060698_pt1 | contig 11479 bp, 4 predicted proteins | sample SynspAceP_FD_185933 | JGI IMG/M metagenome (GOLD analysis project Ga0163217, IMG submission 185933) | Saline lake microbial communities from Ace Lake in Antarctica - Synechococcus sp. Ace-P (PacBio error correction) | ecosystem: Environmental > Aquatic > Non-marine Saline and Alkaline > Saline ... | reverse complement strand
GCATCACCACTGCATAAACGGTCCTTCGTCTCACAAAATTAATCGCGATAGAATAATTCGAGTACCGAGCGATGCCTCGCAGGCTCGGCTCCCCACGCATGACGCGGCCGCAACGTCGAGTTAGCAAACCGATCGCGTTGGCAGCCAGATCGTTTCGCAGACCAAATCAGGCCGGGGTGACGATCTTCCCGCACTGCAAGTCTTTTTTCGTGCGTCGTCGCAAAGTTTGCCCTCTTCCAGAGGGGGGGCGATCGAGCGTTTTTAAGTGCTTGCGCAGCGAGGGGTTTCTTCACCCTTCCCGAGCGAACCGGGGACGACCGTGTGTCACGCCGTGGCGTTCTGGCGCGTGATCGCCGTGTCGAAACGGGCACTCACACGCAATACACGTCATTATGAGCATCCCTGCCATCATTCGCCTATCAGAGTGCTACCACGACTTTCGTGCAAACAATATCTGAACTTGCTCCTCCAGTTCATACAAAGGGCAGTGTTCTTAATTCTCTTACTCAAACTCTATAGGTTGGTTACGTTTATTAGTAGTAATCGTTTGTCATTTTGTTCACAACCTTACTTTATATTTTTTTAAAAGAGGGTTATTAAATATTAAAAATACTACTTTCTTGCTATGAAAAGCTATCTGGCGTTTGCTTTATTTTTACCTCATGAGCGCATTGAATTTCCCAAAAGTAATAATCCTAGATTATCATTATAGGCGAGCGGTTTTGCGGGTATTTCTCTGGCCAAAGAACTGAGTAAAAAAGAGGTGCAAGTACTCTTAATAGACCAATAAACTTACCATACCTTTCACACCTCTACCTTTATCACAGTTTCTTACCGGCTCCTCTTTAGGAAAACCAGATTCTCCATTGCCTCATCCATCCGAACAAATATTAAAAGAGTATCCAAATTTTATTTTCGCCTTTGGCACAATGTAGAAGAAATACCTACCCGAGCCACCATACTTTAATGAGTTCTATCGGCACTATTGATTCCGATTATTTCCGTATGCAAGGGGCTCCGAAACTAATCTTTTTGGCCAATAGCGAAATTGCAAAAAACATACGGCATTGGTCATTGAAAATCTATTCCAGAATCTTTAACATCTCCGACCAGTCTCATTTTAGAGATTTCGAAAACAAGCCTTTACTCCACGGCACTGATTTACATCCAAACGTGATGCCCTAACTGAATTTTCGTCATTGTGCCGGTCGGTGCTACAGGAGTAGAACTTAGCTGGAGCTTCTCACGCGAGATAAAAAAAGGCTCTCCCAAAAGATTATCAGATTTAGATACGGCTAGAGTACAAATAAAATTTAATTACAATCGGCGCGATTCGTATTTTACAAAGAAATGAGTTTGAAAAGGCCTCGCAAAAAAAGCAGCAACGCATTTTTTAGAAGCCTTTTAGGCGTTTCAACATATGGGAAAATACCCCGCTGTAAAAATTCCATTATCGACGTCTCGTCCAGCACCGCGACCAGCCGACTGAGTTTTTGAGGGCGCGCTACTTTTCATTTGGGCTGCGGGCGTCAGCGGGACGGAATAAAAGGCTTAGATGCCGAGAGCATACGTACAAAAGTAAACGGCATCCGTGTCAACGAGTTACCAAGCTCTTAGGCCATTAAAAACACTACTTTGCATTGCGATATTGCCGCACAATGGCTTTAATCGCTTACCCATCTGGGACCACCAATTGATGGCACAACCATGCCATGCAACAGTGGTCGAAATTTAGGTTTCAAAACTTAGTGGCGTTTATTAGCGCAAAAAACCATTTTTAAAACCTTTTCACTATAAGGAAAAGGAAAAGTATCGGCAACCGTAGGTAGAATAAAGGCGGTGGTTAGATTTAGAGAGCACTATAAATTGTCAAGGTATTTTTTCTGGTATGGTTTTGGACCTTATGTGCACTTTTCTTTTTTAAATCGGTTCACGGAACAGGATGATCGTTTTTATAATTGGGTTCTACAACTACATTCGTTTTTGACAGAGAGGCCGTTTAATTTATTAGGCCTTATAAAGAGGACTATTCCCGGTTTTAGATAAGGCTTACGAATTACTCTAACACTTTTATATTCTTGTGATCCAAATAATTTTTTTATCAAGGAATATCGCCAGTAAGCCACAGCCTTTTTTTAGCTTATACCGTTTTAAACTTCTTGTGATGGTATTTTGGTCAGCAACTTCTGCCAAATGTGTTCGGTCTACATGCATATACACCTCGGTTGTGGTGAATACTTTCATGCCCCAACATTTGCTGAATAGCTCTTAAATTCAGGCGCCATTTGAAAGTAACTGTGTCTCCGCAACAGGAATCGAAAAGTATGTGGGCTACATGGTCTTTCTTGAGCTCCAATTTTTGTAGCTAATTGCCTTTGATTAATGGTACAAAATTCATGGGCTCGGGTTAGTCTTCTTCTCTCCTCCTCTCTGTTTCAAAAACAAGTACATCATTCAAACCCTTCTTGAATTTTCTAAGTGAACACCCGATTTGACTTTTCTATAGTCTCTAATATATTTTTTATGAGATCGCTGACTCGCACATCGCCTTGGCTTACTCGCCCTTCACCCTTACCTTTAATAAAACTTCTCTCAAAAATAACGTCGAATTTTTAATCGACTAATTTCTGACAACCGGCGTAATCCCACAGCCGTTATAAGGTTTCTTTCCTATAGCTCTGTTTTCGTTCTCCTCTTCTGTTTAGAAAGTCAATGGCCGCAATAAGCGCGTTAATTTCTTTGTTCTGATAAAGTATCTGGCAAAGTTTTCGGCAATTTTAGGGGCTTCGATTAATTCTAAAGGATTGTCTTTTCGATAGCCTTCAAACAACCAAATAATTAAAAAAACTTTTTAACCCGAAATAATTCGAGCTTGGGAACGGGGATTTACTTCCTTAGCTTATAGTGTAAATAACTGTTGCACAGATTTTATCAACTATGAATTGGTGTCACGTATGGAATTTAGCTTCTAAAACAACTTTAGTTTTCAAATCCAAGGACGTATTCGCTATCGAGTTTTAGACAACCCCTTTCATCTTTAAATAGTTTTGATTTAATCATTATAGCCTGACTCCAGATTCATGGCATAAAGATATACACCCAGCGCCTACCACGCTATGCCTAAACCAAAGAATTAGAAATTATTGCCCTAAAGCTAGTATTTGATTGTATTAAGGACAGCCCTTATTTTTCTTTGGTTTACTAAGAGGTTTATGCTAGCTTTTTATACAAAATGTACATAATGAACCAAGTTAGGTTAAATTTTTTCTGTAGATTATCAAATTCCGCAGAAAGGTAGCCTTACAAATTCCACATTCATTGGTTTTCGTGCTCTATTTTCTAAGGCTATAAAAAATAGTTCTTTGAAAAGGGACGCTCGAATGGCATTCCCTTCTTTTTGGGTGTAACACACCCTACAAAAACCACTTCATACAGGCCCCAACGCGCTTCTTAAAAAAAGAGCTGTTTGGCCGCGGGTACTGGAATTGGGTGTCTCTGGCCGTGGCCCTTTGAAGATAGGAGGGCGTAGGGTACCTAGATTCGCTCAGCGTAGAAAGTGGCTGGTTTTGGTGTGGTAAACCTAGGGATTATGTAGGTTGGTAGTTTCTATAAAGAAAAAAGTAGCTTTTGATTGTTGTAACTACATAATGATTTTAAAATTTTGTAGAAAAGACACTGTTATATTTGAAAAAAGCATAAGCACTACTAACAATTGACACTTTTGGTTCTTGCTTAAACTAGAAAGTCAAGGTCCAAACGGACGAATTACAAAACGGTTCCGTGGGAGTTAGAATAGATTTGTGGGGCAGCGGGAGAAAGCTCTTGTTGTGGGCCCAAGTGCAAGAATATTTTTTGTAAGCCAAAGCCAAGCCGCCTGCGAGGCGAGGTGGTTTTGGCAGTGGGCATTTACAGGGAGGTGCACTGTGTATGATAGTGACAAGTTACGCGATGGGGTTGAGAATAGCATCCACAATGGCTTAAGGTGGTGTGCGGCGTGGCCTCATTGTTACTTGTTGATCGGTGGGGTACCAGCTGTTTTAGTGTTTCAGACCAATGTGGGCACTAGATTATCAAAATTCGAACACTATTCCCCGCTTACTTCTCCTTTGATTGGCGCCTGATCTTAATTTCCGATTGATGGTGGTTTTCAAGCCGCACGATCTTGGTCTCATTGGTATACGATACTTATGGAACTAAATCGGTTACAGTAGCTTCACCCTTAAAAAAATTTAGCTCTGCCCTCGGGCACTCCTAAGGTCTAACGCAAAAAACAAAGCGAGACAAATTTTCTCGGCGCTACCTCTTCTGTGAAACCAAATTTCAGTTCTTAGTTAAAAGTTATCCGTACAAAACTATTTATCTAAATCCACACATAGCCCACAACCCCAAGACCACCTACAAGTTAAAATACAAATAGACGTTCCAACCGTGGTCTTCCTCTAGCCCCACTCACCCATCTCATGCGCAGGACAAACATACCTAAGAAAACCACAAAGCAACACGCTACCCACTTTGCTCATAACCGCAAGAGCCCTTGCCTGCCAGGAGGCATAAGCGTCGGCTTTTGAAATCTTCACCTTCATCACGCTTTGCAATTTCTGTTTGTCGTCAGCAGCACGTCTCCTTCACAGCGAACAGATTGCGCTAAGCGCATCCCACCCCACCCTGTGAATGAAAACAATAACGAATAAACAGTGGCGTAAATAAAGTCTCTAAATTCATAATAAATTAACTATGCTTTTGGTCCTACTACTCAAAATATAAAAATAAAAATGCCAAGAATCAACAGCCTTCTCCAATTTATTTTTTATTTTACTTTTTTCATCGCCGCCAATGCGCAAACAACTCACAACCAACAATATCCTAGCGTCGTCTTAAAAATTAACATTTTGACAGTCGTTCTATCTCTATCGCCTTCATTTTTGCAACATCATGCAAACGATAATTCATTTCTAAAGGGGTATTCTGTAACAAAAATTATGGGTTGGAGCCAATGAACACGAACATCGTCACTAGTGGCCAAGCTTATAACCCAACAGATTACATTCAATTTTCTTTCTTCTAAGGCAAGAAGGCGTAGAGTTACACTAAATCGGATATCAAAATGTACTCCGATTTTTCGTCGCCCGCGCCGCCGGTTTTCCTTTTCTCTCTTTACTTTTCTTCACTTTTTTTTTTTCCTCTCTATCTTACAATCATAGTGCCCGTTCTTTATCATTGTACCGTCACGGCCCCGCGCCGCTCATCCCCTCCGCGGCGCGCTACACCTTCCGGCCGCTTCTAATTCTTAGTTTTATACTCGCCGTTTCTGTATTGGTTGGCGTGTGCTGTTGTGTGTGTATGTTTTTTTGGTTTTTGCTTTTTTGGAGTGGCGAGGTGGGTACCCATCACTTTAGTCGGTAAATTAAAAAAAATAACAGGACAAGATCATTAGCTCGAAGTCCATCTTTTTTGAAAATACAGTGCATGGTGTTTCCTGTATTGATCTGTGAAATAACAGCTTAAAATTTTGATCAGTATTGAAAAAATAGCAAAATACGGATAAGAAAAGTCAAAATTTCAAAAAATAAAGCGGATAGGCATTAAGAAAATGTGTAAGTGTTTCTAAAGCCAGGTAAATATGACGGCGGGGCTTAAATGTTTTAAGAGGCCTCCAAGAACAGTACACACAGGTTGTTTGCCAAAGAGTGAGCCTTATAAGCGTTGTGCATGCCTGGGACGCAGAAAGCTAGATGGTGATAAAGGATTTCATATTTTTTAATGACGAAAGCCGGCTTTTGGAACAGGTCGATGCGATGCTCAGAAAGAGAAAAAAAGTATGTCACTTGAACTTAGTCAAAGGTGAAAAACATTTTAAAAATTAGGGCTGAAAATGTTAGGAAACATTGACCGAGATACCGCAAAAATTGATGTGTTTGGATGTATTAGAAGATATAGATTTAACTGAGGTAATTTAAGGAAGAAGGGAGAATTAACGGACGATTTTGGGAATATTAATTAATGGAAACTATTTTAGGTTATTGGCTAGGCGCAACCCTAAACATAGCAAAACGACCCTGATAGAGAGAATACTATTATAAACGGCGCCTATCTAAACTTGTAGGGAAGCTGGAGACCTGAAATTCTACGGGCGAGTACGACTTTTGAGATGTAATTTGTTCAGAATGACAGTTCGGTTTGTTAAAGAAAAATTCACAGTTAGAATATTTCCAATTCTTAATATTGAAGGAAGAAATTAATCGGGAAATTACAGAGAGGTGGGCTTTACCTATGATGTGGTAGTTGTCATGCAATTGCCGCGGGCGTTATGCGCGATACTCTATTGGTGATTGCCGATGCCATAAAAAGCGTATCAGTACCCCTGTGTTAGAGGGTTCATATTCAAATACATACAGTCGAGAAGATTTTTAGACATAGTCTCCTATATTTCTCCTGCGCAAAAGCGTATATGTTTTAGGCTGTCGGACTGCAGAGTTACGGACTTAAGCGGAACAGAGGTTTTGTAAATAGCCAATAGGCCGCTAACTTGTAGGCCTTGTAGCGAATGATGAAAAACAAACTTAAGTTTACGTGCACCTCGGACTCCGTCGGCTGCGGCTGAGGGGTATCGAGGTACACTTCTTTTTACTTTTCGGCAGGCAAACCGCAAACGAACAAGCCTACAACTAATTAGGTGCTTGACCGCTAAGGCTTTAAAGTATTTTTTACGATATAAAGAAGTGCAAAAGGGAGTTAGTGAGCAGATAAACAGGATTACAGAACCTTTACCCCCATTTTGTTCCAAACAAGAAGTGTAGCGCAGCTAAAAACCCACATAGGCGATAAACAGAAACGATGTGCATTACCGAAATATAAATTATTGTCGGGCGTTCTGGAATTTCAGCTCAGGTTTTAAAGGCATTCCAATACCAAAAAAAGTGAGTAATATGGATGATTCGCCTCTAAGATGCGGTATGTCTAAATATTTTAAGCATCATTTAAATTATATGTGAATTGTGGTCACTAGTCTTTTTTAAAATCGCAGTTGTGCTCTAATTACCTAGCGTTTTAGGTTTGAGGAAAGAAGGATTGGAAGGAGGGCAGAGCTTTGTCTTAGAGTTTGTTTCTTGTAAAAAAAGATGCGGTGCGTCAGAAACACAGCATTTTTTTCGTTCTTAATTTTTATGTTTTATAAGGGTGAATCACGTTACATCATTAGGCGTGCGAAGCACAGGCTTTCCATAAACAGCTGTCACTCGATGGGTTTGGGTGCGATGTAGTTGCGGTTTAATATTCATGACCTGTGAGTTTGCGTAATTTTCTAGCTACAACCGCTTCGAGCGATCATAATCAGTAACAGCCCAGCGCCAGATCATGATGGACAGGCCTAACGCATTCGCCGATGAGCTGGCGGTCGAAAGATTACTTTTTACAAAGCCATCAGGGAGTTCCGCTTGCTTGTGGCTTCCACTTGCTGAGATGGAAGACTTGACCACCGTTTATGTCGAATCCTTTCTCTATGGCTTTGCTTTTCGTTAAAACCAACGAGGCTATTTCTGGACTGCGCAATAGGGTACAACCAGAATATTCCGTAATCTAAAGGGCTCTACATGGCATTTTTAGGCTAATTGTTTTCAAAACATAAAATTCCTTCTGCTGAGGCTACATGCTGGCAATGCTGTCCAGGCGTGTTACAAGTCACCAATGGCATAATAGCCAGGGATGTTCGTCTGGTAAAAATCAGTTAACTTAAAATGTTGTATCTCGTGATTCGGTGATAAGTACCAATGTCTTCTTAAACCTATATTTTCAATATTTGTTAAATACGACAGCTGAAAGTACCATATCGGCCTTCCAAAGTTTCTTCTCCTTTTTGCTGTTTACAGTGACTTTTTTACGCCCAGCACCAAGAAGTATCAACTTTGGTAACTTCGAAGACCGTCCATTAATCTTAACGCCTGCTTCTTTTAAAGCCTACGTTTCTAACTGTTTTGAAATATCTTCAATTTTTCTATTGGAACAATATTGGCAAATACTCCACACGTTAACAATCACGTCTCCCACATCGGATTAATAGAAAATATGCAAATTCCGATTCCGATAGCACCACTCCCTACAAACGATTAATTTCTTTGGCTGACTTTCTAAGGTCATATGCTTTTCTATAGGCCTATAATTTTTTTACCATCTGTGTTAAAATTACGGTAATCCTACTTACGGGCTCCCGGGTCGCAATAATTAGTGATTACTGGCGCGGTGGTGGTGTTCTGTCAGCTTTACCTTGCGGCGATCGTAACCCTGCCACTTTTTTTCCAGTGTTTAAAGTGACCGGAAAACCTTTGATGACTTCCATTTTGTGTGCTTTTTCATTAGAAAACGTGAACTCGCCTTACTCATGGCCATCGGCTACCACCACGGCTTTGCTTTTTGACGTACAGCGGGTCAAAAGTCCTTGATGCAACATTATCTACTTTTAATCCGTAATCTGCGGGCGATGCTGTAAGAATAGATTAAAGAAACTGATGAGCTTGATTTTAATAATGGCTTGAGTTCGGAATTAACAACCCCAGTTTAGAGACCAAAGCCCTCCAGAGATTCGTTTCGTCTACGATTAGGCGGTTTTAATCCGAATTGAGATGGCCTAATGGCAGTCACATAGGCCCCCGGACGCACTTGCTGAAAACAATTGATATCAAAGATTGCTTCATATATGTATTTTTATTGATGTATTAATTGAAGTTGCAAAGTTAGCAAACCATAGTTAAGTAGACAGATGATTTCAAATGTAATAAGATGGTAAGAAGGAGAACAAGGTCAAGTTCAAGTCATGTGCAAGTTCATGGTGCAATTCAAGTACAAGTTCAGTAACAAGGTTCAACGCACGTCAGTGGTCAATTTTGAAGATTTTCTGATTTTGGAAAAAAAACGTAGTTTCCATTCAGTAAGTTCGAGTTTTGAAATTTAAGGATATCTGGCAAAAGTACGCCGTCTACCCTCTAGTGTACTAGCGAGCTTTATTTACTTTCCGACATGTTGACTTTAGACATTAGACTGACTAGCCTATAGAAATACTCGCAGGCACAATGTTTGATTTAACCGCTAATAAACGAATCCGGGATCGACAATAATAGATACCCCCGTAGTATATGGAAAGCATGCGGTCTATTGAAATTTGTGTTCAATGGGCAGAAAATAACCCTAGTCCACCTAAAAACAGGCGCGTTGCATAGGACTTCTTTTCGTAAAAGTAACTGGAATTTCATTTACATAGAAATATCGGCGAATAACGCCACCAAAAAGACTAAGCGTTATTAGTGGCCTTAAACCGAGAAATACACATGAATAGGCGCCAAACCAAAAGCAATTCCCTTTTGGATTCCCCACGCATAGTATATAATCCTATGCCAATGGTTATCAAACAAAGAATAAGGACCTACGAAGCGTATTTGTAATTGATTGTTCTAAATTGAAGATTAGCGGAGTTACCACAGGAGCGAATAATGGTGAATAAGATAAAAGACGGTTTTCCTGTAGGCCAAATGTACGGGGTGTACTTCCTGATCAACACATCGGCGTAATGGTGACCGAGCCACGCAACAGCTTAGACGAAAGCAGATGATGAAGGACGGCCAAGACGATGTCTAAGGGCGGTTGGTATGCCATGGCCAGCATTAACGCCTGAAATGCAAAGCAGATAGTTCCGTAAAATATTGAATGGCAAAATAAACGATACGCTAGGTTATTTGTTGGGTGTAAAAAGTTAGTGAATCTTTAAATGGACCAATGCTACAGATCAGATAGCGCTATGTATATCTGTTGAGAGTTTGAAGTTACCTCCTTGAATTTAGGGTACTGAGAGTTACGATTACTTTGTGGTCACCGGCTCTCCGCTTGGTGCATCGGCTATAGCATATTTTTTATGGTTGCGCATTTGGTCTGAAGTCTAAATATCAGGACTGTGGGGAGATTTCGGGAACATAATCCGCGCAGGAGGCTCTTGCAGTAGAGATCTTCCCGCCGCCGGTTCGCACGCAAAAGAAAAGACGTTTTTTTTCACTAAGTTACGAGTTTGCCGGTGCCGCAGATATCCCCTACTCTTTGGCCCTGTTCCACGAATTAAAAACGTGAAGCACGGCAACGCGCTCCGAGAGGATATCGAGATATGACAATTCTCGATGATTGCCAACGTGGACAAAATAATTGCCAAAATTGGGTTCGAATCGGTGTCGAGTTTTTGAGCCACTCTAATTTTCGATGGCTGCGGCTTACCAATAGTTTTTCCGTATGTGAAAAGTCTCTGTTGAGTAATAAAGTAGGTATGTAAAAGAAGAAGCGGGTAAAGATTAATAACATCCATATCGCCCAAGGTATCCCCCAAATCCATATCTAATTGAACTAAATTAGGGATCATAACGAAATAAGTAGGCGATTCAAAGATGAAAGGTGTCTATTAAAAAAGCAGCACTGCGGCTCCCGCTAAATGCGGCGTATTTGACTAATACTAATATTTGGGCCGCAGCCGGGGCGCGGGGGCGGGACGCGCGGTGGGCGGGGCGGCGTGCGCCTGCCCCCGCCAGGGCCCGAGGGTGGGCTCGGGGCGGGGCAAGGGGGCGGGGCCGGGGGCGGCTCCATCCGCCGTTTGACGCTTGACCGTTTGTCCGGTCATGAATCCGGCCTCCGCGCACCGACGAGAAACGGCGGACCGCCTCGGCGACATCTTCGGGGCGGTCCCAACGCCTGCATCAACTATGACTGTTCCTCGCGCCCCGCTCCGTTCCAGTAACCGCTGGTTTCCGTCTCGGCCCCATGGCGGTTTGAATCCAACCGGGGGCGACAGTAGTTAAACCCGGCGTGGGGGCGAGCGACTGCGCGGAGACTGCGGGCAACGCCATCACGGCGGCCCTTGAGACCGGCGCCGAACTCATCCCCTGCTCGGCCTTCCATTCCCCTCGGCGCCTGATCCACACCGATGAACACCATCGATTGCGTTTGGCGATTCTGGCTCGCGGCGCGCCGCCTTCCATCGGGACCGTTTCCGAACAATGCGTTGATAACGCGATTTCGTCCCGCCACACGTCCAACGCTCGAGCCCAACGCGTTGCAGTTTTTCATCGAACGGACATTGACGAGAATTCGCCCGTGAGACATCGACGGCCGGCGTCCTGTTGACCCAGGTTTCGATCTCGCCGAGATGGTCCATCGCGTCGTGAGCAAAAACGCGTCACATCGGTCGGATCGCCGAAATCCGGCGGCATGATGCAAGAACTCCTCGATTCGCTCGACCTCGGCTGCCGTTTCGACGGCGCCCTTTCGATTGCGGCTCGGGAAATGTACCACCATTCTGCACCGGTCGTGAGGGACACGGGCCGCATCGCTCTGTCTTTGTTTGCCCAATCGGCATAATCGCGAAAAAGGGGCCTCCGCCCCCCCCACGACCAATTCCCGCTCTCGCGCCTCCCCTCGGTGACCACGGACCTGCCCCGAAACCTCGTCTGATCCA
>Ga0163217_1030050_pt1 | contig 11479 bp, 4 predicted proteins | sample SynspAceP_FD_185933 | JGI IMG/M metagenome (GOLD analysis project Ga0163217, IMG submission 185933) | Saline lake microbial communities from Ace Lake in Antarctica - Synechococcus sp. Ace-P (PacBio error correction) | ecosystem: Environmental > Aquatic > Non-marine Saline and Alkaline > Saline ... | reverse complement strand
GGAAAAAGCAGACACTAATGCCTTTGGGTTTAATTTTTTTTGTTGTAGGTGCAATTTCCCATAATTCTTCCTTTATTGACTTGGCAGTACCATGTTTCAGTATCGATATATGGCGTTGTTTGACCGGATATTTTACGCTTTTGTCCAGCTTTGACTTAAGTTACAGAGAAAGGATTGATAGAATCCGCATAAAAGTTCCGCCATAATCCCGATTGTTTTTTGCGATCGGTGACCCGTTGCCGATTTCTCTGTGATAATTGTTTAGCCATGTTTACCCATCATCATTTAATGTCCTCATATTCATTTGTATTCCATGCTTTGCATGACATTGTCGATAGTAGCCTGAATGTTGTTTCACTCGGCAGACATGCTGTTTTTCTATTTTCGATATCCTGAACGGCCAGAACCATTCCGTGGGATCCCACATGACCAACTATTCATTCGACAATTTTCATTCTGCGAAAACGATGTTAGATTGTTTAGGGATATTCACCACTTGACATTACCTTGCAAGTGTGGCTTGACAGTATAACAAACAATATTTTACCATTTCGCTACTCTGACACCTTCATCCGTGGAGCACCATTTCAATATTCTTGGTCTTTATTCAAGGAAACTCCTTTTGAGAGATAGGTCAAAGCCGTTTGTTTATGAAAACCAAGGGCTCCTCGGGCGTTAGGGAGATTCTTTTGAATTATTAATAGTCTTTGAAGGTATCGGTAGCTTCACTGGAGTCATTGTTTTATTTTGGTTAAATTGTCGGAGTTAATTTCTTTACTGTATTGATTTCCGGTGAACTGTTGTGTGGTAATCGGTTACGCGTTTCTTTCTGTACAGGACGTTATATAAAGCTATTGGCACCCGAATAATTTAGTTCTTTTTTCATGTGCTTTCATTTTTTGTTTGTGAAGCCTGGCGGATTTAAGCTCCGTATGGTTTGTGCAAAACTATTTTTTGGGTTAACCTATCGGATTCTTCTTGATTGATCTTCGTCGGATGAGTTTCACGCTTATTTACCCACGACTTATTTAATTGCAAGCGGTCTTACTCTTGGGCATGCCAGTTTTTCTCAATTCATTCTTGCTTATTGGATGCGGCTTCATATAATCGTTCAATTTGGCCATTTACTATTATCAACCATCGCGTAGTCGGCACCTGAGAGTTTGGATGGACACTTTTTCCTTGATAACCTCCTTTCGTTTTGAAGTGTATTTTCTTTCAGATTCTTTTAAATGGGATTGAGCTCTGCCCGAGATCCATTTTATAGTTATTAGTTAGTCGGTTCCAGGTGGTTACTGGTATTTAATTAAGATGCCCCTTTGTGCATGCTCCAGTTAAGTGGGGATAAACAGGCTATTACTAATTGTGCTCCCAATAATTGATTTTGATGTGATTTCATAAGATTTTAGGTGGTATTCTGTTTTTTATTGATAGTATGAGTCAACTTGTTACATTTTTGTTCCCTTAGACTATAATTTTGAAGGGTGAACTTCAACATCGAAATTGATTGTACTAATTGCAACATTTATATTAAAAACTCTTAAGCTGTTTAAATGTGTGCGATGCCCTGATGGCGCTACTACTTTTACAAATCGGGTGGACAAGCTGCATGCGTGATCGATTCTAGTTCGCCAATCTACTTGTAAGACCATCTTGTTGGAATACCGCATTCGGACATGTGGGTCTAGTGCTATCCTTTTAGCGGAATAAGGTTCAAAGAAATTGTCTGTTGGCTGTATTGGGACGAGCGGGTCCAGTTATTCTAGCATTTCCCGGCCTTCTGTTTCGTTTTGCCATATTCATTGTGATCAATTATAGGGCCAATTGCTTGTTTTCCAGTCGAATCAATTCGGGATTAGAAGGCTTGTGATACATATTTTAACAAATATTATATTCCTATTTTCGGTAATTGGAATTACTGGCCTTGACCATACTTAGGGTTTTACAAATATATGGTATGGATTACCTTAATATAAAAAGTTTCCTATTTTATCCATTAGGAACATTTCAGGCCAAACCCAGATGGATCCAGATATTTGCTGTTTCGCGTCATGTCTTTAAGGTATGGTATGAATCAAATAATTAGGAGGTTGGGTCATCAAAACGACCGACTTCTGAAAGCCCCCAGATATCAGATTCCCTTTGGATAAGCAGTTTTTCGGCACTTTACTCCAATATTGGGTTTCCCTAGAAATGAGTTCTTTCATCTTGATCGGGTGCTTACTGTCTGTAGCTGATATACACTTATGCCTTGTTGACGTATCTTGGGCTTCAGGCTTAATAATGATAAAAACAAAAACCAGCATAGTTTTGCTATTTCTCCCTGCAATGATAGTTGTTTTCATATATGGTTGATTTTGTTTATTATTTTTTGGTCAAAAAAGCGGCTTGCTGGTTTTAGCGTTGGTTGGTAATATTTTCTTTAACTTTAAGCTAACCATACACGCAAAGCATCCAACATCTTCCCCATCACCGCCAATCCGCCACGCCCAGTTAGCTAACATAATTATGCTCAGCTCCACAACACTTCGCTCATCCAGTCAGCAAATACCTCGATTCCATCGAAAACGTCAGACAATGCACACAAATCGTTGCTATTCAATGTGAACATTTACTTACTAGTATACCTCTATGCTTTTTTTACTAGAGCATGCATGTTTAATGTTTTAATTCCGATGGCTTTAAGCAGGTTCTGGTGTTGCATTTCACTGTCTCCGTATTCTCGTATTCTCAGTACTAACCAAAGGTTCTATCGAAAAGTTTTTTCCTTCTCCCCTTAATTGCTTCATTTGTTTTAGCATTTATTTGCGCAGATCCTTTCGATGTCTACTGCCCGGAACTTTTACTGCGAGATGTAATCTCACATAGTGCCAAAATCCATTGTGGTAAATACAGATAGACTCCTTGGATCCTTTTTTTTTGCATATTAGGCTTTTAACTCTTTGTTTGCCCTTAAAGATTCTTGGAAGATTTGCTGGGAGTTACCATTTAAAAATGCCACTTTTCTGTTAGTTTTGACCTCAGTAGGTAGTCTGATTGCCTTTTCTTGGCATTATGATAAGTTTTTGTTTTTAGATAGATTACCATATGCATGTTTTTGTCTACATTCATTAAAACCGCCTAAACAAATTTTAAAGGCATCCTCCCATTTATCAAAGATAGGCTAAAGGCGTTCTTATCCATTCGCCATATTTTTCTATAGGTGAAAGGTTGAAATATCTCTGTAGAGGTGGGATGCACTTGGCCAGCTAGCCCCTCGAGCTTATGTTTTTACCATTTGCTTCCCATAAAATCCTTGGATACCTCGTTGTCTTTTTTGGATATTGGAAGGTTTTACCTGGTCTTCGTGGACATGAATGGCTGGGTTTTTTCACGCTTGCGCCAAATGTTCTAGGCTAGGACGTCAATAGGCCCATATATTAAGACTAATGTGATTTTTTTAAAGTTTCTCATAATTTTAAGTTAGTTTAATAATGTTGATTTTATATAGTTTTATTTTTAGAAGGAACATTATTAAGTACCCTATTAGATTTTGGAGACTTTACTAAGGTGTATCCAAATTGTGCTCGAACTCAATTTCATTGTAAAAAATATCTTCCTTGGTATATTTTACCCTCTTCATTAAAATAGAGATTTGAACCCACTTTAGTTAATTTTTTACCGTCAGCAATTTACATCTGAATTGTCCTGTTAGGGTTCCGGGAAGACCAGTTTAATATCTTGATTTTCACGACATTACTATTGCTTTTCGTAAATATATTATGTGGTCGGGGCAATCCAGTACTAGTATGGTTAGTCTTGCTCTTTTAATTCGATCTTTTTTTGGTTAACACGGGAATTCGTTCATATTTTTCTTATAATATTGTCTGTTACAGCCATTATCTCTTCTATCCTCTAATGTTTATATGGTGCCAATAGCCATGCAAAGGACGGGCATTTTTATGATTACCTGTTCCATTGTTTTTCTGATTTTATGTCATTACCAGGCTTTATTGCGTTGTTTTTGCAGATCATACAACCTATAACCATAAACATAAAGTATTATTGTGATTTCATGCCGATATATAACGCTCACTTTAAACTAATTAATCGGGATTTTATGGATAATTCAATCCTTTAAGGACGGAGGCTAGGCCATGATTTATTTCCGAGCAGGTGGTTTTAATTACCTAATTGAAATATGCAAATATATATCGCATATATTATAGAACCCTGCTTTTTTAAATATTTGGATAGTTTAATATATTGGGCAAACACACTACATAGCAGTTTCCATCACTATTTTTATTTTAGTTCATTATCATATATGGTCAACTCATAGATTTTTGACAAGGGAATTCCTTATCAAAAAGGTGTTTGTGGATACCGAAATTTTTGGAGCCTCCATCTGGACCATTGGAGATTTTTAATGACCAGTGCCCCTACGGCTACTTGCAATTTGAAATCCTGACTGATTTGGCATATGATTGGGCATTCGAGTAACCTTAACAAGGCTTCTGAATTTTACTTCAGAGGTAGGCTAAAACGAACTAATTGATCATAATAAGCTCTGAAATGGCCGATTTCAGATTACGCAAGGCGCCTTCTTCTGATCGTATGAGAAAAACTGGACAGTGCCCATAGTCTTGGAAGAAGCAAATGCTCTAAAGTGTTGGCCAGAATCTGGCGCTTGTTTAACCAACTAGGTTAATGTTTATGAACGTGAGGGCGACTAGGACGGGCATGCGATATGCCATTGGAACAATCGGTATGTAGGGTGAGGAGGCAAAATGACAAAAGGGCATTTGCCGTTTGATTATAGTGATTTGAGCAATATTTTTTTGGAACAGGCCAAATATGATAAAGGATTAAAAAAATAGGTATCAAAGCCCTTATCTCTTTGAAGAGAACGTGGAATTATGGAATAATGGATTTGGATTTTGAGCTTTACATCATAATGTTGTAGCCAACAAATACTTAAATTAAATGGCTTGAAGAAAGCACTACAATATTTTGAGACATTACTTTGGTATTGGTGAACGATAGCGGTTTTCTACTCTCCTCTCTCGTCGCATGTTATATATTTCTTTGTTGGATTTGTACGCATTATTTTAAACGCGTACAAGAAAGCGAAATGCCGGACTTAAGGGCCATATACAATATGCGAGTCTGTGGATAAATTGAATTTTTTGCTTGATTGCGATCTGCTATCATCGGTGGAAATTGCAGGAATTTGCAGGGAAAATATAAGAATGGTATAGTAGTCTTCAAATGTCCTTATGTTGGGCTACCTCTGATTTTGTTTGCGGATTATGATTTTATTGGAGTCGGCATATGAAGCATTGGGAAAAGCTTTCGCGTGCGGGGACCATAATTACATGAAGTCTTACAAGGCACTTTTCAGGATTGCTCTTAGAAGGAATTTTCACAGCAGATCGATACCGTTTGCCTTATTGCAACGGGATTTGAGTTTGACAAAGAGGACACCATGTATTTCTTCGCGGGGCGAACGGATAAAAAACAAGAGTAACCAGACTTTGACTTCACATTATCACTGTGGTTTTTTTGTTTCGTCTTGGTTTGGGAGTTTGTCTTTAGAATAACGAGAAAAACTATACCGCAATCAAATAAAGAGAAGCAATTATGATAAGGAACAATACATTGCACCGGGTTAAAAATAATATGGAAGTGGCTTCAGTTGCTCTTTCCGTACATCTTCGCTATAGACGACAAAAAAATAAAGGAAACTTTTGCACAATCAAAATCGGATTCAGGAGTATGGTATGTTCATCAAAATATTATATCAGCGAAAGAATTTGGGCGACTATATGAGATGAGGAATTATTTAAATCTGGTGAATTATTGTAATCCATTTTACGGTGCAGAGCAAAGGATTAGCATGTTTTTTGACATGAAGGAGACTCGAACTAATGTTGAAATTGCAGACGGCCTATTGGATTAAATTGTGAATGATGTGATTTTCAAATTATAATATGCTTTTCCACATCTGCATGGTAAAATTCATATCCTTGAGCAGGAAGACCACTATTTAGAACTAAAGGTTAACGACATGGCATTGGTTTCACAGAGGAAATAAGGCTAATGGCACCGGTTTTTGGGACCGTTGATAGCACTTTTGACGCAAGCATTGGACGGTTAAATGGTGTCTTAGACAAAAGACAAGGAACTTTCAGTATCCTTTGAATTTCAACATCCAAAGCGCCCGCATTATGAATCAATACCCGTATTTTAATTGTTTGAGGATGTATGATCATCGCTGCACCATATTTTCTGATACATCACATTTGGGCTATGAGTTAATCGGCATTTTTTGATAACTTAGAGGGGAAGAGGTATTTTACATGCCTTCGGCGAGCCCACTCGGATAGGTTATTTTACTTGGGATATTAACTTGAAAGGAAGGGTAAATGGTTTGGAAGCCCTGGCAATTCAGCTTCAGGCAATTTCAAAAGGGATTCCCATAACTATACCTTACGGCCAATGAAGAGTGATGAACAGCTACTTTTACAAGGCAAAGCCTACACTCCATAGTGTTTATTTCCAAGGCCGTTTAATATCTGAGTGGATTTTGCAAGCGTTAGCCACTTGCCTTTGTAGTGGAATCAAATTAGGAAAATAATCAGGATTGACCGAGAGACTATTCCTGAAAAGTTCGAGGGTCATGGCTAGGCGAACTCTATTGTAGGCCTATATGGGCGAATGGTAAAACACTTCCTCGACGAAAATTCTTGTATATCGAGGCCGATTGAATACTAGCCCAATAGTTTCATTACTCAAATGGCAACTATTGATTAGTACGTACTTAGGTTGGTGGAAATGAAATTAAGTTACCATTTTACTCTAGCGCGCGTGCATACGATCTTTTAGTCTATTTTAATTGGATGTAGTAGCGGATAACCTATTGGAAATTAATAGAAAAGTAATCCCTTTAGTAAAATCGTTCAGGACAATTCTTCTTAACCACATCTCTACATTACTAGTAGTAAATAAAAATGTTTTCTAGGCTTTTTGTAACTTTTTTTAGTCGTATCTAGGCGGCACAATAATGGCTTTGGCGTTCGTCCTAATCTCCTGAATTTTACGGCAATTTGTTATTTTATTTGGGTAAGCCAAACCTATGTGTTCAAAGGGAGCCATATCTATGGTAATGTTGGCTTGCTTTTTGGGCTTTGATTATCGAAAGCGTGGATGCCATTGAATAATTCGAAAGGAGCTTAGTATTAACAATAGCACGCTATATTTATGAATGTTGATAGCTAATTCTATTCGCCTTTATTGATGGCATGAGGCATTGCTCGCTACATTGTCAGGAAAACAATATAATCTCGTTATTTGAATTCATGGAAAGTGAAGATACGACGAACAGGAAATGCAGCCCTTATAACGCCACAGAAGATGTTTTTGGGAAAACAATTCAGGTTGCAACGGCAATACAAAGCGGTAGCTCATTATTGGGCATGGACCTTTGGGCACCTTTTTAGTCGGGGCCCCGAGAACAGCAAGGATTTCAATCGTTACCGTCACCGTATTGAACGACCCTGTAAGATTGATGGATGGTAGTAGTTTGCGTCACAGCTTGGGGGATAGGGCCAAAGCGGGCATATTATTCCTGTAAAATGGATTGAGCGGATATTAATAAAAAAAATACAAAACATTTCCTTCCGCAACAAGGTTGTGAGATTCTTGTGGCATCAGTCGGAAGAGATATTACGGAGATAATTGCCCAGGCCGACGCCAAAGGAAGCATTTTGATATGCCTTTGCCGGTTAACGTGGACACGTGAGATTAGACATGATGCAAGGTACGACCCTTTTCTCTAACTACGGGTGGCTTATGAAAGACGGCAGCAGATTGGAAATCTTTAACCATCACCAAAAAGTTTGTGCCGACGCGTGAAGAAAAGCCAATGTGTGTGTGAACTTAATTAGATTTTTAGATCCTATAGGAAGTTGAAATACGTTCGCCATATGAGCCGGTAAGCATCTCGTCTGCGGCAGTTTAAGGATTATAAGCAAGCCTTGATACGCAAATATCAATTGGGGAGAGGGAGCACCTGGTATATCCACGCCAAGCCTATCGGAAGGTCGGGCCTGTCAGGGTTAAGGTGACATGAAAATATGATTTATTATGGCTTAATCTGATTAGTAAACGGCGAGCGCGCTAGTCTATTATCTTTATTTTGTCTCAGCCAGCAATTTTAATTAGAAAAAACCTGTAACGTCTACCTGACAGGTTTTTCCTGTTTATTGTGCCCAAAAATTCAGTTGTTTGCAATTTGCAGCGATTTATTTAACTCAGCCTGAGAAGCCTTCTTATTTTTTATTGTCTATCGGCACTTCTCCTTTGCTTACAATAATATATTCGCCCTGATATCCAAGAACTTAGGCCAGTTTTTCTACATACCTGGAATCTTGTTTTTGGTGTCTTCGTCCAACAATGGCATACTCTCAGCGTAATATGCGCCCTATCTTAAGGTCAGGATAAATTACCTCTCAGTGCCATTAAATTTGCATCCCATTCTTTTTCTATCTCTAAACTTAGGCTGTAAGTCCTCTTATCTTTTCTGAGTAACAGCTTCTACTCTTCTGGGTAGCCCAAACGGGAATGGTTTCTACGAGGTAAATTTTAAAAAAGACCAAACCTTTGTTCCTCTTTTTGTGCAATCGGCAATGATTAGATGACTAAATCGGCAATCTCTACGTCAAATATTTTCTCACTAAGCAATCAAGCACCATCCACCACCTCTTATATAAGTTTGCATATAGGGGTCCATTCACTATCGGTTCATCAATAAACTAGATATATAATAGCATTGACCATTTCTCCAAGGGGGTAGGTGAGCTCGGTTATTTTGTTTTCTGTCGCTAATTTTTTTGTGCTTTCTGAAAGAGTGGTACCTCCCGACTGATTTATCATTAATCCGTTTGCACTAGTCAGCGCCAATTCAATGTATATACCATGTGCGGCTGCCAGACTAGAAACCCGGCCAATCCTACCAGTCAATTCACATTTTTACATATTCACTGCTTTCCTTCAGGGCAGCTATTTGTTTGTGTTCTTTAGATCTAACGTTCGATTTATCTCTCAGATTTGGCGAATTTGCGACTGTATGTTTACTTTTTTAAAACTGTTTCATACAAGCCTGCAATGCTTGTGACCAGGGTTTATTTCTTTTTGTAATTCTGCGTCAACCTATTTTTGGGATTGTCTCTTCTGCCTTGTTTGCGACAACTTAACTTAGGTAAATACCGCCTCCACTCCTAGCATTGAAATCATCAGTAATTTGATTTGGGAACCCTACGTAATCTCGCCCTTTATCTGCTTCATAGGTATTTTTGATAGGTATTTATGGAAATCGGTTAGAGGATCTCTAGCAGGTTTCCGTTATATTTTAGTCCTCCCCGAACTAATTTATGTAAGCGGACGGCCAAGACGACACCCGCAGCTTCATCCAAACGTTTATTTTCCCTGTAAACCCTGAACCTCGGCAAGTATAATTCAGTTTGGAACTTCTTCTCTTTGTTACCGAGTAGGAGATGGTAAACTATGTGGTCCGTTAAACTAGTTAGAACGTCATCCTCATACATATTTTTAAAGCCTGACCGTTGTGTGAGAATTAAGCTTGTAGGATAGAATGCTCCACACAACAATTGTCCCACTTACCTGCCATCAGAGGCTCCAAATTCCGAGGAGGTGATGTGTGGTCCCCAAGGTGAAACCTGCCACATTGGGTCTCTGGACTATCACCAAAAAGAATACCAAAGCTGTTTTGTTTTCTGTAATTCCTAACTTTCAAATAGCTAGGTATATTTCATTAATTGATCATTCGTGGGGATGGGGCTATATTTAATGAAATTAATTTGCCGAAACATTGGTCTCATCAGTAATCGGCAACGTGGTTCGAACATGAGCTTCAGTATTGGGCATCTGTCTCAATTTATGCCCGCGTATCTAAGGACCAGATGTCAAGCAGTGTTTTCAACAAAGCATAGCTCGGCTCATCTATTTTCCATATTCTGTCTGTTCACACATCTTTTTTAAAAATGAGGTGCCCTGACTGCGGGCACGATTCGAAGGCGTTGTTTTGAGTATCTCATTGGCGGTCGTCAGTTCTGTTTTAAATATTGAACTAGGGTCGAGTCAGGCGTCGTTAATTTAACTCGGCCCATTTAAGATTACAGGTAGATTTAGAGGTCGCTCTCTACTATTCATTTATTTTTTTTAAATGAGGTTTGGAAGGGCCCGAATATTTCTCTCTCTCCTCCCCTCTCGCCTGTACCCCTATGATCAAAATGCGGCTGATGATATACCCAAAGATTTTTTTTTTGGTGTTTATATTTTGAAAAGACCGGCGCCGATTCGTAGGTGCAGATCTCGTTCGCAAGGAAGCGTCCAGGCCCTACCGTGATTTACCTTTTTCGCCGACTTGTTGGACTAAACAAAAAAGTATTCGTTTTAAGTATTTTGAAAAATATATTATACATAAGGCTATTACTAGAATATCGCAATGCCAGTATTTCCCCTCTTTTGATTACCATCGCTCCGGCCGATGCCAAGACATTAGGCCATAACTCTGGCTAAGCTGGCAGGCTATTTAAACGTAGCTCCACCCTCGCATTATTATAATCCCTTCTTGTGTACATACTCCTACGATAATATCGGCATCATTAATAAATGCTGAATTTAGTTTCTGCAAAGGAAGCTATTACGGTCCATTCCAATTGGTGATCGTATCCCCAGTATCTGTCATATTTAATATTCTAAAATACCACTGAGGTTTGTTAGTTTGGGAAATAAAATGGGGAAGTGGGCAATACGTAAATAAGAGCGTGACACCTAATTTCACACATGGTGCATTAGAAATAAATTATTACATCTTGCTCTCTTATTTTTTAAAAATGAATTGACTTTAAAGGATAAATATCTTGAATTTTTAAAATACTCTGCTTGATTTATTAGGGGATTCTATATCAGCTAAATAACATGCTAAATTAGCGCACTAAACTTAACACACTGTGTGTTCCTCTTTTTGGCCTTCTTCGTTTCCATAACTCCTATATGTGCTGGGCTTCGTTAGTTCTGCCACCTCCTTGGAATTGGTATGTCCCGATTTTTCGGTTTTTGCCACTGTTAGTATTGTAATAGTTTTTTTTTCTTTTCTCAAAGGACACCTCTTCAGACTCCATTCATCTACAAAGGATGGCCTTTATGACCACGGGCGATATCCTGTCGATTTATAAGTTTTTGAATATCTTTTAGATAAGGCCTTTCTTCAGCACTCGCAAACAGGATAGCAAAACTCTGACACTGCGCACTGAGTCCCTTCCTGTCCTCCTACAATACGGTGCACAATAAGCTTGCCAAGGTTTACTTGTAGGCAAAGTTCGTAGTTGATAACCAATGAGAAGCTCCATTCAAAATCTATTCCCCTGGCCGCAATGCTGTCTTGGTTGCGAATAAGGGCACCATTGAAATATCC
>Ga0163217_1029377_pt1 | contig 11479 bp, 9 predicted proteins | sample SynspAceP_FD_185933 | JGI IMG/M metagenome (GOLD analysis project Ga0163217, IMG submission 185933) | Saline lake microbial communities from Ace Lake in Antarctica - Synechococcus sp. Ace-P (PacBio error correction) | ecosystem: Environmental > Aquatic > Non-marine Saline and Alkaline > Saline ... | reverse complement strand
CCATAGAGTGCTCCAAACGTCTCTTCCAAGGCTTAATCTCTGAGACCAAACCCAATTTGAGGCTTGTTAGACACTTTCTTGGATTCTTCTTTGCGAAAAACTTGTTCCTCTGGAGTGTTTAAGCGATAGGACCAATGTCTCCAAGTTCTTTTGGCAAGGGACGCAGAACCCGTTCGGTTTAATTTAGCATTTTCATGCACTCCTGAGATCAGGTTTACTTCATAGTCCACATTTAGCTAAAATAAGCGGCGCCCTCAGCCATTTTTCTCTACTTGCTGCCACACAGCATCAAGCCTTCTCGACTTGCTATCCCGAACTTCGGGAAAAAAAAAACCCCCCCCAAAAAAATTTTTTCTTAACTTGGGTCTAAGTCTGGACTACATTTGACCACTTGACCTGCGTCTTTGATGTGGTAATGAATCCGAACTGTAGGTTTTGATATGCTCACGATAATAATTGATCCCATTGGCATATAACTCTAAGGCGTCTGATGCGCTTCTTCGTTCCAAGGATCAGCAGAAGCAGTGCCGCTTGTCCTTTTGAATTCCACAAGAAAATCTACCAAAGCCCAAACCCTTTTGAGCATTAACTTTTGTCTCATCTTGCAGGATGCCAAATCCATCATTACATTCTACATCATTAAAGAGTCCGGCGCGCGATCATCCCAAAGTTTCCCGAAGGAATTTCTCCTCAGCTGGAGTACCATTAAAATCGAATTGAATGCCCTTCAGTTCATATCCCTTTTTCGATCAGCGTCTTTTGATCGATGCAGCCGCACCCAATGAGGCCACACCAAAAAGTATATGGCCCACAACCATTCCTGGAGGCGTCTATGTTTGCAGGGATTCTTTGTAAGGTACTTTGTTTTGAGAAAAGTCCCGGGAAGGGCATCAAACTCACCCATAATCGATAATTAGGTTTTCCGGATCCATATTCCGCTTACAAAAGCCGTGGAATCTCTCCAACTCCTCGGCGTCACTTTGAACCTAAAAAGGGACTTCAGCATAATCGGAAAGCGCTGCGGCAGATTTGAGTTTCTTGAAAAGCTATTTCTTCAAAAGACCAGATTTTATCACTCAAGCTGTTAATGCCCAACATATCGTGTATCAACTGGACTGTTGAACTTTAGCTTTTCAAAGGATGTGGCTGGCCGTCTTCTGCTTGAAAAAGAAAGGGGGTTGTTAAAAACCTTAAGAATAGAATGACAACAAAATTGGCTGTAGCCAACTTTGTGGTTTTTCCGAACTTTGGTCCTGATCATATATTTTTTAAACTTTATTTTTTGAATTTATTATTCAGATAAAAGAAGTATCCAGCATTTTAACGAATGAAAGCATCCATAATTAATTCAGAAAGGACAGACTGTTATAACCTAGATTTTTTTCTCTAGGACAAACTGTGTCAACTGACAATGATAACCGGCAACTGATCTTCACCAAAAGCTATTCCGTAGTCTTCTCCATAGTTACTGGAGTCCACCCCCAAAAGCTTTCCGTGGCTCTTTCCAATCAAAACCAAGGAATGGCATTTGATCGGACCAGAAGTTCTAGCCCAAAAAATCTAGCAGATGCCTCTTTTAGCTAATTCTGCTCGTATCCAACTAGGAGTATCTTCTCTTTACGGTCATTCCCGCCAGGGTTTTGATCTCGTGCTGCTCCGAATGAGCTTTGCATTTGGTAAGAATTAATGTTGCAGCCTCGGCAGCTTGTGGCACATTCATATTCAAAACTCTACTATGTTCAAGAAAAACTGAAGTAAAATTTTGATCCTGCCGAATCGCCTTGCCCTGACCGCAAAAGCCAAAGAAAGGCTTCCATCCCTTTAGCGCCAAACTTGGAGTCAACGTTTTACTCTCGGACGCTTACCTGGTTCGACAAATTGTACGGATTCCAACTTTTTTCATCCAAGACAAAAGGCTTGGCATCCGTTGACTCAAACCGAACCACCAGTGTTAACCCAGGCGCACATTCACAGCCCGGAATCCAACCTCCGCCGGCGGTCACCCGAAAACTACCCAACCTTCGGCCATCCGCAGCTTTCAATAGAAGTAGTGCCGCGTGTGAAATTGCTCCAAAAAAAGGGATCATCAAGTCCGCCAAGTGGCTGGCCAGGATTATTTATGGATTTACTTGCAGATTTTGTTTGATGAGTAAGTTTAGTAAAAAGGATTGTGCCTCCTTGATAAGGATATGGATCACCTGGCCCGATCTTGGATTCATTTTTATCTTTGATTAGTTCGCTCTGCTTTTGCGTATTCCTTCGAAAGCAATTCCTTTCAATTGGACTTACTGGGTCAAAATGCCGGGATCAGCAAATAATAAAAAGTCACGATCTTGCAAACGCCAAAACTCATAAGCTTGGATAAATGGTATGGGATGTAAATTCGCTGAATTATACCCCATGCGCTTTTCAAATCGGAAATTCTCCAGAAATATTCAAAGATTGAAGTAGGGCAGGACCCTTGGGTCCATTCCTGAAGTTTGATTTACCTCGATTCCCTTTTGTTAATTTAACCATTTAAGGGCGTTTCTTCAATTCACTTTCCAATTAGCCAAGTCAGCTTCGTGAAAAGTCCACCTTGCTCTTCGGGTTCCTCTTACAATTTCCTTTGCAATATCTCCTTGTAAAAGCGGATCATAAGCGGCATAAATAGCTCTTTCTGGTTTTCCGGCTTTTAAGGCTGTTTTCTCTGTTTCAATCATTTGTTTAAAGGTCTGATAAAATTCTTCCTGCGATTAAAAATCTCCACCTGCCTTCAGGCGCTTCTCGTCTTCTCCTTAGATGTGTAGAAAGACCTTTTTAGAATATGGCGCCAATCTTTAATTTTGCCTTTCCCTTTTCAATATTATTTGCCGTTCATCTCCTCAATTGGATACCCCTTTGGCAATGCTGCCATAGCTGGGGGCCCAAAAAACCTGGGCTAAACTCATGGTGCCGTATTCCCGGCAAGCATGTCAGCAATCCTCCTGGTGTGGGCCGGGGGTCGTCGCTTGCCCAGTGGTTCCAAACTCTGGTGGATATCCATATTCTGGGATTTATAAAATCACAGTCGCACCAGTTTGGCGCTTATCCCATCGCATTGATAGCGATTACTTTTTTGTGGTATTTGGGATTATAGAATCAGAGCTTGGTTTTCCACCGCCCCAAGAAAGAACATCCCCACATCGTAGCCGTAGCAAGCTAGCCATTCCGCCCGCAACAGCATCTTACTGCATTGCCACCTTTGTTGAAAGATTCTGAGATCCCGCCAGTCGCAAGCCACGAGGTTTCCCAGTGGCATGGCCACCAATTCTTACCATGAAGAACAGCGCTTTGCGGTTTGTGCGCAAAGGTCAGCGCCGGGAAAGTAGAAAAGCAAACTAGGGTAAAAATTCCTTAAGCATAATTATATTTTTTTTGAGTCGTTTAAAATTTTTCGTCTAGTAGTTGGCTTAATGATTGGTTGAAAGCCGTCAAATTGAGAGAATTGAAATGGGTAAATATCTGGAAATAGCGAGCTTTGGATTTGCGAGTGGGAAGGACTATTTTTCTATATATATTACGAATTTTTCCATCTCATCCCGGCTTTATTGCCAAAATAAAAGCCATCAATTTCTTTTACGGTTTGATGCGAACTTCAATCACATATCTTCCCTCCAAATAAAAATAGGTTGTTGCGCTTTTACGATCTGATGATTTCTATTCCTACCATTTTTAGGCGGTATTATAGTTTGATTCTTTAAAAAATAGCCCTCTGTTTCGTCGCATCAATCGGCAATTGGCATTTCAACCAGCACCTCGAAGAAACGGACTATTGGGAACTCCTCATCCCAGAAAGTCCATGCCCATTTACACAAATATCTCGAACTTATGTAGGCCGAATCAAAACCCATACCCAAAATTTGAATTCGCAATCCCATCCATCACAGATACGTTATTGGTTTTCCGGTTGTCCATCAATTCAAGATGGTTTGCGGTAATATTGTACGAAAACTCTGTTAGCCTTCCAAAATCTTGTTGATCTTCTATAAAGTAGGAGGTGAGGCAGTATTCCATTTTTTTAATCTAAGTTAATTATTTCCTTCCCACTTTTGCTGTCTTCAGGAAGCTATTTCCAATTTAAACCCATATTTCCTCAGCAATATTAGGGCGATCGTTTGAAACAGATTGGTAATATTGGTTGCCCCTAAAGTTTTTTGCAGTTGCCGCACCTGTAAACTTCGGCTCCCGTATTTTACCCATATAAAATTCTTCCCAAGATCAATGTCCTGAGTTAGTTGACTACTTGCTCATAATTATTATACCATTCAAGTTTAACGAAAGCACATATCTTTATATCCGGACGCAAGGTTAAAGTTTAAAATTTCCTCCTACCACAGACATTTGACCAAATACTGCTACCTCTTCAATGTCACCGCTAACTTCATCCCAGAAAACTGTTGCGATTCAGAATCAACAATTCTCCCTTTTAGCTCGAAAAATTTTTGAGCTGTAGTTAAGGTTAAGGTGAGGTAAAAAACAGAAGACCCAAAGAGTACTAAGGGTTTGATGTAAAAGCTTATATTCATTTAATGTTGGTTTAATTGGATTCCGTGATTAAATATTAGCCAAATTTGACTGATTTCAAGCAATTTTGCAGAATAAAATTGCCATTTTTAGAAGGCCTTGCTAAGTTCGAAAGATTTTGGGTTTATATCAGATCGAGGTTATTATTTGAAAAGACCAAGCAATTCTTTCTGTCTTTTTTAAAAAACCTAATCACCTTCAACTTTGGGAATTCTCATCATTTAACTCGAACCTTCACTCAGGATGGCCTGAATTGCTATGGGGTATGAAAAACCAACCCCTATTCAGGAGAAAGCGATCCCTGTGATCATGGGAATAATAAGGACTTGATCGCATTGTGCTCAAACCGGAACGGAAAAACTTGCCGCCTTCATCTTACCTATCACTGAAATAAAATTTAAGTAAGTTCAAGGTGTATTCCAATCTGAATACTTTAATTCTTAGCACAACACGCGAAACTCGCAATTCAAATCGATCAGCCAGATCAGGCTTTGCCTACTTTTTTAGGAATCAGCTCCATTCCTAATTATGGAGTTGGAGATGGGATCGTATGGGGAGCAGCAAAAGAAAAGCCCTTGAATTAGGAGCAGATATCGTAGCTAGCCAACTCCAGGCCCGAATTAATTGGCATTGCTAGCCGGTGGCAAAATGGATCTCAGTTCACATTCAACATTTGATCTTGGTGAAGCTGATCGAATGATGGACATGGGGTTTTTCGATGATATTTGTGAAAATCGTCAAATTACTTACCAAAAGACAGGACAGGGACCATCCTTTCTCTGCTACCATGCCAACTAAGGATTCGGCCAGTTTAGCATGAAGTTTCTCAACAAAACCTGTAGAGATCCCATTGCATTAAGGCAAAACCGCTGACAGGAGTTGACTAATCATGTATTCAGTCTTATGATAACTCAAAAGGGGAAACTTGTTAAAAAAAAATATTTCTTTCCCAAAAAGAATACGAACGGCGAATAATTTTTTGCATCAACTAAGGAAAGGTAAAGTCACTCTTTCAAAGTCCTTCGAAAGCAATTTTGACGTGAAGCATTCACTCTTGCAATTAGAGCAGGTGGAGGCGCGAGAAAATCATGGCTTCCTTCCCAAAAATTAGGGCAGGTTAAGTTCTTGTGGAACCGATATTATCTCGCGGGGTATAGATGTTGTTTGGTATTGAATTGCATCATAATTACGATACTCCTTCTGATCCTGAAGACTATGTACACCGAGTTGGAAAGGACTGCAAGAGCGGATAAAGAAGGAGATGCGATCACCATTTGTTAATCCTAAGGACCAACACAAGTTTGTCCGAATATAGAAATTTGATCGGAATGCAGGTTACCACAGAAATACCACTTCCGGCTGTATGGAAACAGGGCCCCACCTACCACAGTGGAGCTTTAAAAAGGGAAGGTGGAAAACTTTCAAAAATCAGGTAATAAACGAATTTCAAAAGCCGTTGGAGGGAGGAAAAAACCTAAATAAGCCTCAGGCATCCTCGACAAAGATATAAAAGCCCCAAGGCCGGCTTCATAAATACGACTTCAAAATCTTCTCAAAAACAGCAAAGCCTTCTCCAAAAAACGAGGGGAAAATTTGGAGCTCGGAAAAAATGTGATTGATCCTGAATGAGATTGTTAAAATCGTTGCTATTTAAAAGTACTTCAATTTACATTGAAAGTACTTTTTATTTTAAAGTCATCCAAAACCTATGCAAAATCTTAAAAATTAGATCCAGAGGATCTTCAGTAAGTTTTTTTACAAGAATTTACTAGTCAAGAGTAGGCTACGATGTTTTCCCAATAACTCAGTATTTTGGATCGATGACAGAGGCAGGCCGTCAAGGACTCTTCAAATCCAAAAAAAACAGGACTAGTAATTCGATGGAGAAGTTGTTTGAAAACATGGGACTGTCTACTCGAAAAAAACAAAACCAGCTCAGGCTCTCCAGACAAATTTTCTGGAAGAAAAATTTGATCTGATCGATTTTCAAAAAAGTATGGGGTGGGAACTCGCCGCAATCAAGGGCCGTCAATGAGTCGAAAAGCTCCGGGAAAAAGGATTCTTTGTAGGATGTGTAGACCGGAAAATTCTTTTTGAGGTCACATTCTTATTGGAGACAATTAAAAGAAGAGAAATCGATCCCAGCCCCTCTTTCTTAAATGCCGGCAACCGAGGATGGTTTTTGTAATCGATCATGGACAAAAAACTCATTATCTGGGTTGGTTACGAAGAATATTCGAGATTAGGAAAAAGCAATGGCACTTTGGAAACCATCCTAGAATAAAAAGAAGCCGCACTAGGCCTCAGCCTTCTTGGGGAAGCTATCAGATAATGGGTTTTCACGCTTAAAACTTGGGTATGCAACTGTCCAAGCTTCGTGGATGAAATGTTATATTCATGAAAAGTAATTCAACTCGATGCTTTGGAAAATATATAGCAACATTTCAGTTGCTTGTACATTTTTGAAGAATAAGGATTTGGGCCCAAAATTTGCGAATTTACAATTGGGGCCTGGGGTACGCAAAAAACAAATACGAACATCAAGATGGCAAAGGCTTTATTGAAAAATATTCAACCTAATTTTAAACTATGAAAGTGAAAAATCTTACTTTACACTTTTTGGACCGGGATCTAAATCATTGTCGAAAGAAATCGAAAAATTATGAAGATGAGGAAAAATCTCGTGGACTACATCTGGTCAGATTTACAATTTCAGCAGGAAACCTTGCGCTGACATCTTTATAGGAAAACCTTGAAGCATTTTATAGGTAAAGAAATAGGAGGCTATGAGTTATCAACGAAATCGAGAGTTTGGAATTGCAGGAAAAGATTTTACCTCGATACGACTATTGGAAGAAATCAAATCTTGTAAAAACCAAGTCATAGTAATCCTGGAAGGAATGATGACAGTTACTTCAGAGAATTATCCTTTGAAGTCTTGGACATCAGCATGGACCACTACTTTTTCTTTTGCTTCATCTTTACGGTCATTTGAATACATTTGGGGCAAATCAATTACCACAGGACGATTTTTAGATATTAAAAAAGCCTTTACCCAAAAAAGCCTCGATGAACGAGGTTTTTTTGGTTAATACAGCTCCTAAATTCGGATGTTCCAGGTATTTTCTTTTAATTCGTTGATGGGCGATCAGGAGAAAATAGGCTTTATTTTATATCTGTAATCACGTAGCCAATATTTCTTCATTTGTTTTCAAATATTGATCCCACAATATTCACTTCATAGCTTCGCTAAACATCTGATTAATTTTCGCTAACACTCCTGGTTCATTCCGGTGGAGGGTGGGAATCAAGCGATGGGCATCTTTCAAGAACGGAAGTTGAATATTCGGGAATTTCACGAGTTTGTAGGCTATTACCGGTATTGATTATATCCATGATTTTTACCTGGCACAAAACCGAGCAATATTTTCCTTGAGCCTCAACGTACTACCACCTATATGAGGTGTAAGAATGGTTTATTCGGCCAAACCGATCAATTCAGATTCGAAAGGCTCTGAATTATTTTTAGGCTCTACTGGGAAATACATCTACTGCACATCCTGCCAAGTGGCCAGAAAGAATGGCATTTTTTAGGGCAGAGATTTTCAACCAACATGACCACGGCTTCAGCGTAACCAAAATCGCACCTTTCCTCATCAGGTTATTTTCGATTTGGTCAAATCAGATTTTTTCATTGTCTTTCTGCCGTGCTATATGAAGGGTAATGACATCGCAAGTTCTTAGCAAACTCATCAGTGAATCATTTTGGTGGAAATTTGCCTAGTGCAAGTCGTTCGATAAACATTACATAATTAGAATACATTTCATACCCATATTTTCTGCCGACAGAAAGCTGCGCACCAATATTTTCCCGTAAACCACGTTCTAGTTTTTTTTACAACTATCTCAAAACTTCCACTAGCTGATTTATCCCATTTTCCTTTATGCATTGCACTGCTGTCCACAAGATTTCTCATAAGAAAAATAATTTCGCAATAAGCCCATTCTACCACGGAGCGGGTATTGCTAAAAAGGGGCATTAAAAACGGCAATTCCCTTTTCTTGACAAGTCACCAAGTCAATTCTGATTGGTACGATGCAAAAAAGCCGGCCGATGGATAAAAGGCGATTGCATTTTCAAGAACCTTCTTGGTGACATTGGTTTTAGAACGAATCCCTAGAATCGAGATATTTTTTTTGCATTTTTTCACAAAGCTCCTCTTCACCTCATTGCCAGAGCTACTACCTCAACTTCTATCCTTCTTCATTGAAAAGTATTAACCCCAATCTGGTGGGAACATTTTTCAAGCAAAAGAACCTTGCATACGGCTCTTAGGGTTAGGAAAATTCTTATTAAGGTTATTTTACATAAAGGATTTCATCCAAACTTTGGCGCGATATGATCCGCCTGAGAAGTCCACGCGGAGGGCGGCTTAACGTTCTCCGAAGGGCGTAGAACGTGTCGGGGCGCCCTTAGGGGGGAAAAAAAACCTTGGAAGGGCCTTTAAATTTTCCCTCAATTTTAAATTTTTTTTCCCAAAGGGGTATACCCCCCATTTTCTTTTTTTTTTTTTTTTTTCCGGAGGGGAATCCCAACATAGATATTACTCCGTCTAGATTGATCCGCCATAATTGTTTCAGCTTTCCCATTTGTTTTTAGAAAGTGGGTTGTCTCGATTAAAATCAATGATTTTTCCAGTTTTCATCATAAACGAATTCATTCGCAAAGACATTAGATTCTTGGATCCATAATTACTGCAACAAAGGAATGATGAAATCGTTTGATGAAACCGTTGGAGATAATGTAAAAATATTTACCAGCATTCTCTTGAAGAAATTCCTTATTCGCTCAAATGACTGGACACTTCAAGCTTCAGTGATCAATTAAATCACCTGATTTGACTTTTTCGTCGCATTCAAAAAATCAGCACTCTTTGCTCCAGACTTCGCGGAAATGTCAAAGTCCCGTCCATTCCTTTTATCTGTGATATCATGATGGATTGAAAGTTTCCTGGTCCTCGATCAGGCGTCAGTAGGCAAGGCTGTATTTCTCCTAAATTATCCAGTGCTTCCACTGAGTAAAATGTGTACGTATCGAAATCAATGCATGAATTGGTGGTTTGGGATTGTGGCAGGTGAAAATTAAAATATTCAAAGGTAAAATTACAAGCATTGTTAAAAAATTAGAAGTTTTATGCGAAAATTGTTCTAACCGAATCTTCTTTTTTTGCAAAAAATGACAATTGCTTTGTTCCATCGGACAAAAGTAAAAAATCTTTTTAAAATTCTTTTTTCATTGCGACTTTCTAGCCTTATTTTAACAAATTTACTAAAAGAATTCAGAATGAAGAACGCAACAAAGGTGCGACAACCGCCAAAAGACGAAAAAGGAAGTCCGAAATCCTCAGCCGAGGATGTTACTGAAATACCAGGGAAACTTACGGTGAAACCATCAATGTGGATGAAGTAAACTAACTCAGCATTATATGATCAGTCAAATTAGGAAAACTGACGGGACTTTTCGGAAGGAATGTCTCAGGAGGAATCAAGAAGTATTGCACCAAGAAAGGATGCTGGGATGGACGATGGATTCCTTCCAACGGAGAGTTCCATGCGGGTTAACCTTTAAGGATTATGGCTTTTTCGTTCCTACCGGATCCCAATGATCTAGTAGGTACTGGAGGAGTGGGCCACACTAACAGAAAACTGATTGTAGCCACGCTCCAGGCATTTCGCGGAAGATCAAGAAAGAGCGCAAGAAGTCGCGGCTGCGATCACTGAACGCAAAGCCGTGAGATTACGTTTGAACCGGGATGGATTAAAACAAGCTAGATGGGCCTATTTCATTGGGATAACCTTCGGCAGTAGAAGAAAAACCCCTGATATCAAGGATAATCCGTAAAACTTAGGAAATCACACAAGACTTAGAGGGAGTTAATTTTCCAAGTGAAAGATCTTGATACACTCGAATACTAACCATCGGAAGAATTGCTTCAATGGGTCAGGGGTAAAGACTATTGATTTGATGAAAACAGAAAAGGGTGAAAGCCTTCTTTTTTTTTTGAATTAAACACCAGGAATAAAATTTAAATGAAGAGTAATCACCTCATTTACCACAATTTAAGGCACTAGCAAATGCAAGGAAGAGAAGAAACCATTTTTAAAAAAAAATATGAAAAAAAGGAAAAAGTGCATTTGGGAAGCAATGTAGCTAAATGTCCACAATGTAGAGAAGGAAGTTTGCTTTTCAGGTCCATTGATGAGCTATAAAAAACTTTTCTCAAAGTCAATTTCAACATGAAAGGTTTTGTCATGCAAATCTTTAACCAGAACCGATTTTTATTACCGGGACGGCGATGACATCAGCTATGCCTTTTCATGTGGCCTTAGTAATTACCGCTTTAAGTAAGCACTTAATTTGTGCTTTTGGTAAAGCCCGAAGCTTGGATGTTAAACCTCGTCATGGTCTGTAGTTTTAAAAATTATTTTGCCACTACTTCCCTTTGATGCTTCGATATTCAAAAAGTACTTTACCTCTATATGTGGGAAATACTGAAAACACCAGCCAAAAGAGAAAGGATTTTTAAAATCAACGATCCACATTTTACTAAAGCGAGGAAAAAACAAAGCGTAACTCCGATCACGGATAAAAAAAAATTACGAAACCCATCACCGAAAAAAATAATCACACCCAAGCCAAAAAAACCCAATTAACAACACCCCAAAAAGGACTTTATATTCGGGTTGTTCAGAACTGAAAAGGCACGTCGATTCGTTCCTTTTCAATACTAATGCTGGCTATGGCATCAGTGCTAGAATCTGCTGCCAGTTTACGTAGAAATGATATTCCTACTATGAATGTGGGCGGGAATAAATTGAAATATCCCTTTCATCTCTGAATAAGCTGATAGCATGATTCGATTATCCTCCTCTC
>Ga0163217_1106026_pt1 | contig 11480 bp, 7 predicted proteins | sample SynspAceP_FD_185933 | JGI IMG/M metagenome (GOLD analysis project Ga0163217, IMG submission 185933) | Saline lake microbial communities from Ace Lake in Antarctica - Synechococcus sp. Ace-P (PacBio error correction) | ecosystem: Environmental > Aquatic > Non-marine Saline and Alkaline > Saline ... | reverse complement strand
AAAAGTAGGCTATAGGTAGTTCCATATGAAGAAATTGTATTGGTAGCATATGCATTCGGCCACCAATTGTAACGGAAGTCCATAAGCCAACGATAGTTTAAACCTGATTCGTTGAATGATATCACTATTTCAATGACGTGTAAACAAAAATCCCAGAGGATTGAATCTCTACGAAACTCATTTTGAGGTTACTTCGGGTACTGCTAGGATGGTATAATGTTGAGATTTGTGTTGAAGGAGGTTCTTTTTCCAGCGAATTTCATTTATTCTCTTAGAGAAATTGACTCCCATAAACCGACGTTTCCATGTAAGATCCACCAGCACCTACTGAATACTGTAATTTTGGTTTAACCTGTGCAAAAGATGATGGACCTGAATAAAAGTTAGCAGAAAATAATAAGGACATGTAGATTGTTTTCATCTTGGAAAAGGGTTAGATTTTGTTTTAGCAATGATCGCTAATTTACTTTTAAAAAAACCTCTTTAGTTTAATTAACTAAAAATGTGTTTAATTCTTAATCAGACGAACTAGTCAAAGTATAAGTTTCTTCAAAAATCTTCGAATGCTTAAAGTGAGCTTGACAGCTCTTAACTTTCCAATCAAATTGTCCATTTTTAAATTTCCCAATCTCTTTAAGCCAAACATTCTTCGGTTATTTTTCCAGATCATTTCGGCCAAATTTCCCTGACCGGGTATTACTTGCGCATGGCAGAAACAACTTGATCCTCGATTTCGGTTCTCAGTACACCCAACTCATCGCTAGAGAGTCGAACTGAATGTTTATTTGGCGAAATCCACCCCTATATAAAGTTCCAGAAAATCAACTTCCGATATCAAAGAGTAATCCTTTCAGTTCCCCTTGCCTGTTCTGATGCAGTTCTCCGGATTTGGACGATGTTTTTCCCGAGAAAGCTCCCCTTATTAAGGCGTTTGCATACGGTTCCAGTTGCTAGCGCAAAAATATGGAGGAGAGTATTGCCATCTGAAATTCTGAGTACGGCCGTGCTAACCTTTCCCATATTGCTTTACGCATGTACACTTGTTTGGAAAGAAATGAGTTCACGGTTCTTCAAGTGTGATGCTCACATGGAGAACCATCCAAGGATTACCGGATAATTTTGAAGTGGATGCGATTACTTCTCAATGTACGTGTGCAGCTTTTAAAATAAAAGAGAAGAAACTTACGGAATACAGCTTTCACCCAAGGTGACGCATTCAGCGAAGGCAAAATTCTCCTTCGAACTTTGATGGTAATATCTGTGGATGCGTCAGGATTGGACTTCAGGACGTATTTATAGATGCTTCAATCAGCAAGATTTGAAAGCGAAAATTGGAATGATAAAGTGGTGATGGTCTTTCTTGAGGGGTAGATTTCTTCCGTTGCGGCTACCTGATCCACCGTGCGATTGTGACAATTGATTCTGCGTAATTGTTGATAATGGTTTGGCTTCGTTAAAAAGATTTGAAGAAGTATTAAGATTCCTACAAGCCATAATGGGCTTGAATGTGATTGTGTGGAGTGCAAACAGAAATTTTATATGTATTGCAGCGTGACCGAATCATAAAGCGAAGCAAAAGCCATTGGGAATGCCAATTATCGAGGTTTTCGACGAAAATCAAATAAATTAGAAGGAGTAAAATGGCTGGACAAGGAACGATTTCTTAACCCAGGAGTGATCGGAATCGTTCTCTGTAAAGGCCCTTCTGCCACGATCATCTCACCATAATGTGGGTGGATTGCCGGATTTCATGAAGTATCTGTAGTGGAGCCATTGAATACATTGTTCAAAGACGAAGGTCGTGAAGTGGGACGTGCGTTGGAGATTGTCGGAGAGAAAAATTATCGGGAGACACCCACTTCCAGTGTCCGGCGCTTGGAATCCGATTTTGGGAGATGTGCACCGCTGAGGAAAGTGAGACACTTCAGAAGGGATAACATTTTTATCCAAGGCTTAAAAGATCATGCCTTGTACGATCAGGTTTGGCCAGGCATGGAGCGATTTTGCTTCCATCAATTCGGTTGTGTAATGGGGCGAGAAACCGTAACTTCATGAGAAAGTAGTCGCTTTAGAGCTGTCGGCATCATTGGATGAATGACTGCAGATTGGAATCATCTACCGTATGAGTTTTTGGCAAAATTGTCCCAATGAGATCATTATCGCGTAAAAGGTGTCCAATCGGGTGTTTATGACATCTCCGTCCAAGCACCTGCTTACTCGAGTGGAGTAATTGGATGTCTGGATTTTCGATTTATGAATAAGAAATAAGATTTTTAGAACCCGGAAATATTTTCGGTTTTTTTCTTTGAGTCAAGTTTTTGAATCCATTTGGGTCTGAAACTTTGGAGTTGAAAAAATATGAGGTTAAATTTGTTCTCCTGAATCGCTCTTTATTCTAAGTTTATGAAGAAAACTGTTTTTTTTTACATTCCAAATTATTTTTGTTTTTAGCCTAATTCAAGGCCAAAGCAACGTTCCAGCAGATTACCAGCGCGCAAAACGAGCTTTACTGCGAAAATATTGGACAGCAATGCAGCTTTTTAAGGAATTCTATAGAGAGAAGGATCGTTATGGAAATCTTGCAAAGATGCTCGGTTACACCTGGGGAAATCAGCATCGAGGCAAAGCAGCAGGGACAAGCAATTTCGTATCTTTCGCAGCGATCACATTGGATTCTTGGAGCAAGTCTGAAGAGGCAAAATACTTGCTCGCTCTGGCTTGTATTTTCAAAAATAATCAAAAAGCAGAGGCGTTCGGATATCAAAATGATTGTCGTGAAGAGTTGAAAACGCTTTTGCAAATGCAGTTTTGAATACCTGAAAACTGAAGCCCCGAATTTCATGGCTTACAAATCTTCAGAATTCCAAATTCAAATCCTGGTATACAGCTGCAATGAACGTAGTTTGCTAGAAGAAAGGACTATCTCTCAGCATCTAACGGCGGCCTACTTGACTCAAAGGACTGGGAGGAGTCGAGCTCAAAAACAAGGTTGCCAATTATGTCTTAGGATATCGCAGGCATTTTCATTTTACCAAGGACAAATGTTCTATTTTCCAGCTCGGACTTCGTTTTGATTATATCAGGGATGAGTTTGCCCCGCAAGCAATTAGCAAGTCACGGTGTTAAAATCAATATGAAATACCTTCAACTCCAGCGTGATTTAAGCCCAACTTGATGATTAATGCAGATCTGTCATGTAAATCAGAATGTTAATATTCGTCGATTTAATCCTGAAGAAGGCGATATGCGTGACGTGGTGTTTGACGGAACAAGCAAAGAATTCCCATTTATTTCATCCCCTCAAATCTGGAGAGCGATTTGAGGAATCTGATTTTCAGTTACTTATTCCGTCCTGCGTCGCATCTTTGCCGAGGGAAATAATCCAAAGGGGCCCTGAAAAGTCAGAAATGGGGCACTCGGTGGCTATTGGTTAATTCAAGTAGCTCTAGAGATTGAAAAGCTTGCTGCAGATTTTAAATGAAGAATGCCAAAGGCCGGATTTCAGATAGTAGAGGAGCAAGTGTGAACTAGCTCAAATGTTTCTGATTTTTGCAAGGTCTCGGTTATTCGACGAGGAATGTCAATTCAAGTCTTAAGACAGATCAGCTTAATTCTTCTTTACGATGATCCACTATAGCACAAACTAGTCTTTGGATGTTAGAAGTCAATAACTGTTCGGTACCTACGCTTGTCCTTGATTCCATGCCTTACGTTCAATTTTGCCAATTATGAGATGTTTGGAGTTTCCTAATTTCTATTCTTGGCATATAATGCTGTGTATCGACTCAGAGCCACCGTCAAAATTAAAAAGGATTTTACGAAATTCATACAAGATTCAATCAAAACATGAACAGTGACTGTAGGATTTTAACTTGTTTAATTGGCTGTCTTCAATATGATCTTATACGAAAAGAATTTGACCTGAGAAGAAATCTTAAACAGAGTCCGTATCAAAAGGGACAACTTACTTGGCGATTTAATTTCCAAAAAAAGTAACAATAACCAATACGTTTTCCTGTTTTCAAATTAGAAGCAGGTGAATTGAACCATTAAAATTAAAATCCATGATTATTTCTGAAAGCAAGCGCCTTTTCGAGAAGGCTCAACAACTTTATTTTCCAGTGGAGTTTGAATTCACCGGTCGTGCATTCGTTGCGTTGGAGGGATCCATTTATTATAAAAAAAGCTATGGAGCATTTATACTAACGATGAGATTGATAACGCTTACATCAACTAATCAACAGCTGGGGCCATGATCATGGTCATAATCACCTTTGATCGGGAGGCTGTGATCAAAGCAATTGGAAAACGCACATTCATTCGGTGCGCCTCACAGCGAGAGAATAGAATCGCTGCAGCTCATTGTATCTATGGTTCCATCAGTGGAAAAGCAGGGATGGTAAATTCCGGCACCGAGCTACCATGTCTGCCATTCGTGTAGCACGTGGCTACCCGGGCGCGATAAGTTTATTCAAAAATGGAGGTCACTATCATGGACATGGAGATTCATTCTTGATTTGCAGCAGGGATCTGTGCAAGACAAATGGGAAATACCTGATTCACCAGAGTTACTAAAGGGAACAGCGAAACAGACACCCTTTCAGCTCCTTACCAATAATTGGATCTATGAGAAATTAGTGGCCGCTAACAAAGGAGAGGCATTGGCTGCTTTTGATTTTAGAGCCTGTTCCGGTAATATGGGCTGGCTTGCTTGTCCTATTCGGGCTATCCTTCAAGGTTTAGAGATATCTGTACAACGAAAGATAATTTTGATTTTTTGACAGGTCATGACTGGATTCCGGCTTTGCAAAAGGTGGAGCCCAAGAGCTATTTGGGGTGAACACCCGATATTGACCACTTTAGGATAAATTATCGGTGGAGGTATGCCGGTAGATGGCCTATGTGGCAGAAAAAGAGATTATGGATTTTGTATTTCACCAGTTGCGCGCCAGTATAATCAGGGAGGTTACAACTCTCTGGATAATCCCAATTGCGATGCGCAGGATTAGAATGCTTCATTACTTAAATTATCATCCAGAAGTCTAACTTCGTCTTAATGAAATGGGATGCAAAAACTCTCAGTGGATTTTGCTCAATTAATCAGAAACTCGGTAGACTATACATCATCAACTGGGAAAGCATGTACTCTTTGTTTTCACATCAGAAAATGTCACAGATTTTGATTCTGCGAAAATGTCTGATACCGCTTATTTGGAAAATATTTCCAAGCTATGCTTAGAGGGGGTATATTTGGGACCAAGTCAGCCTGGGTGTGTTTTCTTTCCATCGCCCTGACAGATGAAAATATCCCAACGGATTTTGAAACGCACACGAGGAAAGTATAAAAAGAGATATTAGGTAAAAGTGACTATGTCGGTTAAAAGTATACGAATAAGAATTGGCAATTACGATGAAGAAAGTTTTTGACTTTCTTCAGAAAAGGGAGTAAGTTTTTGAGTTTTTTTGATACAAAAAGCAAAAGCCAAACAGCGATTATTGCAAGGGTTTTAGGAAAAACTGAGTTTGAGTAAGCTGGGTAAAAGCAGGGACTTACTTTCCGAAAAAATGTCGGACGATCAAAAAGTGGCATTGGATAAAAGGAAACAGGGCAATTCCAAATCCTTATTGAGAACCAAGATATGATCAAAAAGACAGTGATCGTTTACTCGGACAGTTCGATTACTTTGGGATTTCATCCAGTGGAAATTGCTTCTAAAATCGCTTAATAAACAATTAGTATCTGAGGCTAACTTTTTGGTAGCAAAAAAATCCCCTGTTTCTAGGTGAAGGAAAAATGTTTCTTATCCTTGCTGAGCAGGGGTTTTGATATATAGACTTTTTCAAGGGATGATGCCATTCCAATTGGAGTTAAATTCTCTAAAAGTGAGTTCTGAGTGAATAAGCAATTCAGATTCTTGGAGTCTTGTGAATTTCTCCAAAGCCTTTTCCCTCTATTACCGATTCCAACTTCAAGAACGTTAAGTGATACGTCTAGTGTACCTCACAACCTGATAAGGTAGTAGAGTCCTTCCAATGCTATTGGTTTACACAGTCTCTGTGTTTATATCTAAAGTTGCTGAGTTAAGTCTAGGTGTGCTCTCGGTAATAAGTACACCTATTGAAACTATCCATATATCCTCTGCAACTGAAGCCACGGGTACGAATTCTCAAGCAAAGGAGACTCGCGAAGTAATAACTCTCCGCTGCAGATTCCTGTGCTCAGCACAAAAAAAACCTTTTTTCCCGACCAGTAATAACAAGTACTGAAGAAATCGGTTCACATCCGTGAATTGGAAGAATGGATCTCTTCCTTCTGAAAAATGCTTGAACTTGCGGTTTCTTTTTACCGCAGGCCTGAGCTAGGTTTTATCATTCGAGACCAGTTCTCAATCCAAAGCTTAATCAGCTCTTACCTTTCTTTTTTTGCGCTGTCGTTCTTCAGTGGAGCATATATGCTCCTCGTCGCATGTGGGAAATTAGGCGTGTTAAGTGCGCTTTCCGGTAAATCACGCAACTTTAAAACTCACATTTTCGCCTCCCTGCTCAGTCCTTTTGATGTACTCAAGTCTAATTCCTTTCAGGTTCGGGATTATGGCATGAGCTGCAGTTGTAAGTTGAGGACTTGTATTGGATGCTCCATCGTAGAAAAGACTTCCCCAAGAACTTTCTTCCAATGAGAATTGGGCACCGTTTGTGTTCTATGCCAAAAGTAGCCCAGTAAGCCAGGAGCGTAATACTTCTAAAGAAGTTAGTCTTCCCATTGGGTATATTCCCCCCAAAAGACCGGTGAGCTGTGATAAATAAAAAATAATAAAGCCCGCTTTGAATTTCAAAGTTGGGTGAGTTCCTCGTTTCTAATTGAAAATAGAGTCCTAAGCGAGAAAAATGACAGTGATCCAGCCCAAGAAATCAAATGGATTTTGGGGACTGTCTCCCAAAGCTTGTAACCCTCAATCTGATATTGGAGGAAAAAACCAGAAAAATTGACTGAAATCAGACGACTATGAACCCACTAAAAATGCGATTCGAATTAACTTGTAAAAATGCAGCTTGTCTTGCGAAGATAAGACAGAAGATCCTCCAAAAGCAGAAATTCCAATGGGTTAAATGGACGATTGCGGGTGAAATCTGCCTAGTAGCGGTAATATAAAACTCCATTCGATCAGGCTAAAAAATTGATGAAGCAACTCCGCCTTCACATCCGTCAGTCGAAACTGTCTGCCTTAAATCTATAAGAAACTTTTCGTCAAAACCATCGATGTAGAATCGAAAGCATGAATTCCGTGAACTGAACTCGCTCATCATGCCAGAAAAGCCAAACTCATCGGTTGAGGCCATAACTTGCACCGTTCTTGATTCCGCCGCCTGCCATCCACATCGTGAAAGCTTTCTCGTGATGTCTCTCCTTTTAAATCCTTGCTCTTGCCTTCGGCGGTTATCTGCATTGATTCTTCCAACTCTCCTCCAAACTTCAAGCGTTTTCTTCGAGTAGTCCTCTTCTTCCAAATCAAGGAGTTGCAGTGACGCGATCAATTCTCGCATTTATTTCCGAAGCCCTAGAACATTGACCTTCTTTGCATTGTCCCATGCGTATGTCCATCCCCATCGCTATAATTGGACGAATCGAAACCCCTTTTTCTTACTAATTTCCTTGCTAAAAAGACAGTGTTTGGCAAAGGACTCTTCTCCTGGTTTGTGCCATAACAGTTCATGGATCGCTTAGTTCGTCATTGATATTCATCACTTCAGCACTTCGATTTTGCATACGATAGGCCATCTCTATTGATTGATTTCGAGCCCAAGATCTCCGGGTCACCAAAGTCCTTGAAGCTTTCGGCATTAAGCAGAATTGATCGCTTTATGACTGACTTTCTTCATGTCGCGGGTCATCCCATCAGGATCTTGAGGTAAAGACAGGAATCCCTGTGAGCGACATTGCACGCCTTGGTAGACTTGAGGGTTAGGAGCCGAACCCCAGACACTTTTAGCCAGCATCTGGACGTCTTTCCTCCGGAAAGTCAAACTACAATCCGGGTAAGTTTTGGGTTTTCTGTGCCTAACCCATAAGTCACCCAGCTTTTCGATGCTTTGGTCTTCCTAGTCAGCAGGACTTCCAGTTTGCATGAAAAGTTGAGCAGCCATGGATTTGAACTTGACGTATGGACGTGCTTTTCAAAAAAACCTACTCGTCTACTACTGATGAAAAAATGTGGAAATAGTCTGAACCCATGGCACCTGATTCCACCATGCTGGCAAATTTTTATAGCCGAGCCCAAGAGGTTTGGAACTCACGCAATAAATGCAAATGCCTTTCCTTCCAGTAAAGATTATGGGCAAGGTTTTCCCATCGTATTTTTATTAGCTCGGATTGTAGTCAAAGAAGCTCCAACTGCGAAGGTGCTCCACGCCATATGTAGGTATTAAATTGATTTTTGCCTTTGGAGCGACAGGTGGAGAAGTGGAAAGCTAATGGATTAAGATTTTCCCGATCTGAAGGATTGAGCCCCTTGGGATTTGAAACGTGATGTCCCAGGATCACAAGAAAAGAGGAAGTGGAGCCATTTTGCAAGACGCCTTACCTTGCTGGACCACAGTCCATCAATGAATGCTCCGCGTTTGATTTTTCAGCTCTTTTGCTGTCCAAATTCTTTTTTAAAAGCCTTTCAGATTGTTCATATTTAGGCTTGGTTTAGAAATTCATCTAGGTTCAATAATGTGCATTTGCCACTAAGCCATGGCAGCCTGCTACAGGGCTTGTGGTTTGGTCCTTTATTTCCAAAGATCCTTCCAGAAGCCTTTGGGTTAGCTTTCCAAATTCACCTAGACTTTTTCGTAGAGGATACTAGATTTCCGTTGTGTTTTACTGCAGATCTTTCCCCAGGGACTAAATCTTTCATAACCAAAAAGACAATTGCCTCTTTTTGGGTTTTCCGGATACTTTGCAAACCATCTCTTATGCCAGCTCATATGCAGCCCGAGAAAGGAACTGTCATTTAAACGTGATCAGCGCCTGAAGCGGTGTATAGTAACGATCCCGTGTCTGCTCAAGCCAAACTTCTCGACGTCCTGCATCGAAGGTCACCTTGGATGGGTAGACTTGGTACGCTTTAGAAAAGTATTAGATAGCTCTTCTGTTAGCGATCTTCTTCCTTCAGCTTCTACCAAGATTCTCATTATAAGACTGTACTCCCCAGATTTCCTCTCTTGGGCTGGGGTGGCTCACTGGCTGCCATACATATCTGAGTACTCAGCAAGCCACGTTACTGCTAAAGGCTCTGGTCTTGATTTGCCTTCAGCCTGGGACAATCTCATTCTGGGTCCATGTGCGTACAATTTCGTTTTCCGGATCAGATGCATAAAGGGGGGGGACAATCCCGATTGCTTGTCGATAGGTTTTGAGGTTAACGATTTCTTTGATTAGTACTTTTACATCCCAATCATATTCATGCATCGTCTGCCAAGCCAAATATCCAATTAATTCAGGATGAGTAGAAGGGTCTGCTTGTGAACCCAGATTCTTCAAGACGATGCCACCAAAACCTCTTCCAAATAACTGCTTCCCAGACTCGATTACCAGCGTTCGGGAAGTCAATGGGTTTTGATCGGTCCACTAGGCCAGTTCTACAAATCCTAAAGCGTTTTGGTCTTCCAAAGTCTTATGTTTTTTGGATTGCAGCACATTTGATTTTTTAGAAAAAACTGTATCGCTAAAAATCATCCAAATTCCTCGTTTCGAAAACTCTTGTTTCTCGCGACTGCATGAAATTTGATTCTTCAATTAATATTGGAAGGGTTGTCGGCTTTGCCGCTAAAAGATTTTTCCATGGGATTTTTGGGATTCCTGTAAATCTCCTAGACTCTCCTTTCCCGAGAAGACTGGCACAAAAAGCAACCAGACCACTTTGCGTTGCATTTTGTTGAGTCTTTGCTTTTGGGCTCTTCATTTCTAAGAACAAATCCGTCTTCCTGTAAGTGCTGGAAATGCTATTGTTCGTGAGATGTTTCCCTGTTTTATTTGTTGGAATGCTGCTTAAGGATTTCACCTTTAACTGGATTTCTTTCTGAGATCAAGCGTACCTCCATCCACATCCGACCAATAATTCATGACGCAACTGATTGCTCCTTTGGTATCAATATACGCGAAGGGAACCAATGCCGTCAGCTTGCATTCCCAGCCATTTTGTTATCGATGAGCTCCGAATTTTTAAATCCTGAGCGGATATTGCATGCGTATGTTGGCTCTTGGAAAAGTGAGGAAGTTTTTCTTGTGGACTGGGCTTCGTTAGCTCCGGCATAACTTTTGTTAACCCAATCTACAATTGCGGCCAGTTTTAATTGATCTTTCCGATTCATAGAATCTTATTTCGGCTCCTTCATCATGCGTGTCTTCATCTTATGCTAGTTTTGAAAAAGGCGCTGGACTGATAGAATTCCTCATGCGATGGGATTTCATAGGATGACTGTGGCACTTGGACGCATGCCATGGTTACTTGCCAGATTCAATAGGTGGTGCTCACACGATCAAGACTGCAAAGCCACACAATTCTTATTCGTTGTTCCCCTTCATTCTTCATTTGTTCATGGTGTTCGATTGAAAAGCAGTTGCCGTAAAGTTGGTCAATAGTTAGGGTGGGTTAATAAATCCTCCAGCCAGCTTGTTCTATGGTGGAACTCATCAAAATGTTTGTCCTGATTAAAAGCTCGAATCACCCAATCGCCAGAGATAGGGGCCCACATGGTCCGACTTAACGTTCCTCGCTCATAGCCTTTGGTATCCGCATAGCGTTGCCAAAAGATCCACCACAACTTGCCCATTTTTCTCATACGTAGGCTGGACAATAACTTGATCAACCGCTTGTTCGTAAGTGATTTGTCCAGATCCAAAGGCGTGCTAATTCTTCGAAGGTGGGAGCCCAGTGATATCAAGCGAACTCATTCGAAGTAATTTTTTAGTTCAGCATTCAGGCGAAAAGGTTAATTGAAGTTCGCTAGCTTTTCAACCAACGAAGAAAATCTATTGTAGAAATGCGGTTTGACTTTTTCAGCTGGTGAAAGAACTTCTTTTTTTTGATCAGGGCACTAAGAATTGGTTTTGAAACGGGAGCATAAGCCAATGCTCTACCCCATTTTGCTCCCTGTCTTGATCCCAATCTTTCAAAATCGAGATTTCTTCTTCCAGAGAGAGACGCTTTTTGATAGGCATCGAAGCTTCAGATCTGATTCGTTCAAAGCGTCGGATTAATTCACTTCCGTTTGGATCTCGGAAATGAATAGCTGGATGACCTCTGATTTGGTTACAGCCAAAAGCCTCTTCTTCGAAAAGCAGGGAAAGCCTGGCATTTTTTTAATCCCGTCCGATTGACAAGAAATGCAATGCTTGTTAAACATTGTTTTTTGACTTGTGGTGCTTTAAAATCAACTTCTGGGGCTGACGATTCCAAAAAAAAATAATAGATATTGCAATTCCTATAAATTAGAGG
>Ga0163217_1095801_pt1 | contig 11480 bp, 11 predicted proteins | sample SynspAceP_FD_185933 | JGI IMG/M metagenome (GOLD analysis project Ga0163217, IMG submission 185933) | Saline lake microbial communities from Ace Lake in Antarctica - Synechococcus sp. Ace-P (PacBio error correction) | ecosystem: Environmental > Aquatic > Non-marine Saline and Alkaline > Saline ... | reverse complement strand
TCGGTAAAGGTTTCTAATAACCAACACAGGCGCAAGATTTCCGCAAGTATTAAGGTCCGACTGATGGAGCTCTTTATGTCTAAAAGTTTCTGATTTCGTTTCGGAGTAAGCTATTGTGCTTTTGACTTGGAAGATTCTGCATTTGCTCCAATTTTAAAGTCGCATAATCATTGCGTTTAGTTATTTCATAAACAGTTTGACATCCCTTGGCACAGAACATTTGCTTCAATTTTGATAATTCTCTTTCAAGATTCCCCACAAATGATAGAATTATCATGCTTATATAATCTTCTAAACACTTAAGGCGAAAATCCTTTTTAAATCAAACTCAAAAGATGAATTTATATTGTCAGTATCAATACTCTGTCATGAGAGAAAAATGATGTCCGAGTTGCCAAAAGATGTGCTGCTAGACTAGCTGTTTTTGTACTCAACATGACCAAGCGACACTAACGAAAAGCTTTATTCAGAAACATCTAAAATTCAAAAACTTTCTGTAACAAACAAATAAAAATCAGCGAAAAAGAACAATTCTTTTCTACTTACTTTTAAACAATTCATTGAAACAGATCCAAAACAGCAATCGATTAGAAGATTTCCATTGTTTGTACAGCAAGTCATTCTTTGAAATCATCAAACAAACAAGTATTGGAAGTGTAAGTAACTGCTAAAACGACAATGCTTCTAAGATACCAATGGCTCAATCCACAATCACATACAGAATTTGTGTTGAAAAAGTTTGTTGGATAGAGATTGTATGACCGTTTCAGCTTTCAAGAAGAGGAAATAGCCATGTAGGAAAGCAGCAACTAACTGTGAAGTATGCAGACTCAAAAAAATAAATGATTTTTAGAGTAAAATCAACTTGTAGACATCAGGATTGAAGATCCATTAAGTATGCCAAAAGAACCTTATTCCCACTAAAAACAATGTATTTTCGGAGTTCAATTATATCCTTTTAACTCAGAACTTCTTCGCTCTCTCAAAATTCATCTCGTAATTCAGTAAGAATCTCTCAAATCTCCCAAATCACAACAAAAAACCTTCACTTCATCCAAATCAATACCTCAAAAAGTTGATCAATCTCGTTGAGGTCTCTTCTTTCCATGCATTATTATTTGTTAAATTTATTTTCAGCTTCATCATTTTTAAAACAAACCCTGAAAAACCCATGCACTCCAAGCATTGTCGGTTATTTTACAAGTCAAATAACGCTTAAATTATTTATCTTTGATGGCAGATCAACATTTCTTAAATTGTCCTCTAAAAAGTGCTGAAAGTTCATGTTTATTTATGACATTTGAATTTTATGTTTAAATTGAATCAATAGTAATCCGTAACTTTTCAATAAATGGGTAATGTACAATATCATCTTCACCAAATAAGGTAAAAACACAAAATCGAAATCAAATAGACACAAAATTGCAGATATCAAGTAATGTAAAACCATGATGGCTATTTTATCGGAAAAGTCCGAATAGTGGCATAAAAAGAAAACACATCGTCAAATAAAATTTTTGGCCATAAAGCCCTCTCATTCGTTCCATCAGGCTTCATAGAAATAACAATTGTGCGACCAAATGTTGGGTCACCTTGTTAATAATGTCCAAATTCCTGATAATTTTCCCTTACAAATACATCTCGTTTTTAAAAAGTCAGACAAAGCTTCAATTCGCGTTGACTTTGATCCACTTAAACGTACGATTGAAGGATGATTCAAAATATTGGTTTCAGAAGCCTAAAATAAAAATCTATGAATAAAAAGCACTTCTAGTACTATTTAGTGTTTTATAAGAAGTAATAATTTCCATAAGGTAAACAAAACTGAGATGCTGCTAATTCCTAAATCACTCATTGAGAGTTTAAAAAATCGCCACAAAGTGCCCCAAACGTTCGGCTAAATATAAAGCGATCCAGAAAATAGATTGATGAACGGATTCCATGCAGGACACAATAAAATTAAATAAACCGCCTTAAATAAAAGAAAAGCGTAATGGAAACGCAAACACCCAAACAGTAAACAAACCATCAAAGATCAAATACGATAACCCATAAAATTATATACCATAAACGCAAGTAAACCCAAGTCTAAAAATAGAAATATTCCATATATACCTAAATAATTCTTCCATAAATCTATATTCTTACCCCAAGGTATGAAGAAACATGACTAACAAGTTCATGGAGAAATACTTTGGCGCCAAACTGAGATAAACAAAATGAAAAATAATGCCATATTCAAAGCCAATCAAATAACCAGATTACGTCATTAAGTAGTCACCTAATTTTCAACCCAATTTGTAGCCAAACTATCTATCCAAAACAGTTAAATCACTTGAGCACTATTGAGATAGGACGATCTCCATCTTAAAGTTTTAACGTCTGTTTTTAAAAACATATTTTTGAATCATTGATATAACATACAAACATTCCAAACGACTAAACCCCAAACAATAAGATGAAGTTGTAGTATTACCATCAGTCAAAACTCCAAGAGATTAAAATAAGACATTAGGAACCGGTGAGATACCAGTCTTGTTAAATAATTTTTACCAACGAATTTGTTTGTGGGTTTTTCCATTTGCTCATTCAGGAATGAATGCAGTAACTGTCCACTCATAATCATCTGTATTTTTTCATATTTTCAATCAAAAAACTCCTCTTCTTCGAATAAATTCGCTCGATACAACCATACAAGAAAAAATGCAATCAAAACCAAAAGTTAAGTGAACGATCGATCTAACCACATAAAAAGTTGCTGCCTAACATACAATTATCTGCAAATAAAACAGGTCCGTCTGTACGGGCATTGTCTCAAAGTCCTACCAGAATAACAGAAGTAAACCACTGCCAAGTCTGATGAGAACCAAAAAATCCAACTAAACACATGACATTATAATACCCACCAGGCATACCGGAATTGATGTCTACAAACCACTGATCTGCTACAAATCAAAACAGAGTAGTCTTCTGTTTAAATAGGAAATGCCTTTGACTAATTCGTCTTTAATCCATTTATTTTAATTAGATTAAAATTTTGTTATCCACTCGATACTTGAATTCTTTATATCTATCTGCCCTTACCTGGAATCCATCGCCCTAATATTATTAACGAAGATACTAGTATTTAAAACGTCAGAACCATTGATGAATAGTTCTACTTTCCATCATTTTATTCTTAAACCAAATTAAGTAAACCTTACACCAACTTTACCTGAGGAATAAGCAGCAAGGTAAAATCGCCCGACATATTATCTAGATTATTTTAGATGAAATGTGGTTATCAGTTTGGCATTTCCCGAGTAAATAGTCTGCTTGAGAATGGTAAGTAGATCTGTGGAAGATGTTATTGCCGTAAAGCTTCAATTTGTATTGTAATTAGATGTTTATTTCCTGAAGTGTATGATGACTTGAAAGATCATGTGCGAAGGACAGATTCAATCCTGTATTGTGCTTTTTTCCGCATTTTGAAACAACCGCATAATCAAATTATCCCAGCAACTAGAAGAGATTCTTGGATTACCCTCTGAAAAATCTGCTTATATAAGAATTGTACCAATACCCATTTTTTCATCATTTTTAAATCCTTAACTCTATTGAAGTTGATACTTGGTCTTAAAGATGGATTTCCAACTTGATAATTCAGCTTCATCATATTCGGAAGATTCTAATATCCACTTTCATTTGACGGTCTTCCGCGGTTGTAAAAAATAATATATTATGATTAAACCAAATCTTAAGCAAGGCTGAGAATCGATCCGTCACTTGTAGTTTATTACTGATTTGATACATGTAATCAATGAACATTACTCCAATCGCCACTCCAATCGGCATCCCATTTATTCTCTCACCAAGTAATGCCTAAATTCCGCAGAATATCTCTGAATAAGGTAGCTTTCCAGCCTGCATTAAGATCCCAAGGAGAATTAAGCGCTTTGGAAAAACTGATATTTTGGAATAGTTCTGACTCTTAGTTTACTCCTTTTCTAAAATTCCATACTTTAAAGTTCGGTTAGTCGATACTCAAAATCGCCTTATTTTTCATCCGATAAGCAGTTTAAAAGCTTCTTCACCTGTATTTAATTCGATGTGTTATTTGAAAAGTAATATGTTCGTTTTCTCGATGAAAAGGTAAATTAAAGCTAGATTTAAAGTTCTACCAGCAATTCGAATTATGGGCTTGTAACCACTTTCCCATTTATGTTTTTTAATGTCATCTTCACAAATTGCCATAACCCAAACGCATTATGCATTAAAAATGGTGGTCACTGTGTAAGAATGTTTCTTCCAATCATGGCTGAAACCGTGAAAATTCTGGTTGATTTCATTGAGGTACCAATCTAGCAAAGAGTATGATGTAAAGAAATTGTAGTCGGTTTCTTTCGTTGTTGATAATGATGGTTCCGTCGTCTAAGTTCTTGTCACTAATTCGGTTTTTGTATAACGATTGGTTATACAGGTTATCATTCAACGAAAGCATATTTTCTTTTTTTCTATAATTGAAGCAAAGAATGGATTTATTTTTGGAGTGAATGATTTTTACTGATCTCTACGGATGAGATTTCTTTCTATTCCAAACGAGCCCAACTCCAATCCATCCACTTATATGTTCCATTAGTCCTTCTTATTCTTTTCTTTAAAATATATTTATGATACCTGCATTTTCCATTTGCTCGTATTTAGAAGTTGGTATTGAAATGTCTCAATTGCGTTCGATGGAAAGTAAGAATATTTCTCCAAGTCCTGATTGGCCTCCATATCCTGTCAAAGTTGATTGTTGCCACAATTAGAAATTATTTAATGGATACTTCCTCTTAAAGTTGACTTACTATCCACGATTGTGATCCTGGTAAGGCTTCCACGCCTGAATACGCAATCCACACTTGAGTCAATATTGTCTTCCAAAGTTAGATTCTTTTTGTCCTTTCTAGAAAGAAATTTTCCTCTCTTTTGCCTGTGTATCACAACTTCGATTCCCAAATTAGTTGCGCTTTTCCAACAGAATTTCAACCCAATGTCAATGAAAGTCAGATTATTCCAAACGAATAGGGATTGGGATTTTGAAGGAGATTAACCGATATAGGAAGTGTTAAGTTTAGTGCAGAAAGTACATTTTCGAGTAAATCGAGCCGTTCATGTCTGTTATGGTTCCCGATTAAAAAGTAGAGCAACTGCTTTATTGATTACCACAGAAACGAAAGCAATTTTTCTAATGTGTTGTATCTAGAATGGTTCCTGAAAATGAGTAATGCTGAGTTTGGCAGAGCAGAAAGCTTGTGAACAACTATAAGGAGTAGGAAGATCGAAAAATTCAGAACATAGTTCTTGATTTATTTCGGAAAAGACTATGTGGTGTTCTGATTTTCTATTGAAGTTTTTGTTCAAAAAAAAAGATACACGCCCAATTCACGTGTAATTTAAAAGTATATTTGTTGAATTTTATATCATTCAGCTTACTTCTTTTTCAATCCTCCTTGATTATTTCCCTATTTGTCGAGCAATAGTTATTATTGTTGTTCTTTATTTTCCATTAACTCCATTCATTATCCTTTAAAAATCGAGTTCAAGTATCTCTTGCTGATCATCTTATAGCACTATATTTTGTTAGGATCAGCTTTGATGGGCTTTGGTAAGTCAGTGACCAATATTTTTTTTCTGTTTCTTTCCATTTCCATCGCCGCTTAGTTGCTGAATAATTTAACCATCCATTCTAATCGGCTTCCCACTCTTCAGGCATTTTCTTCCCCATTCACTTGCTTTGGCATCAGGGAATTGTTTAGAGAAAGAGTGAAATGTAGATGGAAACATCTGAGATTGGCTGTATAATGACAATCCAATACAAGACTAATTTTGCAATGGTGTTTTCATAATAGTTATTTTATATTAAGATTCAAAATAGGTTGTAATTCTAAAGAAAGTCTGTAGTATTATTTGGTTGAAATTTTAATGAAAAAGTAGCGCCCATCGCAAATAAAATCCATTTTTAGTTGACTCTTTCAAACGATTCGATTTACTATTGCCAATCCTAAATCAAGAATTAGAATTTCTATTTGCCTTTTTTTTAAATCGATTTAAATTTCATTGGTATCGCACATTAGTGAAAGTGAAATTGAAATGCTAAATGAGTTGGTTCAATCGCAATAGCCAACTTGCCCCCTTTTAAATTGTGCTTATGGCATTTGACAACAAGTGTTTATAGTATATTGGCCAAGATTATGGTCCATTTTAGTTCAAAATTTCCGTTGAAGTTAAGAAATGTGGATGTAACTCGCCTCTGAAAACGGCTTCGAATTCATTTTGTTTTTCATCAATTAATGTAATTGAAATTATTACTTAACTTCGGTGAATGACTGTTGTCTAACTTGCCAACATGCAGTAATTCTCATAGTTTAGAAGCCGCTGAGCCGCTGGTAACAAGTGTAGATTCGTTTGTTATTCTTGCCAGAAGGCTCATCTTGAAATAATTCAATCCAAATTCATTAGAATAAAGATGGCCAATGGAGTTCTGGAATTTCATGAGAAGCATTTTTCTTAAACTCTTTTAGCGATTGATTAATCCTTTGAACCTTCAGCGTGATGTCTTTAATGATTTTTGAGTTTCAATCATCAATGTTGGATGCCTCAAGCATACCATTGTCGGGATCAGAATGGAGAAGAAGCTTTAATTTATTTGTATATTAGCATAGAAGGTCCAACAATTGTTTGGGAAAAACGTTGATTGTAGAAAATAGAAGAACAGCAAAAAAGGGATCAGATTAGAGTGAAATTAAGATGGTTGGCCAATAAAAAGCTTTTCCTTCAATGAATTCGATTGCGCTCTACTTTAACAAGTATACTTGGTTATTGATGATTCGTTTAATGGTAGATTCTATTCTCTAAATAGTTCTTCTTTCTATTCTATGGGGTCAATAAGTATTTGTTTTGAATGACGTTCGTTCCGTTTTTAAATTCTGATTTCAATTAATACTTCAATGAGGTTCATCGAAGGTAATTGTCGACTCCTTTTTCCAATTGCTGAATAAATTTTAACTCATCCCAACTTGACTTTTCAGTCTACTTCGTCATAAATTCAAAAATTGCAGGTTAAAGTTACAATGCAAATAAGGAGATAGCAAATGTGAGCAGCAATACGCTATGAAGTTTCGATGGTTTGGGATTAAATTCATGATTAGCAGTATTATAGGCCAATTCGTGACTGTTTTCAAATAATCAAGTATCAACCGAGGGTTGATCTATTCTTTTCTTGAAATTCTTGATTGTGGTATTAAATGAAATCCATAATTGTCAAACGAATCAATGTGAAATCTCCCAGCAAAAGTTCTGCGATGACTCCTTGGTTAACACCCTGTTTTTATTGTAATAAAATAGAGGAAGGAAGCGCAAACTCTTTTTTGGTAATTCCAACAATTGGCATGATGTGGCATTGATTCTCTGAGAGTTAATGAGATTTTCATTAAAGTTAAAATTTCCTCGATTGGAATAGTTTTCTTCTAGCAGTGCTTTAACTCTGAGTTAATTCGGCTAGATTGAAATGGTTTTGGTGATGTAATCGTCAGCACCTAAATCAAGCCCTTTTACTTTATCGTCAATGAGTTTTTCGCGAAACAAGATGGCACACGTTTCTCTGGTTGTTATCGAAGACAGAATGTCCACATCCATTGCCATCGGGTAAACCAATATCCAAAATAAATGATGTCAAATTGATTTAGAGTATCTTTCGTGGCTTCCTTTTTATTCAAAGCCTCATTACCACATCGATTTCCTTTTTAAGGAAATTAGAGATCGTTGCACAGTTCCAATTTCATCTCGATAATCAGCAACTCATATTACAAAGTATTCCTTAAGTTGAAGGATTCTGGAAGTTGATGATTGGAATAGGTTGGTTCGAAAAAAAAAAGCGAATGAAATTAATTTCATTCGCTTTTGCAGTATTACGTAAACCTGACTAGCTTTTGGACGGTGAATTTGGATTAGCTGAGTATTGTGTTTGGGATTGTAAAATTCCAATGTTTTGGCGTATAATTTATTTCTGTATTATCCGTTAATTGATTTATAATGACCTATGAATATCAACTTTTTGCCAAAGCTATTATATTTTCATAGTTCTCCGAAGGAACAGTGACAAAGACTAATCTTTATTTCTCATTGGCCGAAAGCCTATACATCGTGTCATGTATAATTGACGTAATAATGTCTGGAAGAAATGAACTAAAATCAGTCAAAGAAAAATGGTTTATTTCACCATTATACTTACTATATATCTATGAATTCACGTATTATAAAGTGAAAGCGGTATTATTATAATTTGAGGCAATGATAAGCCACTGAATTACTTTTTCCATTAATGATTGTATCCTTTTTCACATTAACTACTGTCAAAAAGCCTAAAGCGTTTCATATGCCATTGGTGTCTATATTGTACGCTCATAAATCCAAATTGCCAACATCAGTTTGCATAAATCGTTTGACTTCGGTTTGTTGTTTGCTGGAGTCGTGTATGATAAAATCATCATCGTCTTTATCACAAGCAATTAATGTAAATAGTCATAGCACATGCAAAGAAGAAAGTTTTTTAATTCATCGTCATTTTTTATGGTTTAAGTCTTAAAACGATTCACTTTTACTCTAAGTTGTAGCGGCTTAATTATGACTTTTTACAACTCAGTCAAAATCCATCAATTTGCTTGACGCGTTACTTCCTTCTATTGAGTCGCCATTGTCGCTGAACCAACGAAATGCTCGACAGCGTTCCACCGTTTTGCGCGAAAATTGCGCCCTTTACATTAAATCTTTGATCAAAAACCCACAGCAATTTCCGGAGGATAACCAATGCGCCATTACTATCCTATGAATGAACGATTCTTCTTCTGCTACATGTCTTGGTTGCTTTTTGCCCCATTCTTGGTTTCATTCTTCCATATACATCAGTCGGATTAAATCTTACTGGCCAAGCCTTCAGCTTTCCAATTGTGCAAACATTCCAAGCCACAAACTTGAACTGTGGTTCGGATTCCACATGCTGTCGTTTAAGAGACATTCCAATGATGCGATCAATCGACTCCGAATTTTCCAACTGCCGTTTTACATCGTTTCACAAGCAATTACTAAACCTATTCAACTGTTTCGCAGGGAGTAGGAGGAACAATATAGATCCAAGTATTCTGTTGATCCACATAATTCACATTTTGATTCACCTTACTTGCAATTCTTTTTCTAAAACTCATAAAATTTCGCTTTGGATGCCGCAAAAAGTAGGTTATTAAAGAAATTAAAAACGATAGTAATTGTTAAAGTTAGAAGACATATTGCAAAAAACCAGACTGATTTTCTTGACTACAGTTTGTTAGCACTTTTTTCAAGAAAAAAAAATGCCCCAAAATATTTAATAATCAATTAACAATAAGAGAAATAAGTCGAATAGTGAAAGCGCTTTTAGCACGTAGAAAAAATGCCGTTGCAATGCGGTGGGGTATTTAATACGCAACAGTTCAATCGCAAAAGATGCCACCATAATTGATGTAGATGAAACGATACTAATGAATTTAAGTTGGTATTGTGTGGCAAATGCTGGTCATTGTCCACAAATCAGTGTAGATTATTATTGATCAAGCACAAAGTTTATCCACACTATTTCCAATTGTTGACTTTCATGAGCCATACATTGCATTGTGTGAGAAACTAAACAGTGTAATTTCTCTCATGGTGAAAGCCAAAAACCATGTGGTGAGCACCGTAGCTAAAGCGTAGAAATGCGATTAAGATTGCAAAAACAATGCTACAGGTTAAAGCGCTGTAATTCTGCTATCAGGGGCTTTCCATTGTCGTACGATGATGGCGATGACAAGACTTCCAAAACAGCATACAGTTATCGTGCGGCCCATTTTGCACCCAGAGGTATCAATAGATTATCCAAATTTCTATAAAAAGAGAAGGAAAACAGAAAGAGGAGATTTGTGCTCAAGTATTAAGACGATTAGAGGAAAAAGAAAATTTTTTCCATAACGAAACGTTCAACATGAAGATGATGCCGCCATTATATTGGGAAACTGTTCAAGGGTGGTTTACTGTTGGCTCCGAAAGCATATGTTAAAGATGACGAGAAATCTGTGATAAATACGGCATCATGCTGATCTTGATGAAGTGCAAACTGGTTTTGGGACGAAAATGCCGCCTTGCGGAGCCCATGGATCATTACGGATGTTCAACCAAAGGACATTTCTACATGGCGAAAATCAATTGTTCAGGAATGCCAATTGGAAGCTGTAATGGGAAACAAGAAGGTAATGGATGCAGCAGCGCCAGAAACCATTGGTGAACCATACATCGGAAACCCTATGCCTTGTGCCGCTTTCTAGCGACCATTAAAGACATGGAATACATTAAACCTAAATTGAGTAAGGCTCAAAAAGTAGGGAGGACATCATCGTAGCCGATTGAAGCATTGAAAGCGAAAACATTTTCAGGATAGGAGAGTAAAGAGGACTGAGCCATGATTCTAATGGAGTTGTGAAAGACAATTGAACCCAGTCAGCCAGATTAGAATTGTGCTCTAAATTGTCAATGCTTGTGCAGATCGAGGAATTAATCGTAATTTCTGCCAGGTGTCCACAAAGTGTATTAAGAACCCTTTTGTCATTGTTTTCAGAAGAGGTTACTCAAATTAAAGGCTTAGACATTATAGCTGAAAGTTGGCTAAATTAACTGCATACATTGAGATTCAAATTTTAATAGAATACAATAACTTAACATATATAAACCATTTCAATCGAGGCATCCAGATCGCATGGGTCAGCTAATCAAAGAAATATTCCTTTTGATGAAACATAAATAGATGTGAATGTGCTCCGTGTACCTTGTTCAAATGGTCGTGTTAAGCGAGCTTTGCTATTGGACCATTTTGACTTATTGCACAAGAAAGTCCATTAATAATGACGAAAAAAGGGAATTTTCAAGAAATCGCTTAAGAAATACGCATTTTGTTGATCCCGAAGATGTTCTATAAAGCGAGATGTAAAAATATTTATACAGCTGTTTGATAATCTCAAAGTGAGATGTTGGACGTTACGACAAAATGTTTCTTTCTAAATCCTTATTGAAGTTGCGTTACTGGAAGGTGATTTCAATTTTTAATGTGGATGGCCTTGAAGTTAGTTTAAGTTGTATTTCTATTTCTATGAACAGTTGGTTCCAGGAAAAACATTCTAGGGAAAACGATGGGCCGCTGGAAATGGAGGTAAGAGGTTAATTATTACCACCCCACATTTGACAGGAACCATTGATAAAGATATTGAATTTGGCTTTAGTCAAAAGGCTTACTTGCTGCTACTAAACCAGTGTTATGTTTCGAACATTAAAAATGGGAATTTAAAGGTTTGGAAGGACTTTACCCCAGGTCGAGTCTATTTCCGTTTTGGGGCGTTTCCCTTGATGGCTAGGGAAAATAAGTTTTATTTCCTTTCCTCGTTTTCCCTTTTTGGTTT
>Ga0163217_1017888_pt1 | contig 11480 bp, 15 predicted proteins | sample SynspAceP_FD_185933 | JGI IMG/M metagenome (GOLD analysis project Ga0163217, IMG submission 185933) | Saline lake microbial communities from Ace Lake in Antarctica - Synechococcus sp. Ace-P (PacBio error correction) | ecosystem: Environmental > Aquatic > Non-marine Saline and Alkaline > Saline ... | reverse complement strand
TTAGCTCGTGAATAGTTTCGAGGTTGTAGCCGCCAAAACGGACGCTATTAATAACCCGCGTATCAAAATTAAGTATTGGGCCTTGATGCCCATCAAGGTGCCTTCGACTAGCGGGTCTTTATCGAAATTTTAAAAGGAGTGACTTTTACAGGGTATCCAATTAACGGGGTATTCGATTTGGACCGCTCTATAACTCATGAGAATACTCACGGCGTGAAAACCCAAGCGCTGCACTTAGATCATCTATGTCTTTTTGGGCATCGCCAACGAGTCGATCACCGCTCCGGCATGTTAAGTCCGTATGGTGATTGCTGCCCTTTTAAACATATCAGCGCCAATTAGTTTTTTTGCTGCGGTTCCAAACATGTTGTTTAAAGATCCACTTCAAGGCTGCGATTGCAAACGCTGCGCACGCGTGCATGGCCAACGCTTGCACGGCACCTTGGTCGATCCAACGGTCGGCACTTGCAGTGGCACGTTGTAATACGACTTTTACTTCCGAGGAGTTCGCAAGAATAAAATAATATGATTCTTGATACAATATTTTCTCGCCCCATTTGCGGCTCTCGGCAAGTGCCATAGATCAGAGTGGCAGCGCTCGAGATGAATGATGCAGGAGTCACACTGTGCTAACGATTGAAAAACAGGGTAGCAATACCCCTTGGTTGAAACTTTTATTAGTATGTCGACCACAGTTTAAAACGCAGTTGAATCTGCCCTGTGAACTGCAGTTGTCAGTTTGCTTCCTAACAGTGGATTCATCGCAATAAGATGGAATCACCAATGAGGAGCTCATAGGCCACTGGCGCTTCGAGAGCGCGTTCATTTTTACGGATTGCTCCGTTGTGCGACTGCATCACACGCTATTGTCCTTCAAATATCAATGTGGGTGCTGTGCTTCGCTGGGTGATCCCAAGTAATAGGCGCTGGCCTCCGAGGTTTGCACATGCCCCTCTCTTCATGCCTCATGCGAGCATGGGACCTTTTTTATCTTTGAGCCCATGGTATCAATATAGCCCAACGCGTTTTCTTCACTAAGATTACGAGCTTTCATAGGCGATGATCGCCTGAAGGGCTATTGGCCACTTGCTCGGGCGTTAATTTATCACATTGCCCCAGCGGCCAGTCTCTACCGCGTCTTTCAGGATTCTCATGAATCTCAGCAGTTGATGCTGTCGACTAACGCCTCTAATGAAGGCAGATTTTTCAGTCATTTTACTTATAATTTTTCACGTATGTACTGCGCCGCTTTCTCTAACGACGCGAATATTTAGCAAACCCTGGCTGTGAGGATAACGGCCAGACTGCATGCCAATAAAACCCTCCAGCATGAGCCCCCACTGGCGATCCAAGAGGAAGGCCAAACACTTCCATAAAACAAACGCGCTAATAGGATGCCTATCATTGCCGGGAGGAGCCGCAGGCGGCCATAAGGCAGATCATTTGCCACATTCCAAATATACCCTAGCAAGCCATGACACAACGCCGGAGAGCCCACCGAAGTTAAGCGTCAGCGTCCACAAATTACTGCGTCGCGATTAGAAACAAACGCCGAACGAAACAACACCCACGACAAAAGAAACCAAAATACTGGATTTTGCGCGCTCTCGATCATGGCGTCCAAAATTGCCAGATCCATAAAGTGCTTAAACCACCAAGTGAAGGGACGCCAAAATGCAAGCGCAGGAGTCGAAGGTGCCGCAGCAAAAGTTCCAGGCTATTTTTGCGAGAAAATATCCGCTAAGCCCGCAAGCCCGCCCTGTACAATCACAAAACTGGGAAAGAAAAAACCCTTGGACGGGACTCAGATCGGCCCCATTGGACTGACAATGGCCACCATTGCAGCGGCGGAGTAATTAGCAGGACCGTGATGGGTGCAAGCAAAAAAGGCATTGGCGATTACTTTTAAGGGCTTTTTACGTTGGCAGAGAAATACCCCCTAGCGCCACTAGGGATAGGGATTGCGTCTCGTGCAGTAATCTTGTTTCGCGTAGGTCTTCCAATGCGGCCACTGGCCTGCGCCCACTTATCGGCGTCCTCATTGCGTCGCAACCCAGATCACTTGCAACCCAGACTCTTCATTCACTCGAAATTGAATACCGTGCTGAGCGATAGCATTTAAACAAACCCACGTAAATCGGATCCGGCATCTAAAGCTCGCCGCTCTATCATCGTCCTCCGCCCCAAACGATTACCCACCCTAGTTTACGCCGACAGGTTTGGTAAAATTGTTGATCTAAAGGTGGAATGAGGCGCAGTGCTCCTGTTTTTCTGACTATCAATTCAATCTCCAGGCGCGCTGCAACCCTGGAGTTCCATTCGCAAAACTGACTGCGGAATGATAGAGCGATTGCTGCCCTACCAACACCCGAATCGTACTGTTCAAGCATCGATCACCAACGGACGGCTACTTAATGAATGCGGTACATCGGCCCACCAACACTAAACGCGTTCAAGCATAGGGTGGCATGAATTGGCCCCCCGGCAGAGAGCGGGAGTAGGCAGTGAGGCCTGGTGGGCGTGGCCACAATTTGAGGCCATCGGACTTGCTGACTATGAACGAACTGGTCTCGTGAAACAATTTCAAAAACTCGAGATTCGATGAAAACGAGGTTCCGGGGGTGCAGCACCACGTCATTTAACGCACTTGCCGCCGTGATACTTTGCCATTCCACGGTGGCAGCTCGCACCTCCTAGAAAGCGAGTCTCTTCGGTAAATCGGCCCACTGAGGAATCTCGCCAAGCCGCTGCTTCTAATTTCATGGGCAGGATATCGGTCAGGAAGCCTAGGCGACCACGTTGACACTAAGCGGGCACCTTTCTTGTGCCCGCTAACATCGGAGCCACCCCTAAACATGCTTTTGCATCACCGGCCTACGACAATAACAAGATCACATTGAGCCGCTAAAACGCTCTGGGTCAATCCAACTCAACCGACCGCCTCTTGAGTAAAGTCACCGCTCTTCTCGTCAACAAACCACGGTCAGCCCAAGAGACGAGCACGTTTACCAATACTCCGCAAGGAGTCCACAAAGCCCGGAATTGACCGGGACGGCCTACTAGGCCAATCGTGAATGCCAGACATATTGGAATCTCAGAATACTTTAAATTTTAGGATACAGGCGCCTTCCTGGGCAGCCTATAAGACTGCAGCACGCAGTATAGCAGACAGTGCAGGGGAAAATTTAGGGGTGATGTCTTACGGTCAAGGGCGGAGAGGTGTAAACCAACTCGTCTTTCGATAGCCACACTTATAGGCGATAAAGACCTGTAGCCGGCGATTTAACAAACTCTCACCAAGGCTGATTAGCGCTTTATAATCTGTAAGTACTCTACTGGTGCCAACGTGCACCAAGGGGCGATCAAGGGCTCAAGCCCGAAATTCTCCATCCCAGTTCAGTGATTCACGCCTTTGAGTCTAGCTGGGAAATAATTGCTCGCCATCTAAAGTTGGCTACCACAAAAGATATCTCCCTCCATGCCACAGGGACGACTATCCAGAGTAAACTGAGCATTGAAATATCAATCTTATCCTGCGGATTCACCGAGGAGGACATAACTCAAACCCTTTATCCCACATCTGCCGCTAGGCAATTTTCGCCATTCGTGGGTTCGCAACTGAGAGTCGGCTAGCGGGCGATAGGCAAATACGGCACCCGAGTAGGAGAAATACTGCAGCAATCTTGATGGACGCGTCACGTTGAGCGCTCGTTGCGGCATCCGCGCCCGGTGTCGTGCCTTTGGCGGCGATGCCACATGGCACTTCCCAAGCATTCCAATAGAGGACTGGAGATCGAGGCAGTCGCACAGTCGTGTTAAACGCCCGGGGTAGGCCATCACGGTACATAAAAACGCCCCTTGTACTCCGTAGCAGTAGCGAAATCAAAGGTGCCACGGAAACCATCCTCTTAAGTGAGAAGGGGGGGCAAACCCATATTGTGTCTAGCTCATGAGCCACACCTGAGCTTACTGGCAATCAATGGGCTACTGTGGCGTAAGCGTAATGCTTCTCACGACGAGATCATGTACACCTTGCGTGCCAAAGCCAGGTTCGCAAGGCCACAGCGATCCAAGCTCGCCTCCTTGGGGCGCGAAACAACATTACGACATCGGCGCCGTAGGTATTTGCCAGCGCATCGACCCGCGCAAAGGCGGCTCGCTTAGACTTAATGTTTACAAGCCCGCTTCCATTGTCGGATGCATCGCTATACAGCCACTGCCCAGTGATAGACAGCTTAGGTGATTTGCACGCCGCTTGTCTGCGTAGATTTATTGGCAATCGCAATAAGATGATTGTGCGAGTCGCGCTGACCACCGTAAAAAGAGAATGTTGGCCCCTGCCGTGATAGAGCGCCATCACCATCAATTACCGAGTTATTGGTCCTTGGGTTGATGCAAGAGTCATAGGTTAAGTGCCAGTATTTCTCATTAAAATCGCTTAAACCACGCCATCGCTGTCCACAAACCACATCTTCGATAATATTAATGACGGCGTCGTGCCGCACATCGCCCACGAGGGGCCGTACTCACAAGCGAGGTTTTTGAGGCGCTGCTGCTTTGCACTGTAAAAAGCTGTTTTTACTCTCCCTGGGGTGCGGAAATTCCAAGCGCACATTGCAATTACCTTTGCCCCCTAACAACCCCTGCTTACCAACCACTAGGGGCACTAAAGCGTGCTATTTCTAGAATAAAATTAAAAGATTAAGGTGAGGGCTTGATGGTGCTCTTGGCTTGTATTTGCGCACAGCTCAACTCCAATTTTCGAGCGCCCCCGCCCACTACGCCTCTACTCGCTAGACGTTTTGTGAGAATCGTAAAATGGCGGGCAGTGTGCCAGAGTTTTCGAGCTGGTGCAAGCGTGGATTGTGGGCCACTATTGCCTTAGGGCAACGGCATCGTCGCGTGGTTCAGGCGGGTATATTCGAGTATTGTAAACGATCGATTTGGAATCAAGGAAGTCACGGGGTTTAGAGTCAGGCTTGGTCAAGGGCCGTGCTTTTTGAAAGCCATCCAATATAAGGGCTTTCGACCTCTGCGCGACTTGCCTTACTAATTGCCACACTTGTGCGCGATTTCGATATAGGCAAAAATACTGAATGGGATTGAACCGTGAGTACAAATGGCCGGAGGCGACTACCATTCTTAGCAACTCACCTCGGTAATCATTATCACCATTAATAAGGCGTTTGAGCCCTGAGTAAATGAGGATAGCTGCGCGTCTTGTATTAGGACTGTCGCAGAAGCGCATGCAGAATGTCTCCTGCTTCTAAATCAGAAAACACAGGAATCTTCGATCTGAATGGCTTGCGGGGAAATGCTATAACTGGGACCTTTCCACAGATCGACCGTCAAACGTAAGACCAAAGAGGCGCGTTAAGCGCTTGGGAGAGCGCCGCTGCACTGAGTGTCAGCAGGCACAAGAGGATGCTCGCTTGCGTTAGCAAATGCCTGATGATTCGACTCTGATGTGAACACAGAGCTCATGCTCTCATATACCCTCTTCAATTCACGCACACTAATTGCTCTTCGCTGGGACGCTCAGTATAAAGGGATTTTCAATAGGGACAAGCGCTACGTGGGAATATTACCACATTTTCTTGAGCAGGGCTACTTTCCTGAGGGCAGCGAGGTCATTCCCATTCACACTGGTGATCTGGTCGCTCAAGAAAAATGTTGGTAAATATTCCCACCGTAGGCTTGGTCTATGTGAATCCCTTATTACTTGAGCAGTCCACGAAGAGCAATGTTGTGGTGATGTGAAGAGGGTAATGAGAGCATGAGCTTCTGTGTTTTCAGACATCAAGAGTCGAATATCAGGCATTTGCTAACGCAAGCGAAGCATCCTCTTGGCCTGCTGACCTCAGTGCAGCGGCGCTTCTCCCAAGCGACTTAACGCGCCTCTTTTGGCTTACGTGACAGTCACTGATCTGTGGGCATAAGGTCCCAAGTTATAGCATTTCCCCGCAAGCCATTCAGATCGAGATTCTGTGTTTTCTGATTTAGAAGCAGGGAGGACATTCTGCATGCGCCTGTCTGGCCGACAGTCCTATTACAAGACGCGCAAGCTATCCTCATTACTCACCTTGGCTCAAACCTTATTAATGTGAATATGGTTACGAGGTGAGTTGCTAGATGGTAGCGACTCCGCCCATTTGTACTCACGGTCAATCCATTCAGTATTTTTGCCTATATCGAAGGTCGGCGCCACAGTGTTTGGCAATTAGAGGCAAAGTCGCGCAGAGTCGAAAAAACCCTTATATTGGATGGCTTTATCAAGGCCACGGCCCTTGACCAGCCTACTCTAAAACCGTGACTTCCTGATCCAAATGCGATCGTTTAATACTCCGCAAATACCCGCCTATGAACCGCGACGATGCCGTTAAGGCCTAAAGCAAATAGTGGCCCACAATCCACGGCTTGCCAAGCTCGAAACTCTGCATCAACGGGGGACGCCAATTTTACGATCTCACAAAACGCGCTTAGCAGTAGAGGCGTTTAGTGGCGGGGGGGACGCGTCGAAATTGGAGTTGAGCTGCGCAAAATAACAAGCCAAGAGCACATCAAAAGCCCTCACCCTTAATCTTTATTTAATTCTAGAAAAATAGCACCGCTTTCATTTAGTGCCCCTAGTGGTGCTAAGAGGGGTTAGGGGGCAAAAAGGCTTATTGCAATGTGCGCTCTGGGGATTCGCACCAGGGGGAAGAGTAAAAACAGCTTCTTTACAGTGCAAAAGCAAGCAGGCCTCAAAACCTCGCTTGGTGAGTACGCCCTCGTGCGGCCGATGTGCGGCACGGACGGCCCGTCATTAATATTATCGAAGATGTGTTGTGGACCAGCGATGGCGATGGTTTAAGCATTTTAATTGAGAAATTACTGGGCACAACCCTAATTGACTCTGCATTCAAAGGATTTCCAATAACTCGGTAATTGATTGTGATTGGCGCTCTACACGAGGGCCAACTCTCTTTACGGTGGGTCAGGCGCAGCTCGCATCAATCATCTTATTGCGATTGCAATCAAATTCGTACGCAGACAGCGCGTGCAAATCACCTTAATGGCCTGTCTATCACGGGCTAGGGCTTATAGCGATGCCACCGACATGGAAGCGGCTTAAAGCATTAACGTCTAAGACGGAGCCAGCCTCTTTGCGCGGCGTCGATGCGCTGCGCAATTTACCTACGGCGCCGATGTCGTAATGTTGTTCCGCCCCCAAGGAGCGAGCTTGCGATCGCTGTGGCCTTGCGAACTTGGTGGCTTTGGCACGCAAGAGTGACATGATCTCGTCGGGTGAGAGCATTACGCTACGTTCACAGTAGCCAATTGATTGCCCAGTAAGCTCAGTGGTGGCTCACTGAGCAGGGACACAATATGGTTGACCCATTCTCCACTTAGAGGATGGTTTCGGTGGCACCTTTGATTTCGCTTACTGGTGACGGAGTACAAGGGCGTTTTTTTAGTACCGTGATGGCCTACCCCGGGGCGTTTAACACGACTGTGGCGACGCCTCGGATTTTCTCCCAGTCTCTATGGGAATGCTGGAGTTGCCATGTGGCATCGCCGCGCAAGGCACGACGGGCGGGCGCGGATGCCGCCGAGCGCTCAACGTGAACGCGTCACAGATTGGCGCAGTATTTCCCTACTCGGTGCGTATTTGCCTAATCGCCCCGCTTACGCGACTCTCAGTGGCGAAACCCACGAATGCGGAAATTGCCCTAGCGGGCAAGTGTTGGATAAAGTTTTGAGTTCATGTCTCCTCGGTGAATCCGCAGGATAAGATTGATTATCAATCTCAGTTTTAGCTCGTGGATAAGTCGTCATGTGGCAATGGAGGGAGATATCTTAATGTGGTAGCCATTTTTAGTGGCGAGGACATTATTTCCGCAGACTCCAAAAAGGCGTGATCACTGACTGGGATGGAGAATTTACGGGCTTGAGCCCTTTCGCCCGTTGGTGGACGTTGGCACAGTAGAGTACTTACAGATTATAGCGCCTATCAGCCTTGGTGAGAGTTTGTTAATCGCCGGCTACAGGTTCTTTATCGCTATAGTGTGCTATCGAAAAAAGACGATTGGTTTTAACCCTCTCAGCCCTTGAACCGTAACATCACCCCCCCCTAAATTTTCCCCCTGCACTGTTTTTCCCTTTTTTTGTGGGGGCTTTTTTAATAAAAAAAAAAAAAAAAACTTTTTTTGGGGCGTTTTGGCGCTTGGGCGGCAATTTTTTTCCTTTATTAGGCTGCCCAGGAAGGTCGGCCTGTATCCTAAAATTTAAGTATTCTTGAGATTCAAATATGTCGGCATTCAGCGGATTGGGCCTAGTAGGCCGTCCCGGTCATTCGGGCGTTCTGTGGGACTCCTTGCGGATATTGGTAACGTGCTTTCAGTCTCTTGGGCTGACGGTGGTTTGTTGACGAGCAGAGCGGTGACTTACTCAAAGGCGGCTCGTTGAGTTGATGGACCCAGAGCGTTTAAGCGGGCTCAATGATTCTTGTTATTGTCGTTAGCGGTGATGGCAGGCATTTAGAGGTGGCTCGATGTTAGCGGCACAAGAGGTTGGCCGTCTTAGGTGGTCAAACCAGTGGTCCGCCTAGGCTTTCCTGACCGAGATCCTGCCCCAATTGAAATAGAAGAGCGGCTTGGCGAGATCCTCAGTGGCCGTTTACGAAGAGACTCGCTTTCTTATGAGTGCGAGCTTGCAACCGTGTGGCAAAGTGATCAACGGCGCCAGTGCGTTAAATGACGTGGTGCTGCACCCAGGAACTCGCACGAATGCTCGAGTTTGAATTGTTCATCGAATGACCAGTTCGTTCATGTCAGCAGTCCGATGGCCTCATTGGGCCACGCCACAGGCTCCACTGCCGTACTCGCTCTCTGCCGGGGGGCCAATCATTGCACCCTAGCTTTGAACGCGTTAGTTTGGTGCGGATGTACCCGCATTCATTAAGTAGCCGTCCGTGGTGACGAATGCTGACAGTTACGAATTCGGGTGTTGTAGGGCAGCAACGCTTCTATCATTCCGCAAGGCCAGTTGCGATGGAACTCAGTTTGCAGCGCGCCCTGGAGATGAATTGAATTAGTCAGAAAAAAACAGGAGGGCACTGCGCCTCATTCACCTTTAGATCACAATTTTTACCAAACCTGTCGCAGTAAAACTAGGCGTGGGTAATCGTTTGGGCGAAGAACGATGATTAGAGCGGCGAGCTTAGATGCCGGGATCGATTTGTGGGTTGTTAAATGCTATCGCTCAGCACGGTATTCAATTTCGAGAATAGTGAATGAAGAGTCTGGGTTGCAAGTATGATCTGGGTTGTCGACGGCAAGAGGACGCGATAAAGTGCGCAGGCAGTGGCGCATTGGCAGACCTACGTCGAACAAGGATATTTAACTGCCACCGAGACGCAAATCCACTAGCCCTAGTGCGCTAGGGGGGTATTCTCTGCAACGAAAGCCTTAAAAGATCAGCCAATGCCTTTTTGCTTGCACCCATTCACGGTCCTGCTAATACTCGCCGCTGCAATGGTGGCCATTGTCCAGTCAATTGGGGGCGATCTGAGTCCCGTCAAGGGATTTATTCTTTCCCAGTTTTGATTGTACAGGGCGGGCTTGCGGGCTAGGGATATTTTTCTCGCAAATAAATAGCCTGGAACTTTGTCTGCGCACCTTCCACTCCTGCGCTTTGCATTTTGCGTCATTCACTTGGTTGTTTAACACTATGGATCTGGCAATTTGGACGCATGATCGAGAGGCGCGCAACCAGTATTTGTTTCTTGTCGTGGTTGTTGTTCGTCGCGTTTGTTTCTAATGCGACGCAGTATTTCTTTGTGGGACGCTGAACGCCCTAACTTCGGTGGGGCTCTCCGGCGTTGTGTATGGCTTGCTAGGGTATATTTGGGATGTGGCCAACATGATCATGCCTTATGCGCTGCGGCTTCCTCCGGCAATGATAGGCATTTCCTATTAGCGGCGTTGGTTCTATATTAAGTGTTGCCTCCTCTTGGATCGCCAGTGGGGCTCATGCTGGAGGTTATTGCAGGAGTCTTGGCCGGTATCCATCACAGCAGGGGTTTGCTAAATATTCGCCGCGTTAGAGAAGCGGCGCAGTACAACGGAAAATTATAAGTTATGACTGAAAAATCTGATTCATTAAGAGGCCGTTAGTCGACAGCATCACGCCTGAGATTCATGAGATTCTGAAACCGCGGTTAGGAGACTGGCCGCTGGGCAATGGTGATAAATTAACGCCCGAGCAAGTGGCAATAGCCTTTCAGGCGAATCATCGCCTATGGAAGCTTCGTATCTTAGTGAAGACAAAACGCGTGGGGCTTTATATTCGATCCAGTGGGTCAAAGAAAATAAAAAGCCCTTGCGCATGAGCATAAGAAGGAGGGCATGTGCAACCTCGGAGCCAGCGCCCTATTACTTGGATAAAACCCAGCAAGCACAGCACCCATTGGATTATTTTGAAAGGGACAATTAGCGGAATGCAGTCGCACACGGAGCAATCCGTTTAAAATGGAAACGCGCCTCGAAGCGCCAGTGGGGCCTATGAGCTCCCCATTGGTGGATTATCTAATTGCGATGAATCCACTGGTTAGGAAGGCAAACTGACACTGAAGTCCACAGGCAGATCAACTGCGTTAACTGTGGTCGACATACTAATAAAAGTTTCAACCAAGGGTATTGCTACCCCTGTTTTCAATCGTTAGCACAGTGTTGACTCCTGCGATCATTCAGCCCGGAGCGCTGCCACTTCGATCTTAGGAGGCACTTGCCGAAGAGCCGCAATGGAGCGGAGAAATATTGTATTGCAAAAGATTTCATATTATTTATCTTGGCGAACTCCTCGGGAGTTTAAAAAAGTCGGGGTATTACACGTTGCCACTCAAGTTGCCGAAAACTCGTTTGGATCGAAACCCAAGGTTTGCCGTGCAAAGCGTGGGGCCAATGCGCACGCGTGCGCACGCGTTTGCCAATTCGGGCAGCCTTTTGAAGTGAATCTTTAAACAACATTTGTGGCGGACCAAAAACTTAATTGGCGCGATATGGTTAAAGGGCAGCAAATCACCATACGGACTTACATCGAGGCGTTGAATGGGACTCGTTGGCGAATGCCAAAAGACATAGATTGACTAGTTCAGGCGCTGTTGGGTTTCACGCCGTGAGTATCTCAAAACGGTATAGAGCCGGGTTCCAAATCGAATTAACCCCCGTTATTGAGTAACCCTGTAAAGTTCCACCTTCCTTTTAATTTTCGATTTAAAAAGGGGACCCGGCTAGTTTCCCGAGGGCACCTTGATGGGGCATTTTTTTTCAAAAGGGCCCCCCAAATCCCCTTTTATTTTTTTGGATTTTTTTACGGGGGTTATATTTTTAAATATGCGTCGTGTTTTGGAGGCGGGGCTTTTAACAACTTCGGAAAAAAAAAAACAACTTTATTTCAACGGAGGCTTTTAATCTTCTTCCTTTTCCCTGTTTGGGTGT
>Ga0163217_1086261_pt1 | contig 11483 bp, 14 predicted proteins | sample SynspAceP_FD_185933 | JGI IMG/M metagenome (GOLD analysis project Ga0163217, IMG submission 185933) | Saline lake microbial communities from Ace Lake in Antarctica - Synechococcus sp. Ace-P (PacBio error correction) | ecosystem: Environmental > Aquatic > Non-marine Saline and Alkaline > Saline ... | reverse complement strand
CCCGCTCCATGTTCCGCCGACGCCCGAGCAGGCGGCGTAGGCGGGCATGTTCACCGGCCACGTTCCGTGCTTTTTGCCGAGTGGGCATCGGAGGGGAACCTCGTCCTTGCCCCGCAAGGGCATGCGTCAGGCCGGGACACCCCGCTTTCACGACCTCGATGCAACTCCATCGCCAAGGGTCGGCAGCGTTCACACAATCAAGAGTGGTTTTGATGCTCGATAGCCAATCAGGCTGGCTTGCCGAAACGGGTTCTGGGAGGTTGCCTCTTCAACTCGGGACAACGCCCCGAAAATCGCCGATGACATGATGGAGGCGGCTTTCCGCTCACCTGTTACGCAGGCGCGGCAGGGAGGGCTGCATTTGGCCGGATGGCTGCGGCCCGGCATCATTCACCGAGGTAAAGCGCATCCTTGCGCAACCGGAGCGACACTTCTGAGCAGTTCGGATTTCTACCGAAATCTGCGAGACCTTCACCCCGTTTGTCCAAGAGCTTGCGCTCGAATTTTTTACCGACCTGCCGCTTGATTCAGCACCTCATGAGCCCTTGGCGGCATCCCGATGGATTTTTGATTGCGGGCGGGCTGGTCGATCAGTTTATTCCAAGCATCACAGCAATGATCGACCAATTTTCGTGTAGGATTCGAAGATGTGGTTGCGAGAAGCAATTATTCCGCATGAACTTGCCAGTTGTTTTCCGACCGGATTAGAGTTTGGGCATTTGGCTGGCAGCGAATGATGCTGATATTCTCGGGTATGATGATGCGGTCGGTCATATGCCATACCGGCCTGATTCCATGATCACCACGCATGGTGCGCCAAGCGCCACGGTTCGAAGCGATTTCGCCAAGAGTTACAGGTTTCATCGCATCGGTATTGGCAGAGCGGCCAGGACGAAAAGCCCTGCGCCTTGCCAGGGCGGGCAGATCGCTCCAAGATGTAGGCCGATGTTGGTTCGCTTGATCATGCGGCGCCTGATGGACGTTCCCGCGCTTCGGCCCAACCGGGCGCGTGCATCTTGTTTTTCTGGCCCTCATGCGCGCCTCGTCCTGGAACCAGATTTCTTATCGCGTGCCTTTCAGGCGGCGGTGACGCCCCACCGCTCCCCCCCCGGCACGGACTTCTTTCCAAGTTCGGTTTGCAAAAAAACCCCCTTTTAAAACGCCTCCAGTGCGTCTGTGTCCTTGAGCATGGTTGGGCGAGGCCGCGCCGTGAGCTTGGACATAGCCGAGCTTCCTTTTCAGTTCCCGCCCACGGGTCGTTTCGGTCAAGGGAGACCGTTAAATTCCTTTATGGAGCCACTGTACCAGGTTCGATCAGGCGCCAGCCGCACAACACCATGGACTTTCCGAGGCATCGGAAACCCGCTCTCGACGTAGCCACAGCGCCTGCACGTTGGGCATCTCGAGCTTGGGGCCCGCTGGCCGGGCGCCTTGCCATCCAATCAGCCGCATCCCGGCCACGGGCACTTGAAACCGCACAACCCAGTCGCGCACAATCTGAGACCCACACCGCCGATCCGGGCGCATTGCCACGACTGCCACCATCGTAGATATTCAGCCAACGCAGCAACCGTCGGCTTCTGGTTCGCGTTCTTCGTCGGTCCGTGCCAGGACGCCGATGTCGCCCCATCAAAATCCGCCCCGCCAATTTCTATCGCTGTACCCATGACCATGTTCCTCAAGACCTGCCGCCATAGATTCATGACTTTCGGGCCCCGCGTCCGTTGGGAATCCCCTCCTAGTCAGCCTTCGCGGCCGCTTGGTAGAAGTCTACTTTGTGGGGAAAGGCGCCGAAAGATACGTCGCGATCCCGGCCTCATTGCGGAACCCGAGCTCTTCGACGATTGCCCGCGTTTCATGCGGGCCAAGGGCAAGAATGCCTGGACGAAGCTTGAACCGGACTGGATGCGCTCTACGTCGCGGTGATGCGAAGGTTTCTGATTGCGTTTTGCAGGCGCAGGCATGAGTGTCGCATGACCGCGCGCTGCATCATTCACATTGCCGAGTTCAGCGGACTGGACCGAACCGGCGCGGCTCAAGGGCTGCATCTTCGCAACTCCGGCATCGCAGGACAGCCTGCTGTGGTCGTTGATGCACGACGACCCTGTTCATGGATTCTCGAGGCGGGCGAATCGTCGCCATTCGAGGGCTGGCAGGGCGCACGATCCGGCCGCGCACTTATGGTGGGAGGTTCCGCGATTTGCGGTGTTTCATCGCGTGGTGCGAACCCCAGCTTGCGCGATGATCAGGGCTTACATCCCGGCAGCATCATGCCGGCCGTTGCCAGAAAGTTCGGCGATCGACTGCCTTTGACGCTACGAGACGCTTGTTCGTCGATTCCATTCACCGTTGCCGGGCGGCATCTGCTTCCAGATTGGTGCGAAGGCGCCAGCCCGAGGCGGTTTTCGGAAGACCGGCAGCCGGATGTCCGGGGAGAGCTTACGGGCTGCAATGGCCGCGAGATGAATCGCCTTTGGCTCACCCATCTGCATCAACCACCGCCGCAAGGAAACATTCTGGTTCGTCGGGATCCTCGACGAGAAGTCGATGACTTTTCAACCGCAGGTGTTCTCGCCGCAGATCGCGGCGCCAAGACCGGGCTGGAACTTGCCCGGAATCCGTCGATCAGGTCATTCACCATGGGCCGAGATTGCCGAGTGCCGGATGGCCACACCGCACGCGCCTTCGTCTGTCAGACGCTGAACCCCTCGGCTTTTCCGGCCAGGATCGTTCCTGGCGGCTCGGACATGGTCGATAAGTGCCCGCATCGGGGCCGAGGTTGATGGCCAAGATCCACGGGCCGTGTGCGCCCGCGGCAGCCCGCCTGACCTATCCCGCAGCAAAGTCGAAATCCGTCTTGCCGCTGCCGCCGCAACCCCTCCACCGTCAATGAAGGATTATCCGATGACCGGACTCTGGAACGATTTCAACTCCGCGCAAGGCAGCGGCAACGTCATCCCGAAGGCACACTGGCCAAGGTGCGTCTGACCATCCGCCCGGCGTTTTCGACGATCCCTCGCAAGGGTGGACTGGGGTTATGCCAAGCGCGGTGGCCACCGTGGGCGTCTATCTCGATGCCGAATTACCGTGGTCGAGGTGGCCTTATCAAGCGCAGATCTGGTCCGCTGATCGGGCTTTACAAGCCCCAAGGGCGGATTGGGGCAACGCTGGCGCGGGTTGATCAAGAGCATCCTGAATTCGAGCGCCGGCGGCATCGCCGACAAGGATAATTCGGCCAGCGCAGGCCGCCGCGGTCGCGGCTTTGCCGAGATTGGACAGGATCGATTTCATCGCCGCGCATGGACATCGGCGTCCGACACCAATGGCGAGGACAAGAACGAGGTCCGATCTGCCGACACGCCCAGCCACTCGCGATTAATGCGCAGTTGATGGGACACGGCAATGCTGCCCCGATGCCGGCGTTACAGCCAGCCCCCGGCAACCAGTTACGCCGCAGCAGGGTTATGTCGCCCCGTGCGCAGGTCTACACTCGCACCCGACACCAGCAGCAGACACCGCAAACCCTGCGAACCCCGGTTTTTCCGGGCGTCCCAGCTGGGCAGTAGAGGGGAAGACCGATGCGCCTTCGCCCCCGTCAAGAAACCTTTGTTTGAGCGCAGCCTTGCTGCCATTCGCAACACGCGGCAACACGCTGAGTGTGGCGAGCACGGGTTTGGTAAAAACTTTGGCCTTTTGTCTGCGGTTTGTGGGGCAGCGCATTGCCCGAACCGATGCCAAGGCCTTTTCGTGCTGGCGCACGCCGACGAGCTGACGATTCAGGAAACCGGAGGCAAGTTTGCCCGGCGTTCAAATCCCGGCCCTGACCACGTCGGTGGTCGATGCCCAGTTGCCAAGTCGTGGGCGGGTTCAGGTGACCTTCGCCATGGTTGCCGACGGCTGGCCCGCGACCGGCAAATCTCGCCGCCATGCGCCCTCGATCTTTTGCGTGATCAGACGAGGCGGCATTTCATGCGGTGGCGGGAAAGCTACCCGCCGACATCATCGACCATGTCCGCAAATGCAAACCCTGACGCCCGACATCTTACGGCTCGTTAACCGCCACCCAAACCGGGGCGACAAAAGGGGCCTGCGCGAGGTGTTCGACAATGTCGCCGACCAGGTGCGTCTGGGTGGTGATCGCCTCGGGCCATCTTTGGTCCCGCCACGCACTTCGTTATCGATGTGGGCGCTGCAGGACAAGCTGCGCGCTGTTGCGCAAGTCTCTGGCAGGACCTTCGACATGGGCCGAGGTTCGCGGTCGATCATGGACCGTGCCGCCAGTGACGCACGAGGTCATCCGGCACTGGAAGGAAAAGGCGCAAGAGCCAGGCGGCGAAACATGTCTACCGGCAAACCGGTGGTGTTCTGTTCCACTGTCGCCCCACGCCGCCCATGTACGGAGGGCCTTCAAACGCCGCCAGATGTTGGCTGCCGGGCTGATCCATGGTGATCTACAAGCAGGATCGCCGCGAGATTTCTGCCGCCTACGCGGCGGGGCATATTCGCGTCATCGTCAACCGTGGCGGTGCTGACCGAAGGGCTGGGACCATTCCGCGAACTTTCCTGCGTTTGCGTGCTGCTGCGGCCCTCACATTCCTACAAATCGACATGATCCAGATGGTCGGGCGCGGGCTGCGCACCATCGGAATTCCGGCAGGAACACCCGGGCATCATCAGACCGACTTGCGTCGTGCTGGGATTTTCGGCACAGTCGAGCCTGATCCACGCACGCTGGAGCAGGATCGATGGATCTCGGACGGCAAAAACCGAAGGGAACGGTGAGGCCCCGACCCAAGGGTGCCGCTGCCTGTGGGCGGCGACATTCCAACTTGGCCTGTTTTTGAGTGGCCCGCTTTGTGGCGAGGTAGTTCGATCGCGGGAGGACCTGCGTTTCACCAGAGGCCGATGATGGGGAACCCGCTGGAGGCGGTTTCCATTATGACCGGAGATTGATCTGTTGAGGATGGTTCAGCTTCGCCTGGATCGATCTTTGTTCGGGGCAGGATGACGCGCTGATGGCAAAACGGGTTCAAGCTGCTGGGCGGCATTCTTCTTTTCTGGAAGGACGCTGCATTGCTTGTCGGCGGCGGCCAAAGGGCCAAAGCCCGCGCCTGCTGGGCATCGGTGAGGGCGGACCCGTCTGCCTCGCACAAGCCGATGATTGCTGAACGAGGTCGAGACCGACGAAAGCGCCTTCAAGACGCGCGGGCTGGCTGAACAGGCGCCACGGACAAGCAGCTGCATTCTTGCCGCCGCCTCTCGCAGGATTACGGCCTGACCGCGCTATCACGGCCTCGGCGCTGAGTGGACCTTCACCTTCAACAATGCGGGGCAATCCGCCATTCTTCGTCATGACCGCCGCCCCCGACCAGCGAAGGGCAGCGGAGCCAATTGTCGCGCAAATCTCATCCCGTCCCCGGCGGCTCCGGATCAGCCAGGCCTTTGATCGCCTCTCTGGCATTCCGCGGCCTTTGCTTTTGCGCCGTCTGCACATCTTCGAACCCGAAGGGCTTTCGGGTTTGGTATCGATCCCCACAGCCACGCCCGCACCGGAACCCGCGCTGGTTTTTGCTCAATGGCGCTGCCAGGCGGTCACCCTTCAAGGCCCGAAAAGGTTTGAAGATGGTCGATTTTTACCGAAGAGGAAACGCAGGGCGCTGCCGGCTGTTGATTGCGCGCGCTCGCCCGGAGATGGAACGCATCGGGCTGGGACCGCTCGCATGGGCAGCTGACCCCGGAACGACCATGCACCGGTTGATCTGATGATTCCGTCGAGCGCTCCGCGCCAGAAATGGGCCAGAGATCGGCAGACCAATCGGAGATCCCCTTCTGGATGCTGGACTAATAATCACACGGCCCAGCTTTGGCCGACAAGTTGAAACGCCCGCCACGTACGCAGCCTGAACCACCGACAATGCCGGCACGCCACCCGCGCGATTTATATCGGCGGCTCGCGCCATTTTGCATGCTTATGCGAACGGGCCTTGCAGTTCGTGTTCACGTGCCGCCGAAAAGACGAGGGCCGGACACTTCAGCCGGCCAGCTGCTGCGCATTCTTCGCCATACGGGCCATGTCCTTTTGAGGGATCTGCGGCTGGCATGGCTTGCCGCGGCGCGGGCTTCGATCTCTATTTACCCGCAAGGGCAATCGCCCGATGGTAGTTCGGCTTTCTCGATCGCGGGTGGGCGCATCCGTGGCCATCTGTGCGCGCGCGCGCGCAATCCCGTCGCCACGCCGCCAGAAGCCGTGCAGAAGCGTTCTCGAGCACTGCGCGCTCGCGCCAGCGTCACAACCAGCCGCCGACGCGAACAACCACCCCCAACACAACCCCACCCACACACACCAGATGTTGGGAATGCAAGGGACGATGACCGCCAAGGAACTGGCGTGGCTTTGCGTCAAAGATGGCGTCACCAAAATTCCAAGCCGGTCTATGCAGCCAGGAATCGCAGCTACCAGGCCTAATATGACGCGACGATCCCAGGGCATCGCGGCCGCGCCAGCGCTGGTTCCACCGCCATCAACCAAGGACACCGGCCGAGAATTGCACCACGAGCTGGTGCCCTTCGATGCGGATTCTGGCGCAGCGGATTTGTCGGATTCGCCGGTGTGGCGGATCCTGCAGGCACCGACGCAGGGCGAGTTTGCTGGCCGCGTGTGGCCCAAATCGAGACTTCTTTGAATTTGCCGCTTTTCTGCCCATGGGCGGAGCGCTGCTTGGGGGATGCCGACATTGAACCGAACACCCAAAGAACCCGCCCGTTCACCAGCATCAATTTGAGGGATTCCAAAATGTAGTACGACCACGACGATCACGACGATCACCACGCGCCGTCCGAACCACGCGCCGCCATTCGAATACCAGCCCAAAGGAAACCTGATCCCATTTCAACCATGGCGGGGATTTCAACGATGCGGTCTCGCTGGTGGATGTCGTTCGGAGACGAACGGACCGGCGCAAATCGCCCATGTTTCATGGCGAGTTGGTTTCGGCTAATTGCGCACGGGCTGTCCCGGTCCGCAGTTTCATCGGACAAGGGCCAAGGCATCGATGCCGCCCGCACAACATCTGGATCGAGGCGGTTTATCAGGCCGCCCCCCGACAGAGGCACCTTCGCCACATGGCGTCACGCGAGGGTGCGCGGTCTAATGGTCATCCCTAGGTACAGTCGCTGCCCCGGCCAAGCCAAAGCCGCAGAAGTCCTGCAGATGCAACCTGTGGTCGTGGATATCGGACACCGGGCGATATTGCCGCCAAGCGGGCGCATTCTGGAGCGCCACCCTCGGTCAGCCGACCATGGTGGTCGAAAGCGGCGGCGTGACGCCCGAGGGGCAGCACAGGCCCATGTCTCGGTGGAAAACATCAGCGAGCTCTGCCGCAGGGCGATGACATTTCGTCGCCTGTGCCGCCTGCGCGGGACATAGCTGCCAAGTCGGCGGTTGACATTGCACTTTTCCGCTCGGCGCACCAGCCGACGGGTGCGCCAGGCTCGGGTCTATTACAAAGACAACTCAAGACCAAGTTCGGATCGTAAATGAACCCGGCGGTGGAAAACGCGGGATCTGTGGCGAGTTCATCGATTACGTTCCCGACATGCCGCCCGCGGCCGGGCGTGCATTGCAGCCGGATTTTCGTGGCCCCTGACAAGCCCCGCTCCGACGAGGTCCTGGTCACAGGCCCGTTCGCGAAGGCGGGCAGGACGATCTGGTCACGCTTTGAGGGCCAGTGCCGGCGATTCGGCTTATTTCATCGCATGGTCCATGACGGCCGGCTGTCGAAGCGGGCGACGGCTGGGAGGCGATCTTGCAGGTTACAACGCCGCCATTGCTGCGCCCACAGTGGCGGTGGAGCCGGCTCAAGACGCGAGTCCGAGCGGGCTCTGGGAGCCATCCATGTCGAAAAAGCACGGTGCCCCCCCTGATACGGCCTCGACAGCGCGGCCCTGTAGCCCAATGAGATGCCAGCCTTCACCTGGGGCGTGCTCGACGACGCGAAGCCTATGCCCCCCCACTGATATCAATTCGCGCCGCGCGTGCTGACAACCGGGCGGGTGTTGGTTTGCTGGGCGGTTGGCCCAAGGTCGGCAAGAGCGATCTCTTGATTCCTGGCTCGTGACATGGCCGGCGGGCGTGCCGTCTCGACTCACAACCGCCGGGCTGGTCGCTGCGCGGGGGGGGCGTGTTCTACCTGCAGGCCGAATTCCGTCTCATTATCTGCGCGAACGGATGATGCAGGTTGCGCTTGCCGCAAAGGGTTTTGGCTGGCGCGCGCGACAAACCTGGTTCGCGACACCGAGCTGAAGATGCCTGCTTCGACACCGAAGCAGCATGCGCGTGGCCGAGGCATTCGGCGGTCCTTCCCTACGATTCGTCGAATCATTCTGACATCGATCAATTTCGCAATATCTTTGACGGCTGGGCCGGACGGGGCGCGCGGAAAACGGATAAACGGTGCATGGATGTTCTTTCTGAATGGACCGGCGTCGAAAGTTCATGCGCGACCCACATCAGCCCTGATGCGGCGTGATCCGTCGGCCCATCACACGAAAAAACTCAGCAAGCAGCAGGTCAAGACGACCCTTCTTGGCGCTCTCCGGGGCCAGTGCGCTTGCAGCGGGTTCTATACCTCCGGATCTGATCCTGCAACCGTTCCCGGGACGAGGAAAGCCCCCAGCGCCAAACTGGAGACGAACTGCGCAATGGGGCCTGCCTTGCACCGAAAACGATCGACAGGTCAATGGACGAGTGGGTTGGGAGATCACCCCATGAACGAGCGGCTGCTGTGCGCCATGGAGGTCCGGGGCCAAAGCATGACGCGGAGCGGTGCGCGCCAAAGGGAGATGTGATCTGCAAATGATTGCCTGAGCAGCAGCTCGGGGCAAGATGTCACGTTGACCCAATTATCTGCCGCAAAGTTACGAGACAAGCAGCCTCGGAGGCAAGACCATTATCGCAGATCGGCTCCCACGTTCTGGCGACAAAAGGCCACGTCAAGTTATGTCCGCGGCAAAGAAGTTGAGCAAGAGCTCAGGTTTGAAGTCCAACGAAGTCCGAAATTCGGGTTACATCTAAGTGTCAAGATATGTGCCTCAAAACCGCTAACCGAGGTGATCGATGGGCCGATTACGGGGGAAGTCATTCTGCGGTCTGTTGGCGTCTTCCCATCTGATACATTGTGCGCTGGATCCCGGTGCCCTTTCTGGCCCGTTCGAAAATCCGAAGATTGGGTCGTCAGATGGGGGGTCAGAATGATTTTATTCTGTCCAAATGGGGTCCGTCCAAGAATCCGATTGTCCGGTTTTCTGCCAAAAACCGGCCGGCTTTTCAGGTGGGCGGTTTTTGTACTTTAGGAAGCTTCCCATTAGAAATTCAGGACTTGCGCCTAGATCCCAGAACCCGGATTGCCTTTGGTCAAAACGGTTTTTGGAAGTAAGAATATTTCATTTGAATACAACCAGGTTACGCTTAAAGCACAAAAAACCGGGATTTACCCCCCCCCTAAGGGCGTAGGTGACCTCCCCGCTTAACGCGGGAGGGTCACCACCTACCCTGGGCATCGTTCTGGGAGTCCAAGTTCTTGCACCAAACTCCAATCGACGACGGCGACCCGCTCCGCAAGAAAACATTTGATTCGCCGTCGTTCTTCGCCCGAGCAGCCAACCAAAAAGGAGACCACCATGGCTAACCTGACTCTGTCCAGCGCCGATGGCAGGCAGCAACCCGAAAATGCCGCCGGCCGCCGGACGGATCTGCTCCAGCATCCTCGCGCTGATCTCGCCACCACCGGCTGGGCTTCTGGCGCTGTACGATGGGGCTGAATCACCAGCGCACCCCGGCCAGCTTCCGGCCCGGCCGCTTCGACGGTGGCGCGCATGCGCTACCTGCGCTTCACCAAAACTGGCTGGTGAAACTGGGACGGTTGTAGGACCGGTGGGAGCAATCTGGTTTCGAGAGGTTCCGGCGCCAGGCAGGCACTGACGCTGCCCACGTCTACGAGGTGCGGGCTCTCGCGTGACCGCATGGGCCGAGCTGCGGCGGCGTGCCTTATCAGGGCTACCCGTGGGCCGATCAAGCGCCACGCCAACGGCAAGGGCAATGCACTGAAGGAGGCGATTGATTGCCGCCGCCGCTCGGCGGGCTTCACCCCGAGCCGACGGGACAACGAGGGCCGATTGCAATCGCCCTGCTGCTCGGGCCGTCGAGGACCGGCGGAGGTGTGGCATGAGGTTCATCCCCAGAGTCTACGGGCCAGCGCCGGGGATCCGATCAGGTCAAGCGCGACGGCTGGCAGGAAAGGGGGCTTCGGCCGTTACCATCGACGACCAACCGGCTAACCTGGCCTTTTGAGCGCCGCACTGGTCCGCCAGCTTGGCGAGAACACTCTATGGCAAGGCGCCCTGCCGGGCAGGAGGTGCCGCCATGGGCTGACTGGACCCGGCCATGGTTTGCGGATCGCTGGACCTTGCGGCAGAACGTCATGCGTGCGATGCCACCGGATGCGCCCGCAGGGCTATGTCAGGCGCTGGCGCGTACCTTCTCCAGCTTCCGCCGATCAGGTAAGTCAGGAGGCCGCGCATTGCGTAAACCGTGCCATTCACCGCGAAAATGATACCGGCAGGCCGATGAGGGCCTCATGCTGTTGGCTGGCGCTGGGTCGACAAGGAAATCGCCCAGGGATCCTCTGGCCGGGGGCCAACCGCCAAGGCCGGGAAAGCATCTGCTATGCGCATGGGAATCAGCCCCGATCTTCCGCCAACAGACGGCACGAATAGGGCTGCCTCGTGATCGTTCTGGGCGGTCTTAACGCAAAAAGGCCGTACCGCGCAAAGCGATCGATGGGACCTTTGTCATGAGAAAAACGCGTAAACCTTGCGGGCGGGTCGTTTGCCATTGGGCCGCACCTGTCAACCCGTTTTCGTGTTTTGCGGGACAACTTTTTCGGTGGGACCCGGGAGGAGGGACAATCTCCGAGATTTGAGGCTACAGCCAAGTTCTCAGGGGTCGGTGTATCTGCGTTAAACAAACCGCTGGTGATTCGGATTGCTTTTGAAGTGGATGCCCGTGGTGGGGACCCCCAGGAGTCCGAAACCGGAATCAGATCGGGTCCAGAACGGGTTTAGAAAAAGGCGATTGGGGCAGGCGAGTTGACGGGGTTGCGAGGGGTTGGCAATAGTTTTTTTCGGATTCAAGCGATTGACCGAACGGGACTGAGGCGAAAACCCTAGGCCCCATTGTTCTTCCGGTTCCTTTCTGGGCCGGAAAAAACGTATTAGGCTGGTGGCGCAGCGCGGCATATCGGCCAGGCCGTCAGAAGGCGAATTTTTTTTTTTTGGGGGAAAGCCCCAACCCCTCGTTGCGAAATCCAACCCCTGGGAACCCCTTTTGTGGGAAATAACAACAATTTTTAAAAACAAAAAAAAAACACTTGGGCTGGTGGACTTCCGGGCGTGGGATACCCTTATTGGGACTCCATCTCTCTCTT
>Ga0163217_1061487_pt1 | contig 11483 bp, 11 predicted proteins | sample SynspAceP_FD_185933 | JGI IMG/M metagenome (GOLD analysis project Ga0163217, IMG submission 185933) | Saline lake microbial communities from Ace Lake in Antarctica - Synechococcus sp. Ace-P (PacBio error correction) | ecosystem: Environmental > Aquatic > Non-marine Saline and Alkaline > Saline ... | reverse complement strand
CGGCTTGCCAGCAGCCCGGCACGGCGCGCCTCATCGGAGCTGGTCAGCCATTTGACCTACCGCAGTGGCTAATGTCTTGGTATCGCCGCACCCTTTGGCGCAGAGCCCCTGCGCCTTCGAGCAGCTGACTGATTCGGCCAAAGTGTTATAGCGGTGCGGCCCGAAATGATCGTGCAAAACCAAGGCGCAGGCTCCAGATAGTTATGCCCCGTGCGAACCAGAGAGGCCCCAACCAAAGCCACATCTGCGCGCCATAGAACATCATACTCGCCCATGCTGTGCCGCGGAAACACGTGATATCGGTTTGCGCGGCTATTTCCGCTGCCTGCGGCGTACCAACGGCATTCCGGTTTTCTCGATTAGCTCGGCCACTTCTCAAGCGCTCGGGGGGTTGCCGTTGGGCCACGAGGACCAATAACGCTCAGTGGAGATGCCAGCACCTGTTGGTGGCTGCGAGCACGTGTTCATCTTGGCGCCGGTGGGTGCGGGCCGCAAGCCAGGACGGGCGATCGCCCCACTGGCACGCAGCTGCTCGGGGGCCTGCTCCTGGGTTTGGGGATCAGGATGCAGATCAATTTGATTTACTGCCGGAATCTGCGATTGGATGCTTCTTCACCCCAAGCCGTTCAAAGCGCAGCGCCTCGGCTGGGTTGCACCGCGACCAGTTCCAGTCCGGGCAAACATCGGCCGTCCACCAGCAACTGATGGCGGGCGGTACCACGCGCAGAAACGCTCTGAACAGGCGAGCATTGGCCAGTACCGAGGGCACTCCCGCCGCTTTAGCCTCGCAGCACCGATGTTTTCGGCCACAGCTGCGGTCTTCCATGATGGATGCCGATGCGGGCGGCTTTAGTCGTTTGAAAAGGGCGTGTGCCAGCCAGGGCAAGTTCATAGGGAGATAGCCATGCCGACCTCAGCACCCAAACAGCTGCGGATCTGCTCGGACCGGTCGGCGCATGCAACTGATTAGTCCGGGCAGAGTGGGACGTTGCCATCAACTGGCCGCACCAGCGGCGCAGCCGCCATACGCCTCGCCCACCGATACGCGTTGAATCCAGTTTCCCCCCGGAGCGCAGATCGCCGCCCACAGCGAAGCGTCTCATTTGCCAGCGCGAGGCATAGCTGGCGCCTTGCGGGAGCAGATTATAACAGACCGCAACAAAAACACCAGCGGCATGCAACAGGATAAGATGAGACTGTAAAAGTGATGGGGAACATGAAGCGCCTCAAGAGCTGACAAGGGGACCCCTTCAGCGGTGCGATTCTAGTAGCAGAGTGACCTCAGGGGCTTGCCAGTGTCTATACTAGGGCTCCTTCAGCAAGCGCAGGAGCATATGAGTACAACCTGGAAACGATATCTGCATCTTGTGGGCGGCATCGCCGGCCTATGGCTCACGCGCGCCTTGCGCGAGCATGGTTACAGGCACCCTGCTGATCGAGCGCGGCGCCTGGTGGGCCAGAGTGGCAAATCCCAGGGATCATCCACGGCGGTACAAGTAGCCACTGCACGGCAAACTGGACGCAAAGCCTGACGATTTCTGCCATGGCCCGCCGTTGGGCGTGCCTGTCTTACATGGGGATGTGAGCTGGACTTGCGCGGCGGGTGCGGCTGCTGTCGGAAGCATCACCTATCTGTGAGTCGCAGGCACAGCCTATGAGGCAACCTGGCCGTTTTTCGCCAGCAAGGCGCTGCGCGGCCGGGTGGGATGCGGTTCAAGGGCCATGACCTGCCCTGCTGGTATTGCCACCGGGATTTCAAGGGGCAAGGTCTACGCTGGCCGATGTTGTCATGGACGTTCCCGAGTCGTAAGGCGCCTGAGCGAATGGCCGGCGATAGTCTGGTGCCGCTAGCGCCGCCGCATGTCGGCGCGCGAGACGATGTAGCGGTGGACAGCATTCGCGTCAACGGCGCAACATCAAGGCGCGCGGCTTACATTCTCACGCCGGCAAGAGGTAATGAGGGCTGTTGCAGGACTGGGCGTTTCCCACCGCAATGCAAGCGCAGACCCCTTGCAGATGATGCCTGGTCAAGGCGCACCATTTACGCCGCTCTACGCCCACTGCCTGGGGAGCAGCCCCAAGGCGCGCACTGAGGTCCACGACCCACCCCTGCGCCGATGGTCAGTGGTTGCTGGTACCTGGGCGGTGAACTGGCTGACAGGGCGTGAATCTCGCACACTGATGCGCTGGTCCGCGCGCACAGCAGGAACTTGCGAGCTTGCCTGCCGTGGATAGAATCTGCGCGGACTGTCCCACTGACCACACTGCGGTTCAAACCCGCGCTGAACCCGCTCCAAAGTGGGGCGGCCAGGGCCCGGATACGGCTATTTCTGGCAACGCCGTTCAGATGTTGCTGGCTCACGTGGGCCCACCAAGCTGGCCATCTGGCTCCGGACCTGAGCGGATCCAGGCACCCGCACTGCACAACAGGGTATCAAGCCTGCTTAACAGATTGATTCAGCGGCTTTGCCACGGTCCAAAAAGTTCCTGTAGCCGGTTCTGGAATCTGCTTCCAATGAGTACCTTTGCATGCCACCACCGGCCATTGGGCAGTACCGGTCTTGAGCGTTCGCCGCATTGGGGCTGGGTACGGTCAAACTTGGGTGGGCGCAACCAGGCCGTTAAATATCGCACAGCAGGTTCGATTGCCGGAATGACAAAGCAGGCTCTTCGGCTGTCGCATGGCGCAGGACTCGGCATCAACTTAGATACCGCCACCGGCTTACGGCACGAGTGAAGAGCGGCTGGGCTCACTCTGGCTGGCCGACGTTCAGGAATGGATTAATTCTGCAGCAAGGTCGGCGAGTGGAATTCGAGAGCAGGGGCAATCGCATTTCGCACTTCAGCGCCTGCACATACCGCCGGCTCGGTAGAAGCGCTCGCTTATAAAGCGGCCTGGCGGACGGATTATCTCGACCTGTGATGGTGCATTCCGACGGTCATGATCTCGAACGTATTTGAACGCAGAGGTCACCCACGCCCTGGCGCAACTCAAGCAGCAGGCCCTGATCCGCGCCTTCGGGTTTTCCGGCAAACGGTAGAAGGCGGCATGCGCGCGCTGGGAGACCGGGACTGCGCCATGGTCACTATAATCTGCAAGGACCAGAGCGAGCGCCCGGTACTGGACTTTGCGCCTGTCACCACAGCAAGGGCATTTGAAATATCAACAAAAGCGCCTTGCCAGCGGCCCCTTTGCCTTTCAGGGTAATGACCCGGCGCAAAAAGAGCTGGAAGTTGTGTCTTCGCACACCCCCGCGGTGGCTACCGCCATTATTCGGCACATTAAAACCCCCGGACTCACGCAGAATGTCGCCAGCGCGCTCAAAGTGCTTGGGGTATTCTGTAATTAAGATGGAAGTTGCATGTCGCGGCATCATTTTGCCCGAAAGAATCCAGGTTGATTTTCAAGACCCAGGCCATTCATAGTTAAGCCAGGCCCGGAAAGTACTGGTTATACCCTGTCGGAACCCCGTGGGCTTTGCCGACATGCAGGATCTACGGCAAACCGGTTACCGTGAAAGACCCTGAATTCCTTTGAAGCTGCCGTCCCAATTATGGGGTATCAGTTGACCTGAAGCCTACCTGGCAAGGCCGAGACTTTCGTGTATGATTCCAGTCAGGAGCGGCGGAAGAGCAGGACGCATAACGTACTCAAACTGATCCTCCGGCTAGTACCGCCACGAACTGCGCGTGGCCCCTGCTCACTGTGAGGACCGAAATTGACCGAAGAAACTCCTGCTTGAAAGCAACCGGGCTGGCTGCAAAGGCCGCTACATGAAACCTGGGCTGCCACAGCCCTACTCATCCAGCTCAAAATTGAGCAAGCGCACTCTTATCAGTGACACCCCATCGTGGGCGAGCATCGGTGCTGTGCCGTGAGTTACAACCTGATCGAACGCCCGCGCGCTACGTGCAATCTGCCAACCATTCCTTGCAAACTGGTGTTACTCCATATGCAACTGGAGCTGCCAGAAAATTGCCCAGGCCTGAACCATGTGCATGGGGGCGACGAACAATATGGATACCGAGAATAAGACCAAGCTACTGGTTGGAGATGAACTAGCCAGCGCCGGAAAGTTTTCTCGCGGGGAATGAGCGAAGTGTGGGCGACGGCAGTTGTTCAGCCTGGAACAGGCGTGAACTGGTGCACGCAGGCCCAAGAATATCTGGTTGCAAGCCCTGGCTCCGCAACGGACGGGTTGATCGAAGGACCCCGCGCAGTTCAGTGGCCCGCGGCGGCGTCGGCCGCCTGTAAAGCCCGACATTGAGCTGCCGATCACCTGTTCAGCTCTGTTCAGGCAGCGTTACAGGCTGCGGTTCAGGCAGGTTCAGGCAACATGTCTTCCGTGTTCACAAACATCCCTACGGAAGAAATACATGAAAAACACCCTGAATTAGTTAGCTGCCGGCACTACCCTTGCACTCGCAGCGTATCAAGCTTCACGGCCGCTGACAACTTTGTGGGGCTGGACGTGGGGCGAAACCAGCAACAAACCATTCAGCGCTCCGGCAGCCTTCAGGCACGAACCTGCCCGATTCAGACTTTGATCGTGTGATCGACAACAGCAGCACCTGGGGGGCGGTCGTGCTGGCCAGCAACAAGATACCGGTGCGCTATTACGCCACCTACGAGAAACCAGTCAGGGCAGCTCCGGACCCTTCCAAGCGTGCGTCAACAGAACCGTGCTGGGTAGCTATGACGCTTCGTTTCGATATGCGGAAAGAAACCAATCTGTTTGTTGGCAGCACCTTGGGCCTGATCCAAAATTGAGCAGGAAATCAACCGGCTTCAGGCCGCGACAGCGATATCGGTACGCAGCCGGCTTTGCAGCAGCGCGATTGCACAGGTCCGCGAACACCAAGCGTCAGTTGAGGTGGCTAACGCTACCTGCGCAGCAACGCCAGGCACCAAGTTGACCCCGCGCGGTGACAGAACCTGGGCTCATGACCTGAAAAGCAGCGAACAGTTTAATATAAATTGGCGGGAAACTACAAACTTCTAACCGTATAATGGACCTGCCGCCTTCAGGCAGGTTTTCATGTCGTTGGCTTGGCCAATTACGACGGGACCATATGTGAAGTTGTTGTTGGTTCGAAGATGAATCCTTTGTTGCGCCACCACTTGTCTACTCGCTTCACCAGAGCCGGGGGCCATATTGTGGGGACGCCACTGAAAACGCCGAAAACGGCTTTATCAGGTGACAGGAGTTCAATCACGAACCTGGCGTACATTAGATCTGGGTTGCCCGGCATGAGCGGTCTAGATCTGATTCGTGGACACTACGCAGCCAGGGCCAAGCACTACCATCCTCATCCTCCACAGCCACGAGGGTAATTGCGCAGGACAAAAAAGGAAAGAGGCCTCTCTGCTGGGCTGACGACTACGTAGTTAAAACCCTTCCAGGTTTGAAGAGCTTGAAGCAGACTCACGCGCTGCTCCGACGCCCCCCCCCTCCTACGGCTTGTTCAAGCATCGATAAGAAGCAGGCCCATTACGCCTGGATATCAACCGCAAAGCAAGGCCAGTGGTCGACGAGGGACGTATTGCCCCTTACCGCATTCGAATAACCGCATTCTTGAAATATCTTATGCGCCCACCATCAGCAGGTGGTGGCCAAAGAGCGGCTGATCAGAACAACTCTACCCGACGACGAACGAGGCGCGAACCCACGTCATCGAAGTGTTGGTCGGCGCCATGCGCCGCAAACTGAAGCAGCCTGCCCAAGGCTGAAAACCGATCGAGGACCATCCGCGACTGGGGTACCTGTCAACGAGCGCTGGCACTGGATGCGGTCCTTGCGCTCACGCCTCATTGCGGGCGCCTCCGCACTGCGCCATCCTGTTCATGCTGGCCTTGCTGCCAGTGCTGCAGAATGCCTTTGACAGACCATGGAGCAGATTCATTCAGCAGCGCCTCGCCCGCTGATTACCAACCATGACAGTACGCGCGGCTTCAGGATGGCTACTGCAGATGGCCGGGGAAAAAGATGCCGGAGAGAATTCAACCTGCCCGAGCACACTCAAGGCTTTCGTCTCTACGAATCAAGCTGGCACCATGCATTGGGAGCTCTCGGTGAACGGCCGGTGAAAGTCGTGCAATACACCCCCTTCTATAGCGGCGGGTTACACTGACTTGTCTTAGCAGATCTACGACGATGCCGGAAAAACGGTTACTACTCTACGAGTGAAGTGTTCCTCGACGACTCGGCCAAACCCACCCTTTCAGTTTTATCCCATGCTGCCCAAAGCAGTTTGTTACCGCTGATGCGCAAGTTTGGATCAGCAGCTACTACACCTGGTGGTGGTGGCGGGCTTGCTGATACTGCTTGGTGCTGTTTGTCGATGGAACTGACGTGGGGGCTTTCGTGCACTCAAAAGCGCGTGAAGCGGGAACTGATCAGGATAGAAGAAGGCCACCGCGAGCAGTTAGGTGATCAACAGTCGGCGCGAGCTGCTACGCCTGACGCTGCTCACTCACACGCCTGCTCGGATAGCGAGCGTGCGGCAAGCGCCAGCGCTATCAGGTTCGCTGGGTGATCTGGGCGCACAGTTCGAAACACCGCTCGCAGTCCTTCAGGGGCGTGGCGAACGCGGTCGCTTCGGGAAGCCCAGCGCGGAACAAAGCGGACATTCGCAAAACCGCAGATCAGCGCAATTTGAGCCAGCAAATAGACTATAACTAAGGCGAGCAGGCTGCGCAGAAAGCGGCCTGGTGCAAACCGGCGTCGTTGCTTGGCCCGTTACTGCAATCGATCACCAGCCCGCTTGTCCAAGGGTTATGACGACAACAGGTGAGCTTGCAAGCTTGGATTTACTTGCCGAGAGCTTCTGGGTGCCCATGACGCGGCGCCCTGATGGAAATTGCTCGGCAACCTGCTGGAAATGCCTATTCGGCTGTGCCGCCAAGCAGTCAGTATCAGTGCTCAGGCTACCGATTTCCCATTGCGAGATAACCATCGAAGATGGACGGCGCGGCAGGTATTCCGGAACAATTCACGTGAGGTGATCCTGACGCCGCGGCGAGCGGCTGGACGCACAGCACCCAGCCAAGGGCATCGGCCTTTCGGTGGTCAAAGGATTTTATCGAAGCTACGAGGGTGAGCTGGTGATCGACGAATCGCTCTGGGCGGCCGCCAAGTCCGGATCATTCTGGGTACGAAGGGATGATCTTCTCCAGTGCCGCGCCAGCACGCTGGTTCACGCAGGCAGCGCCAGCCACCCGCATGAGCGGCCCAGGGGCTATTCGCCCGCTGACGGATTTTTCGACGAATGGCCGTGGTGAAGCAAACTCTCGGACAAAGTTCAGGTACCTTCACCTCACCACCATGCGCTGGACGATATTCGGCGCCAACCACCTGATTCCACCACTGTAGTCGCCACCCTTGACCAGGCACCTCCGGTCGGAGCTGCCTCCAGCAGACACTTCGGGGCGTAATCCTCGGCGAAAACATGGAATGACCCCAATCGACCGCACCCCAGCCCGGCCAGCCACCGCCATGCGCCGCTCGACTTCTGTTGATCGGCCGGCCCGGGCTTTCAGGCGCGTCCCCGAGGATTCGTCATTGATGGCCACCAATCAGCGGTCACGAGCTGCCGTAGCCTCCTCGAGGTAAACCGACATTGCCCGGCGGTTGAGGCATGATTTCGAAGCAAGCCATTGGTTAAAGGAACCATTGCGCTCAACCATGGCACGCCGCGTCCTCAACCGCCTGCAAGCAGTTGTCGATCCCAGCACACCCCGTGTGCGCTGCCCTTGCTCACGCTGGCACGCACGGCGCAACTCAGGGCGCGCGATGGCCGCGGTACCCGCTTGCCCGAGATAACAATTACCCGCTGGCCAACTAGACAGACCACTAGCGTGCGGCAGTGACTCACCCGCGGCAGCGCGGTGGCCAGCGTCGACATGACGTAGTCACCCGCCCCCGTCACATCGAAACACTTCACGCGCCACGCGCGGGCAGATGCAGCGGGTCTCACCCCGGCGCACAGCGTCCTGCCCCTGCTCGCTACGGAAGGGTCACCACGCATCGCCTCCAGTTCCAGTTGGTCGATCAACGCCATGCCCTTGTCCCACCGCACATGGCTCGGATTCACAAGGGCCAACACCGTTCGAAAACTCCGCCAGATTCGAGGTAAATCAGGCGTGGCACGCCGCGAAAATGCTGAAAATCCTTTGCCCTTGGGAATCGGCCAGCCGGAATGCACGCTCCCGCGCCAGCGCAAAATAGCGCCTGATGGTTAGACAGACCGCCTTTGCCGTAGTCGGAGAGATATGACCATCACTTGCCTTGTCCGCAAGCGCGGCACCGGACGCCCAGGCAGCGCATCACCGTCGTGTGAACGGCTCTGTCGAATCCAGCCGGATCAACTGCTGATGCCGGCTCAGTGACCGTTTAACTCCGGTAATGGTGGTCTTGCCGGCATGACGCATGGAAAAGCACAATAGACCGCAGCGGCAACTCAACCGCTGCTTGAGACTCACGGCGCTTCGTCATCGCCGGTGACGGCCACCAGCCAGGCCGGCGCACCCAGTTGCCGCATATTCAGCGCGACGTTGCCAGCGCCCCCGGACGTCCTTATCTGCTCCACTTTCACCACGGCACCGGTGCTTCAGGTGAATACGTGGGTCGGCCCTGCCAGATAGCGTCGAGGCATACATCGCCACCACCAGAACCGAGCGGAACAAACGGGGCATGGTCAGTTAGTAGTGCGTATACTGTTATCTGTGGCCACTGCAGGCCAGTAATCTCAAGAAGCCGTGATTTGTCTTCATCCTGGGACTCATGCTGTGCAGGCGAGCGTAATAGCCGTTCTGGGCGATTCAAACTCGGGCATGGCTGCCTTCGCTCCACGATTGCGCCCCTGTCCATGGACCATAATGATAGCCGGCCTTCTGCGATGGTCGAAAGTCGATGCGCGATCACCACGTTGTGCGGCCCTCCATCACCTGTCCAAAGCCGCCCTGGATATGGCCTTTCGGACTCGGTATCAAGCGCCGCAGGTCGCTTCATCAAGATCAAACAAAGGTGACGGTACTTTCACCAGCCGCCGTGCAATTGCCAGCGATGACGCTTGACCCACGACAGCAGAACACCGTTTTCTCCGACCAGGGTTTGCCAGGCCTTTGGGGAGGTTGTCCGATAAACTCCTTCGCGTAGGCTTTTTCGGTGGCTTGCAAGAATGGCCTCTCTGGAGTGGTCAGCCAGGTTCACCGTAAGCGATATTATTGGGCCACCGTGTCATTGAACAGCGTCCACGTGCTGGGTCACCAGAGCGATTATGCCGTCGCAAGTTGCGCAGCTTTGTAATCTGCCACCTTCAACGCCATCGATGAACGATCTGCCCTTCGGTATGCGGTTGGTAAAAACGCGGATCAGACTGGCCAACGTCGACTTGCCGTCTGGCCCGAACGGCCCCACCAATGCCGACCATCTGGCCAGGTTCGCTGGTGAGTTGATTCCTCAAAGGACGCCGTTTTTTCAGTCCCCGGATAGTTGAAACTTAAAGTCCTTTCACCTCGAGGCGTCCAGTTACGCGGTCACGTTTCAACTGTTCCTGTGTCCGTTTCAGGCGCCTCTGCAAGCGGTTCGAAGACGCTTTCCGCAGCAGCAATTACCCTTTTGGAAATAGTTAAGCGCTGACTTCAGGAGCTGCCGCCACGGGCTTGGAGGGAGCCTGGCCGCTGTATGTAGGAACCAGATCCCCGGCAGTCGCGTCGCCCCGCGCAGATAGGCACAAGGAAACATTCACAAACGCCATCGCCCCCATAAGTCACTAGCTTGCAAGGTCGAGTGGAAGGACGGCACCCAGTGCGGTCATCTTCAGGCCTCGTTGGCGATTAGGCCTCACTGCCTTGTTGACAGCGCTCGGTCTCAGTAAATTCTCGGCCGCCATAACTGCGTACCCACCCGGTAGCCAGTAATGGTCTTCAGAGGTCCCCCCCACCCCGTTGGGTAACGTCCCCCATCGCCGTCTGAATCTTCTTTGCTCTGACTGCGAATTTCTTGCTGGCGCTGTTAAACCATCAAAGCCATATTCACCGGCCAAACATCGCCATCAGCACCAAGGTCAGCTTCCAATTCATCCCAACAGATAAGCGAACAGAAATCATCACCGTCATGCCTTCACGGAATACACTTTGATGGCGTCGTTTGCAGCCCCTGTTGACCCCATAGTGGTTGATTGAAGGTAACGGCGCGGACACCAAGTGACCGGAATTGTGATTATCAAAAATGAATTGGGGCAGAGTCAGGAAATTATTTTAACAGCGAGTGTGGGCGTTAAATCCCGTGGGACACCGCCCAATGAGACCTGGCCATGTAATAATTCCCAGAAAAGAACCCACACCCTGATAGAGCGCAACAAGAATAATGAACAACGGGAAACCCCAACAGCAGCGGGCCCCCCAGAAGTTGACCGCCACTCCCCTCAGTAAGGCCATCTAACAAAGTACTTAGCATCCATGCCATTTCGCGGCTGCTGGAGGCAAAAATCACGAAGCCGACAATACTGATGGCAAAGGTGCACCCAGTAAGGTTTGGACGTAGGTGAGCAGGCGCACATAAATTACGGGCAGGACTGGACTGGGAAAAGGTTTCTTGCTGAACGTCAGACATAAGCCTTCGCTTACAGATAAGAAGGACCGAGTTTAACACAAGCGGACCAAGAATCAAAGCCCCAGTATCGGAAGTGCGTAAACTACGGTTTTTGAATCAGGAAAGCCATGTGAAAACAATAGGCCCGGAAGATTTCAAAACCTGGACGCAAGGCGCCGATAGTAGTGGAAAGAGACGGTCACGTGTGAGAAAGTCCTGCCCGGCTCTCGGATTGCGCTACCTTTGATAAAATTATTATCGCACGCAAGAGCTGGCTATCTAAAACTGTATTATTCCACCCGCCAAGCGCGTTTGCCGAAAATTGCCGATGAAGCTGAGACAGAAAATTGGGCATCGCACTGGTTCCCTCAGGTGCTCAGGTTCTTTATCGGATTGAAACCAGGCCTTATCGCTCCATTGTTCATTATCAGCCCCTGAAGGTTCAACCTTTGCGCAGCTCCTTAAATGATTGAGCCGAGCCGTAGAGCAGGGTGGAGTTGTTCGCTGGAAATCTGGCGGCCTTTATTTTCATTCGTTTACACGAATGCCCGGAAGATATATCTTTCGGCTTCTTTTGCATTCTCGGCAATATCGTCACAGGCACCTGCATGGACAGCTGGGTCTGATAGGAATCTCCGGACATGCGCTGTCATGCGAAAGCCCCTCTCCAATTGATGCGCTCGCCGCAACTTCAGCATCTACTTCGATCTACAGAACGACTGGCACTGGGGGACCCTGCAATCAGACGCAAATTTGGTCTCACAAACAAAAACAGTGCTGAGGGAGGCGAATAGCTGAGAAAAGCACTCACTCTGATCGCTTTTCTGATGTATATCAGCACCTCGGGTTAAGTCAGGCCAATATCGCTCCGGAATTCAGTATATTTGG
>Ga0163217_1034792_pt1 | contig 11483 bp, 16 predicted proteins | sample SynspAceP_FD_185933 | JGI IMG/M metagenome (GOLD analysis project Ga0163217, IMG submission 185933) | Saline lake microbial communities from Ace Lake in Antarctica - Synechococcus sp. Ace-P (PacBio error correction) | ecosystem: Environmental > Aquatic > Non-marine Saline and Alkaline > Saline ... | reverse complement strand
CTCGGCGGTGGAGCCGTTCCAGGGGGCGGGCCACCGGCGTGGGGCTGCATCCTGCGCGACATCTTCACATGGGCGGCCCGGGACGATTGCCCTGCTCAATGCCTCCGGTTTGGCCCCTCGACGACCCCGCAAGTTGGCCTGATCGAGGGCGGTGGTGGCCGGCATCGCCACACGGCAATTTGCGTTTGAGCGTTACCCACCGTGGGCGGAGAAGTGGCCTTCGAATCCCAGGCTACAGCGGCAACCCCTTGGTGAAAGCCATGGGCCCTGGGCTGATGGAAACGAGGAGATCGTCTTGCTCGGGGGCGGCCGGGTCGGCAATCCGGTGTCTATGTGGGCAGCACCCCGCCGCGATGGCATGGGCGGGGCCAGCTTTGCCTCGGCCAGAGCTTTAGCGCCGCCTCTCTCGAGATCGCCCCGCCGTGCAGGTGGGTGTCCCTTCCTCGAGAAGGGTTTTAGATTGAGGCCTGCCTGAGGCTTTCAAGAGCGGGGATGTGGTGGCCGCCCAGGACATGGGCGCCGCGGGCTCACCTGCAGTTGTTCCGGAGATGGCGGCCAAGGTGGCCTGGGGATCGAGCTTGGATCTCGATTTTGGTGCCGGCCGAGAAACGGGAATGACGGCCTACGAGTCCCTGCCTCGGAATGCCCATGAGCGCATGCTGTCGTGGTGAAACCAGGCCGCGAGAGGCGCTTGAGGGCGCGCTTTCGCCGGCTGGGGCCTTGCAGGTTGCCGTGGGGGACGGGTTGCTGGAGAGAACGTGGTCGGGGTGCTGCACACGGCGGTGGCGCCGAGGTGCCAGCCCAATGCCTTGGCGATGACACCCGATCAACCACCATGAAATTGGCTCGCTGAGCCACCGGCGGAGGATCCAGCGCACTGGGCAATGGCGGGAAGGCAGCCTGCCGCCGGCGCTGCGCGAAGGCATCACCCCGCTTAGCGGCCAGCTCCTGCCGTGGGGCGCCGGTTTCAAGGCATTTGCTGGATGACCCCACCATCGCCAGCAAGCGCTGGGTTTACCCCAGTACGACCGCAGGTGGCAGGCCAACACGGTGCTGTTGCGGGGGGGTGGCCCGCTTTTTTGGATGCGGCGTGCTTGCGGCTGCGGCCCCAGGACGGGGAAGGGCGGCTTCAGGCTCCAGCGGGGCGTGGCCGCCACGGTGGATTGCCCCAACCGCTGGTGGCGCTCGATCCGCAGCGCGGTGGCGATCGCGGGGTGGCAGAGGCGGCCCGCAACCTCAGTTGCTCGGCGCCGAGCGCTGGCTGTCCACCGACACCCTCAATTTCCCTTTTCACCGGAAACACCCACGGCTACTGCAGCTTGCGATGGCCTGTCGGGGGATCTCCGAGGGCCTGCAACGGCCCTGGCCCACCGGCCGGTCACGGCGCAATGTCTCCCTCTACAACGAACGCGCCGGCCGATGGCGGCCTCAGCCGATCCAGGCCCACCCGGGGGGGCATGCGTGGTTTGGTCACGACCCTCACCCGGGTTGACGGGGCCTGGCCTGGAAGCAGGGCGGCGAACACGATCTGAGCTGCTGGGCGCTGCCGCTGGAAACCGGCCCGGACAACCAGGCCAAAGCAAGCCTCGGAGGATCGACTCGGGCTGGCCGGCAGCAGTTACCTCGAGCGGGATCCATGGAACGGGATCACGGGCCGCCCGCCCGCACCGTCTTGGGCCTGGAGTTGGCCGCGTGCAGGCCTTGCTGCGCGAAGCGATCAGCCAGGCCTGCTGGCCTCGCCCACGACTCAGCGACGGCGGCCTTGGCGGTGGGCGGCGGCCGAGTGCTGCATCGCCTCGGGCCTGGCGGGCCGAGCTGGGCTTGCCGACTTGGGCGCGGACTGCCGCCTGGATCGGTTCCTGTTTCGCGAGGCGGTGCCCGGGTGCTGTGGAGTGTGTTCGCGGCGCGGCTGCCGGCAGTGGCAGGCGCTGCGGCCTCAAGCTGCCGGGAAGACTGAACCCGGCCAGCCGGCGTGTCCCGCCCAACGCTCGGCCAGGTGCGCGATGGCCGGCTGCAGATCAAGCGCTGGCGGCGCGGCGCTGCTGGGCGAGCAGGTGGACGACCTGGCCGAGATCTATGAGCAGGCCTGCCCAGTCGTTCTGGCTGCCACGCCTGAGGCACCAATGCAAAAGCAGCCACTTTCATGAGTGAACGGGCCTTGTTGGCTTCTGCGCACCCCAGGCTTCACCAGCCCGAGGCCGGCCGAACGTCCGATCTGGCCGGAGCGGCCCGACCGGTGGAGGAGGCTTGCGGCGTCTTCGCCGTTTACGCCCCCGGCCGCCGGTGGCCAACCTCAACCTACTTCGGCCTCTACGCCCTGCAGCACCGCGCCCAGGAATTCGGCTGCATCGCCGTGTTCAAAAGGCGCCAAAGATCAAGGCTGCACCAAGGACATGGCCTGCGTCAGCCAGGTGTTCGATTCAGGACGTGCTGGAGGCGCATGCCTCGGCGACTGGCGATCGGCCACAACCGCTATCACCACCGGCAGCAGCAAGGTCTTGCATGCCCAGCCGTGCGTGTTGATGACCCGGCTGGCCCCTTCGCCTGGCCCCACCAACGGCAATCTGGTCAACCCACGGAGCTGCGCAGCTCGCTCGACCACCTCGCGGTGAATTCACCTCCACCACGATTCCGAGCTTGTCGCCTTTGCGCTCAGGAGGGCGGTAGGATGGGGGTTGGCTGGGAGGCGGCGACAAGCGGCGGCAAGGCCAGTGCCGTGGTGCCTTCAGCTTGGCAATCGGTTACGCCGGAAGGGCTGTTTGCGTTTGCGTGATGGTTACGGGTGCGTCCTTTGGTGTTCGGTCACAGTTCGGCGAAAAGACGAGGGCCAGTGGGTTGGTGGAGCAGCGAATCCTGCGTCTCGACATCATCGGCGCTTTCCTATGACGGTGATGTGGCACCCGGTGAGCTGATTCATTCCATGGGCGGTGAGTCGGTGCCACTGCGCAGCGCTGGATTGAGGAACCGCCAAGTTGTTGCTGTCGAGATGATCTACTTCGCCCGCCCGGACAGTCCGCTTTTTTCGGCGGAATCGCTTACAGCTACGCCACCGCATCGCATGGTGCTCGCCAAAGAAATCAGAGGTGGAGGGGCCGATATTTTTCGTGATTCGGGGTTCCCGATTCCGGCATTCCAGCGGCGATCGGTTTCTCCAAGGCAGTGGCATTCCTATGGCCATGGCCTGATCAAAAATCGCTATGTCCGGCCGCACCTTCATCCAAGCCCACCCAAGCGAGCGGGAGGCGGTTATTTCGCGTCAAGGTCAATCCCGCCCGATGTGCTGGCCGAGCAAGCGGGTGGTGGTGATCGATGACTTCGATCGTTGCGTGGCACCCAAGCCGCAGCTGTGCAGGCCTGCGCGAGGCTGTGCCAGGAGTGCACATGCGCATCAGCTCACGCCCCGTCACCCTCCCTGGCTTCTACGGACATCGACACCGACAAAACCAGGAGCAACTGATGGCCGCCCGCTACCACCTCGAAGAGATCACCGCGCAATCTGGGGTTCGACTCCTGGCCTTTACCTGAGCCAGGCCTGCATTGCTCGAGGCGCCCACGACAAAGGCCGCCAAACTCTGCACCGCCTGCTGCGATGGCAATTACCCGATTCCGATGATGATTCAATTCGCTCCAGCAAGCTGATGCTCGAACCGGCCGGTATTGCGGGCCACGTCTAGGAACAACCACACCCGTTAGATCAACCACTTCGACGAGAAGCATCGACGGAAAAACGGTTCCGTCAAGGGTTTCTGCTCACAGCCGATGGGACGGTTATCTGCCGCTGTTGGTGGGGCGCAGGCAACCCTTGACTATCGCCACTACCACGACACGAATTGGCGGCCCCCCACCCGTGACGGACCACGCTTTGTTCGAAAAAGATCTGCCTGGAGGGCTTTCAATCGGGCTCTCCTGGCTCACCATCCTGCGCAAACGCGAGGAATTTCCGCGAGGCCTTCGATGCTTACGACTTCACCAGGATCGCCGGCCTACAACGACGGCCCGGCCGTGGCCCGTCTGCCTCGCAATGCGGCATCATCCGCCACGCGGCAAGATCAAGGCCACCATCCACAACGCCGCCCGCCGGCCCTGGAGCTGGTGGAGGCCTACGGGGGGGGTGGGGACGCCTGGCCGCCTACCTCTGCAGTTGGAGCCGCCTCGGTTCGGAAGCCCGATCTCGGCAGCGGCGCCCGGCCATTCCCCCTTTCCAGGCAGCACCGCACGTCCAAGGCCCTGAGTGCCGAACCTCAAGGCCGGGGCTGGATGTTCGTTGCCCGACCACGGCCTATGCCCTGATGCAGGCCTGTGGACTGGTGAATGATACCTGGAAGGGATTGCGCCAGCTTTGCCCGCCGTTGAGGGCTGCGGGCGTGGCTTTGTGCGGCCGGCTTCCGCGTCTCTGACTTGAACCGCTCTGGCCTCCTCAAGTGTGCTTTCTCAACCAGGTCATTCACGATCAGGCAGCCGCTGGAGGCATTTGGCTGAGGAGTGAGGCCACGGAGAGCCATGTGGCACCTGGCTGCCGTTTATTAGATCCCCCAGATAGCGGGGTAGCCAGCGGTTTGCGTTCATCCGATGTTTTGGTAGGCGATTCACATAGGCCCATTCCGACAAGATGGTTTTATGAACCGTTCGGCCCTTGCCGTTGGTCTGCGGGTGTAGGGCTTGGTGCGGGATGGGTTTCAGATCCAGAGCCCGACAGGCTTTTTTCGCCAGTCATCCGAGCGATAGGAGGGGCCGTTGTCCGAGAGGATCCGGCGACAGGTTGATCCCCTTGTTCAGAAAACATCGAACGGCACGGATGGCGCAGGAGAACGCCAACAGGATAAATGTTCCTAGCACTTGCGGGCACTCGTCTGCGAAGCACTCTACGTAACGCATGGGCGGTGTGCGTCGGTCGATCGCAGATACAGTACTCAACTCTCATCGTAGCCGGCACCTCGGGCAGCGCGGCTTGACGACGCGCGGCCGGTATGAGTGGCCGACCCGCTCAAACTGGCAGCTGTATTGATGTAGACATGGATATTGTCGCGCGGGGCGTCCAGGCTTGTAAGACGACGAACAAGACGTTTGGGGTCAAGGTTCCTCAGGGCTCCAGGCCCAGGGCCCTTCATGAGCCGACCAACGGTGGAGAGGGGGGCGCACAGAGAGCCCTGGCGAGCGGCGGAGCGTGCAGCGGCTGGTGCCGCAGGTCTACAGCCTGCTGGAGTTGCTGCGGATCGAGCGTCCGCCGCTGGCTGCGGCGAACACTCCGTCGATCCGCCAGTGCCGGCTACGCGGCCTGCTCGAAACCTGGAGAAGCAACTTTGTATGGCCCGTACGCAGGCTGATCCCGGCTTGTGCTGCAAGGGCTTTGAGTGGACTGCCTTTCATTCGAGATGCGGCGGATGAGCCGTTCCGACTGATGGGGTGTTCAGTCGGGCCAGAGGGTGGCTATTGCATGGTGTGTGAGGTCTTGGACGGTGGCTGACCACTCCGACCCTGGCGACCTCACACCCCCTTGTCAGTGACAACTGGTGGATACACAGTTAAGCCCCTGGATAACGATCTGGATCGCTTAAGGATGCGGCTGGTCTGGTGCGCATAGTCAATGTCGCAACACCCCTCTGTGTGCTATTCAGCTCGGCGACCACGCGCCCTTGGCGTGAGCAAGTGGCGGTGCGCGCGCTTTGCTAGCGGATGTGCCGGAAAAGGTGAGAAGGGCGGGCGGGAAGAGGGGGTGATTCGGCTGGCAGCCGCAGCCAGTGACAGCCCTGGCAGCAATTGACCCTCCAGCCCGCACCGTGCCCCAGGTCGAGGCCGGAGCTCAGGAGGTTCTGGCTGGTGGTTCTCCTTTGCTGATCAGAAATAGCCAGCTCGACGGGAGCCGGGCGGCCAGGCGGGCGCATCTGAAGCGCCAGAGCGGCCCAGGCCGTTGGCGTTCCTCGCGTCGTTTTGGCAAAATAGCTCCCCCCGGCTGGTTGAAAAGCCACCGGCGTCGGCCAGCGGGCGGATGCGTGGGCCATCACTTCAGCAAGCTCAAGTTTTCCAATCCAGCTCAGTTCCAGGGTCCCGATCCAACTCCAGATCCCGCTCTTTGCTCCGCACCGAGGCTTTCCGCGCTGGCCGTGTGCGCCTGCGCAAACGCTGCAGCACCCGCGTCACCGCAGCTCACGCCCAAAAAGCCGGCTCCCAGCAGCAGCTCCTGCAGTTGCCGGTTGCTGAGCGGCACCCAGGAGGCCCACTAGCACCGGCACCCGGTGCCATCCACTGCGGCGCAGCTGGGCCAGGGCCGCGGGCTCCAGCGGTTGAGGTGGCAGGTTTGGCCAGGCCATTCAGCAGGCTGGCACGCTCGATTGCAGTAGCAAAAGCGCGCGCCGCGGCCCCTTCCCGGCCAGGCAACGGACCGGCCGCAACCACCTGCGCAGCGCCGCCCCAGGGCCCGAGCTGCTCAGGCTTTTCTCCGCATCCACCACCAGCAGCGGGTTGCGGCCAGGCCGCACCACGTCGGGCGCTGGAGCCAATGGCGTTCGCGGGCTTCCAGTTCCGCCAGGGCCGATCCTGCCCACCTGGGGCCGCCTTCCGCCTTCGCCACTCTTGGCTTTTCCGCCCAGCGGGGCAGAAAGCTGGTGCGTTAGCTGAACGGGCTGTCGGCGCCAAAGGGGGGAGTGGGTGGCACCGGGTTCACCGTTGACAGCAGGTGCACCCCCTCAACCTGGTGCGTCCGCCTCACGAAGGCCGGAACCAGCAAGGTTGGCATCGAAGGGGCGAGCCTCCTGCTCGATCACCTCCAACCTCCAGCGGGAAGTGACCCCGGCAGGGATGGAGTCACCGCGCTCACCAGCAGCCACTGCTCCAGACCGGTTCCGGCCAGGGCCGGTTTTCAGGGCCCGGCAGGATTTCGTGCGCACCCCGGGCCGCCGCCGCCGCCGGGCCCAGGGCGCGGTGTCGGCCAGCAGGAAGACAGGGGGAGGGATCCCGCAGGGCCGGCCAGCAGGGTCGGCCGATCCCAGCGCAACAGGCAGCGGAGCAGCTGGCACCGTCTGCGACCGTGGGATTCGTCCGTCGATTCACGACATCTTCAGGGCCGCGCACTCCATTCGCTACTCCATGCGCCATGGACCCATCGTGCCGTTGATCACGCCTGAGCCCCACGAAAACTGAGCGAGCTGGTGCCGGCAGCTGCATGGCCAGGCGACCCCTGGCTGCCGGCTGGCTATTCGGCAGCGCTTGGGCTGGGACCCGCCCGTGCAGGACACGGCACCGTTGTCAGCTGCCAGCGCCTCAACCGGCATCCTCGACCACGCCGTCGGTGACTTCACCGTGACCGTCGAAGCCGGCACACGCTGCGCCAGCTTGCAGGAAAACGCTCTGGAGCCACGGGGGCAGTGGCTGGCGATCGACTGGCCCTGGGGCAGTGAGGCATGGCTCGGGGGCCGGCTCGGTCGGCGGCCTGGTGGGCCGCGGCCTGGCCGGTGGGCTCTGCCATCGCTACCTCCGGTGTGCCGCGATCAAACTGATCGGCATGCTGATTGCGAACCGTGGGGTCGCGGACGGGCCGGCGGAAAAGGTGGTCAAGGAATGTTGGCGGGCTACGACCTGATGCGGCTTGTTTCACCGGCAGCTGGGGGTTCCCTCGGCCTGATCACCCGAACTGACCCTGCGCACCACCCCGATGCCCCCCAGCGGCGGGGCCTTGCTGCTGCAGGGACCGCTCGAAGCCCTCGATGGCCTGCGCCGCTGGCTGCTGCGCTCCGCCTTCACGCCGGAGTTGATCGGACTGGTGGAGCCGGGCCCTTGAGCCTGCGGGCGGCCCGTGTGCCGAAGAATGCTTTGTTCTCAGGGTCCTGGCAGCGTCAGCGCCGAGGGGGCCCTTGCCGACCAGAGCACGGAGATCCAGGGCCGGGGCCGAGGCGCTGGGGCCCTGCACGGCCAGCCGCCTCGATCCCAACGCTCGAAGCCTGCGGGGGGCCGTGGCCCTCGGCGCAGCGCAGGCGCCCCAGGGTTGGCTGCTGCCGCCTCGGGCTGTTGCCCAGCCATGCCAGCGAGCTGCTGGCCGACCGCGCCTGCGCGATTCTTCCGCTTGGTGCTGGGCGCCGGCAGGGCCTCGGTTACGCCTGGGCACCGCCGAAGCCCCTTGCCCGCCTACCGGGTGGAGGAGCTGCGGCCGGCTCTGCTGCCGGCACGCGGCTACCTGACCGTGCTGCAACAACCGCAGTCCACGCGTGCCCGCTGGAGCGATGCCCCCTCACGCGCCTGATTTGAAGCGGTTGAAGCGGGGAGTTTCGATCCGAAGCAGCAGCTGGCCGGGCAGGCCGCCTGCCCGGGTGTGCTTCAAAGCAGCCTGAGGCTAGCGGCACTTGCAGCCTCTGCACGCCGCCGGCGGGCACCACCAGGCGACGGTCGCCACTGACTTAAGGCGCCGCGTGGGAGCCGGTCCAGGGCTCGAGGCGAGCATCGGGACCGCCGGCGGTTCGGTCCAGATCACCGCCAGATCGAAGGGGGGTGTTGGGGCTTGCAACTCAAGGGCGAGGCCGGCGGCGGGGATCCAGCAGGACGCACGGCTCCTGCAGGGGCGGCCAGCAGGTCGACGCCAACCGCAGCCGCTTTTGCAGCTGGGGCGCGGTGGCCTCCTCGGCATGGTCAGGTTGGTTTGAAACAGTTTGGCAATCCCTCCAGCCGCAGAGCGTTTCCACTGGCTTGCCTCTTCACCAGCCGGCCTCGGTGTTGGCCAGCCCCGGGGCCTGCCAAACCGAGACATTGAATTAGGCGGTGGAGCCGAAGCTTGTAGGGCATGCTCGTCGCCGCAGTTCTCGATCCGCACCCTTGGACGCCAGGGCCGCCGCTTCGAGGCGATAGGCCACGTTGGGCAGTGGAAGCGAAACGGGGAAAGCGGCCAGGTGGTCGCGGCTGTGTCAGTGAGGCTCAGCTCCCCCCACGCCCTTGCCACCTAGCGGGTCAGCGGGCGCGGAGTGCCAGGCAGATTCCCCCGGGCAAAGCCGGTGTTGCTGAGTCAAATCGCCCTGGGTTAAGGGCACCGGTCGCCCGGTAGTTGCCGCAGATCTGGGATAGAACCGGGGATTCCCCCGCACCGCAGGGCCGGCTTCGGGCGAAAGGGGCCTGTCCAGGATGAGCAGCTCATGGCCGGAGCAGCGCCCAGCCGCTCAGCAGCCCGCCCGCTCGGGCCACTTACCCGGAAGGCAGGTCGCCGCTGCAGTGGATTCCTCGTACTGCCAGGGGGATAGGGCGTTGTTCCGCGGTTGGAGCAACGGCATCGCGGTGATTCTCGGATCTCTCAGGCCAACTCCAGCTTGGCGAGCCACTCCAGCAGGGCGGCGTTCACCTGATCGGGCAACCTCGTCGTGGGGGCAGTGGCCAGGCCTCCAGCAACCACCTCGGTGGGGTGGCGGGCAGGGGGGCGTTGGCCTGGAGTCGCCGCGCCGGCCGACGGCATTTGAATCCAGGGATCGCGGGATGCCCAGGAGCCAACAGGCAGGGGGGCTGCCAAGTCGGCGAACAGTTCATCGAGCGGCTGGCCGCGGGGGATGTCCGAAGACGGTGCGGAAGACACCGAAGGCCCCAGGGTTCGAGTGGACGGCCGCGCGGATCGCCTCCCACCAGGGCGTTCGTCGACGTTGGTGCGGATCGATTATAGACCTGGTTCAAGGTGCGGCGAGAGATCGTCGCCGCGTCGCCGCAGGTTTCGAACAGCAACCGCTTTGCAGCACCGGGCTGCGTAGCAGGGTCGCGCGATCGTGCGGCGGTGCGAATGGCGCCCCAGCGCCCGGTTTCGGCTTTTTCATCACTGAACGTCCGGCTGCATTGATCAAGCACCACCCCGGGGCTTTGGGGGCCAGGGCGGCACCGGGCGGCGAGCACGGCGAAGCCGCCAGGGAATTACCCACCAACACGGTGGCGGGACCGATCGCTCTTCACATAGGGCACCAGCTTGGTCACGCCAGAGGGCCGCCGCCGTAGGGCAGACCCACAGGCTTGGCACTGCGGCCAAGCCGACAGGTCGATGCATGACCTCGTGCTGCTCGGCCAGACGGGGGATGTTGAAGCGCCAGGTGGTCGGTGGAGTCGCCGAAGCCATGAACCAGCAGGACGGCGGACCTTTCGGGCTAGGCCGGTGCCTGGCAGACGCTGTGGGACGGGATGGCCGTGAAAGGTCCAGCCCTCCGCCGATCGATGGACACCGATCGATGGACAACAGATCGATGGACAACACGGGCCAGGTCGGGTGGTCGATGCTAGGATCCATCCCCGGGGTGCGTTCATTGCTCGATTGGTCCAAGCTGTTGCAGGAACGGCTCTCTGGGCCCTGGCGCTCTACCTGCCGCTTTCCGTGCCATTTGAGGCGGCTGGGAGGCGGCCCTGGCGGAAGGGCACGCTCAGCGAAGGGTGCTGCGCCAATCGCCCCTGCTGTCAGGCAGCGTGGCCTGCCTGGCGGTGGGTGCCCTCAACCCATCTGGCCCTGAGCGTGCGCTGCTTGGTCCCAGCTGGGGCGCCAGCTCGGATAATGGCTTTGCTGGCTGGTGCTTTCTGGAGCCTGGCCGCCGCAGCCAGGGGACGATTGAATCCGGGCCAATGGCGCCAGTCGGGGCCAGGGAGGCTGGGAATTGATCGCGGCGGGTTTCGGCCTCTGTAGCTGGCGTAGGCGGGTTGCTGGGCGATCAGACCCGCTCCTCCGCGCCTGGCTTTGCGCCGAGCACCGCAATTGAGGGGCGAGCAAAGGGCCAGGTGCAGCAGCTGCCCAGCGCCAGGCTCAACCGAGGCGCAGATCAGCACCGCCTTGATTACAAGGCGGGTGGGGCGGCAGCGGCCGTATCAGGGCGCCGCTGGTGACCAGGCCAGCGCCGGGTTTCGGGGTCAGGCAACGGGGCTTGGAGGCTCGACCCCAGGCGCAGGAAGGGCTGCGGCGGGCCAGCAGGCAGGCGATCGCAGCGCTCCAGCCCACCAGCGCCAGGGGCCCAGGGCCACACCATCCCACGATAAACGGCGCCGGGGTGGAGCCGGCAGGAGGTTGAGAAGGATGAAGCACGCCCTGGGTCGGCCAAAAGCCACCATTCGCCCTGGCGGTGTCGGCAGGGCCTGCCCAGCTCAGGCCCCAGCCTTGAAAAGGCTTCAAGCCAGGTTGTTCGGCAACGTGGTCTTGCGGCTTCAAGACAAGGTTCTGAGCAGAACCGGCGCACAGGAAGGTTGGTGCCGATCACCCATTTTTTCAGGGACAGCACGGGGCCGCTCCAGGCGAACGGGGGTGGAAAGCAGTCCAGCGCTTGGTTTGCCAGGCCCAGAAAAGATCAGGTCCCACCCTCGCCGCGGGGCATTCATTTGCCAGCCCCACCACCAAGGCGAATTTGGTTGGGGCTTGTCCGGCTCACGAAGCTCCAGCCCCGACGGCCCCAAGCTTTGCCGAGAACCGGCCCCACCAGAAAACAGGGGAAGGGCCGGCAAATTTCCACCCAGGGCCGGAAAAAGCGGGTTTTTTGAAAATTTTCTCTCTTCCA
>Ga0163217_1032615_pt1 | contig 11483 bp, 14 predicted proteins | sample SynspAceP_FD_185933 | JGI IMG/M metagenome (GOLD analysis project Ga0163217, IMG submission 185933) | Saline lake microbial communities from Ace Lake in Antarctica - Synechococcus sp. Ace-P (PacBio error correction) | ecosystem: Environmental > Aquatic > Non-marine Saline and Alkaline > Saline ... | reverse complement strand
GTGATTTGAACTCGCCCACTTCCGCACGCACTCAAGCCTGGCCAACCCTGACGCTGTATTATGACGGGCAATGTCCGCTCTGCGTGCGGCGAGATACGTCTATTCCAAAACGCAATCAGGTGCGCGGCTTGACCTTGCAGGACATTTCGCTGCCAGCACCGCACCCCTCCCGGGAACCACCGCGACCAGATGATGAATTGCCTGCATTGCCCGGCTTCGCTGATGGGGCATGTGGTCAGGATTGATGCAACCACTGGAAGCTTACCATGCGGTGGGCTGGGGCTGGCTGGTAAAACCCCTTGGCTGGCGCTGGGGCACGCCCCTTCTGCACTGGGTTACGGCAGTTTTGTGCATTGCGGGCCACGCCTGGCGGAGATTATGTCCGATTGCCCGCAGCAGTCAGTGTGGAGGCTGACAATGCAGCAACGGCCGCCCTGGGGCGAGGTTCCCGACCTGAATAAACCGCCCGCAACGGCTGTCAACGTTCCAATGACTTCATCTTGGGTTACCACCACAACCAGTGGATTATTGACGCCCGGCGATTACAGGCCCCACACCCAGCGCCGCAGCGCGCGCCGCAGCTCAGCCAGCGACTGCCACATAAATACGGCAAAGCCCCCGGCATCGATTCAACAGCTGCGGCGGCGATCCCGGCGCACCACCACCTGAAGCGCGTACCGCCCCGACCGCCTTATGCGGTGATAATATTCAGGGTCAGGACCGGACCCCACTGCCGTGGGCACCGCTTGATATCGGGCAACTCGCATGTTTGTTTTCGCCTTTGATTGGAAAGCTGCCATTGACGCGGGGAAGGGGACACCGACGCGGAAAGAAGCCGGGTCAAATTATTGCTCAAAATTTGCTCCACTATAACCTAAGCCAGAATGTTATAATTTAGGCGATTTAACCCGGCAATGTAGCCAAAAATATCTTTAATAATTGTACATAAATTCTGCCCATTGTATAAGTTTAATCAGGATTTGGCAAATTCTTGACCGTGCCGCTGTACCCCGGTTCAGAATTGCCAGGCTCCTAACGAAACATAGAGATTTCCATGACAGGCCAGCAAAGCCATCTTGATCACCGGCGCAGGCCAGGCGTAGGCCTCAATTGCGCAAGCGGGCTGGCCGAATTGATGGCTATCATGTGATCATACCTGTCGTTATCTGCGTAGCGAATGGGAGGCCGCAGCCGTTACGGGCCATTGAGGAATGCTGGCCGACTTCGGCACCGTTTGAAAGGTAATCGAGCGGTTTTCCAGGCCCTGAGGGTCAGGAGCGCCCAAGCTGCGCCCATCATTCACAACGCGTCACTGTGCTGAATGGACGAGGCGGGGCCGACGCTTTTTCAGGACCCTGTCATGCTGCATATGCAGGCCCCATGATGATCCAATAACGCTTCCTGGCTCTGCTGGATCCTGCCTGCCAGACGGATATTATCCTCTGACCGAACGACGTCGCACGCAAAGGGCAGCGCCCAGCACATGGCCTACTGCGCTAGCAAAGGCAGGGCTTGAGAACTTGGACGCTGTTCCTTTGCCAAAGGCTCTGGGCTCCCAAGGGTCAGGTCAACGCCATTGCTTCCGGCCCCTGATCATGTTCAAACGATGAGGATGATCCCGCTTATCGGAGGGGCACCTTGAGCAAATCGGCCCTGGGGCATCGAGCCGGACCGACGCGGGTTTACAGTCGATTTTACGTTACCTGATGACAGCAGTTATATTACCGGCACCAGCCTGACCTCAATTGGCGGTCGACACCTGAATGACACCCGACGAGGACTCCCTAGATGAGCCTAGAAGACCTGACCCAGAACTATTCACGACATCATCGCCAACCGGGTGAGAACCGCAGCGCGAGGCTTGAAAGGCCACCCCCTCTCGCGCGCGGCCGAAAGCCATGCAGTTTCTCTGCCGTTGGTTATGACCAATCCCTGGAAGAAATCGTCAACGGCGCCCTGTTCCGATTCGACCAACGAGTTGAGATGGTGATCGTCAAGGATATCAGCTGTACTCGCTTATGCGAAACATCACATGCTGCCCTTATCGGGCAAGGCGCATGTTGCCTATTATCCCAACGGGCAAAGTCATTGGTCTGTTCGAAGGTAGGCCGTATCGTCGACATGTTGCCCGGCGTTGCAAGATTCAGTGAAACCTGACCCGGGCAGATCGCCGACGCACTCAATTGTTGACTCAGCCCAAAGGTGGTTAGCGGTGGTGCATTGAAGCAGCACATGTGCATTGATGATGCGCGGGTGAAAAACAGAACTCGTCGATGCACAGCTCGGTTGATGCTTGGGCGCGTTCCGCGTTCGGTCAAATACTCGCCAGGGGTTCCTGCAATTGATCGCGCGGGCAGCTGAAGCATGGACAGCCAGAAATCACCCAAGCCACGCCCGGCCTGATCCGGGCATGGCGCGCATCAGAGTCAAGAATCTTGATGCTGCCCGCCCACCTATTCTCGGCATCAATGAAGCCACCGAGGTTTCGCAACAACAGGAACGTGCTCATCAAACTGACGATTGTCTTATCGGCCGCTGAGCAAGTCAGTGGCACCAGATAGAACAGGCGCTGGAATTACCCGCACAGTCACCAAGGCGACATTCAGCCACGTTGGAAGGACAACAGGTTTTCGCGCTGGCTTGGGAGCGCTGACCCAGGAACTGCTCGAGCTGGTCATGGCTTTCCCAAGGTTTTCGCTATGCCGAGGTGGAGGTTCGACAAGCCCCAATGCCGGGCGCTTTCGCCGAGTCGGTGTCCATCCCCTGAGTAGCAGCCGCACGGCTAAGGCTACGGGCATTGCCGTCGCTGACAGGTCAGTCATATCCTTGCCACCTATCCGATTATCACCCCACCGGGCGGAATTCATGATGACAAACAAGAGCGCATGAACTGGACGGCAGCGGCCTTTCGCACGCTGCCGGCCACCTGAGCAGCCGCAAGGACGTGCAGAACTATCGATCTGATGACCCTGGCGGCTTTTGCCGCAAACTGGCCTGGGCGCAAATTGGATACAAGAGCGCTGCAGTGACGACATGGATATCGAACTGTCGATGGAGGCAGGCCGCGAAGCCATTCTACGGCATGCCTTACGCCGACTGGAAGGCGCGGCTTACAGAAACGCTACCCCAGCCCAGCAGGCAGGCCCTGGAAAAAAGTCAGGGCCAACAAGCCCATGGACCAGCGAGCAATTGATGCCCGGCGAGGCCAGTAAGCAGGCACGCATTCCCGAACGCTTGAGTGATCGCTTGAGCACTACCACTACAAAACCAGCGCTTTCACAACGGCACGGTCAGCAACCACAGCGAGCAGAACAGGGCTCCTCCAAAGTGCTGGCAATGGCGCAAGACCAGCGACTGACCGATTGAGCAGACCTTGCTGTGCTTTGCCCGGGAAGGCAACTTTTATCAGGCAGTAACTGGGCCGATCCGGCAGGCAGCGGACCACATCAATATTCGCGCCCCTTGATGCAGCATGTTCCTTGGCGGCTGTGATTTTGCCCATCCGCACTGACCCGGCGCTAATCTTTTCTGGAGCACTTTCATGCAGGTCAGCCCACTCCAACCCGTAGGTGAGTTCCCCGGCCAGGCTGATACGCGGCTTTGCTGCGCGGGTTTGGGACCTGTTTCTGCTGACGCCATCTGGATGGTCGCCACCTTTTGCCTATCTGGGCGTGCGGATTCTGATCAGTTTGCGCGGAGCAGGTTCAGCAGCAGAGTGAAAAGCGGCATGCCGCATGGCGGACATCGTGCTGCGTCTTGTGCTGGCTGGCGGTGAGGTGTGACTGTTCTATCTTTGAGCTTCTGGACGCCTCAAAGGCCAACCTTGGGGATTGCAGTGTGGCGCATTTCCGCGTGAAGCAACCTGACGGGCGCTCAATTACCCGCAAGGCAGGGCTGATACGCTTTATTGTCGCCCAGGCAGCCTGGCTGTGTGGGCCGGCCTGGGGCTGCTGTGGGATGCGTGGGACAACAATCACGCACCTGGCAGGATGTCGCTCCGGCACCCGCTGGTTGCCTGGCCGAAGGGCCACCTTTCAAAAGCTAGCCACACCTGCAACCTGGGCATTGAACCAGAAAGCGCTCAGCCCCTTTTCAGCAGATAGGGTTCCCATCGCCAGCAGCACCGCAATCGGCAGTAAAATTCGCGATCAGCGGCGAGAAGCCAACAACCAGACTTCGACGGGCCAAGCAGATCCTGCAGAGCGGGAAAACTGAATCCGACCAGCACCCCGGCCTGTGAGATCGCTGCCCGAGCGTCACGTGAGCGCCAATTGCGAACCCGAATACAAAGGAAAATTGGCCACAAACCACCAAGCGCCAAGCCGTGGCGGGAGTGGCTGCAGTAATTTCTCAATATCCAATCCTCTATTATTGGCTATTGGTTAAGGCCCTGTGTCAGCGAGATTAACCCGATATTGCCAGATCGCGATAGCGAGAGGCAACATCGGTTCGAGCATTTTACACGCGCAACAACTCAGGCAGACAGAAGCACATGCCCAGCGTCCCCTTCGCTTTTCCGCGACCTCCACTGTTGCCATTCTCAAGAAAGCGCGTTGCTTCAAAATCTGCATCAACCAGTGGTTCGCTCTGCACTGTCGCCCGGCTGGGCAAAGCTGGCTTCCTGCAAACGTCTTTCGGGCCAAAGCGATAGCGGTGTCCTGTAGCCTCGATCAGTTCACCACTGGGGCTGCACGCATTGATGTGCAGGGAAGTCATCACCCTCGTAGGTGCCAAAGCCCCGGACTGAAACGCCCCGTCGCTGCCCTGGGACGATGGCACGGCGATTCTGCGGCCAGGTTCTCAGTTTATAGGGTGGGCGTACTCGCCAACGATGACGCCGTATTCAGCATCAGACCAGCAGCGGTGTGAGCGACCGGCGCCGACAATGGTGCGATAGGACACGCGGCGGCACGCATGAATGGTTCATTCCGAATGCGCTCAGTCTATCCTATGTGTCTATAGGCAGGCCCACCAACGCCGCCCATCGGCAGCATTATCGTAGAGGCCTCTGTTCGCGGCCCGTCAGCAGTGTGTAGGTCAGCGTACTCGCCATAATTACCCTTCCACGTCATCCAGTTCGCCGATATGATAATAGTCAGAGCTACTAGTGTTATCAGCGCCCCACCAGAATGTTCTAACAGGCACAGTCTTGCCGATATACCATCAAGCTTGTGCATTGAGAACTCTACCGGGGGCTGGTCTCGAGGGCGCGAACAGCGCCTCGCGATTGAGGATAAGTCCCAATGCTGGGCGGAACACCACATGCAACCCACCACAGCCCGAGCGCAGGCAGGGGACTGCGCCCGACTCCATCCAGGCGCGCGCATGATCAGCAGCGCCAGATAGGCCATACAAACATGACCGCAGGCAAGAGTTCAGAAAGCGACCCTGCGCGAGGATTGACGCGCGCCCAGGGGCACGGCGAAACAAGGCCACGGACCAAAACCAAGGAAACGCAGCGAGAAAACGCCCATTTTGCAGTCGGCCGCCAGGGCACATCCTCCTGGCCAAACAAGAATCCAGTGGTTAGCAATGGCCTCGCGGTTCGGGTGACCTCGGTTAACACTTCGGGCCGCGGCAGAGTACACGAGGTATCGGTATCTGAATCACCCTAAAGTCAGCCGAACGGGGGTTTGCCGTCCATTACCGGTAAGCCGTTAAGAGCATCAGATAGCGGCTTGGCCAGTCAGGGGTTCTCTGCTGGCGCCGGTTTTCGGCGACCCAATACGCCCACCCGGCCTTTCTTCCACAATCGCCAGCCTGTTTCGGTTGATGAAACAGTTCCGCAACTGGGGTTCGATCGTCGGACAACCCCCGGCGAGGGTCACGCCGCTGCCCGCTGCCAGAGACTGAAAGCGCCCGCCGCCGTGGTGGGGAGGGTATCGAACTCGGTTCATCGGCGTCCTGTCATTAAACAGTTGCTGTTTTCAGCCACCCCGGGTAGGCGCCCGCCCACAAGCTCACGAAAAGTGCCCCCCAGCAAAGCCACAACCCCAGAGCAGGAGCCTGGAGTGTACGAGGCTTCTTCGCTGCGGTCGCATGACGACCAGTGGATCCGACGAGTCCGGTCATTCGCGCTGCCAGATGTACATGCGCGCCCATAGGCCAGTAATATGCCGCCTATCCCTAGTCTAGTTCTCGTCTCATGAAACCGGGGAGGACGATCAACCCCATGATGAAAAAACCAGTACGCCGGGCTCTAACAGCCCTGTGTGCTCGCTCGATGCTCTCTCTTCGAAAAGCGCCCGCTCATTGATTGATCAGCAGCAGTACGCCGCTGACGGGCAGTCAGGGTACAACAGGACCTCGCGGCTCAGATAACGAAACACATCACGATAACTCCTTGGCTTCAAGGCGTTGGGAAAAGCCAGAAATGCAAGACAGCGCGCGACTGGTGCAGCGCACCCTTTGAGCTCCTGCAAGGTAGTCCTTGATCCGAACTTGCCTCTGGGCGAGGTGAATTATCAGTCAAACCACATCATTTGTCTTGGGCTGAGTCCTGGAGTTCATAAGCGCTCAAGCCACGGCACCACTGGAAACAATCTCATATAACTGTTCTGTCTGGTTGTCCACTCTCAGCGAAGTCGAAGGTTCTGACGGTTCCAGTGATTGACCCTGGACACAGGGCCTGCAACGGCCAGATCTCCTCTCTCTCTCTCACTGCTCCTCTCAGGCATGGCGACATCAGGCGGCAAGGCCCGGCCAGACCCTGATGCTCTTTCGGCCTGCCAGCATTACTGCCCAGCGCGTTGTTGCTGGTTCGCGAGTTAGCTAGTCGACTCCCAAGAACTGCCGTGTGATCGCGCCCTGCGCAACTGGTACAGAAATAAGATTGCTGCGACGGCTTGAAAGATGGCGTCGCTACCGACGCCACTGCTGACCATTGCCCTCCTCGTAGCGGTAAAAGGCCGCGGACTCGTACGCGGCGTACTCGCGCTGATGTGGAAAACTCTGCGCGAAAAGCCTCTAGTCAGTTCGACCAGTTTACAAAAGCCAGAAGGTCGTGACCCGTCCGGCTGCAAACAGTGCTGCTTGTCGTGCAGCCGACAAAGCTGAGTCGGTGCCCTGAAACCTGGCTATCAACCATGCGCCTAGGTCCATCACGACGGTACTGAACCTGGCGCACGCTATAGGCAATCTGCCAGGGCCAATATCTGCACGCCTATCGACCTGGCCAAGGAAGCTAAGCCCTGGCGCAAAATTGCAAAGTATTCTGGAAACAGAAGTGCTGGAAGAGAGGACGATGAAAAGCGCCTGGGTATCCTCTAACTGCTCTCGGTCAGTCCTCTCGAAGGCAGCGCGACCGCGCCAAGCTGATTCCGTTTCAGTCAAATCGTGCAAGGCCAAGGACCAAGCCGCATATTCTGGTTGCCAATGGCATCACCTTTTTGATAAATACTCGGGGGCCCTCACCCGGCCATCAGCCTCAAGCCCGCCGCCCACATGGACGCAGATCAGAGTACGAGATGTGTGGCGCCTCCACTGTATTCGGGTTCCGACGTGGCCGTAGGCACAGTCGGTCAAAGGCCTGGGCGTCAGGCATGCAGCTACCTATCAAACTGGTTTGCCCTGGTTGTGGGCTGGCGTGAAAAACATGCCCAGCGGGTACCGCGGACCAAGCCCGGGTGATATGGGTCACCAGCAAATTGTTTCCGGGCCAGCACCAATTGAAGTGGTTGAATACCGATGCGAAGGGCCGCTTGGTGCTGATGCGATGCCCTGACCTACGCGTAGCGCTTCAAACCCCGCCAGCGTAGTGGATATCGCCACCTTGACGGTGCCGCGTGGTTGCCCTTGGCGCCCACCACCACAGCGGCTGCTGGGCATAATGATGCGCTGAATCGAGCAATTGTTGGACGGCGGGGCAAGCAAGCCGACGACGCGCCTGGCAACTTGCCGTTGTTTGGGACGGAGTATCCAGAACGCTGGATTAGCCCCTTGCTGATATCGCCAATTATCGTTGTGGCCCCAAGGCCGGTACTATCACCGCTGCCGTGCTTCCTGTCGCGCTTTACCAAGGCCTACCCGTGGGCGCACCTGGACTCGCTGGCACCGCGTGGGTTCAGTGGCGGCAAGGACAGGGTGCAACGGCAGGAACCCGCTACGCTGTTGACGCAGTATCTGCTCAATCAGGTTGGGCTGATCGCCGACGGCTGCAAGCGTCAAGCTGCAGGTACAAGTGGCTCACCCGAAGCCGCAGCAACTGGGTTTCATCTTGGCGCTTGCCACTACTTGGCAGCATGAGGCTGGCTTTTATGGACCCGCATGACTTCTATCTGCTCGATAGCGAACCAGTGCCGTGCCCGCCTGGCTACGCATTTGCCGTTTGGCGCACAAGGCCTGGAGCAAAGGCCATTCAGGTTGTATCTGCACTGCCCGGGGAGGGAGCAGGCGGCAGGGCTCTGAGTGAGCTGCCTCTGGGAGCTTTCCGCGCCGAGGCCTTTGTCCGCACGCCTGGCGCACACGGATTCAGCCAACGCCAAAGGTCGTCTTGTGGCTTTGGCCAAGGACGCTGACGTGAGCCATCATGATCTGCTGATCACCTGACCGACGAGAGCCCGAGTCTGTGTTTCAGTCCAATTTTAAATCGGGGCTGGCTGATCGTTGTGGAACTTGACCCATTCGCGTTCCCGGCACGCGAGCGCTTCGTTTTACCGTGGAACGGGGGCTATCCTCTGCAGACGCGTCAGTTACGTACAGCGGGATGACCCCATGGCGGCAGCGCGACCCATCTGAACCCTCAAGACTACTGAAGGGACCTCGAGTCCATCCGTACGCTGTGGACGGCAACGAGGGACGCTGATCAGGTTGGGTGGTTCAAGATGGCGGTCAGAACCACGCTGCAAGGCCAAACTGGATTACTTTCCGTCTTGCTGCAGGACCGTGATCGTCGACGCACCGGGCCTCTGACCTCTTGCGAGCCCCGCTTGACACCGGCGTAATCCCGCAGGCCCAGCGCACAACAGCGAAGCACCGCTGCGCCCCCGGGCCGCCCCAAAAACCCCAACCCTTTCTTGCCCTATGTCAACTGGCCAGGGCTCGCAGAAGAGCGGTTGCAACTGAACCGGCTGATGGCAGGCCATATTCCGCCTGCACCCAAGCCGGCGTTCACACCAGCAACCTTGGTCAACCCGCCTGCGGGTTACTCACCCTAAGCACTTCGGTACACCGGCCTGATGCGCAACCGGTGCCCGCCAATTACGCATGGGGCCCGCCTGCAGGCTGAAGCCGCAATTGATCCTGCAGGACGTGGATCGACGAGTTGATGCCACAATCGAGGCCGAGCTGCGTAATTCGGCTGCGCGACAGCTGCGAGCAGATGGTTGCGAACAGATGAAATAACGCAACTAGACTGGGCCCTGACCTTGCCCAGACCGCTAATAATGCGTCGTTTTTGGGCGCGAAACGTCGCCTCGTACATGGCTGAGCGGACCCTTTAACTGCCCCAACCACTCCGGACACCCAGAATACCCATGGACAAGACTTACCAGCCCAAACGCCATGTCGCTCCTGTACCAGACCTTGGGAGCAGAACAACTACTTCGCTCCCAGGGCTCAGGGCGAGTCCTACACCATCTGCGCCGCATGCCGCCGACCGAAACATCGGGACCGGTTAAGCCCTTGCATTAGGGCCATGGCTTCACCGCCAAATTCGATCATGGATGCCCTGCATTCGCTTCCGGCCGCATGCAGGTCGTAATACCTTATGGCAAGCCGCCGACCGATCACGGCGGCATGTGCCACGCCGAGATGGTCGTCGAGCGGCCAAACTGCGGCGCTCAGGGTGTGAGCCGTCATAGTGCTGGGCCGCGGACAAGTTTCTCGACAAGTGCTGGGAATGGAAGGGGAAGAGTCCGGCGGCACATCACACCTGGCAGCATTCGCACGGCTTGGCATGCCGCTGTCGACTGGAGCTCCCGCGAGGCAGGCTTCACGCATGGATGAATGTCTTTCCAATGCTAAAGGAAGCCTTTTGTCCGCCTGCATGATGATGTGGCTGATATAAATCCGCGCGGGCAACGCCTTGTCAACTGGACCCAACACTGCACACAGCCATTTCCGATCTGGAAGTGGAAAATCATGACGAGGACCGGCTCGCTCTGAGCACCTGCGTTATCCGCTGGCCGATGGCGAGAAAAACCGCGACGGCAAGGAATCACCTGACTCTGTCGCGCCACTACCCGCCCGGAAAACCATTCGCTGGGTGTACCGGCTGTCATGCGGGTTCCCGGATGACGAGCGCTACCAGGCCCCATGGCCAAGTTTATCGAGCCTGCCGCTGGTTGGCCGCCGCATCCCGATTGTCGGCGGACGATTACTGCGATCCCGATTTCCGGCTCTACCGGCTGTGTGAAGATCACGCTCCGGCCTACGATTTCAACGGGACTAATTGGAAGTCGGCAAGCGTTCACCGCCGAATGCGCTGATCAACCATCCTCGACAAGAAACGCGGCGAGTCTCGCCAGCGCGCAAATTTTCAAATATCGGCGGCAGCGTCAATACCGACCTGGATGCCAGTTCTGCCCTGGCCAGCGCTAGTGCGGGGCACTTGGACGGTTCGAGGCACGCAAGCCGCATCGTCGCCGACATGGAGCCGCCGAGCTGCTTGGAAAAAATCGAACCGCACGCGCTCCAAGTGCCAAGGGCGACCGCTCCGGCGTTTTGGTGATCGAGTCCCTGGCTGACGATCAGTGGGTATGTTTCCACCAAGCCGCTGGCCGAGCAGGCGATTGCTGCGGTGGAAGATGGCCGCATTCCAGTTTCGTGCCCAAGCCAATACGAAAACATGTTACTTTCTCCTGGATTGCGCGACATCCAGAGACCGTGGTGCATCTGCGCGTCAGCTCTGGTGGGCCACTCGCGATTCCGGCCTCTGGTCTGACGAGTCCGGCCTGGTCCTATGTGCGGCCGCGATGAGCCTGAAGTAGCGCCAAAACACAACCTCGGCGATGCCCGCGCTACGCCAGGATGAGGACGTGCTCGACAACCTGGTTTTCAGCTCCGGCCTTGTGACCTTCTGCCACTCTCGGCTGGCCCGTAACAGACCGACGCGCTGAAGACTTCACCCGGATGGTGTGGCTGGCAGCCGGCTTTGACATCATCTTCTTTCTGCGGCTCGCGCGCATGGAAATCATGCTGAACCAATGCACCTGATGAAGCATGGACGACTGGCACGGCGCAGATTCCGTTCAAAGACGGCATATTAACGTGCACTTGCCTGGTTCGCGAACGGCCAGGCCAGAAGATGTCCAAATTCAAGGGCAAACGTTTCTGGATCGCTGGATATCATTGACGGCATAAATCTGAATCGCCTTTGTGCAGCCAAGCGCCACCAGCGCGGCATGATGGCTAGCCCAAGACTGGCAGACAAAGAGTCGAGAAGCAGACCCGCGCCGAATTCCCGACGGCATTGCCGCTTATGGCACCGACGCGCTTTTTGCCGGGCCTTTTACCAACTGCTTCGCTGGCCTCTACTGCGCCGC
>Ga0163217_1032770_pt1 | contig 11484 bp, 16 predicted proteins | sample SynspAceP_FD_185933 | JGI IMG/M metagenome (GOLD analysis project Ga0163217, IMG submission 185933) | Saline lake microbial communities from Ace Lake in Antarctica - Synechococcus sp. Ace-P (PacBio error correction) | ecosystem: Environmental > Aquatic > Non-marine Saline and Alkaline > Saline ... | reverse complement strand
CTGCCTGAGTGCTTTGCGATTTCTCCGGCGCCCCCACCTGTCCAGCCCACTATTCCGGTGCTGAAGCGAGAGCATCAGCGTGTGCGCACCTCGAGAGCCCTCCAGGCTGATGCGGGTGATGCCCTGCGGCTGCAGAAGGACGGATGCGTGGAAACCTGCTCACCAGCCTGGAGAGTTATCACCGCCGCTACGGGACTTCAGCACGGCGCCTGGCTCTCTGCCGGCCAGCTGGCCAGTGCTCCACCCCCGGCCGGTGAACCGTGGGGGTGAAAAGACGGCGGAGTTGCTCGATGACTCAGCTTTTTCTCTGTGACGAGCAGGTACGCAACGCATTCCAATCCCATGCCTGCTCTATCTGATGGCAGGCAGCGGAAGTCCCCTCCCCTGAGCTCTCCTGCTGGCTCATGAGCAGGTATGAAACCTTCACAAGCAGCCCGTAGAGCCAGCAAACCCTGGCGGCATCGAATTGGAGTTGGAGTTTTGAGTTGTCGCCGTGCTTGCTTGTTGCAGCCGCCCGCCGGGAGCGCACGCTCACTTCGATTGCACGGACACAGCCAGCGCGCAGCGGATCGACTGGTAGTGACGCACGGTGGCTGCCAATCGCCCACGAAGAAAAACCACCAACAGCAGGATCACTGCAGCGAGAAGCGCCCACGGTTGGCGCCCAGTTTCTGCAGCGCTGGCTGAAACAGCCCCACCTGCGATGCAGGCGCGGTGCTGGTAACGGCTCCGGCATGGGGGGCAGCCTTCTGTTGCATCCCCATCCACGACCAGCACCTGCCGAACCTGTTTCACATTTCTGGAGTTACGCCATGCCCTGGCGCCATCCAATAGGATGATTTCAATCAAAACCTGCGCGACCAATCTTTGAGCAGCCGCGACTCAGCAAGGAGACCCGGTTCACTGCGCTTTCCTTGCTCTGCGGGACCTTGCCCTCAAGAGTTCGAGCAGGGGCTTCCAATTTGGCCATTCACGCCGCGGACTTCCAGCATCAGCACAAAACCGCTCCTCCATGACGGCCTGTGCATCTCGCCACTCCTGCGTGTAGCGAAGTTATCACACCCTGTCTCCCTTTATTGCGAACCATGGAGCAGCGGTCTGATGCCTCACTCCTTTTACCCGATCGCGGTTAGCAAGCATTCGCCATGCGCAAGAACCCGCTGGTCTATCGAATTGCTTGGCCTGCTCGTAAAAGTCGAATCATGTGGATCGCTTGATTCCGCGCCATCGCTTCGATCTTGACAGTCGCACCGCGGGCCGCACAAAAAAGGGATACTTCCTTTGAGTTTTGCTTCTGCTCTGGCGTCCAATCCATCAATCATCGAAATTGAAATCCCAGTGCGAAGTAGGAGAATAGGACTCGAAACCCTGACCTCTGCGGTCGAGCGCAGCCTCTACCAGCTGAGCTAATCCCCCTGGCTGGAAAGCCTATTCACGTTGCCCAGGCGCCGTTCGATCTTCCGATGCGATGGAATAAGAGCTACGTTCTCGTTCATCACCTTGGGGCGAGTCCACCCGCATCCCGACTCATGCTTCGACTCCACGCTTCCACTCCCAGGCGGCCAACCATCGTCTGATCGATCACCCTGAGCGGGCTGGCGGCCTTCGGATGAGGGCCCACCGCCTAGCTGGCTCAGGCGCTCATGACATGACTTATCCAATCCCCGTTCTGGCCTGCAGACTGGCATCTGATGAGTCACTTGGCGATTCACCGGCCCGAAACTGCCCGCCCCTACGGTCCACCTGGCTCGACCAGGGAAAACCCTTTGATGAGGAGTAGGCAAGGCCTTGATGCCTTGATGCCTTGCCGATCCCCTCGGCGCCGCATTCTTGTGGGGATCAGCGCAGCATCGCCGCGTCAAGTTACCCCTGGTGGTTCAGCCCCCCTGCCAAACGGTTAGCCCTGTGCCGGTCTGTTTCGACCGCCGAGCCGCCGCTGCCCTGGTGAGCCCCTGCGCTCGCCAGCCCTCAGCCGCCCACGCCTGCTTCCTCGACGCAGACCAGTGGAGCATCGGGCCCCGCCCCTGCACATCGAGCTGCAGATGCCGAGCTGGTGTTGGTCGCGCTACAGTCGCCAGCAGCCTGGCCCGCTGGTCAGGGGCTGGCCGACCCCTGCGGCCAGCACCTTGCTCGCCTGCGAAGCGCCGTGCGGCGCCGCTGCGAGAACACCGCATGTGCCGCGGCCCCTGTGAGGCGCAGACTGGAAGCACTCAAGTTCGAGCGGTGCTCTCCCTTGGAGCCGATGCAGGATGCGCGCCTGCGACGCCCAGGGCGATGGCCGCATGGCGGAGGCCGGCGTTGCGTTACTGGGCTGCAATCCCTTCAGCTTCTGGGTTGCGGCGACTGGCTGGCAGACGGCTGCTGTTGACGCGCCCACCAGAATTTTCTCGATCCGGCCCGCTGTCTCACCAACCCAAGCAGCATCTGAGGGGTGATGCTGGCCCAGCCCCCCCTGCGCGTGCCCAGTGGAACTATCCCGGCGCTTTCGCCTGATCCGGCCCTGCTTGATGGCTGCATCTGCCACCCGATCGAGAATGGCGCCGAGCTGGCAGGAGGCCCTGAGGCGGCGGCAAGCGAGATGACCATCGCCATGGCGGCGGCTTTGTGGCCGATCACCGGGCCATCACGCCCCGGCCACAAGGCGAAAAGCAAACGGAAGCACCAGCCTGAGGGAGAATGGCAGGAGGTGCCACCTTCCTGGCGAAACTGGTGCAGCCGCCGGCCGGCCCGGCCAAGAAGCTGCTGGCTTTGCGCCCAGTCAGGGACTGTTGCCCAAGCCGTCGCCAAATTTGGCGCAGGGCTGGCGATCTGCTGTTCGCCAATTCCGATCGATCAGGCCGGTTGACCGGCTTCGGCCGGCAACCACCAGGGCTGGCTGTTGGCCCGGTGCGAGCAGTGCACGCCGTGCGCCTCCAGCAGCTGGCGTGGCCCAGGCTGCTCACGGCCTAGGCGCCCTGCTCGAACCTGTTGTTCCGCTGAAGGCCCCGCATGCAGCGGCTCCATCCACGGGTTGTTGAGAGGCCGCTACAGGGTGCCAGCAGCAACGATTTCATCGGTTAGGATCGCCAGTGCCACCCTGCCTAAGGTTTTTCACCCTGCCCGTTCGCTTTCTCCCCATGCGTTTCCGACCCTGCTTGACCCCTTCGCTTGGCGCTCTGCTTCACCGTCGTTCAAGCGTTGACGGCGCGGCCAAAGCGTCCGACGGCCAACGTCAACCTATGCACATTGTCAATACCGGCAAGGCGAAAACGCTGCCCGACCCTGACCTGATTCGCCGTGGCTCGATCCCCTGGATAGCTCGATCCGCTACAGCTCCGCGATCTTCTGCCTCCACCCTCGAGTGTTCTCGTCAAGGCGATCCGCGAACAACGCCGCCAGGAGGCCCAGTTCGTGCAGGCAAGGATTCCTCACCCGTTTCACCTCCAGCCTTGATCAGGTACGAGACCTTGACGACTCCGCGACCAAGCTCAGCTTCAAGAAACTCGTGGCATCGATTCCAAAACGCATCACTGTGCTGCTGGCCCGTGGTGAGGAAGGTGCGTTCAGCTTCTCCAGCAAGAATGATGGCTACGGCCGACTCGTCGATTCAAGCACAGCACGTGCTTCGAGGCAGCTACCGCGCCCCAGCTACCGCAACCAGTAAACTTCTTCGATCCAAGGTCGGCCTGGACCACCGGTTACACAGCCAGTCAGCCTGGTTTTCGCCGGACGACGAGGATCTCAATAACCGAGAACATCAAAGCAGTACTCGAGGCGTCGCAAACATAACCGCTCGATCACCAAGGTGGACGGCGCCCCACCGGTTGATTCGGCTGGGTGTTCACGCGATCCGCCCCTCCGTACACCGACATGCGGCAAGCTTGCGTCGATGTCAAAAATTCACCCGGCCAGCTCTTCGCGCTTGAGGAGCCTGATTCGCTAGCTCCCTTCCTTTTCCGTCCCTAGTTTGGAGGATCGATTTCGTCGATGAAAAAGAAGGACTCACCGTGTGGCCCTTCGCCCGTTAACATTCCTTTACCTTTCTTCAGGAGCTCGCAGGGAACATCGCTGCGGCAATGCGTTTACTTTGCTCTTGCCATCGCTCGTTGATCGCAATCGGACGGCCTTCTCGACCGGCCGATCCGGCAACGCCCCACGCAACAGCGCTACAGCGGTACTGCATCGAGGCGCGTTCAGGACAAACAGATCCCAGGTCTTTATCCCCGATCGGTACGCCAAGTGAGTTGAAAACATGGCAACCGGGCCTTCGTTCAACCTGGCTCCCACAAGGGATCTGCTGAAGCTGCTCTCTGGAAACAACGTCATAGCGCCGTTAAACAAACCGTCAGCCGCGGCTTGGCAGCAGCCATCGCAGCCTGCTCTTCCCGCTGCTCCGCTCGGTGCTTTTTCCTGTTGCGTCGCGCAAGAGGCGGCGGCATCCGCGATGAGCTTCGGCAAAGAGCAAGTGCCCGGGTTCAGATGAGCCCCAGAACCCAGGCCACCTATTGTGATGTGGCGTCATTGAGGCGCCAAAGCTCGAACTCACTGATCGTTGATTTCCTTCAGAACCGATCGCTTCACAGCTGTGGCCAAGATCCCAAAAGGTTGTGTTGTTAGTCGTCCTCAGCACCGCGAAAAACTTCCTGCCAAAGCCTCGCCGTGAGCAGGCGTCCCTTTTCTTCTCGATTTCCGGTTTCCGAGTTCGTTGAAAATGTTCGTCGTGTCGCGCCAGCCCGTCCGTGATCTCTTCGAGCAGCAGAAAATCGCCCTGCATCGTCTTCATCGACAATCGATGCTGTGGCGCCAGCGCGGCTGTTCGGTGTGGAACGACGAGCGGAGGCAGACCTCAACCAACTCCTTACCGAGAGGCATGTGTTTCGAGGCAACAAACGCATCATCATCGTCGGCGGCCTACAAACCGCCCGATGTGCTCGACTCGCCCTGTTGCGCCCAGGCCGTTTTCGACGCCAATGTGGTCACAGCCCGATTACAATCGGGCGGCCTGCCTAAATTCTAAGGTCCATGCCCTTGCAAGACCCTGGCCAAGGATGCGAATCCGATCGGGTCGCCCCGCCGCACTCCTGATACACCGCGCTATCTTGCCACTTGCTGAACGAGCGCGAATCCGGCGCCCGCCGGCAAGTCACGAAGTGCGAATGGATGAGGTCAACGACGCCATCTCAGCGCATCGTGCTGCTTCTGCGTGCTCTAGAGTAGACGACGCGCCGTCCAGAATTCGACAAGCGAAGCGTCTTGCTCCGTCTCACAACGAAGCACGCCATGCCCCGTCTCGTGTGTCCCTGATGCCCGAATTACGACCCTGTATCAGCAAATATCCGCAATTCACTTCCCCTCAGGCTGGCGTCTCACCTCTCTTCACCCCCAGTGAGGAGCTTATGCAGTCAGCTATCTCCTGCCTACCTGCAGACCAGATGCCTCGCCCTTGGCCTGTCGGGGTTGCACGAGGAAGATTGTCTACGCGGAGACAAGTCACCACGGTGTTTCAACGACCTTCAAAGTGGCCCCGCGTGCTCGTCAGATGGTGACCGCTTCGCAATGAGCGACCGTCTTGCCCCGTTGCCTTGGCCGTTCTCAGGGAGCATGTTCCTCACGTGACATCGCCTCGACGGACTTCTCTGAGGAGACCGCCGCTCCATGACGAATGAAGTCAGCATCTTGGATTGATGAGGCCTACCTCCTCGCCAAGTCGTCTGGTCAAACAAACGCCTGGGCTCGATGAGCTCGCTGATTGCTTGTGAGAAGAACGCGCCGAAGAGCTGCACGAGCTCCTGATCCGCAGCGACCGGGCTTGCTGAATACGTCTGAATCAGGCGAGGCTTGTTGATTTGCTGGGCACTGGCCGCTCCGTCGCTCTGCCCCCGGTTCTCTGACAGCGCCTTTCCCAGTTTTTTGCCGCTTGCCGCCCCTGGCCTACGCAATATATTTTAGCCGCGCGGGGAGAGACTGGATTTGCCCGTATTCTTCGGCCCTTCCGCTCAGCAGCTCCAGCAGCGCCAACACCCCACGGCACCACTTCGCCGTTCTGGCAGAGTCCGTTCTCCATCACTCCATGGTGCATTCGCAGAGTTCCTGGCGAGTAGCGAGCTGCTCACCACCTGTTCACGGCTTGGACTGCGCGATATGAAAACGGGGCTGGCGACGATCCTTTAACAGCACGCTTGACAGAGCAGTTCGCCCACAACAAAGTTGATAATCTCTCTTGTTTGAGCTGCTTAGCCTGCCATTTCCCTTCGTCAGATCTTCACACCCACTGGCTCGCTGCGCGGCAGCCGGCGCTTGGCCTCTGCCTGCTGCGGCGGTGCTCTGGGCTCAGGGCTCAGCCTGCAGTAGTATCTCACGATGCGAATGGCGATGCATCCGCAGCTGACGTTGATTTCAAAGCCCCCTTTAACACTAGAAAATGCAACGGCTCGATTTACGGCGGATTTTTCTCAACGGGCCGATAACACTTTAAACCATATTCGACCCGATTATCCATTACCAGCACGCCAATACGTTTTAATGGGACCGTAAACAACCTCGGAATTGGAGGTGACGCTTATTATAATAGTCACTACAAATAGCCTGATTTTCGGGGGGCACATTGCAGAGATTTGTTCAGGTAATTCTTTCTAATTCCCGCCTGGCCATTAGGTCCGTTCCACGTGATTAATCCAACTGCCGGTGAGCAAATCAGTCTGCCTACGGGCGGCAGCCTTCGGAACTATTTCGACACTGACAACGCTGGTCTGTATTTTTCAGATGACTTCCGTTCAGGATCTTACACTCACCAATCAAGACAAACTGCCCAGATCCCCTCTGCCCTTTCAAGCCCTGCGCTCCGCCCCTCGCCGGCCTGAAGCCTACGCCGCCGCGTTCAGCGCCTCAACCAGACTCGGATCTGAATCTGCAACGAGCTGGCTTGATCGCTGCAGTTACTGATCGCTGCGGCTTAGAACGTTCGGCTGCTCGTCAACTGGTGATGATCGAATTTACCCGGCGCTCGGCTACCACCAACACACCCATAAACGGTATTACACGATCAGGCCAGAGTTAGTTCATGGCTCCCTTTGATGAGACTGACAACAGCTGGAAGTTGGTGTCTTTGATGGACTCTGTCGTTGACCCTCTCAGACACGATCCCTGGAGTGGAAGGGTAAGCGAAAACGCAGGTCCTGCTGAACGAACTGGCCTTTGCCCTATATCGCGGTGGCATGGCCCAGGCTCCGTGCCCTTTCGGCTTGCGCCTGGTCCCGCGCACCCATTGCCTAGCAGCGGTGGAGTCGCTGGAAAGTTCCCGCTGAGCCAGTTGTGCGCACAGTGATGCAGCCCAGAGCAGTCCTGATCGTATGACGGTAGCTTTCCACTATGCCGGGAGTCCGAATTCTGACGCAGCCGCTCAGCCCATATTCTTGAGAACGCTTTTGCGGTGTTTCATCGGGTTACAAGTTAAATCCCGTGCCTGATAAGCTCCCACGGTTTTAACTGTTGATGTTATCGAGCTGCTGGTAGATCTGATCCGCTGAGCTGAAGGTTGCCGAAGTACGTCTGATAGAGTTGACGTCTGCCAGCAGCCACTCCTCTGGTTTGCTGAGGCCCGGCACCCATCGATGCCCTCCCATCTGGAGCGCCTTCATGCGCTTAGGCCTTGCAAGCACGTGGAATCGTCCCTGGCCTCTCACCGGCTGGCGGGGCCAGTGCCCTGAGCTATCGCCATCGTTTCCCGCCCTGTGGTTCGGACCGCTCGATTCGGCAGCAGCGAGCGGTTTCTCCTGCAAAGAAGCCGGCTTCGTTATGCGCTGGGCGCCGATTCTTGAGCCTGCCTGCTCCCCAGGCGAACGCACTGGTATCCCCCTGGTCCCAGGAGTGATGACCCTCGACGAGATTCACCAGCCAAGGCTCTGGATGCTATGGTTGAAGCTGATTTCGGCGGCGCGTTGGGAAGGCCTCCTACTGGCAAGGTGCGGGAGCCCTGGCGGTACGCTCCTTTCTGCATCGCTGCTGCGGCCTGCTTCGCGATGTGCGGCCGTGTGGTAATCGAGGCGATGACATCGCCCTCGGACCGACAGTCAGGGCTGTCAGAGGTGTCTGCGAGCGGTCTGCTCAGGTTTTGGAGATTTGCCCAGCCTCGATAGCGGCGCCGAGCTTCAGCAGAGCCCCAAATACCAGTCCGTAGCCAGCACGCAGATGCAGGCACGGAATGCCGATCCAAAAGCGGCGCATCAAGAAAAGTTCCCGAAGAGGGCCGAACCGTTCGATACCGCTGTCAACCGACCGGATGTCATTCCCTAAGGCACGAGGGCCGCCACCTTAATAGAAGCCGCCAGCGCTATTGGCCTGTTGTTGAATCGTGAGAACGAGTTTTTGTCATCCGACGCTGTTAAAATGTTGTCAATCCGAGATCGAACGATCGTCATGACTTACTGGTGTCATCACCATTGCGTCCCGGTGGGCAAATTGAAATCCAACAACGCGTCCGTGGGATCCCACTGCCACTGAATAGCTGCACCAAAATGTTTGCGTTGATTTCGGCATTGCTCTCCACTGAAGGCTTGCACACTGAAGCAAGTCCCAGAGTCAATTGACCATCCGTCGCCTTGTTTGCCACCCCGGCATCTGATTGATAATGATTCGTGAAAGGATGGGAGGTCACCTGCTGGGCTGAAGTTCCGGCAGTCGATCCCCATTCACCAGGCTGCCCATCGCCCTTGGCGGAGCTCAGGTGTGTGCAACGCTCAACGCAGCCAAGCGGCATCGAGGGAATAAGAGCGCTTGAGTGCATGGGCAGAGCTAAAGTAGTTAATTTTATCATCACTCCCCGAACTCGGCTTCAGCCCTTTTCCTCCCAGAGGCCTGCCACTGACCCTGCTGGCGCAGCAAGACGTGTCGCCAAGACCAAAGCACCATGGCCTCCCACCATCGCACTGGCTCGCCGCAGCACGCAGGGTCGTGACACCTGGCAGCCCAGGTGGTGCCGCTCCAGTGGCAGCACGATCGATGGTTTGTTGTCCTGCCGGATAGTGGCGGTGGGCTTGAGGCCACCCCCACAAACATCTCCTCGCCATTTGCTGATCCCCCTTGTATCCCACCGAGTTGTCTGGTGGCCGTGCCAGGCTTCCGTCGCCGGTAGCAGAAGGCACGTTGTGCTCGCCCCTTTCAGAGCGGTCCAATGAAAGCCACCGATCTCGAATCCCTGGTGCCGCAACGGACCATCACCGCCTTGGCCAGATCAGCTCCAGCTGTCGAAGACAGGCATGCCCAGGCAAGCGGACGCCGCACAGACTCTCGATCACGCCGCCGCAGATAATCTCCGTCGCGCGATCGCCTCATCGCTCGTCATCCTCGCAACGCCTCGGAATCAGGCACCGCACCATGGTGGCTTCCACCCGCTTTCGAGGCGTCCCAGGGTTGACGATTGGCCGCTCAATCGTGTGGATGCGCTTACCCAGGCGATCAACTTCGCTGCCATGGGTCCTGCGGAGCAGTTGCTTGGCGTCCGCCCCGGCGGCCATCCCGGCCGATCGGTTCGCGCGCTTTGGGACCGATCCGCCCGCCGCTGCGTCCTGGAGCCGTATTCGTCTGGTTACGTGGCATCGGATCATGGGAGCGGATAATGCCAACCGCCACTTCGCTGTAATCGCCGACGTTGATCTTGTGTCGCACAGAGCGCAATAGGCGTTCCCAGTGTCACCCCCTCGAGCAGGCCGCTGAGGGATCTCGACCCGGTCGTCTCCTTCCGGGGCGTGGTGATCTGCTTTGGCCGTTTGACGGCGATCCAAGTTCCGCCTGAATGGCCGCCGATCTTCAGCGTGAATGCCTTCTGGGGAACCATCCATTCAACCCCAACGCACCCCCGTGTGATTCGCGAAGTGCTTGAACGATCTGCTCTCACTATCTCGCAATCTATTAGGCTAGGCCTCCTCTGAGCTAGCGAGCCTACATAAAAATGCCCCTCGCATGAGGGCTTTAGGTATGAAAGGGTATGCTGGAAGCCAACAGGGTTGACTCCGCTGCGATCAGCCATGGAAAGGCGTGAGTGCAGAAGGCGCAGCGAGGGGTGGCTTCTGCAGGAGGCCAGGGGCAAGCGGGAAGTGGTGAGCTTGGCGCTCGTGATTGCACATTCATTCTCTAGCTGTTGCTGCAATGACGCTCTTCTACCCGCTGACTCCTCCTCCTCCTGACTCGCATACAGTGAAAACTGTTCTTCATAGTAGGCACAATCACTCCCTCACATATCATCCAAGCGGTGAACCAGATGCCCACAACGAGCCAGTGGCGAGCAGAATGCAAGCTGCGGCTTGTTGTGCAAAGAAGCCGTACTGGGAAGATCAGAAACGAAGTAACCCGTGGCCGCCACATGTGTAGTCTTCTTCTCTTGGCCGAACATTGTACACCGTAGTTCTTGGGGCTCTCGCTTTCGGTTCGTCTCACGCACCCAAGAAGGCTGGTGACGAGTTAACCTGGCATCCGAAACAGGATCCGCGAAGTCACCACACCAGCATTGGAAGGCCGGGTGGCTTCAGGATGTTGTAGCTCGGCTTGGAACACCAACATTTGAAGTTGAAGGGGAGATGCCGGCATGCATCAGAACAAACTAACCGAAGGGTAGATCAAGGAAGACACCGCCGACAGCAGCCCCACAGGGCGCTGAGTGCGTACACCAGATCAGGGCGCATGCCTCGAGGCGGTAGGAACGAGTTCCCACTCGCGGCCCATGTAGCAGAAGATGGCCGATCAGAAGGAGATCACAGCTGATAGGACCGCCGTTGTACAGCCAACTATCGAGGCTGGCGGCTTCCCAGATCGGGTGAAAGTAGCAGGGCCGATGGCGTTGCTGAAGCAACAACAGCACGGAGATTGATGTTGTGCCGTATCATTTCAGAAGAGCCGGCTACAGGGCTCCGGATGCGTCGATGTCGACAAGGGGCGCGCCACGAAGGGCACGATGACAGAGTCGGTGGGCAAGCCAGCAGGGGTAATCAATCAAGCACCCAATTCTTCGAACCAACCGGAACATTAACAGGCGCTTTGATTGGTTGAGGTGACCACTCACAGAACTGATCAGGCAGGAAAAAAAAGAACGGCCGAGCGCTGCTGGAACGGTCTTGGTGGTTCATTAGGAAAAAACGGGAAAGGTTATTGCCCCCAAAAACGAAGGTAGCGAGGGGAAAGGACGAATTGGCAGCGAGCTTTTTCTTCTAAGGAAAAGTCTGTGTAAGGAAAACTCCGAAGAGGAAAAAGGCCTTGCCCGGCAAAACAGGCCGTGAAAAGCTTCTTGCCGATCTGCCCTTAGGCACTAATTAAACGGAATTCTTCTGCTAGGTTGTGGAAATCTTGCGGGAACTGGTATTACCGAAGGCCCGATGCGCCCCCATGAACTTCCAAAGCTGTTCTGGTTAGCGTTCAACCCTTCTTCCAAGGGCCGATGACCCATGCCGTTAGGCTGCCACGGCAGCTCCAGCCCCACCCCTTTCGCCTAGGAGAAGATCTATCTCTAATCATTAC